>Ga0310810_10000009_pt1 | contig 351579 bp, 288 predicted proteins | sample NCmetagenome_FD_207641 | JGI IMG/M metagenome (GOLD analysis project Ga0310810, IMG submission 207641) | Soil microbial communities from experimental microcosm in Duke University, North Carolina, United States - NC | ecosystem: Engineered > Artificial ecosystem > Soil microcosm > Unclassified...
TGAAGATCGAAGGCACCGCGGACACGATTCGCATCACCGAATTGCGCAAGCTCGACGACGTGGAACGCGCGGAGGAGATCGTCTCCGGCCTCCGCGGCGCCCTGCGCGACGGCATCCGGTATATCGAAGTCGACCTTTCCCGGGTCAACGCCATCAACAGCCTCGGCGTGGCCATGCTCCTGGCCGCGCGGGAGGCCGGGCCGCAATCGGGCGCGATGCCGGTTTGGCGGATTGTCAACCCGGCCCCGGCCGTGCGCCAGCTGCTGGAGCTCGTCCGCGCCCACCGGGTCTTCGAAATCGCGCCGCCGCGCGAGCCGGAGGAGGCCAGCTCATGAAGCCGGTGCTGCCCTTGTTCGTGTTCATCGACGCCTGCGGGTGGGAGATCCTCCGCGGCCGGTCCTTTGCCGACGACCTGGCGCCGCACCGTCGGCGGCTGCGCTCGGTCTTCGGCTACAGCTCCGCCTGCATCCCGTCGATCCTGTCGGGTCGCTGGCCGCAGGAGCACCGGAACTGGTGCTACTTCGTGCACGACCCGGCGCATTCGCCCTTCCGCATGCTGCGGCCACTGGGCTGGCTCCCGCGGGCGATCACGAGCCGGCGCATCTTCCGCCGCTGGCTGTCGAAGCTCATGCGCGGGCTGCTGCGCTTCCGCGGCTACTTCGACCTGTACAACATCCCGTTCCGGCACATCGGCCTCTTCGACTTCACCGAGAAGAAAAGCCCGCTGCAGCCCCGCGGCATGAACCGCGGCGCCAACATCTTCGATTTCCTCGTCAAGCACCACATCGCCTACCACGTGAGCGACCCGGCGCGCGACGAGGCGGCCAACCTCGATGCGCTGCTCCGCGACATCCGGCGCGAGGCGGTCGATTTCGCGTTCCTCTACTGGCCCGGCCTCGACGGCTTGATGCACCGCGTGGGCAACGACGCGCCCGACGTGCCCGCCAAGCTCCGCTGGTACGAGGAGCGCCTCCAGCGGCTGATGGCCGCGGCGCGCGAGCACTACGAGGACGTGCGGCTGTACGTCTTCAGCGACCACGGCATGGCCAACTGCGTCGAAACGCTCGACCTGCGGGGGCGGCTCGCCGCGCTGCCGGTGAGCATGCCGCGCGACTACGCGGTGGTCTACGACTCGACCATGGCCCGCTTCTGGTTCTTCAACGATCGCGCCCGCCAGGCGGTGACCGCGTGCCTCCGGCAGGTGCCGCGGGGCCGGATCATGCCCGACCGCGAGCTCAGGGAGCTCGGGACCTATTTTCCCGACCGCCACTTCGGCGAGCTCATCTTTCTCGTCGAGGAGGGCGTGCTCATCGTGCCGAGCGACATGGGCGAGCGCCCGCTCCACGCCATGCACGGGTACCATCCGGACGCGCCGCAAAGCTATGCCGCGCTCCTCACGAACGTCGGCGACGTGCCCGGCGCCGTCTCCGCCATCCCGCACCTGTACGGCCTGATGGTGCAGGACGCGCTCCTGGCGCACCACGCCAACACCCTGCGCAGCCCGTCGGGCGCCGTGGCCGTGCCCGCCTGAAGCCCGCGCCGCCGATGTGGTCCGTGAAACGCACGTTCGGCCTGGTTCTCTTCGGTCTGGCCCGGGCGCTGCCCAGCCTGCGGCCGGCGCTGCGCCGCTGGGGCCTGCGGACCAGCCCGGCGTGGTTCCACGGCCGGGCGCCGGTCGCCTGGTCGCGCCGCACCGGCCGGCGCCTGCGCCTGGCGAGCTTCGCGGAGAATTATCTCAGCTTTGAGCTGTTCTGGCGGGGCCTCGACTACTACGAGCCCGTGACACTCATGCTGGCGCGCCGCCTGGCGCGCGACACCGGGCGATTCATCGATGCGGGTGCCAACATCGGATATTATTCGCTGATGCTTGCCGCCGAGCGGCCCGATCTCGAGATCGTGGCCTTTGAACCGCATCCGGACCTGCACCGCCTCCTGCGGGCCAACATCGCGGCCAACGGTTTTTCCCGCATCCGCGCGGAGGCGATTGCGCTCTCGGGCCGCACCGGCACCGGCGTGTTTCACCTCAGCCGTTCGCACATGAGCGCCTCGCTCGAGCCGGACTTCGACGCGAAACACGCGGGTCGCGTCGAGGTGCCGGTGACCACGCTGGACGATTACCTCGCGGCGCGGGGCGGGCCGACGGCGCCGTTCCTGCTCAAGCTCGACGTGGAAGGCCACGAGCCGGCGCTCCTCGCCGGGGCGGAGCGCACCTTGCACCAGGTGCGGCCCGAAATCATCGCCGAGGCGTCGGCCGACTATCCGCCGGCCACCATCGAACTGCTGCGGCGCTGCGGGTACCGCTTCCGCCAGATCACGCCCTACGGCCTCGAGACCTGCGCGGTCCCGGCCCCCTGCACGCGTGACGGCGCCACCTACCTCAACTGCCTGTTGACGACGCGGCCCTCCGCCGAACTCGAGGGAATTTCAGTCGAGCTCAGGGAGCAGGCGCGGTCCATCGATCCGCGCCAGTCCAGCCAGCCGGGGGTTCGTCCCGGTGCCGGCCGGGCTGCTCCGCCCGCGCCCAGGCGGCCGCGGGCTCCCGTTCCGGCAATTCTACCCGGCCGGTGGCCAGATCCGCGAATGAGATGACCCGGATGTCGGGTGCCGCGGCGAGAAACTCGGCCGTGCGATGCAGCACCGCGATGAAATCCTCGTCCGGCCGCGTTTCGCCGAAATATTCCCACCAGTGGGTGACGAGCACGGTCAGGCGCTCGCGGCGCACCTGGCGACCGACCGCTTCGAGCATCGCCTCGAGGGGCCGGTTGCGGGACAGCAGGCAGCCGGGGTGCGACAGGAGCAGGGTCCCGCCGGCGCTCCAATGCGGCCGTCGGAGCAGGCGCTTGAACGCGTAGCGCACCCACCATTGCGGGGGCACCCGCCGCCAGTTGAACCAGCCGGTCGAGATCACCGGGAAGCGCGCCGCCGCCGCCTGGAGCGCGCCGGCGGAAAAACGATCATGCGGCGCCACAAACGCGTGCGGCGTCGGCAGCCCGGCCTCGGCGAGCCGGTGGGCGCCCGCGGCGATCCGCCGCGCCGCCTCGCGGCGATCGCAATCGAACTCGAACGGGATGTGCTCGCAGCCGTGCTGGGCGACGTGAAACAACGGCTGCTGGTGCAGGAGGGAGACCAGTGCCTGGTTGCGACCGATCGGGATCCGCGGCGTCGTGGTTTCGTGCTTGAAGCGCAGGAATCCTTCCCGCCGGCCGTCGGGGCGGCGCGCATCGGCGCGAACCTCGGGAATCACCGCCAGGTTGACGGGCAGGCCGCGCTCGAGGAACGGCGCGTAGAGGCGCTCCAGGCACGCCGCCGGCGTCAGCGCGCAGGTGTCGTCGTCACGCAGAATGACGTAGTGCATGTTTTTCCCTCCCGATCTCGAGATAGAGGTCCTTCACCTGGCCGGCCAGCGTCGTCAGGTCGTGGGCCGCCACCGAGGTGCGGGCATTTTCGACCTGGCGGGTGCGGAAAGCCGAATCGCCGAGCAGCCGGTCGAGGCCGGCATGGAACTCGGCCTCGCTGCCCTGGGCGAAGAGGCAGCCGTTTTCTCCCGACTGCACCAGTTCCACGGCGCCCGAGGTGCGGCTGGCCAGGACGGCGAGGCCGGCGGCCCAGGCTTCGAGGATGACGAGCCCGAAGGTTTCGGCCAGCGAGGGCAGGATGGCGAGCCGCGCCTCCTGCATGAGGCCGACAAGGCGTGGGTCGCCGGGGGGCAGGCCGCCGGTGATCAAGACGCGCTCGGCCAGGCCGAGGTCGCGGATGCCGCGGTGAAGCTGGGCGCCGTAGTCGGCGTTGGTGCAGGCGCCGACCAGGACGAGGAGGGCATCCGCATGCGCCGCCAGGATGCGCGGCATCTGCTGCACGAGCCAGAGCTGGTTCTTGACCGGGTCGATGCGGGCGATCGTCAGCAGGACCTCGCGCCCGATGATGGCCGGGAACGCGGCGCGCGCGTCCGGCCGCCGGTCGAGACGGTAGCGCGCGACGGCGACGCCATGCGGCTGCACGATGACGCGCTGCCGCGGATGGCGCTCGCGCAGCAGCTCCGCCTCGCGGTGGTTGCAGGTGAGGATCGCATCGGCCTCGGCGAGCACGTGGCGGGCCCGCCACCACCAGCCGAAGAGCCGCCCCCATTCGACGCCCGACGACGGCGCCGCCAGTTCGGCGCGCACGCGCGGCGAAAGGTCGAGGGCGCCGCCGTGGATGGTGACCACGAAGGGCAGGTTGCGCCGCCGCGCGATCGTGCCGGCGATGCCGCCGAGCCGGCCGAGCGTATGCGTGTGGATCGCCAGCAGCTCGGGCTCGCGGTTCAAGTGCCAGGGCAGGTCGAAGGAAAGCAGGTTGCCGCCGACGGCCAGCATCTGGCGGCGGGCCGGGGCCGACAGGCCCCAGATCGGCACGCAGGCGCGGAAGCGCCGCAGCTGGCACCCGACGGCGCGCAGCGGATCGTCGTCGCCGGGCGGGGATCCGGTCGCGGGGCAGAACACCACCGATTCAAGCCCGTGTTCCGCCAGGCCGCGGGACAGGCTCTGCAACGCCGTCTCCGTGCCGCCCCACTCGGCGGGGACATATTTGCGCAGGATGTGGGCCGCCCGCATCTCAGACTTCCGCTTGCTCCAGGCGTGCCGCCGCCGGCTCGCCGAGCAGGTCCCACTCCACCGCCGACTCGGCCGCTTCCTGCGCGGCGCGGGCCGCGGCCAGCTGGCGCTGCATTCGCAGCGCGGCCAGAACGCCGACCAGCATGTGCACCGTGAGGAAGATGGGCGTCTGGCGGAACGTCCACTCGGTCAGGCTTTGCAGGAAAACGCCGACCAGGCCGAAGAAGATGCCGAGGCCGATCTTCCGCCGCACGTCATCGTCGCGGCCGAACAGGAAGCCTGCCCCGTTCCAAAGCCAGCGCAGCCAGACGAGGGCCAGCACCGCCAGCCCGGTCCAACCGAGCTCGGCGGCGGTCAGCACCCCGAGGTCGTGGGCCGGCGCCGCGAACCGATACATGTAGGCAAGGTCGCTTGGCGGCGCGTAAAGGAGGTCGTCGTAGTTCTGGTAATTCATGCCGAGCGGCTTGCCGTATTCGCGGCTCACCCAGTAGGACCAGTTGTTCAGGCCGACGCCGAACGGATGCTGCTCCAGCATCACGGCCGCCTGGCGGAAGTAGTACCCGCGGGTCTCACCCTCGCCCGGTTCGAACAATTCCTGGTGCAGGGTGGACTGGCCGTAGCGCTCGCTCAGGAGCGGCCAGGCGTTGACGAACAGGCCGGCCAGGGCCACGACCGCGATCGCCCCCGCGAGCGCCCGCAGCGGCGTGGGACGCCAGGAGCCCGCCCAAAGCAGCGCGCCGCCGACGACCAGGACGAAGATGGGCAGCCCGGCGCGCGAGAGCGTGAGCAGGATCGTGACGCAGGCCGCAAGGACCGCGCCCCAGCAAATCCAGCGGATCCAGGCGGTGAGCTGGGAACAACCCGCGGCGATGAGCACGGGCGTCACCATGCACAGGTACAACGAGAGACTGTTCGAATGGTCCAGCGTGCCGTGCGGCCGGTACAGGCCGAGGAGATAGCGCTCGCGCAACGCCAGGACCGTCTCCGCGCCGACCGCCGCCGCCAGCGCCAGAACCAGGACGCCGAGGTCGCGCCGGTCGCGCACGAAGAACGCAGTCGCCGTGAAGAACATGAGCGCCCGCAGCATTTTCGAGATCTCGTACAAGCCGAAGATCATGGGCGTGGCGAACAACGTCGAGCCGATGCAATACGCGAGGAACAGCAGCATCGGCGCCAGGCCAACGGGCCAGAACCAGCGCGGCTGGGACGGCCGGGGCCGGATGAGCGAGCTCAGCAACAGCCCGAAGGCCAGCACGTCGATGCCGGTGAACTCAAACCCGCGCGTGGTGCCACGGTACCAGTACGCGCTGTACGCGTCGAAATCCATGAAAGAGGTGCCGATCGCGCCGGCCACCATCACAAAGAAGACCGGCAGGCGCAGGCGCGGCCAGGCCAGCAGCGCGAAGGTGGTGGCGATGGACCCGAGGATGAGCAGGACCAGTCCGATCAGGTCTTTCGTTTCGAGATAAATGGGCAGCTGATTCATGAGGAATTCAGGTGGAAAGCGCGGTGCGGAGGCCGGGGCGCGCGGCGGGTTGCCGGGGGCGTGGCTCGGTCTTTCCGGGCCAGTAGCCGAATTCGCCGCGGCGAAGCGTTCGCCAGGCCAGCCACGCCGCGAAGCCCGTCACGGCCGAGCCGACGAGCATGGCGGGCAGGTGGGCGAGCCGGCGCGAGCCGCACAGCCGCGCCCAGCGGCGGTAACGAAAGGTGCAGACATCGGGGAAGAGGCGCCAGAAGCGCCCGACGCGCTCCACGTGCACCTGCACCAGACGCCGGAACCAAGCGGGATCCGTCGCCTCGAGTTCCCGGATGATCCGCGCGAGGTCGAAGCCCGGGCGGGCGCGCGCCGTGGCGAGGAACTGGTCCAGCAGCACGTGCAGGCAGGTCTGGTTGATCACCTGCCGCTTCTGGTTGCGGATGATGTCGCGGGCGGAGACGTAAGCTTCGAAGACATGCGGCGCGCCGGCCACATACAGCAGGCGGCTGGCGTCGGAGGCGCCCTGCAGAAAATCGGTGCAGACGACGTTCTTGATGAAACCATCCTCGCAGCCGACGTCGCCGGGCAGATAGATGCGGCGCGCCACGTCCGCCCGGATCGCGTAGAGCTGCCCGGTGAGCTGCGGCCCGGAGGCCCGCGTCATGTGCGACGTCGCGAGCGAGATCCGCTCGCGCAAACTCGGGTTGGCCTTCAAGGCGATGTCCTTGACCGGCTGCCCCGCCGCCACCTGTGCGCGGTCATCCCGCTCGAGGGCCTCCACGAGGTTCCACAGCGCCGCCGGCTCGTGCAGCCGGATGTCGGCATCCATGAGAATGAGATAACGGGCGGCCGAGTCGGAGAGCTCGTGGACAAAGTGATTCCAGGCATTCGCCTTGCCCGGTCGGGCCAGGTCGCGAACGCGGGCCGTGAAGGCTGCGCGCTGCGGGTGCGTGCGGCCGGCGTGGCGGAACACGCGGTTGGCGCTGCCGGCCGTGTCGTCGGTGCAGCCGTTGGCCACGCACCAGATCTCGGCGCGGCCGCCTTGTGCCGCCAGGCGCGCGAAAAGTGTCTGGCCGAGCAGCGAGGCGAGGGTGACGGGCAACCGGGCCTCCTCGTTGCGGGCCACCACCCCGATCGAGACGAGGAAGGTGGGGTCGGTGGCGGGTGCGTTCATCGGCAGGGAGCGGCGCGCCAGAGCCTACCGGTCGCCCTCGGAGCGGGTGATGGGTTGCTGGACCCGATTTGATGGAGGCGATCACCCCATAGGGCCGGCGGCTCGCTGGCCTTAGCATGGTGCCATGACCACGCCTGCTGCCAGCATCGTGATCCGCTCCTTCAACGAAGCGTGGGCCTTGCGCGACACGCTCGCGGCGGTGCGGGCCCAGGCATTCACCGGCTGGGAGCTGATCGTGATCGACTCCGGCTCGACGGACGGCTCGGTCGACCTTATCCGCGCGGCGGCGCCGCGCCACTTCGTGCAGCTCCGGCCGTCCGAATATCATCCCCCGCGCGTGATGAACCTCGGCATGCGGCTGGCCCGCGCCAACCGCGTCATCTTCCTGAACGCCGACGCCACGCCGATCGGCGCCCACTGGCTGGCGCCGCTCGTCGGCGCGCTCAGCGAGCCCGGTGTGGCGGCGGTCTTCGGGCGGCAGGTGCCGCGGCGGGACTGCCAGGCGGTCTATGCGGCCGACTACGAGCGCTGCTTCGGCCGGCGCCGCAACGCCGTGCACTGGGACCATTTCTTCAGCATGGTGAGCAGCGGCGTGCGCAAGGACATCTGGACCGAGCGCGGCTTCAACGAGCTGATGGAGTACTCGGAGGACGACGAATACACGCGCTGGGCGCGGGCCCGCGGCTACCGCGTGCTCTACGTGCCCGAGTCCGTTGTGATCCATTCCCACAACTACACGCCGGAACAGGCGACCCGCCGCTGCTTCGGCGAAGGCCGCGCGCTGGCGGCCGTCTGGGGGGGCTCGCCGGCGCGGTTCAATTTTCCCCGCACCGTCCTGCTGGGCTGGCTCAACGATGCCCGGCGCGATCTCGGCTTCTGCCTGCGCACCGGCCGCCTGGCGGAGTGGCCGCACGCCCTTCGCATCCGCTGGTGCCAGCGCCGGGCGCGACTCGAGGGTTTTCGCTCCGGCTGGCGCGGGTACCGCGCGGCCCCGGGCGCGACCCATCCACCGGTGTGGAGTCGTTTGGCGGCCAATGTCGGCGAGCGCCCGGCGACCTGACGCATGCCCGAAACGACCGCCATGCCGCCGCCTGTGGGGCGGACGCCGCCCCGGGACCCGGCTCCGGGCGCGGGCCGGCGCTTCACGCTGGACGGCGACGCCGCCCTCGAGGAACGCCTCGCCCGCCTGTGCACCGAAGTGGGCGCGGGCCTGCGCGCGATCGTTCCCGCCTCACGGCTCGAGGGCGTGTTGTTGGGCGGCGGCTACGGCCGCGGGGAAGGCGGCGTGCGGCACCTGCCCGGGGGCGATGCGCCTTACAACGACCTGGAATTCTACGTCCTCGTGCGCGGCCCGGTGCCGTGGAACGAGTGGCGGCTCGGGCCGGCCCTGCGCGAACTCGCGCACGGGCTCACGTCCGACGCCGGCCTCGAGGTCGAATTCAAGCTCACCTCCGCCGCGGAGCTGCGTCGCGGCCCCGTGTCGATGTTCACCTATGACCTCGTGCAGGGCCACCGGCGCATCTGGGGGGAGGAGTCGCTGCTCCACGGGTGCGGGCACCACGCGCGCGCCGGCGCCATCCCGCCGGAGGAGGCCACGCGGCTGCTCATGAACCGCTGCTCGGGCCTGCTCTTCGCCCGCCCGCGCCTCAGCCGGAAGGCTCCGACGGAGGACGACCTCGATTTCGCCGACCGGAACATCGCGAAGGCTTCGCTCGCCCTCGGTGACGCCGTGCTGGCCGCCCACGGCTGTTACCACTGGAGCTGTCGGGAACGCCAGCGGCGCCTCGCCTGGATGGGCCGCCTTGCGGGACTGCCAGACATCGACGCGGTGCGGAGCGAACACGCGCGCGGTGTTGCCTTCAAGCTGCACCCGCGGACCGCGGTGCCGACGGCCGGTGCATTGGCGGAATCCTGGTCGCACGTCGCGCGACTCGCCAGCCGCGTCTGGCTGTGGCTCGAATCGCGCCGGCTCGGGCGGGCTTTCCCGACGGTGGCCGACTACGCGATGGATCCCGCGCCGAAATTGCCGGGCTCGCGCCGGACCCGAAACGTGGTCGCCAACCTCCGCCGGTTCGGCTGGCGGGCGCTGACCGACCGTTCCCTCTGGCGCTACCCGCGCGAGCGGCTTTTTCGCGCGCTGCCGGTGCTGCTCTGGCAGCCGGACCTGTTGCGCAACCCCGCCATGGGCCACCACCTCCGCCGCGAGTTGGGCGCGGACGCCTCCGACCCGGCCACCCTCGAGGCGGCGTACCTGCGGCTCTGGGAGGTGACCCGGTGAAGAACATCCCGCGCATTCTCGTGGTCGTCGGTCTCGTCGCGGCGGCGGGCGGACCGGGCCGGGCGGACCTGCTCGACCGGCTGGCGGAGCATTCACCCTTCCTCGCGCCGGGCGGCGTGAACCGCGCGCCACGCGGCGAGTCGGCGCAGTACGAGCTGCGCGGCGTCGTGTTCGAGGACGGCCGGTACCGCTTCAGCATCCACGACAAGAACACGGGCGAGGCGATCTGGGCCACGCTCGGTGAGCGCGACCTTCCGTTCGTCGCGAGACGATTCAACCAGGAAACGGAAACCCTCGTGATCGATTACCAGGGCCAGGCGCTGACGCTGCCGCTGCAACAATCGCAAACCAGGAGCGCCGGCGAAGCGCCGCCGAGCGCGCCGCCGCCGTTGCCCGTCCCGGGCCAGACCGGACCGGCCGCCAACCCCGCCACGCCGGGAAAGGGCGCGCCCGCGCCGCCCGCCGCATCCCTGCCGCCGGGCGGGCGCAGCCCGTCCGAGGCGGAGAAACTCCAACAAATGGCCGATGAGATCCGCCGGCAGCGCCAGGGCGGTCCGGTGCCCATGCCGCCCAAACCCTGAGCGCCGCGCGATTGATCAAGAGAACATGGGCCCATGAAACTTCCTTTTCGTTCCTGATGAACGCCACCCTCACATCGTCCGGCGTGCGGCTGCTGCCCTCGCACTGGTTCTTCGTCCAACCGCTGGCGATCGAGGCCGGCGTGCCGGTCGCGACCCAGGCCGACGTGGCGATCGAGTCGGTATCGCCGTTCCCGCTCGGACAACTTTTCCATGGCGTGGTGACCAGCGGCGACGGCACCCGGGCCCTCGGCTTCGCCGCCTACCAGGCGCGGGTCCCGCTGGCCGAGCGCAATGCCTGGCAGGAGGCGACTGCTGTCGTGCCGACTTTCCTGGGGCTGCTCGGTCCCCGGCCCTTGACGCCGCGACTGGTCGTGCACCGCGGTCCGGCCGAATTGGTCGGGGTGGCTTGGGACGGACGCAGCCCGCTGCCGGCGGCGGTGTTCGCCCACGCCTTGCCCGACGGGGATCCCGACGTGGAGGTCGAGGCGACGGTGGGGGAGTGGCGGCGCATGGCTGGTGTCGGCGACGGGGAGGACGCGGTCCAGCGCCTGACCGGACCGATCGAGGTCGCGGCCGGTGAGGACGGGGAGACGGTTTTCTCGGTGAACGGCGACGAAACCATCCGGCTGCCGGCCGAGGCCATGGCGGCTGCCGATGTGCGCGAAAAAGGATTCCTCGACCAGCGGCGCGCCGACGAACGCCGGCAGCGGACCTGGTGGCGGGTGTTCCAGGTTGCGGTGGCCATGCTCGGCCTCGCGGCCGTCGTTGACGTCGCGGCCGCCGCGGTCGGCCTGTGGAATCGCGCCCTCCGGCGACAGATGGCGGGCCGCGCCGAGGAAGTGCAACGCGTCGAAACTGCCCAGACGCTCGCGGTGCGCGTCGAGGACCTTGCGGCGCGGCGCCGGCGCCCGCTCGAATGGCTGGCGCTCGCGGCGGACGCCCGGCCGCCGTCGGTCCAGTTCGTGCGCGTGTCGAGCCGCGAAGGCGAGACGCTCGAGATCGAGGCGCGCACGGCCGACGCCGCGGACGTGGCGAACTTCGAGACGGCCCTGCACCGGGTGGCCGGCGTCGAGGCGGTGCGGATCAGCGACCTGCGCTCGCGCCAGGGCACCGTCAGTTTCATCGTCACCATTAAATTCCGCGCCGGCGCGGGGAAGGAGCAGACATGATCCGGGATTTCATGCGGCGCCGCTCGGCGCGGGAACAGATGCTCATCATCGCGTTCATCGTCGCGGCGGGGGTCGTCTGGCTGCGGGCCGCGGTGGTGCGAATCGCGCGCCAGTCGCGCGCGCACCATTCGCTCGCGGTCGATGCGGGCATCCAGCGTGACTGGCTCGCACGCAAGCCGGGAATCGAGGAGCGCGCCCGGCGCGCCGCCGCCAGCCTCGATCCCAGGCGCACGCTCGATGCGACCCACCTTGTCGCGGAGGTTTCCGCGCTCGCCGGTTCGGCCGGCCTGGCGCCGGCGATGGAGCCGCCGCGCTCGCAGACCACGGGGCAGTTCGCCTACCACACCGTGCCCGTGGCGTTCCATGGGGCGGAGCTGCCCGCGCTGGTCAAGTTCTACCGCGCGCTCGCGGCCCGCGCGCCGTACCTCGCGATCGAGGAGTGCACCCTGGCGGCCGGCCGGCGCGATCCCGCCGAGCTCGACGCCCAGTTCGTCGTGTTTTCGATCGAAATCCTACGCTAGCGGAGGTGGGAATCGCGGCGGGCGGGGAAAGGGAGCCCCCGATCCGGCCGCGGTGGCGGGCCGAGCGACGGGCCCGACGGTGCTCACGTATCGCCGACCGAGATGACGCGCAGGAGCTCGTCCATCGTGGTGAGGCCCTGGCGGACCTTGTCCCAGCCGGATTGCGGGAGCGCGCGCATGCCCTTGGCGCGCGCCGCCCGGGCGAGCTGGCGCGCGGATTCACGCCCGACGATCAGGTCGTGGAGTTCGCGGGGATGAAAGATCTCGAAGATGCCCACCCGGCCGCGGTAGCCCGTGCCACGGCAGCGGGCGCAGCCCCGGGCCGCCGGCATCTCGGTGATGCCGTCGGCCGCCGCGGGATCGAGGCCGAGCGCGGCGAGCGTGCCGCGCAGCGCGAGCGGATCGGCCGGGGCGCGGCCGCCGCAATCGGGGCAGAGCCGGCGCACGAGGCGCTGGGCGATGACGAGCTCGACCGCGGAGGCGACGAGGAACGGTTCGATGCCCATGTCGACGAGCCGGGTGATCGCGCCGGCGGCGTCGTTGGTGTGCAAGGTGGAAAAGACGAGATGCCCGGTCAGCGAGGCGCGGATGGCGATGTCGGCCGTCTCCCGGTCCCGGATCTCGCCGACCATGATCACGTCCGGGTCCTGCCGCAGCACGTGGCGCAGCGCGTCGGCGAAGCTGAGGCCGATCTCCGGCCGCACCTGCATCTGGTTTGCCCCGGGGACCTCGTACTCGATCGGGTCCTCGATCGTGACGATGCGCAACTCGGGCGCGTTGATCTGGCGAAGAAACGCATTCAGCGAGGTGGACTTGCCGGAGCCGGTCGGGCCGGTGACGAGGACCAACCCGTGGGGGGACTCGAGGACGCGGACGATTTGCTTCTGCTCCTCGGCATTGAGGCCGAGCCGGTCCATCGTGTAGGCCTGCCGGCGCTGGTTGAGCAGGCGCAGGCTGACGCTTTCCGCGTAGATGGTGGGGATGGTCGACACGCGGATGTCGAGCGTTGTGCCGCCGGTCTTGAAGTTGATGCGGCCGTCCTGCGGCAGCCGGCGTTCGGAAATGTTGAGCCGCGCCATGATCTTCAGGCGCGAGATGATGGCATCCTGGTAACGCAGCAGGTTGGCCGGCACGGGCACGGGCACCAGCAGGCCGTCGACGCGGTAGCGGATGCGCAGCTGCCCTTCCTGCGGCTCGAAATGCACGTCCGTCGCGCCATCGGCGACCGCCTGGTTCAGGACCTCGGTGACGAACCGCACGACGGCGGCATCGGTGTCGACGTCGACATCGCCGGCCGCGGCGGCGGCGAGTTCGGGCACCGCCTCGCCCTCGAGGCTCGCCGCGCCCACGCCGTAATGCGCGGCGATCATCTGGCGGACCTGGGCGGCATCGGCCAGATACCAACGCAGGGGCCGCGAGGTGAACGTGGCGATCCAGCCGGCCATGTGGGGTTCGGGCGGCCAGCCACAGGCCAGCGCCAGCGCGCCGTCGGGAGCGTCGGCGACCTGCACCGGCACAACCTGGAAATCGTGCGCGAGGCTGGCGGGCAGCAGGGCCAGGTCGGCGACGGCGGGCGTGAGCCCGGACGCCAACGGCAGGCCCGAAGCCGTGGCGAGCTCGGCGAGCGCGCGGTCCTCGTTGATGCCGAGCGCCTGGGCCAGGAGCGCGAGCCGCTGCGGCCGCGGGATTTCCGCGAGCTGTTGGAGCGAGGCTCCGTCCAGCCGCGGGCGGAGCGCCACGGGAATGTTTTCAACGGGACTCATGGACATTTACCAGCCACGGCTGACAGCAGTTAAACAGCCCATCCGGGTTGATCCGTGGTTGAATGGAATTGTTCCGGCCGGATCAGCGGCGGTGCCGCGGCGGCGGCTCGACCGGGGCGACGGACGGGTTGAGGGCGCGGTGGACGGCGTCGCGCTGCGGGCCGGCGTCGATGCGGTGCAGCGCCTCGGCGTTGTCAATGGACGTGTTGGTGAGCACGTACGGGCGGAGGAAGAACACGAGGTCGGTGCGGGTGTCGGCGCGGTGCCGCGTGCCGAAGAGGTCGCCAAGGAACGGGATCGGCCCGAGCCGGTTGGTGGTGTGCTGGCGCGAGGTGCGCTGGAGGCCGCCGAGGACGATGATCTCGCCGTTTTTCGCACTGATGAAAGATTTGGTGGTGCGGCGGCCGATCACGGGCTGCGGGTTCCCGTCAATGGTGATTTCGCTCAGCACGTCGTTGACGTCCTGGGTGATCTCGAGCTGCACGGAGCCATCGATGCCGATCAGCGGCTTGACCGTCAGCTCGATACCGATGTCCTTTTCGGTGACGGTCGAGCGATAGCCGGAGCCGACGTTGCCATTTGCGGCGGAAGCGTCGTTCAGGTAGCTGCTGATGACCGGGCGCTGTTCGCCGACGAAGATGGAGCCCTCCTTGTTGTGCGTGGTGATGATGGTCGGCACGGACAGGATCGTGGTGTTGTTCTTCCGCGGCGTGGTGAAGAGGCGGATGTCGGCGGCGAGGTCGGTGCCGCCGCCGGCGCCGTTCGTGAGGGTGCCGTTGGTGACGTCGACGCCCGCGGCCGCGCCGCTGAAGCCGACGAGCCGGTTGCCGGCGACCCGGAGGCCGAGTTCGCTGATGCCGCTGGTGGCCTCGTCGCCGAGCGTGACCTCGGCGATCACGACTTCGATCCGGACCTGGGGCAGGCGGACATCAACCTTCGACACCAGGTCGCGAATCAGGCGGATATCGTCCACGGTGCCGGAAACCACGAGGGCGTTGCTGCGCGGCTCGGGCAGGACGGTGAGAAAGTCGCTGAATTCCTGGGACGACCCGGCCAGGCCGGGCATGGTGCCGGCGGCCGCGGGCTGCTGCGACACCGGGGCCGACGGCGGACCGCTGCCCGGAGCGGTGCTGCTGGCGCCGCGGGCACCCTCGGTGCCCGACTGGCGGGCGGCCTGGTTCTTGCCCTGCACCAGCTGGGTGAGGAGCGTGGCGAGTTCCGGAGCGTTGGCATTCTTCAGGAAGATGACCTCGTTGCGCGTGTTCGGGTCCGATTTCACGTCGAGCCGGTTGATGAGGTCGTCGAAGAACGGCACCTGGTCGGGGTCGGCGACGAGCACGATCTGGTTGGTGCGGTCATCGGCGAGGTAGCTGGTGGCGGCGCTGAGCTGCATTTGCAGCGCCCCGCCGAGCAGCGTGTGGAGCTGCCCGACGACGTCGCTGGCCTTGGCGGAGTGCAGCGAGTAGAACTTCGTCGCGTTGGCGGAGATTTCCGAATGGTCGAGCCGCTCGAGCAGCGCCTCGACGCGCTGGAGGTTGCTGATGGAATCGGTCACGAGCGCCGCGTTCGACTTTTCGAACATCACCGGCGCGGCCCCAAGGCCCGGGTTGAGCAGCGCCGCGATCTGCGGGAGAAATTCGCTGATGCGGAGAAATTTCGGCTGGAAGAGCTTGCTCGCGATCTGGCCGCTCGGTGGCAGGTCGCGGGCGCGGCCCTCGATGAAGAGCGGCGATTCGGCGCGGGCGACATTGAGGCCGGTGACCTTGTAATACTTTTCGCCGAGCGGGGTGAGGGCGATGCCGTTGAGCGTGAGGAGCGTTTCCAACGCCCGGACCGCGTCCTCGCGGGTGGTGCCCTCGTCCAGCGTCAGGTTGTAGCTGCCGCCGGGCAAGGTGGGGGGGCGGAGCATGGTCCGGCCGGTCCAGCGTTCGAGGAGCTCCAGCACCTGGTCGATGGTTTCGTTGCGCAGCTTGACCGGCCCGATCGTGGCGGTGGCGCGCTCGTCCGGCAGCGCGGCTGGCGTGGCGGCGGCCTGAGGGGTCGCGGGCGGAGCGGCGGGTGGCGACGCGGCCGGCGGACTGGCGCCGGGGGACTTCGTCGGCAGCGGCGGTGGGCTGGCGGGCGAGTCGGCGCCGCGGGCCATCCCGACAGCGACGAGTACGACGAGGACCAGGCTCGCGAGGTGCGGGCGGGGCCGGAAAATGTTCGAGGTTGAGATCACGTGCGTCCGGGTTGAGGGATCAGGCGGCGGTTGCACCGGGGGCGAGAACGGCGCCGAAGCCGCGCGCGCCCGGCCAGCGATGCCGGCTGATGCGGGCCGGCGCTCCTTCGTAGGCGAGGTGGCCGATGAAGCCGCCGGCGGGATCGAGGACTTCTCCGCGGGAGGGCTGCGGGTCGTCCGGCGTGGCGCCGAGGCCGGTGCCGTGGAGCTTGGCCACGGCCTCGTGCTCGGTCCACCGGCGGAAGAATTCGTCGCGCCGGCGCACGGCGGGAAAGGGCTGGTGGAACGCCAGCGCGATCTCCGGGAAGAGCTGTCGCTCCAGCAGCGCGAGGTCCACGAAGTCCCGCACGTGCTCCACATCCACGCCGACCGCGCGGCCGCGGGCCACGGCGACGAGCGCCAACGGCCCGGCATGCGCGAGGTTGAACCGCAGGTCCGTGCCGCCGGGTGAGGCGAGGCCGGGCTTGCCGAAGCGGCCGGTGGCGAAGACCAGGGTCGCCGGATCGACGCCGGCGCAGCGGCCGAGCAATTGCCGGAGCACGACGTGCGCGGCTTCAAACCGCCGTCGATCAACCTGGTAATGGAAGCTGCGGGCGCGGGCGCGCTCGTCGGCCGACAGGATTTCCGTCGGCTCGCCGGCGGCGTCATCCAGCCAGGCGGACCAGACCAGGATGTCGTCGGTTCCGGGTGCGGGAAAGTCCTCAGGAATACTCCAGAAGAATTCGGGCGGCGAAGGTTCGGCGAGGGTGTTCATGGCTCAAGCGGGGCGCAGCGCGGCGATGCCGGGCGCGGCGAATTCGGGAGTGGCGGCCGGCGATACGACGAGCTGGCCGTAGTCGAGCTTCAGCACCCGGTCGGCCAGGTGGAAGAACCGGTCGTCATGGGTGATGACGAGGACGGCCTTGTTGCGGCGTTTCAATTCGGGCAGCAGGCGGCGGTAGAACACGTCCTTGAAGATCGGGTCCTGGTCGGCGGCCCATTCGTCGAAGACATAGAACGGCCGGTCCTCGAGATAGGTCGTGAGGAGCGCGAGCCGCTTGCGCTGGCCGGTGGAGAGGGCCGTGGTGGACCAGGTGCCGTTGGAAATCCGCACCTTGTGGTTGAGGTGGAGGCGGACGAGGTACTCCTCGGCATCGACATCGAGGTCCGGTCGCTGGAGGCCGAGCAGCGAGTCGAAGAGGAAAAAGTCGGAGAACACCGTCGAGAAGAGCTGCCGGTAGTCGTCGCGGTTCGCGTCGGTGACGGGCCGGCCGTCGAGGCGGACCTCGCCCTGTTCGGGTGGGTAGAGGCCGGTGATGATCTTCGCGAGGGTGGACTTGCCGCTGCCGTTGCCGCCGATGAGGTAGACCAGTTCGCCCGGGTGGAAGGTGAGGTCGAGCGGGCCGAGGACGAAGCGATCGTCGGACTGGTCGCTGCGGTAGGTATGGGAGACGCCGACCAGTTCGAGGCGGTGGAAGCGGTTCGGGGCGGGGCTGCGCGGCGAGAGTTCGGACGCGCCGCCGAGCGAGACGCCGAGGCTGTCGATCTTGCGGAGGGCGACGTCGGCGCGGCTGAAGACCGACAGGCTGCTCATCACGCCGGCGAGCGGGCCCATGAGGTAGAGGACCGTCAGCACGAATCCGGTGAGCGCCTCGACGCTGGTGGGCCGCATGGCCGGCAGCGTAAAGAGGATCAGGCCGACGAGGACGTAGAAGAGGAGGTGGGACCAGGTATGGGCGAGGCTGAAGCGGATCTCGGCCGCCACGGTATGCTGCTGGAATTCCTCGGTGGCGGAGTGCACGCTCTCGCCCATGAAGGCCTCGCGGCGCTCGCGGTGCAGCTTGAGTTCCTTGATGCCCTCGGTGAGGGCGCGGAAATGCCCATAAAGGCGGTCCTCGGACTCGCGGGCGCGGAACAGGGAGCGGAAACCGCTGCTGATGAAGAGCCGGTAGCAGCTTGCGCCGAACACGATGAGGACGGCCATCCCGATGAGAACGTACCAGGACAGGTAGGCCAGATACACCGACCCGCCGAGGAGGATGGCGAGGTTGACCGCGAGCAGCGGGAAGCCGAGGAGCGCGGCCATCAGGCTGTTCACGTCGTCCACGAGCGCGGCCATGAGGCGGGCGTTGCCGGTTTCCTCGAGGCTGCGGAGGGGGACACCGAGGATGCGCCGCACCATCTGGCGGCGCACGTCCGCGACCGCCGCCTGCGAATAGCGGATCAGCCACACCTGCGAGAGGAGACCGGTGCCAAGCTTGCCGGCGACGAGGGCGACAAAAGCCCAGGCCAGGGCCAGGCGCCCGGAGGAATGGAGGGAGCGATTGATCAGGGCGATCAAACCGGCGTTGCAGGCGCCGCTCACGAGGGCCGTGAGCACGGTGACCATGAGCATTCGCCGGCAGCGATTGAAGAGGAATTTGAACAGTTTCATCGGGCGTGGGCCGGGGAGCGGTGGGAAAGTTGCTGGGCATCGTCGAGACACTGGCGAAGCCGGCGGCTGAGTTCGCGTACGTGCGGTTCGAAGAAGATCTGTTCGTGGGCGCCGGGAATCATCACGAGGCGCACGCCGCCGCGGGCCAGCGGCGCCCAGCCGAGCAGCGGGTCGAAGGAGCAGAGGAACGGATGGCCCTCGGTGCGGAAGAGCGTGAGCGCGCCGCCGTACGGCCGGGACTGGTAACGCCCGAGCGCGCGCAGGTGCGTCTGCCACAACCCGATTTCGATCTCAGGCACCCGCCCGATATCGATGACCTCCTCGACCGACACCTCGGCTTCGCGGCCCGCCAGGCGGCAGGCGAACTTGCGGGCCATCACGCGGGCCTTGCGGCGCACGAAGCGCCACTGTTCGGCCACCGGCTGGGAAAGGAATTCCGCCAGCCAGGCCGCGGTGTTGCGGGCGAATCGTCCGTAGAATTCCGGCCGCCCCAGCGGCAGCCGCTGGTAGCTGCTGTTGGCGGCCGGGCTGTCGAGCAGCCCGACGAACGCCACGGCTTCGCCGCCCGCCTCGAGCTGGCGCGCCATCTCATAGGCCACGTTGCCGCCGAAACAATACCCCGCCAGGTAATACGGGCCGGTGGGCTGGATGGTGCGGATCTCGCGCAGGTAATGGGCCGCCATCGACTCGAGGTCCTCGAACTCCGGCAGGTTCCGCATGCCGCGCGACTCGAGGGCGTGCACCGGCTGGTCCTCGCCGAGATGGGGCACGAGGTTGGTGTAGGTCCACAGGTTGCCTCCGCCGGCGCCATGCACGAAGAACACCGGTGGCCGGAAGCCGTGCGGCTGGAGTGTCACGAGCGACGAGCAACTGGTGGCCGCGGTCTCGCCCGCCTCCAGGCGGGCGGCGAGCTGCGCGACCGTCGGGCACTCAAAGAGCGAGGCGAGCGGCAGGCGGTGACCGAACTCGCGTTCCAGGCGCGCGAAAAGGCGCACGCCCGCCATCGAGTGGCCGCCGAGCGCGAAGAAATTATCATGGGCGCCCACGGAGGGCACGCCGAGGATCTCGCACCAGATGGCGGCGAGGCGCTCTTCGGCCGGCGTGCGCGGCGGCGTGGACGCGGGCCGGCCCGTCGGGGCGGCGGGCGGGGCCGGCAGCGCGGCGAGGTCGACCTTGCCGTTTGCATTGAGCGGAAGCCGGGCCAGCGGGATCACCACGGCCGGGACCATGAAATCGGGCACGGTCCGCTGCAGGTAGGCGCGCAGCGCCGCGGGCTCGGGCAGCGCCTCGCCGCGCGCCACGACGTACGCGATCAGGCGCGGGCCGGCCGCCGTCGCCGTGTCGAGCGTAACCGCGGCCTGGCCGACGGCAGGATGCTGCGCGAGAACCGATTCAATTTCCCCCAATTCGATTCGGAACCCGCGCAGCTTCACCTGCCGGTCGGCCCGGCCGAGGAATTCAATCGTGCCATCCGGGAGCCAGCGGGCGAGATCCCCGGTGCGGTAAAGGCGGGCGCCGTCCTCCTTGGCAAAGGGGTCCGGCACGAACCGGCCGTCCTCGAGGTCCGGCCGGCCAAAGTAACCGTTCGCCACGCCGTCTCCGCCGGTGTAAAGTTCGCCCGGCACGCCGATCGGCACGGGCTCGAGCCGGTCATCGAGCAGGTAGACGGTCGAGTTCGCGATCGGCCGGCCGATCGGCACGGGCCGGTCCGGCGGCGGCGGAGTGGTGATGACATGGGCCGTCGTGATCGTGGAGTTTTCCGTCGGGCCGTAGGCGTTGACCAGCCGCGTCCCCGGCAGCGCGGCGCGGGCGCGCGCGGCGTGGACGGGCGAGAGGGCCTCGCCGCCGGTGATCAACTGCCGGAGCCCGGTGAGCTGCGCCGCCTGCTCGTCCACCATCTGGTGGAAAAGCCCGGTGGTGAGAAAAAGCGTGGTGACGCGCTGCCGCCGGATGAAGTCGGTCAACTCGGTTAGCGACGGCACGCCGGGCGGGAAAACGGCCAGCCGCCCGCCATTGAGCAAGGCGCCCCAGATTTCGATGCTCGAGGCATCGAACGACACCGGGGCGAGCTGGAGCAGCGTCTCCTCCGGTCCGAGTTCCATGGTCTGGGGATCGCGGACGAGGCGCACGATGCCGCGGTGGGGCACGCACACTCCCTTCGGGCGGCCGGTGGAGCCGGAGGTATAACAGACGAACGCGGTCGCCGTCCCGCCGATGCTGCATTGCGGCGCCGCGGCCGGCGCGTCCGCCATCGCGGTCCGGAGGGACTCGAGCGTCAGCACCGGGGGGCGGTTTTCGCCGGCGGGCACCGTCGCCAGGGCGGCCTCGACGATCGAGCGCAGGTGCTCTTGGGTCACGATGACGAGCGGCCGCGAGTCGCTTGCGATCAGGCCCAGGCGGGCGGTGGGATAGGCGGGGTCGAGCGAAACATAGGCGGCCCCGGTCTTGAGGATGGCGAGCATCAGCATCGCGACCTGCGTGGTTCGCTCGCAGCAGAATGCGATGACGGCCCCGGGTCCGGCGCCCTGACCCTTCAGGACGTGCGCCAGGCGGCTGGACTGTTCGTCGAGCGAGCGGTAGGTGAGGCTGGTGGAGGTGGACGACAATGCCACGGCCTCCGGCGCGCGCCGCACCTGCTCCGCGAAAACCTCCGGGATGGACAGGGTGCGCGGATAAGGCGTGGGGTGGCCGCTCCATTCCTCCGTCAGCTGGCGCCGCTCGTCCGGGGTCAGCAGCGGCAGTTCGGCAATGCTGCGGGCGGGATCGGCCACGGCCGCGGCGAGGAACGTCTGGTAGTGCCCGAGGAGGCGGCGGATGGTGGCGGACTCGAAGAGATCCGTCCGGTACTCGAGCGAAACATGGAGGGCGCCGTCGGGCGTCTCCGCCGCCGAGACCGTGAGGTCGAATTTTGACGTGCCATTGTTGAACTCCACCGGTTCGAACCGCAGGCCGGGCGCCCCGGGCGCGGCGCCGTTGGCGCTTTGCAGCACGAACATGACCTCGAAGAACGGATTGCGCCCGCGCCCGCGCTCGGGCTGGAGGTTCGCGACGAGCTGGTCGAACGGCACCTCCTGGTGGGCCATGGCGCCGAGCACCGTCTCCCGCGTGCGCTGCAGCAGCGTGCCAAACGACGGTTGTCCCCCGAGGTCGGTCCGCAGCACGATGGTGTTGACGAAGAATCCGGCGAGCCGTTCGAGCTCGACCTGGGGGCGGCCGGCCACGCACGAGCCGATGGTGATGTCGTCCTGGCCGGTGTGACGGTGCAGCACCGCCTGCCAGCCGGCGATGAGCGTCATGAAGAAGGTGACGCCCTCGCGCTCGCTCAGGTGGTGCAGGCTGCGGACCAGCCCGGCCGGGAAGCGGATGATTTCGTTCGCCCCCCGGGCGACCGTCGCGGTCGTGGCCGTCGGGCGCGGCCGATCGGCCGGCACCTCGAGCGTCGCGGCCCCGGCGAGCTGCCGGCGCCAGTAGGCGAGCGATTTCGCCATCGTGCCGTTCCGGCTGTTCTCGCGCTCCCAAAGCGCGTAGTCGGCAAAGCGAATCGGGAGCCCGGGCAGCGGCGAAGCCTTACCGGACGAGTAGGCTTCGTATAGCGTCCCGAGCTCCCGAAAGAGAACCCCGATCGTCCAGCCATCGGAGACAATGTGAGGCATGACCAGGAGGAGCACGTGCTCGTCCGGCCCGAGGCGGATCAACAGCGCCCGGACCAGGAGGTCGGCGGCGAGGTCGAAGGGCCGGCGCGCCTCGGCCTGGAGCCGGCTCAGCAGCATCGCGTGGCGCGTTTCCACGGGCTGGCTGGAGAGGTCCGCCCGGGGCACCGGCGGAAAGTCGCGCGACACGACCACCTGGTGGGCGCCCTCGGCGTCGGTCCGGAAACTGGTGCGAAACACGTCGTGGCGCCGGACGATCTCGGTCAGCGCCGCCTCAAGCGCGGCGGGGTCGAGCGGTCCGAGCAGGCGCACCGCCTGGTACAGGTTGTAGAGGGCCGGGTCGACGCCGAGCTCATGGAGGAACCAGAGGCGTTCCTGGGCGTGCGAGAGCGGGACCCGCGTTGCATCCGGGCGGGGCCGGATCGAGGACCGGGAGCCGCCGGCCTGGGACATGGCGCGACGCGCCTGCTGCAACCGCTGCTCCAGGAGCGAGCGCTGGCTGCCGGTGAGATCGGGCGACTTGGGAGCGGGAGGAGGAATGATCACGTCAGGAGCCGACGGCCATGGCCGCGGAAGGTTCCGAATCTGCCGCGCCGGACTTGATGTCCTCGACGAGCGCCCGCTCGATCACCGCGGCAAGTTCGGCGATGGTCGGCGCGTCGAAAACGTGCCGCAGCGGCAGCGAGAGGTTGAAGGCGCGGTTGACGCGGGCAAGCACCTGGGTGAGCAGCAGGGAATGGCCGCCCAGGCGGAAGAAATTGTCGTGCGGCCCGACCTCGGTCCGGCCGAGGACGTCGTTCCAGATCTCGGCGAGCATCTGCTCGGTGAGCGAGCGCGGGGCGGCGGGCGCCGCCGCAGCCGCCGCCGCGGGCGTGGTGGCGACCGGCGCCGGCAGTGCGCGGCGATCGACCTTGCCGTTTCCCGTCAGCGGGAGTTCCGCCAGCGGGACGACGAAGGACGGCACCATGTAGTCCGGCAACGCCGCCGCCACGGCCGCCCGGATGCGGTCGGCGCCGGGCGCGGTCGCCCCCGCGACGGGCACGACGTAGGCGGCGAGCCGCCGGTCGCCCGGCGCAGGCTCGACCACCACCACGACGCATTGCCGCAGGACGGGATCGCGCAGGATGACGCTTTCGATCTCGCCGGGCTCGACGCGGAAACCGCGGATCTTCACCTGGTGGTCGACGCGGCCGACGAATTCGAGCAGGCCGTCCGGGCGCTGCCGTGCCAGGTCGCCGCTGCGATAGAGCCGCGCGCCGGGCACGGCGCTGAACGGATTGGGCACGAACTTTTCGCGGGTGAGCGCCGGCTGGTTCAGGTAGCCGCGGGCGACGTTCTCGCCGCCGATGCAGATCTCGCCGGGCACGCCCGGCGGCACGAGCTCCAGGTGCCGATCGAGAACGTAGTATTGGGTGTTCGGAAACGGCCGGCCGAGATTGCTGCGAACGCCGGGCTGGCGCAGGCCGCAACTGGTAAAGGTGGTGGTTTCACTCGGGCCGTAACCCTCGTAGACTTTTTTCAGGTGCGGCACGGCGAGCAGCCGGTCCGCCAGGCTGTCGGGCAGCGCCTCGCCGGCCATGAAGACCGTGTGGACCGACGGGGAAAACAGGTCGAGCCGGAGCAGCTCGGCGACCACGGACGGGACCGAGTTGACCAGGGTGACCTGGCCGCGCGCCGGGATCGTGCCCAGCTCCAGGGGGTTTTCCGCCAGGATGGCGGTGCCGCCCAGGCCCAGCGTGACAAAGATTTCGAAGATCGAGAGGTCGAAGGAGAACGACGTGCCGGCCAGCACGCCGGCCAGCTCTTGGGGCGGGAAGACGTCCCGGGCCCAGTTCGCGAGGGCCACGCCATTGCGGTGCTCGATCGCCACGCCCTTGGGGCGGCCGGTGGAACCGGAGGTGTAGATCACATAGGCGAGATCCTCGGGGCGGGCGCGGCGTTCCGGATTCGTCACCGGCTCGCGCGCGACCGCCGCCCGGTCCTCGAGTAGGTCGAGGCGGACGGCCGCCGTCGCCGGCGGGGGATCGCCGACCCGGCGGCGATCGGTGACGAGCAGGGTGGCGCGCGAGTCGTCCAGCATGTAGGCGATGCGGTCGGCGGGATAGACGGGGTCCAGCGGGACGTAGGCACCGCCGGACTTCAGGATGCCGAACAGCGCGGCGACGGTGTCGGGCGTCCGGCCGGCGTGGATCCCGACCGGCATTTCCCGGTTGACGCCCAGCCGGCGGAGGCGATGCGCGATCTGGTTGGCGAGTTCGTTGAGCCGGCGGTAGCTCCAGCGTTCCGTGCCCCAAATGAGCGCGGTGGCGTCGGGCGCGCGGGCGGCCTGCTCCTCGAACAGCTCGTGCAGGCACTGGTCGCGGCGCCAGGCGACCGCGTTGTCGTTCCATTCCACGACGGTCTGGTGGCGCTCAGCCGGCGTGAGAAGGGGCAAACGGATGACGAGGCGCTGCGGTTCGGCCGCGGCGGCCTGGAGCACGACCTCGTAGCGCGCGAGGAGGCGCGCAATCGTGTCGGCGTCGAACAACTCGGTGCTGTAGTGGCAGTCCACGACGAACCCGTCGGCGACCTCGGTCAGGTTGAAGCTGAGGTCGAAGTTGACGAACCGCTTGGGGTTGCCCGCGGATTCGACCACAAGGTCGGCGAACCGCGGCGTGCCCCGGTGACGGCCGAGATTGAAGGTGACATTCGCCAGCGGCACGCGGTTGGCCGCCCGCGGCAGGTTGAGCAGACGCAGGAGGCGCGCAAACGGGTGCGACCAGTGCTCGAAGGCGTCGAGGCTCGCCTGGCGCGTGGCCTGGAGATAGCTGGCGAAATCCTGGGCGGCGTCGAGGCGGCTGCGCAGCGGCAGCAGGTTCACGCAATGGCCGACGAGGCCCGGCAGGCCGGCCAGCACCTGGGGCGCGGCGGGGACGCCGACGACCACGTCGTCCTGGCCGCTCATCCGGTGCAGGATCGTGACGTAGGCGGCCAGCAGGACGGTGAAGGGGGTCGAGTGTTGGTTGGTGACGAGCTGGCGGAGGGCGGCGACGGTTTCCGGCTGCAGGCGCCGATGCAGGTGCGACGCGGCATAGGTGCGGACCGCGGGCCGCGGGCGATCCCCGGGGAACTCCAGCACGGGGGCGCCGTCGGCGAAGCGTTCGGTCCAGAATTGCGCGGCGGCCGCACGCGGCGGCGAGTCGAGCTGGGCAGCCTCGGTGCGCGCGTATTCGCTGAAGCGCGGGGCCGGGGCGAGCGACGGCTCGGTCCCCTGGCGACGTGCGGTGTAGCATTCGCCCAGGTCCTGCAACACGACGGCCTGCGACCAGCCGTCGCAGATGATGTGGTGCACCACGAGGACGAGGGCGTGGCGGTCGGGCGCGAGTTGGAAGACGTGGACGCGCCAGAGCGGACCCGCCGCCAGGTCGAACGGCTGCCCGCAGAGGTCGTTGATCCTTTCGAGGAGGCGGCGGTCGGCCCCTTCGGCCGGGGTGTCCGACAGATCCTCCCACTGGGCGGTCGCGGGCGTCCCGGTGGCGGTGATGCGCTGGCGTTCACCCGCGGGATCGATCGTGATGCGGAGCGATTCATGCCGCCGGCGCACGTCCTCGATGGCGCGGTCGAGCGCGGCGCGGTCCAGCGACCCGCGCAGGAGCAGCGTCGAAGACTCGTTGTAGGCGGCGGACAGCGCCGGCCCGAGTTGCGAGACGTACCAGATTTCCTTCTGCGCTTCGGTCAGGGGCAGAACCAGGTCGCCGTCGCCCGCCGGCGCGGCGAGGTCGCCGGCCGGGGCGGCGGCCGGCCGGTGCAGGCCGGGGGCGCCCGCGAGGTGCGCGGCGAGTTTTTCGAAGGTGGGGAAATCCTCGATCAACTGGCGCATGGTCACCTTGACGCCGAATCGTTCCCGGAGCGCGAAGCTCGCCTGCGTGAGCAGGAGCGAATCGAGGCCGAGCTGTTGGAAGGGCACGCGGGCGGCCTCGCCGGTGAAATCGTATCCGGCCAGCTCGTGGAAGAGCGCAGCCAGCGGGTCGGCCGGTGCGGCGGCGACCGCGGGTGCGGCCGTCGGCGGCCTGTCCGCCGGTTCCGCCGCCTCGGGCGCTTGGACCGCAATCGCGGCGAAGGTCGTCGGAGCGGACGCGAGGCCGGCGCCGGGCTCGATCCAATGGCGCTGCCGTTCGAAGGGATAGGTCGGGAGAGGCACGCGCCGACGGCGGTGGGGCTGGTGAAAGGCGGACCAGTCGACCGGGACGCCGGCGACCCAGAGGTGGCCGACCGCACCGAGCACCGCGGCGAGATCGTCGTCCTCCCCGTCCTCGCCCGCGAGTCCGAGGGAGCTGACCGGGACGGGCGCACGCTTGGCCGCCGGATGCTGGCGGGCCAGCGTGGATAGAGTCCGGCCCGGGCCGACCTCGAGCAGCAGCGGCGGGTTGTCGCCGTGCAGCGTGGCAATGCCATCGGCGAAGCGGACGGTCTGCCGCAGGTGGCGGCACCAGTAGGCGGGATCGGTCGCCTCTTCCGCCGTCAGCCATTTCCCGGTGAGGTTCGAGACGACGGGGAGGGCGGGGGGATTCAGCTTCACGCCGCGCAGCAGGTCCGCGAACGGGGCCAGCACCGCCTCCATGGCGGGCGAGTGAAACGCATGCGAGGTCTTCAGGACCTTGGCGCCCTGGCCGCGCGCGGCGAGTTCGCGGGAAAGCTCATCGATGCGCTCGACGGGGCCGGCCAGCACGCACAGCCCCGGGGCATTGACCGCGGCGAGGGCAACGTCGCCTGACACGAGGGCGCTGGCGGCGGCTTCGTCGAGGCGCACGGCAAGCATGGCACCGCGCGGGCGGGCCTGCATCATCCGGGCGCGCGCGGCCACGACGGCCAGCGCATCCTCGAGCGAGAAGACCCCGGCGAGGCACGCGGCCACGTACTCGCCGAGGCTGTGGCCGAGCAAGGCGCGCGGCTGGACTCCCCAGCTCATCCACAGGCACGCGAGGGCGTACTCGATCACGAACAAGGCGGGTTGGGTGATGGCGGTCTCATCGAGGCGCGCGGTCGCGGCGGCGCGTTCCCCGGCGGATGGAAACAGGATCGTACGGAGGTCGAGCTTGAGGTGCGGCTCGAGGTGACGGCAGCAGGTGTCGACGGTGGCGCGGAACGCCGGTTCGGAATCGTAGAGGCCGCGGCCCATGTCGACGCGCTGCGCGCCCTGGCCGGGCAGGAGGAATGCCACCGCGGGTGTGGCCTCGGGTGCGGCGACCGGCGGCGCAATCGACGCGCGGAGCTGCCGGATGGCATTGTCGATGTCGCCGGCGACAATGGCACGCCGGTGGGCAAAGGCGCGCCGGCCGGTCTGGAGGGTCCAGCCGACATCCGCAAGGTTCAGGGCGGGCTGCGACGCGAGGGCGTCGGCCAGCCGGGTGCAGGCGGAGGCGAGCGTGGCCGGGCTCCGGGCGGAAAGCGTCAACAGCTGGCAGGGCCGGGCGGGAGCGGCGGCCGGGAGCTCGGGCGCCTCCTCGAGCGCGACGTGCGCGTTGGTCCCCCCGATGCCGAACGAACTGACGCCGGCGCGCCGGGGCGTGGCGCCGCGCGGCCAGGGCTCGAGCCGGCTGATGACGCGGAAGGGGGTCTGCGTGAAATCAATCTTGGGATTGGGCCGCTCGAAATGCAGGCTGGGCGGCAGTTCGCGCGCTTCGAGCGCCAGGACCGTCTTGATCAGGCCGGCCACGCCGGCGGTGATGTCGAGGTGCCCGATGTTGGTCTTCACCGAACCGAGACCGCAGAACTGTCCGCGCTCGCCCCCGAGGCCGAAGGCCTTCGTGAGTCCGTCCACCTCGATCGGGTCGCCGAGCGGCGTGGCGGTGCCATGCGCCTCGATGTAGGAAACCGTCTCGGGCGCGAACCCGGCCTCGGCGTGGGCGAGGGCGATGACCTCGGCCTGGCCGGTGCTGCTCGGCGCCGTGTAGCCGATCTTGACCGAGCCGTCATTGTTGAGCGCCGTGCCCTTGATCACCGCGCGGATATGGTCGCCCGCGGCGAGCGCGTCGCTCAGGCGCTTGAGGACGACGATGCCGACGCCGTCGCCGACGACGGTGCCGGTGGCGCCGGCGGAAAATGCCCGGCAATGGCCGTCGTGCGACATGATGCCGCCTTCGATGTGGTACTGGCCGCGGCGCTGGGGAAAGGTCAGCGAGACGCCACCAGCCAGCGCCGCGTCGCAGCGATAGGAGAGGAGTTGCTGGGCGGCGAGGCACACGGCGACGAGCGAGGTCGAGCACGCGGTCTGCACATTGATGCTCGGGCCGCGCAGGTTGAGCTTGTAGGAGACGCGCGTGGGGATGAAATCGTTGTCGTTCAGCAGCATCGTCGGGAACAAACCCATGTTCTCGACCAGCCCGGGGTTGGTGAACAGGTTCGACAGCAGGTAGGAGTTCATGCTCGCGCCGGCGAAGAGGCCGATCGACCCGGGGAAGCGCGCCGGATCGCACCCGGCGTCCTCCAGCGCCTCCCAGGCGCATTCGAGGAACACGCGATGCTGCGGGTCCATCAGGGAGGCTTCGCGCGGATTCATGCCGAAGAAGCCGGCGTCGAACCACTCGGCCTTTTCCAGCACGGCCCGGGCCCGCACATAGCGCGGATCGGAGGCGCGCGGCACGCGATCGAGCGGGAGCCACTGGATCTCGTCCTCGCGGAAAAACGAGATGGATTCGCGGCCGGCGCGCAGGTTGCGCCAGAATTCCGCGGCATTGGCAGCCTGGGGGAATCGTCCCGCCAGACCGATGATAGCGATGGCTTCGGGGGTTTCGGGGGTCGTCATGCGCGGGAAGGGAGCAGGGTGCGGCGCCGCTGCTCGGCGTCGCGGCGGAGGCGGTTGCGTTCGGCAATCGCCGCATGGAAGTTGTCGCCGCCGCCGGCGGACTGCTCGCGAATGAACTTCGCCAGCGTGCGGATGGTCGGGAATTGGAAGAGCTTGATCACGGGGACGTCGACCTGGAGCGACTCCCGGAGCCGGTTCTGGACCTGCACGACCTGGAGCGAGTGGCCGCCGAAGTCGAAGAAGTTGTCGTCGACGCCGATCGGGTCGGTCCGGAGGATGTCCTTCCAGATGGCGGCGATGGATTGTTCGAGGTCGCTGTCGGGCGCGGTGAACCCGCCGGGCGCCGGCCGCGCGCCCTGCGGGGCGGGCAGGCGCTTGCGGTCCACCTTGCCGTTGGGGGTGAGGGGCAGCTCCGGCAGGCAGACGAAGAGCGTCGGCACCATGTGTTCGGGCAGCTTCGACCCGAGGAAATCGCGGAGGGCGGCGGCGGCGGGCTCCTCGGCGCCGGCGGGGACGAGGTAGGCGGCCAGCTTCGCGTCGGCGGGATCATCGGCGCGCAGCACCACCACCGCCTGGCGCACGGCGGGGTGCTGCATGAGGGCGGCCTCGATCTCGCCGAGTTCGACGCGGTGGCCGCGCAGCTTGACCTGGTGGTCGACGCGCCCGAGGAAATCGATGGTGCCGTCCGGGCGCCAGCGCACCAGGTCGCCGGTGCGATACATGCGCTGGTCGGCGGCAAAGGGATCGGCCACGAATTTCTCGGCGGTCAGGTCCGGCCGGTGCCAGTAGCCGCGCGCGACGCCGTCGCCGCCGATCCAGAGTTCGCCGGGGACGCCGATCGGCAGGGGCTGCCGGTGCGCGTCGAGGACGTAGACGCGCGTGTTCGCGATCGGCCGGCCGATGTCGACGGCGCCGGTCGGGTTGGGCTCGCCGGTGACGCGGCTGACGGTGGACCAGATCGTGGTTTCCGTCGGGCCGTACATGTTGAGGATGGTGCCGGGCAGTTCGGCGGCCAGCTGCTCCGCCAGCCCCACGGGCAGCGCCTCGCCGCCGACGAGCAGTTGGCGCAGCGACTTCAGCGCCGCCAGCGTCTCGGGCGAACCGGCCAGCAGCCGGGCGAATGACGGCGTGCACTGCAGGTGCGTGACGCCGTGGCGCGCGACCTGCTCGACGAGGGAGCGCGGGACGGAGACGGTTTCGGCCGACGCCGAGTGCTGGAATTCCGCGCGGACGCGGTCGAGCAGCGTGAGGCTCTCGAGCACCTCGTCGGTGGCCACGCCGAAGTCGATCAGGCAGGCGACCTCGTCGACGCCGAGCGCGGCGAGTTTCTGCAGGATGCGCCGGCACGTGCCGGGCGTGCCAAGGAGGCCGCAGAGTTCGAAGTAGCGGTTGAAAGAATACTCGACGAGCGCGTTTGTCTCCTCGGGGGAGAGGTGCTTGATGTCGGCGCCGGGGTGGAGCGCCTGCGAGAGGCCCTTCAGCAGGTCGGCGGAGTCGGCGAGGTAGCGGCAGAGCGGCCCGCGCACCTTTTCCTTCACGGCGGCGAGGTCGTCGCCGACGAAAGTGTGGAGGGCGATGGTGACGCAGCCCTCGTCGTGGCCGTGGGCCTTGCGCGCCTCGCGGTAGAGGCGGATCTTGCGGCCGAGGTCGTCGAGTTCCTGGCCGAGGAGATGCGTGAGGACGCCAGCGCCGGCCTCGCCAGCGAGCTGGAAGGTCTCCGGGTTGCCAGCGGCGGTGACCCACACCGGCAGCTCCGGCTGGATCGGTTTCGGGTGGATGCGCACCGCGACGGGGTTGCCGCGTCCGCCGGGAAATTCGACGGCCTCGCCGCGCCAGAGGCGGCGGACGACGTCGAGGTGGGAGCGCATGATCTCGCGGCGCTGGGCGAAGTTGCCGGGCTGCAGCACGAAATCCCGGTCGTGCCAGCCGTTGGCGAACGAGATCCCGACGCGGCCATGCGAGAGATTGTCCACCACGGACCACTCCTCGGCGATACGCGCAGGGTGGTGGAGCGGCGAAACGACGCTGCCCGCGCGAATCCGGACGCGCTCGGTGACGGCGGCCAGGGCGGCGCTGATCACCGACGGGTTCGGGTACAGGCCGCCGAAGGAATGGAAATGGCGCTCGGGCGTCCACACGGCCTTGAAGCCATGGCGGTCGGCGAACTTGGCGCCTTCGAGGAGCAGGCGGTAGGCGTCGCCCTCCGCGCAACCGTCATCGCTGGCGAAATAGAAGAGGCTGAAGTCGAGGGCGCGGCGGGCCGGTTCCGCGGCGCGGCGCACGGGCGCGCGGCCCGGGACTTTGGCGTCGTCGGACAGGATGACGACCTTGAAGCCGCGGGTCAGCGTCCAGAAGAGCTCCAGCACGGAGATGTCGAAGGAGATGCTCGTCACCGCCAGCCAGACGCCGGGGGTGTCGCCGGGCTGGTGGCCGAGGGCCTCGTCCATGCCGGTGAAGAAGTTCACCACGTTGCGATGGGTGACCATGACGCCCTTCGGATTGCCGGTGGATCCCGAGGTGTAGAGCACGTAAGCGAGGTGCGATGGCTGGAGGGCCGGGGCGGGCGGCTCCACGGCCGGGCCGGTGGCGACCGGCTCTTCCGCGTCGACGCAGATGGTCACCGCGCGGTGCGCCGGCAGCCGCGACAACATCCGAAGTTGCGTCAGCACGACCGGCGCGGCCGAGTCCTGGAGCATGAAGGCGAGGCGCTCGGCGGGGTAGGTCGGGTCGAGCGGCACGTAGGCGCCGCCGGCCTTGTGGATGGCGAGCAGGCCGATCATCATCTCGAGCGAGCGCTCCATGCACACGGCGACGAGGATGTTGGGGCCGATGCCCTGGGCGCGGAGGCGGCGTGCCAGGCGCCCGGCGCGCTCGTTGAGCGCGGCGTATGAGAGCTGGGTGTCGTCGAACACGAGCGCGGTGGCATGCGGCGTGCGCATCGCCTGTTCCTCGAAGAGCTGGGGGAGGCAGCGCTCGCGCGGGTAGTCGCGCGGCGTGGCGTTCCAGTCGGCGAGCAGCTGGCGGCGTTCGCGGGTGGTGAGCAGCGGCAGGGCCGAAAGGCGCTGGGCGGGATTCTCGGCGAAGGCCTCGAGGATCGTTTGGAAGTGGCCCAGCAGGCGGCGGATCGTGGGCGCGGTGAAAAGGTCGAGCGCGAATTCAGCCGTGATCTCCAGCGAGCCGTTGGCGTGCTCGATCGCCCACACCGTGAGGTCGGACTTGGCCGTGCCGGTGTAGACCGGCTCGATGTCCAGTTGGAGGTCGCCGAGCTTGAGCGGCTCGCCCGGCATGTTCTGCAGGGCGAAATAGACCTGGCACACCGGATCGAAGCTCAGGTTGCGCTGCGGCTGCAGTTCCTCGACGAGCTTCTCGAAGGGCAGGTGGCGATGATCGAACGCCTCCAGCGCCGTGTCGCGCACGCGCCCGAGCAATTCCTCGACCGTGGGATCGCCGCCCAGGTCGGTCCGGAGCGGGAGGGTGTTGACGAAAAAGCCGATGATGCCCTCCGTCTCGGCCGTGTCGCGCCCGGCGAGGGGCGAGCCGACGACGAGGTCGGTCTGCCCGGTGTACCGGTGGAGGACCACCTTGAACGCGGCCAGCAGCGTCATGAAGAACGTGACGCGGTGGCGGGCGGTGAGGCTGCGCAGGCGGGTGACGAGGGCGGCGGGCACCAGGCTGCTCACCGTTTCGCCACGATGCGACTGCAGCGGCGGGCGCGCGTGGTCGGCCGGCAGTTCGAGCAGGGCCGGGGCGCCGGCCAGCTTCTTTCGCCAGTGGGCGACGAGGCGGGGGAAGCCGGGGCCCGCGAGTTGCTCCTGCTGCCAGGCGGCGAAATCGCGATACTGCGCCGGCGTCCCGGGGAGGTCGGGCCGGTGTCCGGCGAGCGCGGCGGCGTAGCAGGCGCCGAGCTCGCGATAAAACACACCCATCGACCAGCCGTCGGACGCGATGTGGTGCATCACCAGCATCAGGGCGTGGCTCGTCGGCGCGAGGCGGTAGAGGCGGACGCGCACCGGAAGGTCCCGCGCGAGGTCGAACGGGCGGCGGGCTTCCGCCGCGGTGAGGCGCTTGAGTTCTGCGGCCTGCTCCGCGGCGGGTACGCCGGTCAGGTCCTCCACGGTCAGGGCCAGGTCCCACTCCTGGTGCACGACCTGCACCGGCTCGGCATTGACGGCAGTGAAAGTGGTGCGCAGCGACTCGTGCCGGCCGACGATGGTGGCGAGCGCCCGGTGCAGGGCCGGCTCGTCGAGCGCCCCGTGCAGGCGGATCAGGTACGGTATATTATAGAGGGGGGTGCCGGACTCAACCTGCTCGAGGAACCATAGGCGGCGTTGGCCGGACGAGGCGGGTACGGGCGTGGACGCGGGCGACGGCGCGGTTTTGCCGTCGGGAACGGGGAGGGTGGTGGGAGAATCCATGACGGAGCGGGTTGGCGGGCGATTCAGCCGGGAGCGACGGAAAGGAACGAAGTCGGGCGGGTGGCGCCTGCCGGGCGCACGGCGGTCACGCCATCCGCACCGGGGCGAGGGAGGGCGGCGTACCCGGTCAGCATTGTTGGGCCAGGGTGGAAATTGGCTCGGACCGTTGGCCGAGGAACGCCGCGAGGCCGGCGATGGTGGAGTGTTCGAAAAGCTGCCGCACGGTGAGCGTGGCCCCGAGGGCGGCATTGAGCCGCGAGATCACCTGCGCGGCGCGGAGCGAGTGGCCGCCCGAGAGGAAGAAATCGTCGTCGGCGCTGAGGTCGCGGCGGCCGAGCACCTCGTTCCAGATGCGGGCGATCGTGGTCTCCAGCCCCGGCTGGGGCGCGATGAATTCGCGGACCGGTGCGGGCGGCGGCGGCAGGGCGGCGCGGTCGACCTTGCCGTTCGGGGTGAGCGGCCACGCTTCGAGCCCCACGCACGCGGCCGGCACCATCACGACGGGCAGCCGGCGGTGCAGCTGCGCGACCAGGTGTTCCGGCTCCGGCACCGGGCCGCCCTCGGCGGGCAGGAAATACGCGACGAGTTGCGGCTGTCCCGCCTCGTCCTCGCGGAGAACGACGAGGCTTTCGCGCACGCCGGGCAGGTCGTTGAGAATCGACTCGATTTCGCCGGGTTCGATCCGATGGCCGCGGATCTTCAACTGGTGGTCCAGCCGTCCGAGGTAGTCGAGTTGTCCGTCCTCGCGCCAGCGCACGAGGTCGCCCGTGCGGTAGAGCCGCCGCGACGGCCCGTGCGCGCAGGGATGTGGCACGAATTTCTGCGCCGTCAGCTCGGGGCGGCCATGGTAGCCGTCGGCCATGCCGGCGCCGCCGAGGTGCAGTTCGCCGGGCACGCCGATCGGGACGAGGCGATCATGCCGGTCGAGCACGAACGCCTCGGTGTTGGCAATGGGCCGCCCGATGGCCGGGGCATGTCCGTCACCCTCGCGCGCCACGGGCGCCCAGGTCGCCACGACGGTGCATTCCGTCGGGCCATAGTGGTTGACGAGCGCGCACGGCAGGCGGTCGGCCGGGCGCCGACGGAGGCGGTCACCCCCGGTGAGGATGGCGCGCAGCGGCATGCCGGCGGGCCAGTCCTCGTCAAAGGTCGCCTCGGCGAGCGGCGTGGGCAGGAAGCAAAGCGTGATGCGGTGGTGCGCCAGCCAGCGGACGAGCCGTCCCGGCGACTGGCGCGTCTCCCCGTCGGGAATATGGATGCTGGCCCCCGCGGTCAGGTACGGCCACAGTTCCCACACGCAGGCGTCGAACGCCGGGCTGGCGACCTGCGTCGCGCGGTCGCGCGGCGAGACCTCATAGGTCTGCTGGTGCCAGTCGACGAGGTTCGCGACGCTCCGGTGGCGGATCGGGACGCCCTTCGGCACCCCGGTTGAACCGGAGGTATAGATGAGGTAGGCGAGGTGGTCGGGAGTGGAAACCGTGTCCGGCTCGCGGATTGCGCTCCGTTCGTCATCCGCGGGCCCATCGAGCAGGAGGAGGCGGGCCGGGCCGGCCGCCAGCGGGGCGGCGTGCGCCTGGTCGGTGACCAGCAGCGGCATGCCCGAGTCGCGCACGATGAAGGCGAGGCGCGCGGCGGGATAGGCGGGATCCATCGGCACGTAGGCGGCGCCGGATTTCAAGATGCCGAGCAGCGCGACCACGAGGTCGGTGGAGGCATCGAGGCAGACGCCGACGTAGCGATTCGGGCCGGCGCCATGGCGGAGCAACCGGCGGGCGAGGGCGGCCGCGCGGCGGTCGAGCTCGCCGTAGCTGAGCGCCTCGTGCTCGTCCGCGACGGCGAGCGCATCGGGGTCGCGCCGGGCCTCCCGCTCGAAACGATGGTGGAGGCAGAGCTGGTCGTCGAAATCGACCGCCTGGCCGTTCCACTCCACCAGCAGCGTGCGCTGCTCGGCAGATGAGAGCAGCGGGAGTTCGCGCAGCGGCGCAGGCGCGTGCGTGGCCAGGCCCGTGAGCAGCGCCGCGAGGTGCCCGAGCATGCGGTCGATCGCCGCGGCGCCGTAGACGCTCGTGTCGTAGGTGATCCGCAAGTCGAGGGCGGCGCCGCCCGCGACATCGACGGCGAGGGGATGGCCGGGTTGGTTGTGCACCTCGAACACCCGGTGCTCCCAGGCGCCGCCCTGGGCGCGGAGGTCGGCGTCCCAGCCGGGCTCCTGGTAACTGACGACGGTGTCGAACAAGGGATTGCCAGGCGCGACCTCGCTGGCCTCGCGGATGACGCCGGGCGGCGTGTGCTCGTGGGCGCGGTGCGCCACCCACTTGGCGCGCAGCGCGCGGAGCCAGGGCCCGATCCGGTCCTCGGGCGACACCGGCACGCGGAGGGGCACGGTATTGATCATGAGGCCGACGATCCGGTCGGCGTCCGGCACGCCGCCGCGCCGGCACGTGCGCACGGCGCCGAAGACCACGTCCTCCTCGCCGGTGTAGCGGTGGAGCAGCAGCGCCCAGGCGCCGTGGAGCAGGGTGCCGATCGTGACGCCCTCGGCCTGCGCGAACGCGCGCAACGCGAGGGTCTGCCGGCGCGACAACGCGAGGTGGCGCGTGAGCGCCCCGGCGGGGGCGTCGGCGGCGCCGCCGATCGCCGGCATGGGCGTGGGCAGATGGAAACCCGCGAGCTCCGTGCGCCAGTAGGCGGAGGCCGCGGCCGTATCCTGGCGGCCCAGCCAGTCAATGTAGCTGCGGTACGGCACCGCCGGCTCGTCCACCGGCCGGTGTCCGGCCTGGAGCGCATCGCATGCGGCGAAGACCTCGTTGAACAGCACGAAGACGGCGCGGGCGTCGAGGAGCAGGTGGTGAAAGGTGAAGAGGATCCGGTGCACGTTGGGCCCGAGCTGGACCACCGCGCCGCGCCACAGCGGCGCGACCTTCAGGTCGAAGCCGCGCTGGCGGTCGTTGGCCAGCAGCCGGCCCCACCATTGGTCGCGCACCACGGGCTCGAGGTGGCGCCAGTCGAGCCACGACCATTCCATGGCGACGGCCTCGGCTACACGCTGGCAGGGTGTTCCGGCCGGTTCGTCCGTGGCGATGGTGGTGCGCAGGATGGCATGGCGGCTGGCGGCGCGCCGCCAACTTTCCTCCCAGGCGTCGGGCGCGAGCGGCTCCGGCAGGTGCACGACGATCTGGACGAGGTCGATGCCGCCGGAAACCCGGCCGGCATGGTGCGCCAGCATGCCTTCCTGCAGCGGCGAAAGTGGATAGGACTGGGTGGCGATCGCGGCAGGCATCGGGATTTCGCCAGCGAGACTAATCGGAAGACCCCGGTGGATTAAGTGGGTGAAGACCCTCCGACTCGCGGATTATCACCCCAAGGGGAGTTTCTCCGTGGGCGAATGCCGTGGCGTTTCTACGCCGCGCAGAGCCGGCAAAGAAGGCGCTGGCCCCATGCCCGGCCGCCGGTCGTGCGCCTAGCCTTGGCCCATGCCTTCGTTCGTAGCTGCTGACCGTCCGGCGCCCGCAGGGCGTCTCGCGCTCCTGCCTGCCAGCCACGTCCGGCGCGCGCCCGCCCGTGCACCCGTCGCCATCCTCGGCGTGCCGCTCGACCCGCTCACGGTCGACGAAACGCTCGCGCGCATCGCGGCGATGGTGGACACCGGGCGCCCGCACTACGTCGTGACGCCGAACGTCGATTTCCTCGTGCAGGCGCGCAGCGACGCGGCGCTGCGCCGCATCCTCGGCGAGGCCGACCTCGTGCTCTGCGACGGCCAGCCGCTGGTGTGGGCCTCGCGCTGGCTGGGCAACCCGCTGCCGGAGCGCGTGGCGGGCGCCGACCTCGCGCCGCGCCTGCTGGCGCAGGCCGAACGGCTCGGCCACCGCGTGTTCCTGCTCGGCGCCGCGCCGGAGGCCAATGCGGCGGCCGTGGCCCGGCTGCGCCTGCGCCATCCGCGCCTCGTGATTGCCGGCAGCTTCGCGCCGCCGTTCCGGCCGCTGGCGGAGATGGACCACGCCGACATCATCCGCCGCGTCCGCGCGGCGCAGCCGCACCTGCTGCTGGTCGGCTTCGGCTGCCCCAAGCAGGAGAAATGGATGGCGATGCATTATCGCGAACTCGGGGTGCCCGTGTGCCTCGGACTGGGCGCCACGATCGATTTTCTTGCGGGCCGCGTCCGCCGCGCGCCGGGGTGGATGCACCGCGCCGGGCTCGAGTGGACCTACCGGTTGTGGCAGGAGCCGCGGCGGCTGTTCCGGCGCTATGCGACCGACCTGCGGCTTTTCGGTTTCGCCCTGTTCGCGCAATGGTGGGCGCTCGGGCGCCGCATGGGCCGGGCCGGCGGCTCGGTCCGGGTGATCCCGTCCGCCGGGGGCGTGCTGCGGCTGCGCGCCGCGGGCGCGCTCGACCGCGCGGCGGTCGAGGCGGCGACGGAGGCCTGGCGGCGCATCCGCGCGGGATGGGGCGACTGCGAGCTCGACCTGGCCGACGTGGAGGTGATCGACAGCACCGGCGCCGCCGCGTTGATCGTATGGCGCCGGGAACTGCGCCGCCGCGGCCGGCGGCTCACGATCGTGCGGGCGCGCGGCCGGGTGGGGCGCCAGCTCGCTACCTTCGGCCCCGCCGACCTCGCGACCGGCGTCCTCGCGCCGTTGGCGGCATGAACGTCGGCCTCTCGACCTCGGTCATCCAGCGCGGGCGCAGCGGCGTGGCGCAATACGTGTTTGCCCTCGTGCGCGCGCTGCTGGCCCACGTGCCGCGGCACCGTTTCACGCTCTTTGTGCTGGCCGAAGACCGCCCGCTGTTCCAGTTCGCCGCCAGCCGGATGGAAATCGTGGGCGTCGACGAGCGGCAGCGCCGCCCGCTGGCGGACATCGCGTGGCACCAACGGGTGCTGCCGGAGCTGGCGCGGCGGCACGGGCTCGACGTGCTGCACGTGCCGAGCTACCGCCGCATGCTCTGGTCCGCGCCGTGCGCGCGGGTGGCGACGATCCACGATCTCGCGCCGTTTCACCTCGCCGGGAAATACGACTGGGCGCGGATGTTCTACGGCCGCGTCGTGGCGCGGCGCCTCGCGCGGCGCCAGGACCGCATCATCGCGGTGAGCCGCACGACCGCGGAGGACATCGTCCGCCGCTTCGGCGTGGCTCCCGATCGCGTGCACACCGTCCTGAACGGCCTCGACCACGCGCGATTCCGGCCCGGGAGCGTCGACCGCGCGCGGGCGTGGGCCGCGCGGCAGGGCGTCACCGCACCGTTCTTCCTCTACCTGGCCCGGCTGGAACACCCGGGCAAGAACCACGTCCGGCTGATCGAGGCTTTCGAGCAATTCAAGCGCACCACGGGTTCACCCTGGCAGCTCGTGTTCGGCGGCGCCGACTGGCATGGCGCGCCCGCGATCCACGCGCGGGTCGACCGTTCGCCCTGGGCGGGGGACATTCGCCGGCTCGGCTTCGTGCCGGCCGCCGACGTGCCGCACTGGTATCGCGCCGCGGGCGCGCTGGCGTACCCGTCGCTGTTCGAGGGCTTCGGCTTTCCGCCCCTGGAGGCGATGGCGTGCGGTTGTCCCGTGATGTGCTCGCCCCGCGGGGCGCTCGCGGAGACGACGGGCGGTGCGGCCGCCCTCGTGGACCCGGAGGACATCGCCGGCATGGCGTGGGAGATGACCCGCCTCGCCACCGATCCGGCCTGGCGCGCCACCTTGCGCGCGGCGGGCGCGCAGCGGGCCGCCCATTTCGACTGGGCCCGCGCCGCGGAGGAGACGCTCGCGGCGTACGCCGCGGCCGCGTCGCCCCGGGAAGCGGCCCGATGCGACCGGGAGGCCGATTTTGCGCCTGCGCGCGGGTTTCACCCCGCGGACGGTCGCCGCTGCGCGTGATAGGATTTAGTTCCCCCACCACACCCGGAGTCATCACCATCATGCAAACACTCTTCGTCTTTCTCGTGCGGCGCGACCAGGTCGCGCAAATCGTCGCCTACCTCACCGCCGGCCTGCTCGTGCTGGCCGTCCAGTGGAGCGCGCTCGGCGCGGAGGGCGAGCGCAGCACCCGCGCGGCCGGGGCGGCGCTGGCGGCGGCGCCGGTCGCCGCGACGCAGGTCGCCAGGGACCGTCTCCCGGGCGCGGACCAAGGCCCCGCCCTCGGGTCCCGCTGATCATCGCGCCACCTGAACTTTCTCCATGTACAGCTCATTCCCGCCCGTTGCCGGCCGGTCCCGCGGACCGGTCTTTCTCATGTCCCTGTTCGCGGTCCTGGTGCTCGCCTGGCCGCTGTCGCTGCCCGCGCAGCCCGCGGGCGCCGCGGGCCGTGACGTCACCGTCCCCGCGCGCCCGGCGCCCATCGCGCCGGATCATCTCATCGTGCACCTCAAGCAAGGCCGCGACCTCGACCCGGTGCTGCGCGCCTTCGGGGCCGATCACCGGCGGATCGGCCGCAAGGCCGATCTCCGTGGCGGCACCTTCGAGACCGTCAAGCTTCCGCCGGGCCTCGGCGCCAAGGTCCGCGCGGCGCTCGAGAAGAGCGGTCTCGTCGACTACGTGGAACCCGACTACGTGATGTCGGCGCTCGTCGAGCCGAATGATTTTCGCTTCTGGGACGGTTCCACCTGGCACCTGAAGAATACGGGCATCTACGGCGGCACGGTCGGCGCCGACATCCACGCGACCACCGCCTGGGACACGCGCACCTCGGCGACGGACACTGTCGTCGCGGTCATCGACACCGGCGTGCGTTACACCCACGAGGACCTGGCCGCCAACATGTGGGTCAACCCGGGTGAGTCCGGCCTGGACGCCAACGGGATGGACAAGGCCACGAACGGGATCGACGACGACGGCGACGGCTATGTCGACGACGTCCACGGGATCAACGTCCTCAACCATACCGGCAACCCGATGGACGATTTCGGTCATGGCACCCACGTGGCCGGCATCGTCGGCGCGGTCGGCAACAACTCCGTCGGCATCGTCGGCGTCGCGTGGCAGGCGCGGATCATGGCCTTGAAATTTCTCGACTACCAGGGCAACGGCACGATCTCCGGCGCCATCGAGTGCATGGAGTATGCCCGCGCGAAGGGCGCGCGGATCATCAACGCCAGCTGGGGCTCGTATGCCTTCACCTCGCAGGCGCTGCGGGACGAAATCGCCACCCTCGGCGCGGACGGCATCCTGTTCGTCGCGGCTTGCGGCAACAGCGGCGGGGACAACGACGCGAACCCGCTTTTCCCCGCCAGCTACGAATATGACAACATCATCGCCGTGGCGGCGACGACGCGCACCGACTCGAAGCCGAGCTGGAGCAACTGGGGCCACACGACGGTCGACCTCGCTGCGCCCGGCTCGCCGATCTTTTCCACCTGGAACGGCTCGGACAGCGACTACCGCTACATGGACGGCACCTCGATGGCCGCGCCGGTGGTCGCCGGCGCCGCCGCGATCCTTTGGTCGCAGAGCCCGAGCCTCACCTACCTGCAGGTGAAGCAGCTCATCCTGGACCACACCGACCCGTGCCCGGATTATTCGGGCAAGACCGTGAGCGGTGGACGTCTCAACCTCGCGCTGGCGCTCGCCGCCATCCCGAGCAACCCGCCGGGCGCGCCGACCGCGCTGCAGGCGACCAGCTCGACAGCGACGTCCGTGACGCTTGGCTGGACGGACAACGCCACCACGGAAACCGGCTTCACCATCGAGCGTGCGCCGGGGACCACGACGAACTTTGTCGCGGTGGGCACCGTGGGCGCGAATGTCACGACCTTCACCGATTCCGGCCTCTCGGCGAACACGGCTTACTCCTATCGCGTCCGGGCCCAGCAGAACGCCGTCTATTCGAGCTACTCGAACACGGCGACGGTGACCACCGCGAGCGCGCCGCCGCCCCCGCCGCCGGCCGCGCCGACCATGCTGCAGGCGACGAACTGGACGACGTCCACCGTGACGCTTTCCTGGACGGACAACTCCAGCACGGAAACCGGGTTCTCCATCGAGCGCGCGCCGGGGACCACGACGACTTTTGCCGCCGTCGGCACGGTGGGCGCCAATGTCACGAGCTTCACCGATTCCGGCCTCACGGCGAATACCACCTACACTTATCGCGTCCGGGCCCAGCAGGACACCGTTTATTCGGATTACTCCAACACCTCGACGGTGACCACCGCGAGCCAGCCGCCGCCCCCGCCGGCCGCACCGACCATGCTCCAGGCGACCAACCCGACGGCGACGGGCGTGACGCTTTCCTGGACGGACAATTCCACCACGGAAACCGGGTTCTCCATCGAGCGCGCGCCGGGGACCACGACGACTTTTGCCGCTGTCGGCACGGTGGGCGCCAACGTCACCACGTTCACGGATTCCGGCCTGACGGCGAACACCACCTACACCTATCGCGTCCGGGCCCAGCAGGACACCGTTTACTCGAATTACTCCAACTCGGCGACCGTGACGACCGCGTCCGGGGCTCCGGGGCGCACCGACGTCATCTGGGTCGAGGACGCGCTGCCCGCGGGCGCCTGGGGCAGCACCGCCGGCGGCGATGTCTGGAACTGGATCACGGCTTCGCCGGCGCCTTATTCGGGGACCAAGGCCCACCAGTCGGCGATCGTGGCCGGCTATCATGACCACACCTTCCATTCGGCGAGCGCGACGATGACCGTCGCGGCCGGGGACACTCTGATCCTGTACGTCTACGTCGATCCGGCCAACCCGCCGCAGGAGATCATGGTTTCGTGGTTTGCCGGCAACTGGGAGCATCGCGCGTACTGGGGCGCAAATCTCATCAGCTACGGCAACAACGGCACCGCGAGCCGCTGGTCCATGGGCGCGCTGCCCGCGACAGGCCAGTGGGTGCGGCTCGAAGTGCCGGCCAGCGCCGTCGGCCTCGAGGGTGCCACCATCAACTCGATGAGTTTCTCACTCTACGACGGGCGCGTGACGTGGGACGCCGCGGGCCGGTCCACCACGAGTCCGTAGCCGCCGGCGGGGGACGCGGCCGGGGGTTCCCCGGCCGCCACGGTGGGTGAAGACCCACTGGGCGAAGGCCGCCGCGGGCGGTAGGTTCACCGACGCCTCCCTGAGATGAATCACCTCAATCAAGTCCTGGTAGTCGAGGATAACCTCCAGGATTACGTGCTCGTCACCCAGGCGTTGAAGGAGGCGGGCTATCGCTTTGGCGCGCGCTGCATCGACCGCCCGGAGGAACTCGAAGAAGAGCTGTTGTGCCTGTGCCCCGACCTGGTCCTGTGCGACCATGGATCGGCGAAGTGGGACAGCCTGCAGATCCTCGGCCAGGTGCGCGAATTCGAACCCTCGCTGCCATTCATTGTCGTGAGCGGCGGGCTCGACGAATTCACCGAGGCATCGCTGCTCGCGCGCGGGGCGGACGCCTGCGTGAGCAAACAGCGACTGGACGCGCTGCCGGACGCCGTGCGCCGCACGCTCGAGCTCCACCGGCAGCGGCAGCGCGAACGCGTGCAGGAGCTGATCCGGGACATGCGCGCCCGCCTGCCGGCCGGGCACTGCGCCGGGTGAGGCGGGCGGAACGGCCTGGGGGTCGCGCCGCGGGGTGTTTTGGGTGTTTACCCACTTAGCCCGTCAGGTGAAAGGGCCTATGTTGTCCTACGGCATGGCGACGAGGACACGTTGCCTCGTTCCGTTCCATGACGAAGGAAATCCAGATCATCATCGTTGAGGACATGCCCGCGGATGTGGTGCTGATCAACCACCACCTGCGCAAGGGCGGCCTCGCCTTCAAGGTGCGCCGCGTCGCGACCGCCGACGAATTCCTGCGGAGCCTGCGCCAGGGGAAGCCCGACCTCATCATCTCGGATCACGGGCTGCCGGAGTTCGACGGCTTCTCCGCGCTGGAAATGGCGCGGCGCTACTGCCCGGAGGTGCCGTTCCTTTTCGTGACCGGCTCGATGGGCGAGGAGGTGGCGGTCGAGAGCCTGCGGCGCGGCGCCACCGACTACGTCCTCAAATCGCGCCTCGAAAACCTCGTGCCCGCGGTGCTGCGGGCGCTGAAACTCGCCGGCGAGCAACGGCGGCGGCGGGAGGCGGAGCAGGCGCTCGTCGAGAGCGAGGACCAGTTTCGCGCCCTGATCCAGGGCGTGAAGGACTACGCCATCTTCATGCTCGACGCCGACGGCCACGTCACGACGTGGAACAGCGGCTTGCGCGCCATCCTCGGCTACCGGGCCGAGGAAATCCTCGGGCGCAGCCATCTTTGCCTGTATCCCCCGGAGGAAGTCGCGGCCGGCACGCCCGGGCGGCTGCTGCAGACCGCGGAGGCCGAGGGGCACATCGAACTGCACGGCTGGCGCCTGCGGCAGGACGGTTCACGGTTCCTCGCCTCGAGCGTGATCACCGCCTTGCACGGCGCCGACGGCGGCCTGCGCGGCTTCACCGAGATCCTGCGCGACGAAACGGAACGGCGGCGCGCGGAAGAGGACCTGCGGCGCAGCGAGGCGCGGCACACCGCCATCCTCGAGTCGGCGCACGACGCCATCCTCTCGATCGACCACGAGGGCTTCATCCGCGAGTGGAACGCCGCCGCCCGGCGCCTCTTCCAGTATTCGCGCGAGGATGCCGTCGGCCGGCGCTTCGACGCGCTGATCGGCTCCAAGGCACTGCAGGAGCGCTACCCCGACGGCGTCATGCGCCACCTGATCGGCGGCGACGCGCGCGCCATGGAGCACCCGCTCGAGCTGATGGCGCGTCGGGCGGACGGGTCGGAATTTCCCGTTGAGGTCAGCCTCGCCCCGATGGGGGGCGCCGTGCCGCCGCTCTACGCCGCCGTGTTGCGCGACGTCAGCATGCAGAACGCGGCCGTGGCCGAGATCGCGCGGCTCAACTCGGAGCTGGAGGAGCGGGTGCGCCACCGCACGGCCCAGCTCGAAACCGCCAACCAGGAACTCGAGTCCTTCAGCTACACGGTGTCGCATGACCTGCGCGCGCCGCTGCGCCACATCACCGGTTTTGTCGACATGCTGCAGTCGCGCAAGGAGACGCAGCTGGATGCCGAGGGCCGCGAGATGCTGGGCAACATCGCGGCCGCGGCCGAGCGGATGACGCGCCTGATCGAGGCGTTGCTTTCGCTCTCGCGCACGGGCCGGGCGGACCTGGTCAAGCAGCGGGTGCCGTTGGCGCGGCTGGTCCGCGCGGTGCAGGATGAGCTCCGCGGCGAGGCCCACGGGCGGCAGGTGAACTGGCACATCGGCCGGCTGCCGGAGGTCGAGGGGGACGCCGACCTGCTGCGGCAGGTCTTCGTGAACCTGCTGTCCAACGCCCTCAAGTATACCCGCCGCGCCCACCCGGCGGAGATCCGGGTCGAGAGCCACCGCGAGGCCGGCGAGCATTTGTTCGCGGTGCGCGACAACGGCGTCGGCTTCGATCCCCGCTTCATGGACAAACTCTTCGGCGTTTTCCAGCGCCTGCACCGCAGCTCCGAATTCGAAGGCACCGGCATCGGCCTGGCCACGGTGCGGCTCATTGTCCAGCGCCACGGCGGCCGCGTGTGGGCCGAGTCCGGCCCGGGCGGCGGCGCCACGTTCCACTTTTCCCTGCCGGCCCACGGCAGATCGCACCATGAATAAAGCACCCCTTATCCTCGTCGCGGACGACGACCAGAACGATCTCCGCATGATCGCCGACGTCCTCGACCGCGCCGGCGACGCCACCCGACGCTACTATGTGAGCGACGGCGCCGAGGCGCTCGATTTTCTCCACCGGCGCGGCGCCTACCAGGACCGGCCGCCCGGCCCGCCCGGCCTCGTGCTCCTCGACCTCAACATGCCGCGCATCGACGGGTGGGAGGTGCTGCGGCAGGTGAAGCACGACGCGGCGCTGGGCCTCGTGCCCATCGTCGTGTTCTCGTCCTCGGCCCGCGAGGCGGATGTCCGCGCCTGCTACGAGTTCGGCGCCAACGCCTACGCGGTGAAGCCGATCGATTTCCAGGAATTCCGCCGGACGGTCGCCGCCGTGCAGGCCTTCTGGCTCGAGTGCAACCAGCCGCCGCCGGCCGCCGGGCGCCGGCGCGAACCGCCGCCGTCGCCCCGCCGCCGCCTGCCGCGCGTGCGGAACGAACTCGCATGAACGAGCCCCTGCAGATCCTGCTGCTCGAGGACGACCTCGCCGACGCCGAGCTGATCCGGTACGCGCTCAGCCAGTCGGGCCTGACCTTCACGCTGGAGCGGGTCGAATCGCGCGACGAGCTGGTCAACCGGCTGCGCGCGCGCGCGCCGGACCTGATTCTCTCCGATTACCGGATGCCCGGCTTCGACGGTCTCGAGGCCCTGGGGCTCGCGCGCGAGCTGGCCCCGGACGCGCCGTTCATCTTCGTCACCGGCACCCTCGGCGAGGAGCGCGCCATCGAGACCCTCAAGCGCGGGGCGAGCGACTACGTGCTCAAGACGCGGCTGCCGCATCTCGTGCCCGCGGTGCACCGCGCGCTCCGCGAGGCGCGCGAACGGATCGACCGCAAGCGGGCGGAAGGCCAGCTCCGCGACTCCCACGAGCAGCTGCGGGCGCTCTCCATCTACCTGCAGTACGTGCGCGAGGAGGAGCGCACCCGCATTGCCCGCGAGGTGCATGACGAGCTCGGCCAGGCGCTCAGCGGCCTGAAGCTCGACCTGGCGTGGCTGGCGGGGCGGCTGCCCCGGGGCCAGCGCCTGCTGCACGACAAGATCGCCAGCATGTCGGGCCACATCGACGCCACCATCCAGGCCGTGCGCCGCATCGCCACCGAGCTGCGGCCCGGGATCCTCGACGACCTCGGCCTGGTCGCCGCGCTCGAGTGGCAGGCCAACGAGTTCCAGAACCGCACGGGCATCCAGTGCCACGTGACCAGCACGCTCCACGACGTGCAGTTCGACGCCGACCTGAACACCGCGTTCTTCCGCATCTTCCAGGAGACCCTGACCAACGTCATGCGGCATGCCAACGCGCGGAAGGTGGAGGTCGGCTTCACCCGCGAGGAGGACGAGGCGGTGCTCACGGTGCACGACGACGGCCGCGGCATCGTGCCCGCGGAGATCTCCGACCGCCGGTCCATCGGGCTGCTCGGCATGGAGGAACGCGCCGCCCTGCTGGGCGGGCAGGTGCGATTTGTCGGTGAACCCGGACAAGGCACGACGGTCACAGTCCGCATCCCGCTGGCGCGGCCCCGCCGCCGCAGCGCCCACTTCCATGAAAATCCTAATCGCCGACGACCACGCCGTAGTGCGGCAGGGCTTGAAACAAATCCTGGCTGACGAGTACCGGCGCGCCACGTTCGGGGAGGCCTCGACTGCGCAGGAGGCCCTCGACCGCGTCTGGGCCGAGGACTGGGACGTGGTGATCCTCGACGTGAGCATGCCGGGCCGCAGCGGCCTCGAGGCGTTGCGCGACATCCGGCGCTCGCGCCCGCGCCTGCCCGTGCTCGTGCTCAGCATGCACCCGGAGGACCAGTTCGCCATGCGCGTCCTGAAGAGCGGCGCCTCGGGCTACATGACGAAGGAGAGCGCGCCGGCCGAGCTGGTCGGCGCCGTGAAGAAGGTCGTCAACGGCGGCCGGTACGTCAGCGCCGGCCTCGCCGAGAAGATGGCCGCGTACCTCGACACCGATTTCCAGCGCGCACCCCACGAGCGGCTGTCCAACCGCGAATTCCTCGTCCTGCGGCTGATCGCCTCCGGCAAGACCGTCAGCCAGATCGCCGAGGAGCTGAACCTGAGCGTGAAGACGATCAGCACCTACCGCACGCGCATCCTCGAGAAGATGGTGATGGCGAGCAATGCCGAGCTCACGCACTACGCGATCCAGAACAAGCTCGTGGAGTGAGAATGGGGTGGTGGAGGCGTGGTTTGGAGGTCTTCACCCACTGAATGCCTCCGGGAAGAGTCGCTAGGGTTCGCCGGTGCCGGGTCCTGCGCCCGGTCGTCCGTGATCCCCCGCCGCCCGGTCGGGAAGCGGTCCGGCGGCAAATCACCATCCGCGAAACCATCTGCATGAAATCACAAGTCGAAATCGATCCGGCTGCCCCCGGCGCCACCTCCGCGGTGGCGCCTATGCGCGGGGAGCTCGTCACCAACGGAGCGCTGCGGCTCCATGCCGGCGGTCCCCGCCCGCATGTCTTGCCTGCTCCTGCCAACCCCGATGCCGCCGGGCAGTGGGGGCAACTCCTTTCCGCCGCGGCCCGCCACTGGGCGTGGGTCGTCCTGCTCGGGCTGGCCGCCGCCGTCGCCGGCGTCGCGCTCGGGCGGCACCTCTGGCCCGCCACCTTCCGCGCGACCGCGCAGATTGTCCGGCATGACACGCCGGACCCGCAGCTCTTCCAGCCGCGCCCAGTCAACTCGGCGACGCTGGTGGGCATCGTGGACTCGGCCGAGATGCGCTCCCGCGTCGGCGCCGGCCTGACCCCGGCCCTCACCGCGGACGAACTGGCCCGGCGCGTGCAAGTCGCCCCGGTGCCCAGCAGCGACCTCGTGAACATCACCGTCTCCGCCCCCGACGCGGCGACCGCCGCGGCCCAGGCCAACCGCTACGCCGAGGAGGCGGTCCGGTTCACGCAGGAGATGCAGGGCAACGACGCCCGCGATGCCGCCAGCTACCTGCGCCGCCAGCTCACCGGCGTCGAGGCCGAACTCACCAAGGTGAACCAGGATTATGAGAAGGTGGCCGGCGCCGGCGCGATCGCCCCGGCCGCGGCCGGGGCCGCGACGCTGACGCCGCTCCAGACCCGTCTCTCTGACGCGCGCCTCGAGTTGTCCGACCTGCAGGCTCGCTACACCGACCAGCACCCGCTCGTGCAGATGCAGCTGGCACGCGTGGCCGCGATGGAAAAACAGCTGGCCGCCGTGGCCCCCGCCACCAACCTCGCCAGCCCGGTCGGCATGTCCATGGCCGAGGCCAGCGGCCGCATGGGTCTCCTGATGGAAAAGAGCCGGTCGCTCGAAGCGGAGCGCCGGACCGTGGCCAACCGCCTGCAGATCACCGAACTCCTCGCGCAGCATCCGATCGGCGAGGTCCGCGTGTTCTCCGCCGCCAAGCCGGAACGCGCCACGGCGAACAACACCGGCCTGAAGATCGGGCTGCTCGCCGTGTTTTTGGGCCTCTGCGGCGCCGGCATCGGGGTGGTCGGGGCAGTGACCGACGAAGCCTTTGACCAGAAACTCCGCACGCCGGACGACATCCGCCGCGTCACCCAGCTCCCGGTCCTCGCCCGCGTCGACCGGCTGGACAAACTCTCCGCCGAGGAGAAGGCGCGGTGGGGCTTCCGCACTTGGACGACGCTGCAGAGCCGCCTCAGCGTCACTCCCAACCAGGGTTTGGTTTGCGGCTTCACGAGTTCGACGGCGGGGGAGGGCCGCTCCGCCTGGATCAAGCTCGTGGCGGATGCCGCCAGCAAGTGCGGCTTCCGCGTCGCGGTGATCACCACGCGGGCGCCGGGCCAGGACGCCGCCGACTCGCGCGGCTCGGCCGCCGGCCGGCCGGCCGCGGCGGCCTCGGTCGCCAGCACGCGCTTCCGCACGGCCGCGGGCGAGCCGAAGTCGGCCGACCCGGTCCTCGTGCGCGAGACGCTGCTCTCGGGCGAGCTCCTGAACAATCCCGACGAGGCGGTCGAAAAGATGCTTTCGTCCGACGGGGCCTCGGTGGTGCACATCCCGCTCCCGGGCTGGGTCTGGGGCCTCGAGCACCGCAAGGCGTGGCTCGCTTCGCTCACCAGCTGGAGCCGCCACGAGAACGTGGTCATCCTCGTCGACCTTCCGCCAGCGTCCGAGCCCGAGACGGTGCTGCTGGCCCAGAACCTGCCCAACGTCGTGTGGCTCTCCGACTGCACGCGCGCCGACGCGCTGCGCACCCGCCAGCAGATCGAAACCCTGCGGCAGGCCCGCTGCAACCTCATCGGCGCCGTCGCCAACCACAGCAGCGCCCCCGCGCTCAACGAGCGCTTCGCGCGGTGGGCCCCGGCGCCCGCCCTCGCCGCGGTGCTGCTGGCGGCCGTCGCGCTGCCCGCGCCCGCGCGGGCCCAGGCCGCGGTCGCCAGCCCGGAGTCCTTCTCCATCGTGTCGCCCGAGCAGCGCGCCGACTGGCAGCGCCACCTCACGCTCGGCCCGGGCGACGTGCTCAGCGTCGCGGTGTACGGCGAGCCCGCCACCCGCGCCGAAATCACCGTGCAGCCCGACGGGCGCATCAGCTTCCTCGAGGCCCGCGACGTCGTGGCCAACGGGCTGACGATCGACGAGCTGCGCGGCAAGCTGGACGACGAGCTCGGCCGCTACCGTCGCGCCGCCCGCACGATGATCAGCCCCGTGGCGTTTCGCAGCAAGAAGTACTACATGCTCGGCCTGATCGCCCAGCGCGGTGCCTTCACCCTCGACCGGCCCATGACGGTGGTCGAGGCCGTGGCGCGCGCGCGCGGCTTTGCCACGAGCGCCGCCTCCGGCGACGTGACCGAGATGGCGGACCTGCAGCACGCATTCCTCGTCCGCGACGGCAAGCGGCAGGACATCAACTTTCAGCGGCTCTTCGCCTCGGGCGACCTTTCGCAGAACATCCCGGTCGAGCCGAACGACTATTTCTATTTTCCCCCGGCCAGCATGAACCAGGTCTATGTCCTCGGCGAGGTGCGCGCGCCGGGACCCGCGGTGGTGGGCGACCAAGCCACTTCGCTGCGCGCCATCGCGAGCCGCGGCGGCTTCACCGACCGGGCCTGGCGCGACCAGGTGCTGATCGTGCGCGGCTCGTTGAACGACCCCAAGCCGATTCAGGTCAATCTCGCGGCCGTGCTGCGCGGCGAGGCGGCGGATGTCACGCTCGAGCCCCAGGACATCATCTATGTCTCCTCCCATCCCTTCTGGAAGGTGGGCGAGCTGCTGAATGAAGCGGCGCGCGCCTTCACCCAGGCCCTGGTCGTGTACTGGACCAGCGACCATGTCATCCCCGTCGTTCCCCTTCCCACCAAATGATCGCTCCATCCTCGCTTTTCGCGCGAGCCTGGCCGGCCGCCCTGGCCGCCCTCGCCGCGGTCCTGTTCGTCGGCTGCGCCGGCCCCGCGCGCAAGCCGATCGCCGCCACGCCGGCCCCGGTGACGGGCGAGCCGGCCCGCGGCACGATCGACGCCGCCTGGTTGAAGCCGCCGTCGACCGAATTCCGCCTCGGGCCGGGCGACCATGTGCGCGTCGCGATCGCCGGCGAGCCCGACTCGGCCGTCGAAACCGTCGTCGCTCCCGACGGCAAGCTCTACTACCAGATGCTTTCCGGCATCGACGTGTGGGGCCAGACGCTGGGCGAGGCGCGGTCCGCGCTCGCGAACGCCTTGAAGCAGTATTACCAGAATTCGCCCGCGGTGAGCCTCACGCTCCTCGAGATCGGCAGCAAGCACGTGTGGATCCTCGGCCGGCTCGGCTCACCCGGGTTGTATCCGCTCAACGGGCCGACGACCCTGCTCGATGCCATCGCCGCGGCCGGCGGGCCCGGGGCTTCGGAGACGGTGGCCCAGCTGCCGGGTGGCGCGACGGTGACCATCGCCGACCCGCGCCAGGACGCCGGCGACCTCTCGCAGGCCTTCGTCGTGCGCCAGGGCAAGCCACTGCCGGTGGACCTCAAGGGCCTCCTGCGCAACGGCGACATGTCGCAGAACATCTACCTGCAACCGGACGATCTGATCTATCTGCCTTCGCCGCATTCGCCCGAAGTGTACGTGCTCGGCTCCGTGGCCCGTGCGAGCGCGGTGCGGATGCCGGGTCAGATGACGCTCATCGGGGCTGTGGCCTCAGCCGGCGGCACCGCCGACGGCGCCTACCTCTCGCACGTCGCCATCGTGCGCGGGGGTGTGGCCGCGCCCACGATCGCGGTCTACAACTACCGCGCCATTGTCAGTGGCCAGGCGCCGGACGTGCGGCTCGAGCCGAACGACATCGTTTACGTCCCGCGCTCGCCCTACGCCGGCCTGGCCAGTTACCTCGACCTGATCGTCACCACGTTTGCCCGCACCGTCGGCGTCAATGCCGGCGCCCGGGCGGCCGACGTCAACCGCAACGTGTCGATAGCCGTGCCGGTCGGACCCTGAGTTGACCGCCTGAGGTCCCGCCCCGGGGGCCGCCGTTGGGTGCGGTTCCCGGGGCGGCCTCGGGCCCCCGGATCAGGGGGCGCACGGGCGAATTTAGCCGGCCGGGCCGAACCCCGCCGGTGGCGGCGGGTCAGTGAATGGGCCGGCCTCCGGCGCGGTCCCGCATGAAATTCACCCGAAAGCTTTTCCAGCGCTACGGCGCGCTCAGCCGGCTGTTGTGGAAACACCGGCACACGCACCTGGGCTCGGTCGACGGCACCGGCGCCGACCCAGAGGAGGAGGCCGCGAGCGAGGCCTCCGCCCAGCCCGGCCCGGAGGACCTGGCCAACGACCTCGAGGCCATGGGGCCGACCTACGTGAAGTTCGGCCAGGTGCTCGCCAGCCGGCCGGACCTCCTCCCCGAAGCGTACCTGCGCGCGCTGTCCCGGCTCCAGGACCAGGTCGCGCCCTTTCCCTCGGCCGAGGCGATGGCGATCGTCGAGGAGGAACTGGAAGTCCGGATCTCGAAGGCCTTCGCGCGCTTCGACGCGACGCCCATCGCGTCGGCGTCGCTGGGCCAGGTTCATTACGCGGAGCTGCGCGACGGCCGGGCGGTCGTCGTGAAGGTCCAGCGGCCCGGCGTGCTCCGCCAGGTGATGGCGGACTTCGAGGCGCTCGGCGGCATCGCCGCCCTGCTCGACGCCCACACGCCCGTCGGGCGGCGGAACCGGTTCAACCGGGTGGTGGACGAGTTTCGCACGACGCTGCGCCAGGAACTCGATTACAACCTCGAGGCCCACAACCTCGAGACCATCCGTCGCAACCTCGCCCGTTACCCGCGCCTCATCGTGCCGCGGCCCGTTCCCGATTTCTGTCGCCGCCGCGTGCTGACGATGGAATACGTCGACGGCGTCAAGATCACCGCCCTCGGGCCGCTCGCCGCGCTCGAGCAGGACCTCAAGCCGCTGGTCGAGGACCTGTTCAAGGCCTACCTCAAGCAGGTGCTCGTCGACGGGCTGTTCCATGCCGACCCGCACCCGGGCAACGTGCTCGTCACGCCGGACGGCCGCCTCGCGCTGCTGGACCTCGGCATGGTCGGGCACACCGCGCCCGTGATGCAGGAGCGGCTGCTCAAGCTGCTGCTCGCGATCAGCGAGGGCGACGGCGACGAAGCGGCCGAGATCGTCATCCGCACCAGCGAACGCACGGCGAAGTTCGACGCCGTGGAATTCCGCCGGCGCGTCACGCAGTTCGTCGCCACCCAGCGCGACCAGGGCCTCGAGCAGATGAACGTCGGGCGTTCGCTCTTCGCCATGAGCAGCCAGGCGCGGGATTGCGGCCTGTTCGTGCCGTCAGAGCTTACACTGCTGGGGAAGACGCTGCTGCAGCTCGACGAGATCGGCCGCGTGCTCGATCCCGGCTTCCAGCCGAATGCCGTCATCCGCCGGCAGGTCGCGGAGCTGATGTCGCAGCGGGTGCGCAAGGACCTCACGCGCGGGAACATCTTCGGCACGCTGCTCGAGCTGAAGGATTTCACGCGCATGCTGCCCGAGCGCATCAACCGCATCCTCGATGCGATCACGAACTCGGAACTCGAGGTGAAGGTGAAGGCGGTCGATGCGAAGGTGATGCTCGAGGGCATGCAGAAGATCGCGAACCGGATCACCGCCGGCCTGGTGCTGGCCGCGCTGATCGTGGGCGCGGCGCTCATGATGCGGGTGGAGACGAGCTTCCGGCTGTTCGGCTATCCCGGGCTCGCGATCATCTGCTTCCTCATCGCGGCCGCCGGGGCCTTCTGGCTCGTCCTGAACATCTTCGTGCAGGACTACCGGAGCCGGAAGAACCTGCCGCGCTGAGGGCCGCGCATGGACCTGGTCGCGGGCACGCCGGTTTGGGTGGTGCGAAACGGTCCCGGCCCGACGTGGCCGCCGTTGGCGCGCTCCGCCCGCTGCGACGTGGCCGTCATCGGCGGCGGCATCACGGGCGCGGCCGCGGCCGACGCCCTGGCGGCGGCGGGACTCGACGTGATGGTCCTCGACCGCCGCGAGATCGGGACCGGCAGCACGGCGGCGAGCACCGGCCTGCTGCAGTACGATCTCGACACGACGCTGACCGACCTCGCGCGTCGGGTGGGCGAGGCGGCGGCGGTGCGCTGCTACCGCTTGTGCGCGGAGGCGGTCGAGCGCATCGCGGTCCTCGCCCGGCGGTTTCCCGGTGGGTGCGGCCATCGGCGGCGCCAGGGACTCTGCGGCGCCACGCGGCCGCGGGACGTGCCCGGCCTGCGGGCGGAGTACGAGCTGCAGCGCCGGCATGGCTTTGCCGTGGCGTGGTGGGACCGGCGCCGCGTGGCCGCGGAGAGCACGCTGCCGTTTCACGCCGCCATCGTCACCCGGCCGGCGGCGGAGATCGACGCGCACCGCCTGGCGCGGCATCTGCTCGAGGCCGCGGCGCAGCGCGGCGCCCGCATCCACGCGCGCACCACCGTGCTGCGTTACGCGGCGACCCGGCGCGGCGTCGTGCTGCACACCGCGGAGGGCCCGGTCGTGCGCGCGCGCCGGCTCGTGATCGCGGCCGGCTACGAGGCCGACGCCTTCCTCGGCCTGCGCGCGACCGACCTGCTGACCACCTTTGCGATCGCGAGCGAGCCCCTGGACCGCTTTCCCGGCTGGCCGGGCCGGCGTCTGATCTGGGAGACGGCGCGGCCCTACCATTACCTGCGCACGACGGCGGACGGGCGCGCCATCATCGGCGGCGGCGACGTGCCCTTTGTCCCGGCCGCGGCGCAGGCCGCGCTGCTGCCGGAGAAAAGCCGTCAGTTGCGCCGGCAGTTCCGGCGCTGGTTTCCGGAGATTCGTTTCACGACGGCGTGCGCCTGGTCCGGCACGTTCGCCACCACGCGGGACGGACTGCCCTTCATCGGGGCGCACCCGGATTACGCGCACGCCTGGTTCGCGCTGGGCTACGGCGGCAACGGGATACTGTTTGCGGTCATCGCGGCGGGAATCATCCGCGACCTTTGCCGGGGCCGGCCGGCCGCCGACGCCGCCTTGTTCCGATTCGGGCGTTGAACCGGTCCCCGGGTTCAGGCCGCGACAGCCGCACCCGCTCGAGCGGGTGGTCCAGGGGGCGGAAATCGCGGCCGCCATCGCTGAGCGTCGTGATGCGCGTGAATTCCGCGCCGAGAAAGACGATCTGCGCGGCATAGTAGCACCAGAGCAGCAGCGCGATCACCGAACCGGCGGCGCCGTAGGCCGACCCGACCTTCGCGTGCGCGAGGTAGATGCCGAGGGCGGATTTGCCGATGCTGAAGAGGACGGCGGTGACGACGGCGCCCAGCCAGACGTGGCGCCACGGGACGTGCCGGTCCGGCAGGAGCCGGAAGATCAGCGCGAAGAGCAGCGTGATCACGCCAAAGGACAGCACCAGGTTGATCGCGCGGAAATAGACCAGCGGCACCTCCAGCCGTTGCAGCGCGCGGCCGGCGAGCCAGCTGAGTCCGGCGCTGAGGACCAGTGACACGAGCAGGAGGAAGCCGGTGGCCAGCACCACCGCCAGCGAGAAAACCTGGCGCCAGAGCCCCGCCCAGAAGCCGAGCTTCGGCGGCATGGTTCGCCAGATGGAATTGAGCGCGTCATGGAGGTGGCGGAACACGCCCAGCGCGCCGAAGAGCAGCGTGATGCCGCCGACGGCCGTCGCGAGCGTGCCCTCCGGCCGGTTGACCGGGCTCTCGATCGAGGCGACGGCGTTCGCGGCGGGCTGGCCGATGACGCTGCGGATCTCCTGCAGCACGCGTTCGCGCGCCACTCCTTCCTGGAAGAAGACCCCGGCGACCGCCACCGACAGCATCATCAGCGGCGCCACGGCGATCGTGGTGTAGAAGGCGAGCGCCGCGCCGAGCCGGCTCACATTGTCGTCGACAAAGGCCTGGACGGTGCGCCGGATGATGCGGAAGGTCCGCGATCCCCACAGGCCGGTGGCGGGGTCGGCAGGGTCGGCCATGGCGGGCGCCGCCCTAGGGGCGGTTCTCCCGCCGTTCGCGGGCGCGCGCGGCGAGCATCTGGTCGTGCTGGGCCTCTTCCACGCCCTCAACTGCCAGATGCTCGGCCGCCGTGCCTTCGTCCGACGGCTTCTGGTCCGGCACCTGGTGTCCCGAATCGCCGGCGGGTTCGCTCGGGTCGCGCCCGACGGCCAGGCCGCCGGGCGCATCGGTTTCGGACGTCGGCGGTCGGGTGTCGCCGCGCAGCTCCGCCCACGCGGCGGCGCGGTCCTCTTCGGTCACGTCGCGGGCCGCGCGGCCGCGGATGACGGCGATCTCGCGGGCGCGCTGCTCGACCTCGGCATCGGTGAGGTCGCCGGTGCCGCGGCCATGCCACAGGATTTTTTCGGGGCGTTCCGTCATGGGGAAGGAGTGGCGAGGGGTGGCCCGGCGCGGTCGTCCTATGCCTCGGTGATCTTCTCCTGGTCCTGGGCCGCGCGCTGGAGGCGGCGCCGCACCTCCTTGTTGCGCGCGACCACGAACTGCCAGGACTGGAGGTTGTAGCCCGAGGGCGCTTCGACGGCGAGCCGGAGCGCCGTGGTGATGACCTCGGCCGGCACCTCCTCGCCCGTGAAGTGTGGCGTGGCCCGCCGGCGGCGCACGATCTGCTCGAACGACGAGGTGACGACGTCGGCGGGAAGGACGGCAGTCATGGCGGGCGGGGGCCGGCGGACCTGGTGCGATCAGGGACTGGGCTTGAGGCGCAGGTTGTTGACGACGTTCTGGACGCCGTTGATGCCGCGGGCGACCTGTTCGGCGCGGTCCTTCTGCGCCTGGCTGTCGACGAAGCCGCTCAGCTGGACGGTGCCGCGGTACGTCTCCACTTGCACGTCAAAGCCCTTGACGACGGGATCGCGGATGAAGGCCGTCTTCACCTTGGTGGTGATGGCGGTGTCATCGATGTATTCGCCGGTGCTTTGGTGCGTCGCGGTGGCGGAGCAGCCCCCGGCGGTGAAGGCGAGTCCACCGAGCAGGCCGGCGGACAGGAGTCCGATCAGTATTTTTTTCATGGGTGTGGGATGTTGGAGCGGGCGCGCGGTTGATCCGCGGCCACGGCCCCAGCATAGGGCGGCGGGGAAGCCGCGGCAATGGAGGCAACGGCCGGACGGGGCATCGGGGCGGCGCGCCGCGGTCCAGTGGGTTGATCACCGCAGTATCGGCCCCGCGACACCCCAATTGCAGCCGGGCGGGACCGGACCCATTTGCCCCGCAAGTGATCTTCCACCGCGGAGAAAAATAATTTCGCCGAACTGCAAATTCACACGGCTCCGCCGGGGGCAATGCCTGTCCTTACGGCGAGGGCCAAAAGACTCTTCGCGTGCGGGACGAGGCATCGAAGAACACCACGCCGGCCCGTTGCGAATCCTTCATGCCTCCGTCGCCATCATCACCCGTCACCAAGGTCCTCGTGGTCGAGGACCAGCCCGACGACTTCCGTTTCCTCACCTACGTCTTCGCGCGCACGCGGCGCCGTCGTTTCCAGCTCGACTGGGTCGACAACTACGACGACGGCCTTGCGGCGGTGCGGCGCGGGCGCCACGACGTGGCGCTGGTGGACTACAGCCTGGGCGGTGCCACCGGCATCGATCTCCTGCGCGCGGCGCGCGCCGCCGGCTGCACGATGCCGCTCCTCGTGCTCACGGGCCACGACAGTCCCGAGATCGACGAGGCCGCGCTGGAGGCCGGCGCCGTGGATTTCCTCTCGAAGGCGGAGCTCGAGCCGGTGAGCCTTGACCGCGCGCTGCGGTACGCGCTCAGCCAGGCGGAAATGCGGGCCAGCCTGCTGCGCAGCCAGCAGCAGCTCGACCTTTTCCTGCGCAGCGTGCCCTGCGCCGTGGCGATCCACGGCGCGGACGGCAGGCCGCTGTTCCAAAACGACGCCTACCGCGCGCACTTCCAGCCGGAGGCCGGCGACGGCCGGGCGCCGACCGGCCGGGGGGGGCGGCGAAACGGCACCCCGGAACTCCGCCATTTCGGCGGCCGCCACTGGATGGTCACCACGTTTGCCATGGACGGCGACGGCGAGCTCCGCGGCACGGCGGCGCTGGACGTGACCGAACGGATCAAGGCCGATGCGGAACGCCGCCGCGCCACGCACCTGCTCGACACGATCATGCAGACGCTGCCCGCCGTGGCGGGGCGGCTCGATGCCGACGGCACGGTGGTCGAGGCGCACGGCCACGGGCTCGAACACCTCGGGCTGCGGCCCGCGGCGGCCACCCGGCGGAAATTCGCCGACCTCTTTCCCCAGGCCGCGGACGCGGTGCGGGAGGCGCTCGGCGGCGGCGCGGCGAACCTCACGCTCTCGGGCCGCCGCGGCGAACAGGACTGGCACGCCGATTTCTTCCTGACGTTCGACTCCGTGCACGGCGCGGGCGTCACCTTCTTCGGGCGCGATGTCACCTCGCGGCGCTGGCTCGAGCATCGCCTGCTCACGGTCAGCGACGCCGAGCAGCAGCGCATCGGCGCCGATCTCCACGACGGCCTGGGCCAGCAGCTGACGGGCCTGTCCTGCCTCGCGGCCGCGCTGCAGGAACGGCTGGAGAAGCTCGGGCTCGAGGACGTGGCGACCGCGCGCACGATCTCGCGTCTGGCCGACGACGCCATCGCGCAAGCGCGGGCGCTCGCCCGCGGGCTCTGTCCCGTGCAACTGGAGAACGCCGGCCTGGTCGAGGCGCTCGAGGAACTCGCCAGCCAGGCGCATACGCTGCACGGCGTCGAATGCCGCTTCACGCGCAAGGGCTTGCCGTCCTGCGACCACCTGGCGGCCATGCACCTCTACCGGATCGCGCAGGAGGCGATCACCAACGCCGTGCGCCACGGCCGGGCGCGCCGGATCTCGCTCGAACTCACGTCGCAGCGCCGCCGGCACCGCCTCGTGATCGCCGACGACGGCGTCGGGTTCCCCGCGGGCGCGCGCGCCCGCGGCGCCGCCGGCGGCCTCCGCCTCATGGGTTACCGCGCCGCCATGCTCGGCGGAATTTTTTCCGTGGAATCGGAACCCGGACGCGGCACCCGCATCACTTGTAGTTTCACCACCTTCGCATCGCATCATGAAAACGGAAACCTTGAAAAAACCCACCACCACCCCATCCCCGCCGGAGCCCTTGAAGGCGTCGGTGCGGCATCGCATCCTGCTGGTTGACGACCACCCCATCACCCGGCAGGGCGTGGCCGTATTGATCAACCAGGAACCCGACCTCGAGGTAATCGGCGAGGCCGACAGCGCCCCCGCGGCGATCGCCTTCCTCCAGAAGCAGCCGGTGAATCTCGCCATCATCGACATCACCCTGAAGACCACGAACGGGGTGGAGCTCATGAAGCACATCCGCACGCTCGCGCCCGACCTGCCGGTGCTGGTGATGTCGATGCACGACGAGAGCATCTACACCGAGCGCGCCATCCGCGCCGGGGCCCGCGGCTACATCATGAAGCAGGAGGCCAGCAGCCGCATTCTCACCGCCATCCGCACGGTGCTGTCGGGCGAGCTCTACCTCAGCGACCGGATGAAGGAGCGGATGCTCCACCGCTTCGTCAACAACCGGAAGGAGAAGGTCGGCTTCAGCATGGACAGCCTGAGCGACCGCGAGATGGAGGTGTTCCAGCTTATCGGCAACGGCTTCAGCACCCGCCAGATCGCCTCGAAGCTCAACCTCAGTGTGAAGACCATCGACTCCTATCGCGAGCACCTGAAGCTGAAGCTCCCGCTCGAGGCCGGCAAGGACCTCGTGCGTTTCGCGATCCAGTGGATGAAAGCCGAGGGCATTCCCTGACGATTGCGCCGATCGAGACGGGCTCCTCCGGCCCTGGTTCGGCGGCCGCATTTTCGCCCTTGCCGGCCCGGAGAAACGCACCGCTCGGGGGCGAGTGGACGCGTGCGGACCGGCCTGTCACTGGGCTGTATGCCTACCCCTCGGGGGGGCGTCGGCCCGATTGGCGCTGCCGCCGGCGCGGAGTAGTTTCGCCGGCAGTTGCCGGCCGGGTCGTTTTCAGGGCCAAGGCGTGTGCTCAGAATCGCCATCAAATGATCCGGCCGGCAATTCCCCTTTCTTGCCTACCCCATGAAAGCGAAAGCCATGTCCCTTGACGTTATCCCAGACTTGAACGGGGCCCTGCGCCCCAGTGGCCGCGAGGTCTCGCGGTACGCCCGCCTCATTCGGCGCCACGAGCACCGGCCACCGTCCGCGTCCGCCGCGTGCCGGTACGAGGCCGAGCTCCACCTTTGGGCCGTGCGTTCGCTCGAGCACGAGCGCGGCGCGGAGCGGGCGGGTTGAGCCGGGGCCGCCGCCGCCTGTCCTTGCCGGCGCGGTAGCCGCGGCGGCGACGCCGAGGCTCTCAATCGGCACACCCGGGCGGCGATGTTCGTATGGCGAGCATCGGCGTGGGGCGGCTTTTCGCCGGTCATGGCTCTTCTGGCCGATCTCGAGCACGGTGTGGTGAGGCATGGCCGGCGCGGTTCCGTCGAAATCGTGGGATGTCCCCATGCCGGATTCCGCGGTCGCCCCGATTGGAGCGCCTTGCCGACGGAGTTAAGCTCGGTCCAGCCATGATCGATCGTGCCCCACTTTTCCTCGTTGTCGCCGGCCTCCTGCTGGCCGCCCTCGGTGGCTGTGCCGGCACCCCGGCGGTCGACAGCACGCCCCGCGCGGCGCGCCCGGGCGAACTGCAGGTCGAGGTGAATGTGCCGCCTTCCTGGGACCCGTGGTTCGAACGCGACGTCGCCGAGACGTTCGCCGCGCGCATCGGGGAGACCTTTCACCAACTCGGTTACCCGGGAGCAATCACGCCGGTCGATTGGCGCACCGAGCGGGTGCCGGCCGGTGCGCGGCTGCTGACCATCAATCTCACCGAATGGCGGGTCAACCACACCGGCGGCATCGATTGCACCTTCGCGGCCTCGCTCCAAACCGAGCGCGGCCAGCGGGATCTCGGCCTCTATTCGGGCATGGCGCTGCGCTGGATGAACGGTCCCGGACGGTTCGGCCTCGCCGACACTTTCACGAGCGCGGCGGACGACGCCATTCGCAACCTCTACCGTGCGCTGCAGCGTACCAACCTCCTGCCGGGTGTGACCCGGCGCTGAACCACAAGCTCACCGATGAACTGCCGCCGATCCCTGTCGCCCGTGTTGCTGGCCACCCTGGTATTCCTGCCGGCGGGCCTGGCCGCCAAGGAACCGGCCAACGCGCCCCTCCATCTCACCATCGACCGCAGCCCGATCGATCGCGACGCACCCGAGCACGTGAGCTACGCCCCGGTGGTCGACCGCACCGCCGGCAGCATCGCGTTTGTCTACTCCACGCGCCAGGTGCGCGCCCAAAACGTCGCGCCGTTCCTGAACGACCCGGTCATGCGGCGCTTCTTCGGCCTGCCCGGACCGGGCGAGGTCCCGCAGGAGCATACGGAGCGCGGCCTCGGCTCGGGCGTCGTGATCAGCGCCGACGGCTATGTTTTGACCAACAACCACGTGGTTGACGGCGCCGATGACGTGAAGGTGGCCATCGGCGACTCCCCGGAGCGCTACGACGCCACCATCGTGGGCACCGACGCCCTGGCGGACATTGCCGTCCTGCGCATCAAGGCCGGTGGCCTGCACCCGGCGACGCTCGGTGACAGCGACCAGCTCAAGGTCGGCGACGTGGTCCTCGCGCTCGGCGACCCGTTCGGGCTCGGGCTTTCGGTCAGCCGCGGGATCGTCAGCGCGGTCGGCCGCGGCAACCTCGGCATCGAGCAGATCGAGGACTTCGTCCAGACCGACGCCGCGATCAACATGGGCAACTCGGGCGGCGCGCTGGTGGACAGCAAGGGACGGGTGGTGGCGATCAACACGGCCATCCTCTCGCGCACCGGCGGGTTCGCCGGCGTCGGTTTCGCCATCCCCATCAACATGGCGCGCAGCGTCGCCGAGCAGATCGTCGCCACGGGGCAGGTGCGCCGCGGCTTCCTCGGCGTGGCCCCGCAGGCCCTGACGCCGGAGCTGGCGGCCCGCTTTGGCACCGACAAGGGCGCGCTGGTGGCCGAGGTCACGCCCGGCAGCGCGGCGGAAAAGGCCGGGATCAAACCCGGGGATGTCATCACCCGCGTGAACTCGGTGGATGTCACCGACCCGCGCCAGCTGCTGCTGGCGGTCAGCCAGGCCCGGCCCGGCGCCGAGGTGCGGATCGACTATGTGCGCGACGGCAAACGCCGGACCGCGCGGGCCGAACTTGCCGAGCGGCCGCGGCAGGTGGCGGCGAGCGGCGAGGGCGGCGGCACCGGCCCGGCCGAGAAGGACACCGGGGTGCTCAATGGCGTCGGGGTGTCGGACCTGACGCCCGATATCCGGCAGTCGCTGCAGATTCCCGCGGACATCCAGGGCGCCGTCATCACCCAGGTCGCGCCCGACAGCCCGTCCGCGCAGCAGGGACTCCGCGAGGGTGATGTGATCCTCGAGATCGAAGGCCGGCCCGTAAAGAGCTCGGCCGACGCAGTGAAGCGCAGCGAGGAGGTCAAGGGGCCGGGCGTGATGCTCCGGATCTGGCGCGAGGGCACGTCGCGTTACGTCGTGGTGGATGAATCAAAACATTAAAGAAGCCGCATGAATCCCTGGAGGGAATCGTCCCCGTCGCGCCGCGCTCCGCCCCGGATCCGCGGCGAGGCCACGTCCGACCCGGCGCAGCACGCCGCCCACCTGAGCCACGAGTTGTCGGGCTTGATCGAACACATGGAGGCGGACGTGACGCGAGTGAACGAGCCGCGTCTGAAGATGCTGCTCAGTGCCTCGGCCGGTATGCTGCGCGGCTTGAACTCGGCGTTCATCCATTACCGGCCCGAGCATCCGCCGGCGGCCGGCAGCCCGGCCCCGGGCGGGCCCGCCCCGGCATGAGCCCGCCCAGCCAGGATGCCGTTTCCCGGCGCGCCCACGAGCTGTGGGAGCGGGCGGGCCGTCCGCATGGCCGCGCGGTGGAATTCTGGCTGGCCGCGGAGAACGAGCTGCGGGCGGCCGCGGGCGACACGCCGGAGCGCGAGCACGAACATTTCATCGTGGTGATCGACCATGCGCACCTGCGCGTTTACGACGCCCGCGACCGCCGGGGGCCGGGCGGCGCGCGCTTCGAGCTGGCGGAGGCCTTTGAGCTGCCCGGCGGGCGGGACCATGCCACGGCCCGGGAAACCGACCAGGCCGGGCGATTCGCCAGCGCCAACGTGGCGGGCGCTGCGATCGACGAGGGGCTGCCGATGCCGCACGAGCAGGAGCGCCGGCTCGCGGCCAGCCTGGCCGGCCTGATCGACCGCTTCCTGGTCGAACATGCGGAAGCCACGTGGGATTTCGCCGCCGGGCCGGAGCTGCACCACGCGGTGCTCAAGCAGATGTCCCCTGGCGTGCGCGGGCGGGTCGCCGCGATCGTGCCGAAGGTGATCACGCACCAGACGCCGGCCGAGCTGCGCGCCTTCTTCCCAGGCGGCGCGCCATGATCGCGCCGCTCACGATCGAACAGGTCCGGCGGCTGGACGGGGCGACCGTGCTGGTGCGATCGGCGCGCGAGGATCGCAATCCGCCGACGGCGTTGCGCGGCACGGTGCGGGCGAAGTTCGACGACTGCGGCCACCCCGTCGTCGGGATCGAGCTGGACCATCCCCAGATGTTCAGCCATCCGCCGAAGCACTCCGTGATCCTGCTCGATGCGGGCGGCATTGACCGGTTGCTCGCGAGCCACCACGAGGACACCTACGACTTCACGGTCGACGACGACCTCGTGCCGGACGCGGAGCCGTTCACGCCGGGAGTCGGGGAATAAGGGGCCCGGCATTCGTGGAACGTTGCGGCCATCGCGGCTGGACCAAGGTCCAGCCCTACATGCGGATCGGACATGCGGGTTCGTAGGGCTGCACCTGGGTGCAGCCGCCTGGGCATTCGCGGCGCGTTGCGGCCATCGCGGCTGGACCAAGGTCCAGCCCTACACACGGATCGGGCATGCGGATCGGACACGCGGATTGGACACACGGATCGGAACATGCGGGTTCGTAGGGCTGCACCTGGGTGCAGCCGCCTGGGCATTCGCGGAGCGTTGCGGCCATCGCGGCTGGACCTAGGTCCAGCCCTACGCCTAGCCATGCAGATTTAGGGGCGGTTCGCGCGTGTAGGCCGGAGACCGACAGGCTAATCAGTCACGGTCGGACAGACGGGACGCGCTGCATGCGGTTGAATGGGCGAATAACCGCCCGCAACCATTCATGTCCCTTGAACCGCTTCTCCCTCGTATTCTCCTATTCCTCGGTCGCGTCGCTCTCGTCGCGACAATCGCACCCGTGGTGCTACGGTCGGCGCCGGTGTCCGCCGGCTGGCAGGCCACGCCCGGCGACGAGGCGCTGCTGGAGACGCTCGGCCGGCGGGCGGTGCGCTACTTCACCGACCATTCGGATCCGGCCACTGGCTTGACGCGCGATCGCGCCCCGAAGGATGGCTCGCCGTCGGGCGCGTCGGCGAGCATCGCCGCCACCGGCTTCGCGCTCACGGCGTGGTGCATTGCCGACGCCCGTGACTGGATCGCGCCCGGCGAGGCGCTGCACCGCGTGCGGACCACGCTGCGCTTTGCCGCGGACCGGGTGGAGCACGAGCACGGCTGGTTCTATCATTTCGTCGATCCGCGCACCGGTCGTCGTGCCGGCGCGAGCGAGGCCTCGACGATCGACACCGCGTTGTTCCTCCAGGGTGCAATCCTCGCGCGGGAGTACCTGCATGATCCCGAGACCACCCGGCTGGTGGACCGGATCTATTCGCGGGTCGACTGGCGCTGGGCCCTCGATGGCGGGCAGACGCTGACGCACGGCTGGCGACCGGAGAGCGGTTTCATCCCTCACCGGTGGAGCCGGTATAGCGAATTGATGGGTCTTTACCTGCTGGGCATCGGCGCGCCGGCGAACGCGCTGCCAGCCTCCAGTTGGACGGCCTGGCATCGCGGCCCGCGCGGCACGATCGACGGCCGGGAGTTCTTCAAGGGCGGTCCACTCTTCACCCACCAGTACGCCCAGGCCTGGTTCGACTTCCGCGGCCTGCGCGACGCCTACGCCGATTACTGGCAGAATTCGGTCGACGCCACGCTCGCGCAGCGCGCCTGGTTTGCGGCGCACAACGCAAGCCATCCGCAATGGCAAGGCGCGATGTGGGGCCTCACGGCGTCGGACAGCGCGACCGGCTATCGCGCGTGGGGCACGCCGGGCAACCGCGAGCCGCTCGACGGCACCGTCGTGCCCTGTGCGCCCGGCGGCTCGCTGCCGTTTGCGCCCGAGGAGTGTCTGGCGGCCCTGCGGGCGATGCGCGACGCCGGCGGCGCCGGCGTGTGGGGACGCTACGGGTTTGTCGACGCATTCAATCCCAGCACGGGCTGGACCGGCCCGGACGTGATCGGCATCGACGTCGGCATCACGCTGGTCATGACCGAGAATCTCCGCAGCGGCTTGGTGTGGCGCTCCTTCATGTGCGCGCCGGAGGTGCAGCGGGCGATGCTGCTCGCGGGCTTCGCCGCCCGGGCGGCGCCGGGCTCCAGCTGACCCAACAAAAAACGGGTCCCCGCACGGGGACCCGCGTCGACCTGAGGCCGGAGGCCGGGCACGCCGGACTCAGTCCAGGTGTTTTTCCAGGCTCTTGGCCTGCTGCAGCTGGTTTTGTAGCACCGAGAGATGTTTTTCGGCGAAGGCGACCAGGTCGGGATCGGAATGACTGCCCTTGCTGTAGTCTTCGAGTTCGTCGATCGCGTCCTTGCAGTTCTTTTCGACGCGGTCGAGGTAATCTTCGTCGAATTTCTTCGGGTCCTTGTCCTGCCACTTGCGCTCCTCGTCCGCCATGTCCTTGGCGTCCTTGCCGGTGGGCACGAGCACGCTGTGCTTTTGCGCGAGCTGGTCGAGATCCTCCTGCAGGCTCTTGCTCGAGCTGCTGACCTGGTTGGCGAAGGTCTTGACCTGCTCGTTGATCGCGCGTTCGGAGGCAACCTGGGAGACGCGGAGGGCCTCGGAACTCAGCTGCGACACCTGGCGGATGAACTTTTCGCTCGTCCGGTCCGATTTCGCGGTTCCGTCCTTGCTGATCGGGGACGGTGTCGCGGGATCGGGCCGGGAGCCCATTTGCGCGGCGGCGGACGACGCGCCGAGCAAGGCGGCGCACGCTGCGAGGAGGGTGAGGCGGGATGAGTATGGTAGTTTCATGGCGGAAAAGGATAATGTCGTGGCCGTGGTGATGCCATCGGGCGGACCGGCCATTGCGCCATCGGGCGGGTGCCGGGCGGCGGGGCGCGGTTCAGCCGAACGCCTCGTGGCGATCGTGCCCCGGCTCGCGTTCGCTGGCGTCACCGCGCAATTGTCTTTCGGCTTCGAGCCAGTGGTCGGTGTCGTGGCCGTCGGGGCGGCCGGACTGTTCCCAGATCTGGTAGGCGCGGGCGGAGATTTCCTCCGGCGAGGGCGCCAGCGTCGCGCGGGCCGCGGCGCGGTTGGGATGGGTGGAAGAGACTCTGAGGGCGGACGATTTCATGGTGGACGGCAGCGTAGCGTGACTCGGCGCGCGCGGCCATCGGGGGGTTCAGGAGCCGGCGGGCCGGAGGTCGGCCGGGGCCGGTTCGGGCCCGGCCTCGCGCGGAAAGAAGAACCGCAGCAACATGCTTCCCCCGCGCACCCACGTGCGCCAGCGCGGCGGCAGGAGCCCGGCCAGCGGTTCGACAAAATCCAGCAGTTGGTTGATCGACTCGGCGCGGGGCGGCGCCGCGGACAGGCGGCGAAAGGCGAAGTCCCACGCGGCCCGATCGGCCCCGCATGCCCGGACCAGGGGCTCCTTGCGCGCGGCGAAATTCACGGGCGGGAATCAGGCGAAAAGTTATCCAGCCACTGGTGATCGAGATCCAGCTGCAGCCGGGTCTCGGGAAACGGACGCCACGCCCGGAAACGGTGGAGCGCGAAGAGGCCGCCGCCGAGCGCCGCGGCGAATTCGACCAGCGCCATGGCGCCGATCCACCAGGCGCGATACGGGCTGTCCCACGCCAGGGCGGCGACGAGGAGCGTCAGCGACACCATGCCCGCGCCCGCGAGCGCGAGCACGCCGCACACCAGCGCGGCGAAGCGAAAGACCTGTTCGCCGGCCTCGTCGGCTTCGACCCGGGCGAGGGCGAACCGGTGGCGCGCCGCGGTCCGGGCCAGCGAGGCGAGCTCCGCCAGTCCGGGGATGCGCCTCCGGGGGGAGCCCGACGCGGTCATGGCGGGGGAATTGCCGGTCGGCGCGACCACACGCGCACCTTCAACGCGAGGAGTTGCAGGCGCGGGAAACGAGCACGCCGATCAGGGCGCCCACACCGGCGGCGACTCCGATCGCATAATAAGGATTGTCGCGCACGAGCTGGTCGGCCTGGCGCGCACGCTGCATGGCCTGGCCGCGCAGGCGCTCGAGGGAGTGGCGCCCATCCTGGAGGACATCGCGAAGACGGTTGCGCAAGTCATCGATGCGACCGCCGGCGTCCTGGGCGGAGCGGCCGAGGACCTGCTCGGCCTCGTGGATGAGGGTGCGGAGTTCCTCGGTGATCTGTGGTTCGGTGCGGGCGGATGAACTGGCCATGGCTGGAGGGGGTTGAGGGTTGCTGAGGGAGAAAACGACGCGCTCAGGGGCGGCGGCCCGAGAGCGTGCCGAAGCCGCCGACGACGATGCCCACGACGCCGAGGACGATGAGCCACACGCTCTTGTCGGTGGGCGTGCCGGTGAGCGCTTCCTTGGCCGACGAGGCCACGGAATCATGGGCGTTGATGCCGAACAGGAGGAGGATCACTCCGACCAGCAGCAGGGCGATGGCAATGGGTCTGTTCATGAGCTGGGAAGGTCAGGCGGCGGGCGAGGGCAGGGCGTAGTCGCGCGAACTCTCGAAGAAATCGGCGAGCGAACAGTGGTGGCCGAACTCGGGCGCCGCGTGGTGGACGAGGCGCCGCAGTTTCTCGCGCGAGCGGGCGATCCGGCTTTTCACGGTGCCGATGTTGATGTTGAGCGACCGGCCGATCTCCTCGTAGGACTCGTGCAGGATGTACCGGCGCCGCAGGATGTCGCGGTGTTGCGCCTCGAGCTGGTCCAGGCAATTGGAAATGAGCGAGACGAACTCGTTCTGCATGGCCATGCGCGGCGGCGTCGGGTCGTCCGCGGGCACGACCTCGACCAAGGGCAGCGTCTGGTTCTCCGCGACCGGTTGGTTGAGCGAGACGGTCACGTGGCGCCCGCGGCGGAAGAAGTACCAATAGCGATTGCGGGCGAGGTTGACGGCGATGCGGCAGAGCCAGGTCGAGAGGCTGGAATCGCCGCGGAAATTGTTCAGGCCGCGATGGGCGCGGATGAAGGTGTCCTGCGCGATGTCCTCCGCATCATGCTCGTTGTCGAGGCACCGCCGGGCCAGCGCGAGGATGTGCGAATGGTAGCGCTCCATGATCTCCGTGAAGGCGGACTCGTCGCCGGAGTTGAACCGCCGGACCAGCGCCGCCTCGTAACTGGCGTTGGAACTCGCTTCAGGTGAGGGGGAACGAAGGTGGAACATGGGCGTGGTTTTTGGGGGCGGCGCCGGTTGGTGGTTCCGGCCGGCGCCGCGGAGATTTCGGTTTCTGAATGGAACCAAATCTTACGAAATCGGACGCGGCGGCGTATGGGGCGAGCACCCCAATCCGCGCGGTGGGCGACCCACGGTAGCGCGGGTCGCCGGGCAAGGACTCAAGCCGGAGGCGGCGGCCGGCGCGGGATCAGGAGCGAGATGACGAAGAAAATCAGGAAGACGAAGAAGAGAATCTTCGCGATCGAGGCCGCGAGGCCGGAGATGCCCCAGAAGCCGAGTCCACCGGCAATCAGGGCGATGATGAGGAAGAATAGAGCGTAGCTGAGCATGACAGGCGGGGAGTTGAGGTTGGATGAAAAGGGAATCCGGCACCCGCCGGGCTCCCGCGTGGATTAGAAGTCGTAGCCGAGGCCGACCGACCAGCCGTAGCGCCCGGAGTTGAAGCGGTCGTCAATCTGGTTGCCCCGATCGAACCGCCAGTCGTACGACGCCATCGCGTAGAGGAAGGTCTGCGGCTTGATGAATACCTTGGCCCCGGCCTCGAGGCCCGCGGTCCAGCTGTCGTGGACCGTGTCGCCGTACACATAGCCGACGTTGGCGCCGAGGAACGGGCGGGTCATCACGTCGGTCGCCAGGTGGTAATCGAAGGCGAGGCGCGTGGAGCCGTTCCAGCTGCTGTCCGCGTTGCGGGGATTCGTGTAGTCGACGGATTGCCGCAGCAGCCACTCCGCGGTCGGCGACATGAACATGCCGTAGGAGAAGTCGAGCGCACCGAAGGAATCGTTCATTTCCCGGTTGCTGGCGCCGGCGGCCCCGAGGGTGAGTTCGCGCATGCCGGCGAACTGGGCATAAGAATTGGCGGTGGCATTGGTGTTGGTTTGGGCCAGGGCCGCCACGGGCAGCGTGGCGCAGAGGCAGGCGATCGCGAGGAATCGGGATGCATTCATGTGTTGGGAGGATTGGATACTGTTATGGGTGGACGCCGGGACGGGTTTTGGGCGCGGCCCGGCGGGAGCTGCCACACTAGCTTCTGCCCACGAGCCGCCGCCATCGGGAGCCGGGCGGCCGCGAATATGGAGGATTGCCGGATAAGCGGCGGCGCGGCGGCGGCCTCATCTCATCTCGCCGCCCGCGGCCGTGGGGGAATTCCCGGGGCCAGCCCGGGTGGCGGCCGGACCCGGGGAGTCGGGCCGGCCCCGGGGGGATGACGCCGCGCGATATGCGGGTATCCCGGCAAGGCCGCCGGGTCGCGCCTGTGGTCGAAAGGTGTGTGCCGGCCGCGTCCGGCCGCATCCATGTTGTCATTCCGCTCCATCACCCTGGCCCCGGGTCGCGCCGCCGCCGCCGCCATTCTCCTGGCGCTCGGCGGGCTGGGAGGCGGCTGCACCAATGTGCCGGTCGACCTCGCGGCTTCGCCGGCGGGCCGGGTGAAGCCGGCGACCGGCCGGATCCTCACCGGCGCGGAGGTGGGCAACCTGGCACCGCGCGCTATGTTGTGCGAGCAGTACTACGCGGAGGTGAACAGCGCCTGGCTCGACGCTTGGTACCAGTTGTTCCGCCGCCAGCTCTACGACATCGGATTCGTGCACTGGGACGAGCGTTTCGACTGCAACCGGTTCACCGACTGCTACACCAACCTCGCACAAGCATATTTCGCGCTGGAGAACTTCCAATCGCGCACGCCGGCGCGCGCGCTGGCCCTCGGCCCCTTCTGGTACCGGCCGGAGCACGCCACGAGCAACCACGCGATCGTGCAGGCCATCACCGAACGCGGCCGCATCTTCATCGACCCGCAGACCGGGCAGGAAATGCACCTGACGGCCGGCGAGGAGCGCAGCGCCTTCTGGCAGATGTTCTGAGCGAGCCTTGACGCGGGCGGCGCGGGGGCCTCAGCCGAAATGGGCGAGGGATGGGGGCGTTGTCGTGTCCTTTCCGGCGGGAGGAGCGAGCTCGCGCGCGTTTCTGGATCCTCGCGGGCAAGCTCTCTTCCGCCCGGCCGCGCGGCCGGGCGGAAGAACCGGCCCGCCAGTCGCCGGATCGCAACGCCCGACGTAACCTCCAGCGTGCCGAAGGTCCGCGGGAGCCCGGTAGCGCCATGCTGCAGCAGGCAAGGGGCTTCCGCCTTTCGGCGCCGGCGACGGAACATCCTTGTAGTCCGGACGCCGACAAGGCCGGCCGCGCCCCGCTGACAGGACTATCAGCGCTGCGCTGATTATGGGCGCCCGGGGGAATTCCTATTCTCGCGGCGCATGAAAAATACAATTCGCGCCGTCCTCTCCGCCCTGGTCGTGCTGGCTTTCGCCGCCGCGGCCCGGGCCGTGGAACCGGTCTGGAACTACGCTGTGGAAGTCTCGGCGTCCGTCCAGGCTTCGCCGGCCAAAATCACCCTTAACTGGCTGCAGGACACTTCAGCCACGCCCTCGAGCTACACGGTTTACCGCAAGGCGCCGGGCGCTACCTCGTGGGGCTCCGGCACAACGCTGCCGGGCAACGCCACCACCTATTCCGATACCTCCGTCGCCGTGGGCACCGCCTACGAATACCAGATCGTCAAGAATGCCGGCACCTACAACGGCTACGGTTACATCGAGGCCGGCATCGCCGTGCCGCTGGTGGAAAACCGCGGCAAGCTCGTGCTGGTCGTCGACAACACCTACGCGAGCGCGCTCGCTTCCGAGCTCACCCGCCTGCAGTCGGACCTCATCGGCGACGGCTGGACGGTCCTGCGCTACGACGTGGCCCGCAACGCCACGCCCCCGTCGGTGAAGAACCTCATCAAGACGGCCTACAATGCCGACCCGGCCAATGTGAAGTCCGTCTTCCTCTTTGGCCACGTGCCGGTCCCGTATTCGGGCCAGCTCAATCCTGACGGCCACCCCGACCACATCGGTGCCTGGCCGGCCGACGTCTATTACGGCGACATGGATGGCAACTGGACCGATTCCACGGTCAACTACACGCAGACGGCCAACACCGATCCCGCCGACGCCGCGCGCCTCACGAACACGCCGGGCGACGGCAAGTTCGACCAGACGACGCTCCCCTCCGCCGTCGAGCTGGAGGTCGGTCGCGTCGACCTCGCCAACATGCCCGGCGAGACGAGCTGGAACTCCCCGCCGAGCTTTCTCTCCGAGCAGGAGCTGCTCCGCCAGTACCTGAACAAGGACCACGCTTTCCGCACCAAGACCATGGCGGTCCAGCGCCGCGCCATCGTCGGCGACTATTTCGGCGTGCGCGGCGGCGAAGCCTTCGCCGCCAGCGGCTATCGCGCCGCGGCGCCGCTCGTGGGCACCGACCAGATCACCAACCTCAACACCCAGTACAACGACCAGCAGGGCGTCTGGGTGCCCGCGCTCGCCGCCGGCAACTACCTGTTCGCCTACGGCTGCGGCGCCGGCAGCTACCGCACGATTGGCGGCCTGGGCAACACCGGCCAGTACCATGATGCCAACACCGTCGAGATGGTCTCCAACGACGTGCACGGCGTGTTCAACATGCTTTTCGGCAGCTGGCTCGGCGATTGGGACCACACGGATGATTTCCTCCGCTCCGTGCTCGCCACCAAGACCAACGGCCTCGCCGCCATGTGGTCCGGCCGCCCGCACTGGTTCATCCACCAGCTGGGCCTCGGCGCGACCATCGGTTCCACCGCGAAGCTCACGCAGAACAACACCGGGTTGTACAAGAACCAGATCAACAATTCGTCCAACCTGATCCACATCGCGCTGATGGGCGATCCGACCCTGCGCCTCCACCCGGTCGCCCCGCCGGCCTCCGTCGGCGGCACCGTCGCCGGCAGCAACGTCACGATCACCTGGGCGCCGTCGCCGGACTCGGTCGTCGGTTATTATGTCTACCGCGCGCCGACCGTGAACGGCATCTACACGCGCGTTTCCAGCTCACTCGTCACCGGCACTTCCTTCGTCGATGCCGGCGCGCCCACCGGCGCCGCCTACATGGTGCGCGCCGTGAAACTGGAGAATTCCCCCAGCGGCACCTACTACAACGCGTCCCAGGGTCTCTTCTGGCAGGTCGGCGGCTCGGGTCCGGTCCTCTCGACCGACACCACCGCGCCGAGCGTCTCGCTCACCGCTCCGGTGGGCGGCGCCACCGTCAGCGGCACGTCCGTCGCCGTCAGCGCCACCGCGTCCGACAATGTCGGCGTCGTGGGCGTCCAGTTCCAGGTCGACGGCACCGCCGTCGGCAATGAGGTCACCTCGGCCCCTTACGGCACCACCTGGAACTCCACCACCGCGACCAACGGCTCGCACGTTCTCACCGCGGTCGCGCGCGATGCCGCGGGCAACCGCACGACCTCCGCGAACGTGACCGTCACGGTCAGCAACGCCACCTCCGGCGGCGGCACGAGCGGCGGCGGCACGACCACTCCGCCGTCGACCTCGACGGCCTGGGTGGACGATGCCCTCCCGGCCGGCGCCACCGGCTCCGCTTCCGGCGGCGATTCGTGGAACTGGATCAGCAGCGGTCCCGCGCCGTACTCCGGCACGAAGGCCCACCAGTCCAACCTGGCCAGCGGCCTGCACGAACACTCCTTTAACTGGGCTTCGGCCACGATGCCGGTCGCGACTGGCGACGTCCTGTACGCCTACATCTATCTCGACCCGGCGAACCCGCCGACCGAGATCATGCTGAGCTGGCTCGGCGACAACTGGGAACACCGCGCCTATTGGGGCGCCAACCAGATCAACTACGGCACCAACGGCACCGCCAGCCGCCGCCTGGTCGGCGCGCTGCCGGCCACCGGCCAGTGGGTCCGCCTCGAAGTGCCCGCCAGCCAGGTCGGCCTCGAGGGCCAGAACGTCAAGGGCATGAGCTTCTCGCTCTACGGTGGCCGCGCCACCTGGGACAACATCGGCCACGCGCCGGCCGGCAGCTCGACGCCGTCCTCCGGCGGCACCACCTCGGGCCCGGCGGTCGTCACGGCCGCCGCGACCGACACGAACGCCGTCATCGGCACCTCCGACTATGGCACCATCACGTTCTCGCGCACCGGTGACACCAGCGCGTCGCTGGTCGTCAAGTTCGCCCTCTCCGGCACGGCCGTGAAGTGGAACGACTACCGCCGGCCCGAGGGCGACATGCCCGTCCAGATGACGATTCCCGCGGGCGCCGCCTCGGTGGCGATGAACCTCCAGGCCATCGCCAACACCACCAACGCGAATCCCGAGACAGTGATCGTCACCGTCGCGCCCGATGCCGCGTATACCGTCGGCACCGCCAAGACCGGCACCGTGACCATCACGGCGACCGCCCAGACGTCGACCAGCGGCAGCACCAGCGGCTCGACCGGCACCAGCGGCTCGATCTCCGTGCCGACCACGCCCGCCTGGTTTGACGATGCGCTCCCGACCGGGGCCGTCGGCGCCGGCTCGGGCGGCGACTCGTGGAACTGGGTGACGACCGGGCCCGCGCCGTTCTCCGGCACCAAGGCCCATCAGTCCAACCTGGCCAGCGGCCTGCACGAACACTCCTTCAACTGGGCGACGAACACGCTCAAGGTTGCGACCGGCGACGTCCTGTTTGCCTACATCTACCTCGATCCGTCCAACCCGCCGACCGAGATCATGATCAACTGGCTCGCCGACAACTGGGAGCATCGCGCCTATTGGGGCGCCAACCAGATCAATTACGGCACCGATGGCACGGCCAGCCGCTTCAAGGTCGGCGCGCTGCCCGCCACCGGCCAGTGGGTCCGCCTCGAAGTTCCCGCCAGCGCGGTCGGCCTCGAAGGCCAGACCGTCAAGGGCATGAGCTTCTCGCTCTATAATGGCCGCGCCACCTGGGACTACGTCGGCGGCGGCGCGCCCGAGAGTTCGACCTCGACCTCGACCGGGGGCACCTCCACCGGCTCGACCACCGGCGGCACGCCCGTGACGTGGTTCGACGATACGCTGCCCGCGGGCGCGTCTGGCTCGGGTTCGGGTGGCGACACCTGGAACTGGGTCACGACCGGCCCGACGCCTTTCTCCGGCAAAACGGCGCACCAGTCCGCCATCGCGGCCGGCCTGCACGAACACTCGTTCAACTGGGCCACCGCCACGATGTCCGTCGCCACCGGCGACGTGCTCACCACCTACATCTACCTCGACCCGGCGAACCCGCCGACCGAGGTCATGATCAACTGGCTCGCCGACAACTGGGAACACCGCGCCTATTGGGGCGCCAACCAGATCACCTACGGCACCAACGGCACGGCCAGCCGCTTCAACGTGGGCGCGCTGCCGGCGACCGGCCAGTGGGTTCGGCTCGACGTTCCGGCCAGCGCGGTCGGGCTGGAGGGGAAGGTCGTCAAAGGCATGAGCTTCTCGCTCTACGGCGGCCGCGCCACCTGGGACCAGACCGGCCACCTGTCCGGCTCGGTCACGTCCACCGGCTCTGCCATCAGCAGCCCCGCCGGGCTCCCGACCGTGACCGTCACGGCCAGCGACAACCAGGCCGTCATCAGCTCCGCGGACAACGGCGCCTACACCTTCACGCGGACGGGCGACACCAGCGCCGCGCTGCTCGTGAAGTTCGCGCTTTCCGGCACCGCCGTGAAATGGACCGACTACCGCCGGCCTGAAGGCGACATGCCCGTGCAGTTCACGATCCCTGCCGGCGCCGCGTCGGCGGTCATGACCATCATGGCCCTCGACAACGTCACCAACTCCAACCCGGAGACCGCCATTGTCACGCTCTCGCCTGACGCCGCCTACACGATCGGCACGCAGAAGAGCGGCACGGTCACGATCACCGCCGGCGGCAGCGTCAGCGTGCTCGGTTCGGGCGGCACGACCACCACCAGCACCGGCGGCACCACCACCACCAGCTCTGGCGGCACCACCACCACCAGCACTGGCGGCACCACGACAACCAGCACCGGCGGCACCACGGCCTCCGGCGGTACGACCACTTCGGGCGGCACGACCTCGACCGGTACTTCGTCGGGCACGTCTTATCCGGCCCTCGCGGCCACGGGTCCGCTCGACTACACGACGCTGCACATTCCGGCGGTGGGCGACAACTCCCTCCATGTTCTCTCGCCGACCACGCTCGAGCTGGTGCGCATCAACACCGCACCGGCCGGCGGCGCGGTCGACAGCTGGAATTTCGTCGACTCCTCGGGCAACTACACCGCGCCGGCGCTCAGCCGGTTCAGCGTGACCGTCGACGGCAAGGCCGTCGCCGTGCAGGCGGTCGGCTTCAAGCGCCGCCCGCTCTACGCCCCGCTGGTCAAGCGCGACCTGCGCATCATCAACGACGTCGTCCTCCAGCTCGCCTCCCCGGTGACGGACGGCCAGTCGGTCGAGGTGAAAAATGCCGACGGCTCGCTCTGGCCGTCGACCATGGTCTTCACGGCCAAGGCCGATGCGCTCCGCTACAGCCCGGTGATCCACGTCAACCAGGAGGGCTATGTGCCCTCGATGCCGAAAAAGGCCGAGGTGGGTTACTACCTGGGCAGCCTCGGTGAAATGGTCGTCCCGAACCAGCAGTTCACGCTCGTCGACGCCGCCACCGGCGCGTCGGTGTTCGCGGGCAGCCTCACGGCCCGCCCCGACACGGGCTGGACCTATTCGCCGACGCCTTACCAGAAGGTTTACCAGGCCGATTTCAGCAGCTTCAGCACGCCCGGACAGTACCGGCTCGTGGTGCCCGGCCTCGGTGCCTCGCTGCCGTTCGTGATCAACGACGGCATCGCGATGGACTACGCCCGCACCTACGCGGAAGGCCTTTATCATCAGCGCTGCGGCACGGCCAACGCCGAGCCCTACACGCGCTTCACGCACGACGCCTGCCACGTGGCCCCGGCGAGCGTGCCGAGCCCGGCGGCGAACTTCGCCTTCACCTGGACCACCGTCGCGGCCGAGGCCAACACGATCAATACGAACAACCCGACGCAGATTGCACCGCGTCTCACGTCCGAGTCGGCCCAGCTGTTTCCGTTCGTCAAGCAGGGCACGATCGACGTGTCCGGCGGCCATCACGACGCGGGTGACTACAGCAAATACACCACGAACAGCTCCATGCTGATCCACATCCTCATGTTCGCGGTCGACTCCATGCCCGGCGTGGCCGCACTCGACAACCTCGGTATTCCCGAGAGCGGCGACGGCATCAGCGACATCATGCAGGAGGCCAAGATCGAGGCCGACTTCCTCGCCAAGATGCAGGACAGCGACGGCGGCTTCTACTTCCTCGTCTATCCGCAGGAGCGGCGCTACGAGTCCAACGTTCTGCCCGACCACGGCGACCCGCAGGTCGTCTGGCCGAAGAACACCGCCGTCACCGCCGCGGCCACCGCCGCGCTGGCCGAGATCGCCTCGTCGCCGCGCTTCAAGGCCGCGTACCCGACGGAAGCCGCCGCCTACCTCGCGAAGGCGAAGGCCGGCTGGAAGTTCCTGACCGACGCCATTGCCAAGTACGGCAAGGCCGGCGCCTACCAGAAGATCACGCACTACGGTGACGACTTCACGCACGACGACGAGCTCGCCTGGGCCGCCGCCGCGATGTTCGCCGCCACCGGCGACGCGACCATTCACGCCACCCTCAAGTCGTGGTACGATCCCGCGGACAAGGGCACCTGGCGGTGGGGCTGGTGGCACTGCTACATGGGTTACGGCGACGCCGTTCGCACGTACGCCTTCGCCGCCCGCAGCGGTCGCCTGCCTGCGAGCGCGCTCGACGCCACCTTCCTCGCCAAGTGCGAGGCCGAGGTGAAGGCCGCCGCCAACGACGCGGTCACGTGGTCGAAGAACAGCAGCTACGGCACGAGCTTCCCCGCCGACTCCAAGCGCGTCCAGAGCGCCGGCTGGTACTTCTCGGGCGCCGCGGCGTTCGACCTCGCCGTTGCCCGCCAGCTCGACAGCAGCGCCGACTACCTCGACGCCATCGTCGCGAACTTCAACTACGAGAACGGCTCGAACGCGATCAACCAGAGCTACGTGACCGGCCTCGGCTGGAAGCGCCAGCAGGAGATCGTCCACCAGTTCGCGCAGAACGACGAGCGCGCGCTGCCGCCGGACGGCATCCCGCTCGGCAACCTGCAGACCGGGCCCGTCTACACCTCCACGTACGGCACCGACCTCGCGGCGCTGACCTTCCCGCGCGACAACGCCGGGACGGCGCCCCACGGTTTCTATGACCGCTGGAGCGACACGTTCAACGTCACCACCGAGTTCGTGAACACCGATCAGGCGCGTTCGCTCGCGACCGCCGCCTACCTGGCGACGCTCACGTCCGCGAAATCGCAGGCGTGGAAATCCGCCGCCGCCACCATCACCGGCATCCCGGCGCAGCCCGCGCTCGGCACGCCCATCACCGTCGGCCTCCAGGTCGCCGGGATGAACCTGGCCGGCGCGCGCATCGTCTGGGAAGCCAAGGGCCAGTCGCCCGCCTATGGCGACAGCTACACGTTCACGCCTTCCGGCTACGGCGCCCAGTGGGTCGAGGCCGAGGCGCAATGGCCGGACGGCCGGCGCGCCTTCGCCCACGCCACGCTGTTCGCCGAGAACGGCCTGCCGACCATCTCGGTCGCCGCTACCGACGCCACCGCGACGATCGGCAGCGCGACGGACACGGCCACGTGGACCTTCACCCGCGCCGGCAGCACCACCGCGGCCGTGACGGTGAACTTCAAGTTCTCCGGCACCGCGGCCAAGTGGACCGATTATCGCCGGCCCGAGGGCGACATGCCCTCGTCGGTCGTGATTCCCGCGGGTGCGACGACGGGGACGATCACCATCAAGGCGATCGCCAACTCGACGAACGCCAATCCCGAGACCGCCATCCTCACCCTGCAGGACGGCACCGGCTACAACGTCGGATCGCCCTACAGCGCCACGGTAACCATCAAATAATCCTGCCATGCTCTCCCATCTGCTCTCCTGCGCCCTGATCGCGTTCCTGGTCCTGTTTGCCGTCGTCCGCGACATCCGCATCCGGCGCCAGCCGGTGCCCGTGCCGGTCCGGCGGCCCGACCGCGACCCGCGGCGCAACTAATAGACTTACTGTCCGGCAAGGCCCGTTGCGCGCATCGGGTCAGGATCGAGCGGCCGCTCCATCCTACGCCGGATAGCACACCGGAGCCCCGTGGGTGCATGCCCGCGGGGCTCTTTGCTGTCCGGATCTCATGGCCGGCGTGACGCATCATCCTGGAGGCGGGACGCCCCCGTGCCGCGGAATTCGATCCGGGTCATTGGCCACAAGGAGGCACAAGAAAGCACAAGAACGCAGGGCGGGGTGTCCGGCGGTGTCCGACATGGCCTTGGCGGCGGCGGAACCACGCAGGCAATGAAGTTCCCCTCTATCAAGAGGGGTGGCCATAAGCCCGGGGTGTGTTGCTTCGCGACCTCGCTCCCGTTGTCGGGTAGGGCGGCGAGGCCCTTCGCCGCCGCCTGCTTCACCAGATTATTAACCACGGATTTCACGGATGCCACGGACTCTCGCCTGGAAAGTCGCCGCTTACCGCGACCGGTCCGCCAATTTGTAGGTCGGGCTTCATGCCCGACTTCAGTGGCAATCTGCGACCGCCGCTTCGATCCTGCCGAAGCTCAACCTGCCGAAGTCGGATGTTGCACTTCCTCCCCTGGTGCGGCCCAATCCCCTCGCGGGCCGCAACCTTGAAACGCTCAACGCAGTTGAGGTGATACACAGTTCGGTCATGAAGCATTACCTCTCCAACATTCCGTTAACCTTTTTTGCGGGTGCGGCGGCCGGGGTGATCGGCATCGCATTTTGCGCTGCGCCGCTGACCGTGCTTGCCTACAATATTCGCGTCCACGGTTTCTACAGCCTGATGGCAATGGTTGACGTGACAGTGGCAGGTATCGGGATTGGCGTGGTGGCGCTTGCTGCCGGCGTCATGCTGCGGCGTGCGTGGGCGCACCGCTGGCTTGTGCGGTCCCTCGTGGCGCTTTGGGTTGTGCTAGTGCTCGCGGTTGCTCGAAAACTGTTGCAGCACGATCGGCCCCCCGCGGATTTTCGGAATGACTTGGTTTTCGGTCCGTTTGTAGCGATCCTCATTGTCGTGACATGGCTCTTCCTCATCAATCGTCGCGTGCGTGAGGACCTCAGACCTGAGCCGAACAAGGCGCCACTCGATCATTAAATCGATCTTTGTGGAGTAGACGCTCACCAAGAATCCATGTCCAGCTTCACCCCTGAATCCCCATGACCGACATCCCGCCCTCGATCACCACCAAGCGACGCATCAAGAAGTTCAACCCGCTCCAGCTCGGGCTGATGCTGGGCGCGACGTACGCCTTGATCTCGCTCGTGATCGTGCCGTTCTTCCTGTTGTTCTTCTTCATCGGAGGCGTCGCGGCGAAAGCGCACGGCGCACCCCAGGCACCGTTCATGTTCGGCTTCGGCGCGATCTTCATAGTTTTTCTCCCGGTTCTGTACGGGGTGATGGGCTTTATCGGCGGCGTGATCGGAGCCTTCATCTACAACCTCGTGGCGAAATGGATCGGCGGCGTTGAGGTGGAAGTCGAGTGACGCCACACGCGAAACCGAAGAGTCCACGGAACAGAATTCCACGCCATCAACACCCGGAAACCCACCCGGGCGAGCGCCTTCCGGCCCTCACCCGCGCAGCCAATGAGCCCGCTCTTCCGCTTTCCCGACGCGACCAAACGCTCCGCGGCCGTCAACACCTGGCTGCATTTGCAGCCCGGGGAGCCGGGCAAAATCGCGAGGCACTGGTTCGGGGTCATCCGGGCTTGCGGCGAGGATGTCCGGGAGATTTTGCACGATGGCCATCCCACGGCGTGCGTCGGCGACGCAGCGTTCGCCTCCATCGACACCTTCCAAGCCCACGTGAACGTCGGCTTCTTTTTTGGTGCCGAGATCGCCGACCCGAAGCGGCTGCTCGAGGGCAGCGGCAAACGCATGCGGCATGTCAAGGTCCGGCCCGGAGTCGCTTTCGATGCCGCGGCCCTCACAAGCCTGATCCGCGCGTCCTACGCCGACATGAAGCGTCGGGTGGAGACGACAGCGGACGGTTGCCGGTGAACGGTAGACGGTGGAGGAATTGACCGCGGATTTCACGGATTACGCGGAGTGATCGGCCCAAAAGGCGTAAAATGCGGGGGGCAAGCGCCGGCGCGCAGCTCGGGTTGCGTCGTCCTGACCCCATCTTGGCATGTCGCGGCGTAAAGCCGCTCCTACATGCTCGGGACCGGCATCACCCGACGGGAGGCGGGGTGGGGGCCGCCTCCCGTCGAGTGACTCACACCGGAGCCGCGCGGACCGGGGCCCGCGGAGCTCTTTGTCAGGCAAGTGCGACCGGCGGCCGCGGCCGGACGTTCCGCGATTTTTTTATGGCACTTTTTTGTAGGACAGACGCCGACAAGCCGCTCGCGGCTGCGCCGACAGCAACTTCAGCCCCCGGCGGATAAACGAATAGGGAATCGCCCGCTATCCTCGGTGGATGAACCGCTCCGTTCTCCTCGCCGGCCTTGGGACGAGCCTCCTGCTCGCGGCCTGCAACTCCGATTCGTCCAGCAGCCCAAGCACCTCCTCCAATCCGGAAAGCAGCCCGCCGGTCGTGGTGTCGCCACCGCCGTCCACCAACCCCGCCCCGGCAAACCCGCCGGGCAGCGGCGCCAGCGGCGGACCGGGGGTCAGCGACACCGACATACCCGGGCTCACCGCGCTGGATGGACTTTCGCTCACGCTCCCGGTCGATGGTGACCACGCGCTCCGCGTGATTGCGCCGAACATCCTCGAGCTTACGCGCGTCAGCATCAAGCCGCCCGATCCGGCGACGGTGGACGTTTGGAATTTCGTCGATGCCTCCGGCAACGCGACGCTGCCCGCCGCCACCCAGTTTGCCGTCACTGTGAACGGCCAGCCGGCGACCGTGCAGGCGGTCGGCTTCCGGCGGCGCGCGCTCTACGCGCCGCTGGCGCACCGCGACCTCCGCGTGGCCTCGTCGCTCTATCTCAGGATCGGCACGGCGGTCGGCGCCGACCAGCCCGTCGAGGTGAACAATCCCGGCGGTTCGCTCTGGCCCGCCGCCATGGCGTTCACGGTCACGGCCCGGCCGCTGCGTTTCGGCCCGGCCGTGCACGTCAACGAGGAAGGCTATCTTCCGAACCGCCCCAAGAAGGCATTCGTCGGCTATTACCTGGGCAGCCTCGGCGAACTCGACGTGGCCGAGGGCACCGGCTTCCAGGTCGTGGACGCGGCGACGGGCGCCGTCGTGTTCTCCGGTTCGCTGGCGCGCCGCGCCGACGCCGGCTGGTCGTATGCGCCGGCGCCTTATCAACAGGTGTGCGAGGCGGACTTCACCGGCTTCAACACTCCGGGCCGCTACCGCGTGCTCGTGCCGGGTCTCGGCGCGTCCGTGCCCTTCCGCATCGACGAAGGCATCGCGATGGATTTCGCCCGGGCCTACGCCCTCGGCCTGTATCACCAACGCTGCGGCTCCGCCAATGCCATGCCTTACACGCGCTTCACGCACGACGCGTGCCACGTGAATCCCGCCGCGATTCCGTCCGGGGCCGGCTTCGACTTCACCTGGAGCATCGTCGCGCAGGAGGCGAACATCCTCAACAGCAACAACCCGACCCAGATCGCGGCGCGGCTCACGAGCGAGGCGGCCATGTTGTATCCGTTCGTGAACAAAGGCTCGATCGACGTCTCCGGCGGGCACCACGATGCCGGCGATTACAGCAAGTACACGACGAACAGCGCGGCCTTGATCCACACCCTCGTGTTCTCCGCCGATTCGCTCGCCGGCGCCGGCAGTCTCGACAACCTCGGCGTGCCCGAGAGCGGCGATGGCATCAGCGACCTGCTCCAGGAGGCGAAGATCGAAGCGGATTTCCTGGCGAAGATGCAGGACGCCGACGGCGGTTTCTACTTCCTCGTCTATCCGCGCCAGCGCCGGTACGAGCAAAACGTGCTGCCCGACCAGGGCGACGCGCAGGTTGTCTGGCCGAAGAACACCGCGGCCAGCGCGGGGGCCACGGCCGCGCTCGCCGAGATCGCGTCCTCGCCACGCTTCAAGGCCGCGTATCCCGCCGCCGCCGCGACGTACCTGGCCAAGGCGAAAACCGGCTGGAAGTTTCTCACCGACGCCATCGCCAAGTACGGCAAGGCCGGCGCCTACCAGAAGATCACGCACTACGGTGACGACTTCACGCATGACGACGAACTCGCCTGGGCCGCGGCCGCGATGTTCGCCGCGACAGGCGACGCCTCGATCCACGCCACGCTCAAGTCGTGGTTCGATCCGGCCAGCCCGGACACCTGGCGCTGGGGCTGGTGGCATTGCTACATGGGTTACGGCAATGCCGTTCGCACGTACGCCTTCGCGGCCCGCAGCGGCCGCCTGGCCGCGAGCCAACTCGACGCCGCCTACCTGGCCAAGTGCGAGGCGGAGGTCCGCGCCGCCGCGGACGACGCGGTCCGCTGGTCGCAGCAGAGCGCGTACGGCACGAGTTTTCCCGACGCCACCAAGCGGGTGCGCGGCGCCGGCTGGTATTTCTCCGGCGCACAGGCCTTCGACGTCGCCGTCGGCTGGCAGCTCGATGCGCGGGCCGATTACCTTGCGACCCTCATCGCCAATCTGAATTACGAGGGCGGCGCCAACCCGGTGAACGTCTGCTACGTCACCGGCCTCGGCCGCCGGCGCCAGCACGATATCGTGCACCAGTACGCGCAGAACGACCGCCGCGACCTGCCGCCCAGCGGGTTCCCGCTCGGGAATGTCCAGGCCGGTCCGGTCTACAACGGCACCTACGGCACTGAGCTCGCGGCACTGTCCTTCCCCGGCGACAACGCCGGCACGGCGCCGTACCCGTATTACGACCGCTGGACCGACACCCACAACGTCACCACCGAGTTCGTGGTCATCGACCAGGCCCGCGGCCTCGGCGCGTACGCATTTCTTGCGGCGCAGACCTCACTGAAATCCCAGCCATGGACAAGCGTGGCCGGGGTGATCGGCGGCCTGCCCGCCACCCTTGCCACGGGCCAGGCGGTGACCGCGACGCTCAGCGCGCCGGGCATCGACCTCTCGTCCGCGACGACCGTGTGGGAAGCGGCCGGGCATGCCGCTGCGTACGGGCCCTCGTTCACCTTCACTCCGGGCGACGGCCAGCAATGGGTCGAGGCCGAGGCCGCGCTGCCCGACGGACGCCGCATCTTCGCCGTGAAGAACTTCTTCACCGACAACGGCCGCGCCAATGTTTCCGTGGCCGCGACCGACGACACGGCGACCTTCGGCGATCCGACCGATACCGCGACCTTCACCTTCACGCGCACCGGCGACACCACCGCGGCGCTGACGGTCCAATACAAGCTCGGCGGCAGTGCCGTGAAATGGAACGACTACCGCCGCCCCGAGGGCGACATGCCGGTGGAGATCACGATTCCCGCCGGTGCGGCGTCGGCATCGTTTTCCATTCTCGCCGTGGCCAACACCACGAACGCGAACCCGGCGACGGTCACCGTGACCGTGACCGCCGGCTCGACCTATAACGCCGGGAACCCATCGACCGCCACCGCGACGTTGAAGAATTGAATGGGCCCGGCGGCGAGCGCCGGCCCTACACACTCTTCTGCAGGGCTGCCGCTTGTCGGCACGCCGGTGAACGAGCGACAGCCTGTGGCCCGGCGACGTCGGAGGTCTGAATCGGCCCGGCGGCGAGCGCCGGCCCTACAAGTGGCGCCGCCGCCTCCCGCCCCGATGCCGCCATGGGGCGGACACCTGATGGCTGCGAGGATGGTTGGATTCTAGACTGCCGCATGACCGCCTTGAAGGAGCCCTTGTCCGGCGCCGCCGTGCGCTTCGAAGCTGCCGCGTGGGAGGAGATCTCCGTCGTGCAGACGCAGATCAGCACCCGCACCCTTGCGTGGCGACCGGCCATCAACGCCTATCGCTGCTCCGACCGCTTCCTGATCTTTGTCGAGCTGGCCGGCGTCGATCCCGCGACGCTGGTGGTGCGGGCGACGCCTCGGAGTATCGCCATCCACGGCGAGCGCCGCTCGCCCGAGCCGTCGTGTGATCGCGCCGACGTCGCGCAACTGCTGGCCTGGGAGATCGACCACGGGTCGTTTTCCCGCGTGCTCGACCTCCCGGTGCCGGTCGACACCGACCGGATGGAAACCAGTTATCGCGACGGCTTGCTGCAGGTCGCTCTCCCGCTGGCGCGCGCGGCCTGAAAGCGGCCGGGGATTCGCCATGGCGCGGGCGACGATGCAGCCGGATGCACCGGACGCCCCGGCGGCCGAGGGGGTGGCCTTGGTGCCCGACACCCTGCCGATCCTGCCGCTGCGGCGGCTGGTGCTCTTTCCCGGGTTGGTGGTGACGCTCTCGGTCAACGATCCCGGCGCCCGCCGGCTGCTCGAGGCCTTGCAGCCCGCGGAGCGCGTGATCGGCATCTTCACCCGGAGATCCGAGGCGGAGGATGATGACGCCGCCACCGACCTGCTCGCACCGGTCGGCGTCGCGGCGATGGTCCTGAAATTGTCGCCGGGCGAGGGCGGGGTCCTGCAGGCGACGGTGAACGTCTTCGCGCGCGTCGCGCTCGGGCCGATCGCGGGCACCGAGCCTTTCCTCCGCGCGCGCGTCGACGTGATCGATCCGATCGCGCCGCCGGCGGACGACCCGGCTTGGGTGGCGACGGTGCAGGAGTTGCGCGAGCGCGCGACGCAATACGCGCGCGTGGCCGCCGAGCTGCCCCCGCCGACCGCCAGCCGCCTGCGCACCACGGAGGAGCCGGGGGAGCTTTCCGACCTGCTGGCGGCGCATCTGCCGCTGTCGCAGGCGCGGAAACAGGAATTGCTGCAAACCGCGGCGGTCGAGGCCCGCGTTCGGGCGGTGTTGCTGCTGGTCTCGGACCAGCTCGAGATTTCCCGCCTCCGGCGCAAGATCGACGAGGAAGTGTCGCAGCATTTTGGCGCCGCAGAACGGCGGGCGTACCTGCGCGAACAGATGCGACTCATCCAAAAGGAACTCGGCGAAGACGGCACCGAGCAGCAGGCGGCGGACCTGCGCCGCCGGCTGCGGGAGGCCGGCGCACCCGAAGCGGTGCTGGCCCAGGCCGACCGGGAGCTCCGCCGGCTCACGCGGCTGCCGGCCGCGGGGAGCGAAGCCTCGCTGGTGGTCACGTATGTGGAGTTGCTGGCGGAACTGCCCTGGCAGCGACAGACGGAGGATCACTTCGACCTCGACCGGGCGCGCGCGGTGCTCGATCGCGACCACTTCGACCTCGACAAGGTCAAGCGCCGGCTCGTCGAGTTTCTCGCCGTCTGCAAGTTGAACCCAACCGGCAGCGGGCCGGTGCTCTGCCTCGTCGGTCCCCCCGGCGTGGGCAAGACGAGCCTCGGCCAGTCGGTGGCCGACGCACTCGGCCGCAAGTTCGCGAGGATCAGCCTCGGCGGCGTGAGCGATGAGGCCGAGATCCGCGGGCATCGTCGCACCTACGTCGGCGCGATGCCGGGCCGGTTGATGCAGGAGCTGCGGCGGGCCGGCGTGCGCAACCCGGTGCTGATGCTCGACGAGATCGACAAGCTCGGGCTCACCCACACGGGCGACCCGGCCAGCGCGTTGCTCGAGGTGCTCGATCCGCGGCAAAACCACGCCTTCGTCGACCGCTACCTCGACGTGCCCTTCGACCTGTCGCGCATCATCTTCATCGCCACCGCCAACTTCATGGACGACGTGCCGCCGGCGCTGCGGGACCGGCTCGAGGTCATCCGGATCCCCGGTTATACGGACGACGACAAGCGGGCGATCGCGGAGCGGTACCTGATCCCGCGGCAGGTGGCCGAAAACGGCCTGAAGGCGGAGCAGGCGCGGTTCCAGACCGCGGCCGTGAGCCGGCTCATCGAGGATTACACCCGGGAGGCCGGCGTGCGCGGGCTCGAGCGGCAGATTGGCGCGGTGTGCCGGCACCTGGCTGCCTTGGTCGCGGAGGCCAAGCCGCACGAGGCCGATGTGACCCCGTCCGCAATCGAATCGATCCTGGGCCCGCCGCGATTCATTCGCGAGGCGCGCCTGACCGTGGCGAAGCCGGGCATTGTCACGGGCCTGGCGTGGACCCCGGTCGGCGGCGAGATCATGCACATCGAGGCGGTCAAGTTTCCCGGCAAAGGCTCCATCCTGCTCACGGGCCAGCTCGGCAGCGTGATGCGGGAAAGCGCGCAGGCGGCGCTCAGCCTCGTGCGGGCGCACGCGGCGCAACTGCGGATCCGCCCGGTCGACCTGCGCGACCACGACATCCACATCCATGTGCCGGCGGGCGGCGTGTCCAAGGACGGCCCGTCGGCGGGCGTCGGCATGCTCTGCGCGATCGCGACCCTTTTCAACGGCGGCCGCGTGCGCGCCGACGTGGCGATGACCGGCGAAATCACGCTGCGCGGCCTCGTGCTGCCGATCGGCGGCCTGAAGGAGAAGCTGCTCGCGGCCGAGCGCGCGGGGATCCCGACGGTGATCGTGCCGAAGCTGAACGAGAAGGACCTCGTCGACCTTCCGGCCGGCGTCAGGGAACGGCTGGAGATCGTGCTGGTCGGGACGATCGACGAACTGCTGGCCGCCGCGCTGGTCCCGGCGGCGAAGCCGCGGCGGGCGCCCAAAAAAGCGCGGGTGAAGCGATAAAGGGACAGCCGTTCGGCGGCAACGGTAGCCGCGCTGGAGCCAGGCGACAGTGTGGCTACCCCGTGACCACGTTTTCGCCCCCGGCTCAAACGCGGCTACGAAAGGACACGGCCGGACACGCCACGGAAAATCCACCATGGACGCCGTCGCGCACCTCCGGATACCGCGCGCTGCGCGCCGGTGCTAAGTTCGCTTTGCCAAACCCGACCCGGGGGACCGGATGCTGCCGCGTCCGGTTACCCGGGGCGGGAAAACAAAATCAATCATGCCTGCCAAGACCCAATCCCGCGGCCGGGTGCCGGCCCGTCGCAAGAAATCCGGCAGCTCCGGCCGCGGCTTTGCCGCGATGAGCCCGCAGCGGCGTCGCGAGGTGGCGGCCCGGGGCGGCCGGGCCAGCGGCCGCGGACGCCGGAGAAGCTCGTCGGCAGCGGCCGGGGAGTCGGAGACGAGTCACCGCGCATACGACCGGCGCGATTTCGAGTGGCCGGCGGGCCAGGAGCGCGACTTTGATTCGCGGCCTTATCGCGACTACGGGCTGGGATACGAGCCGGGTTTTCGCGGAAATCCCGCCTATTCCGACTGGCGGCAACAGGAATACGAGGCGGGCGCCTGGCGCCGGCGGCAGCAGGACCATCCGCCGGGCGGGCATGATCAGGATCCACGCCACGAAAACCATGGCCCGCCGCGCCGCGAATCCGGCGACGGGCCGCGCGGACGATTCGAGCGGGAGAGCGAGCATCTTCCCGGCGGCTATGCGCCGCCACGGGCGCGCGAAGACTATGGCTCCCAGCACTGGCCGCGCGATCTCGGCACCAGGCAGCCGGAGCCGCGCGGCCCGGAGCGGCACCACCGGGGGCGCGGGCGGCTGCAGCGGAGCCGTTCGCGGCGGTGAGGATTGCGGCGCGCGATGGGCCGGCGCTCACGCGAGGTCGGCGCAGGCGACGACCCCGCAAAAGTCAGGCGGTGGGGCCGGCCCTGGCGCCGACCCGGTGGCTTCAGGCCGGGGCCGAGGCGGAATCGAGCAGCGCGGGCTTGGTCTCGATGACGCCCTTGGCGATGGCGTAGCGCGTGAGGCCGGCGATGTCGTGGATGTTGAGCCGGTTCATCACCTGCTGCCGGTGCTTCTCGACGGTCTTGATGCTGATGCAGAGCTCGGCCGCGATCTGCTTGTTCGTGTTGCCCTCGGCGATGAGCTGGAGCACCTCGCGCTCGCGCGAGGTCAGCGATTCGGAGGGCTTGCGCATCGGCTGGCCGCTGATGAACGCCCGGCGATAGTTTTCCAGCATGCGGCGGGAGATCGCGGGGCTGAAGTAGGCGTTGCCCTGCTTGGCCTCGCGGATGGCCTTGATCAGGTCGTTCGCGGCGGTCTGCTTGAGGAGGTAGCCGATGGCGCCCCCGTCGGTCAGCTGCTCGACGTATTCGTCGTCGCTGTGCGAGGAGAGAATGATGACGCGCGTCGAGGGGATCTCGTGGGAGATCTGCCGCGTGGCCTCCAGTCCATTGAGCACGGGCATGGCGATATCCATGACGACGACATCGGGGAGGAACTTGCGCGCGAGCTGGACCGCCTGGCGGCCGGTTTCGGCCTCCGCGACGACCTCGATATCGGGCTCGGTGGCAAGCAGGGAACGGAGACCCTGGCGGACGACGGTGTGGTCATCGGCGAGAAGAACGGTGATTTTAGGCATGGCGGGCATGGGTTGACGGTTGCAGGGATGAGCCGGGGCGCGCGTCAGACGGAGCGAAAGGGAATCGTGGCGCGAATGATGGTGCCCCGGCCGGGACGTGAGGCGATAGCAAAGTCTCCGCCGACGAGGCGGACGCGTTCGGCGAGGCCGAGGAGGCCCAGCTGCTTGCGTTCGGAGGCGGGCTGCGCCGAGGCGGCGAAGCCCCGGCCGTCGTCGCCCACCTGCAAGCGGATTTCCTGCGGCGAGCCCGCCACGACGATCTCGACGCGGGTGGCGGCGGCGTGCTTGGCGACATTGTTGAGGCTTTCCTGCACGATCCGGTAGACGACGGTCTTGCACTCGGAGTCGAAGGTCTCGACCACCGCCGGCTGGGTGGCGTGAAACTGCACCACGATGCCGGTCCGCTCGCCGAAGCTCTTCACGTAATTGCGCAGGGTCGGGAGCAGGCCGAGGTCGTCCAGCATGGCCGGCCGCAGTTCGCGCGAGAAGTTGTGGATCGTGCCCATGGTCTGTTCGATGAGCTGCTGCGTGTCCCCGATCCGGCGCAGGACCTCGGGCGCGGCGCCATCCAGCGAATTGCGCAGGATGGCGAGGTTCATGTTGATGGCCGTGAGCGCCTGGCCGACTTCATCGTGCAGGTCGCGGCTGATGCGCGAGCGTTCGTGCTCCTGGACGCGGAGCAGGCGGTCCGAAAGCTGGCGCAGGCCCTCCTGCATCTGGTAAGCCTGGTGGAAGAGGTCGCGGTAATGCTCCTCGCTCTGGAGCATGGCGGTCTCGATGCGCTTGCGCTCGGTGATGTCGCGGCAGGTCGCGATCAGCAGGTGCTGCTTGGGCAGGGCGGTGGCGGTCCACGCGGTCCACAGCGGTTCCTCGTCCTGCTTGAGGCAGCGCACCTCCACATTCTGCAGGTTCTCGCCGGCGCCGATGCGGGTGAGCATCGCGAGGAAGGCCGGCCGGTCCTCCGGGTGAATGAAGTCGGCCAGGGGGCGCCGGAGCAGTTCCTCCTCCGGGTGGCCGAGGCTGCGGCTCCACGCGGGGTTGACGCGCTTCAGGTAGCCGTCGAAACCGACCAGGCAGTGCAGGTCCAGCGAGCGGGTGAAGAAGCTGTCGACCTGTTCCTGCAGCCGGTGGCGCTGGAAAACCGCCCCGAGCTGGACGCCGACGGCGTGCGCCAGCATGAGCCGGTGCCCGTCCGGCGCCTCGCGCGAAGCCTGGAACAGGACCAGCAGCCCGATGGTCCGCTCGGCCGCCCGCAACGGGATCACGAGGGCGGAGTTGAACCCGGCGCGGGCCGCCGCCTCGGCGCGGAAGAACCCGGCATCGGCGGCGAGATCCGGCACGAAGGCGGGCTCGCCCGCCCAGATGCTTGCGAGCTGCGGGGAATCGACGCCCAGCGCCAGCCCCGACGACAGCTCGTGGAAAGGCCCGGCCGCGGCGTGATCCGGCAGGTTGATGGCGCTGAGGAGTTCGACGGCGCCGGCAGGGTTGGGGATCCACACTTCGCCGCGGGCCCAGGAAAAGACCACGCAGAGCACGCGCAGAATCGCACTGGTGGCGCCGGCCAGGTCGGGCGCGGTGCTGAGGAGGTGAATCATCTGCAGCAGCTGCTGCAGGTTGTTCTCCGTGCGTTCGCGGCCGGTGACATCGCGGATGAAAAGCACCGCCTGGCGGCCCGTGGCGAGCTGCAGCGGCGCGAGCGAAAGGTCGAAGCAGCGCCGGCCGTGCCCGGGCAGGTCGCGCGCCATCTCCGCGTGGTGCGGCCGGCCCTCGAGGAGACAGCGACGGATGAGCGGTTGCACCCGGGCGCGAAAATCCTCCTGCCGGCAAAGGGCGCCGACGGTGCCGGCCCGCGGCCACCCGGCGGGCCGGAGCTCGTCCGCGCTGAAGAACACGGCGCAGAAGCCGGGCGACTCCGGCACGGGGTCGCTGGTCGCAGGTGGCGTCACGGCCAGATCGGTCGCGAACCGGGGGGGTAGTTCAGTCGTCGTCGTCATGGCGAAAGCGGGTGACCAGGACGAGGGCGTCGTCCTGGGCCTTGTGGTGCTGGGCCAGCAGCCGCTCAGCGAGGCGCTGGGGATCGCTGCGCAGGGTGAGGTCGGGGCCGAAGGTGGTGTCGACGCCATCGCTGGCGAGGATGAGCATGTCGCCGGCCTGGAGGCCGAAGACGCTGGCGTAGGGCTCGGGCAATTCGAGGCCGACGATGCCGGCGCGCAGCAGCGCCGTCTCCTGCGGCGGGCTGCCGGGGGTCGCATGGCCGCGGTAGAGGAGGGCCTCGACGTTGCCGACGCCGCACAGCGTGACCGTCTGCTCCCGGAAATTGAAATCCGCCAGGGTCATGGCGACGCCGCGGGTGTCGGCCAGCGCGGCATGGCAGCGATGGAGGTGGAAGAGCACCGGGCTCTCGGGCTCCTGCTGCAGCACCGCGACCGCCCGGCCGGCGGCGTGCGCCGCCTCGGGCCCGTGCCCGCAGCCGTCGATGACGCCCACCAGCACGCCGCGGCGGTGCCGGACCACGACGTGGCGGTCCCCGGAGATTTTCTCCCCGGCGGCCGGCTGCGAGGCCACGCCCCATTCAAGGCGACGGAGTGAACTTGCGATTTCCATTTTTGAGCCATTTGCGCATGACGATCCGCGTCCCGCGCCCGAGCACGGAATCGATCTCGAAATCGTCCACGAGCCACTTCGCCCCGGGCAGGCCGACGCCCAGGCCGCGCTGCGTGGAATAGCCGTATTGCATGGCGCGCGGGATGTCGGCGATGCCAGGGCCCTGGTCCTGCGCGACCACCTGCAGGCCGCGCAGCGGGCCCTTCTGCACGACGGAAAAGATCACCTCGCCGCGCTTGGCGTGGTCCAGGATGTTCCGCGCCACCTCGGAGATGGCGGCGGTGATCAGCGTGATTTCCGAGCCGGCAAAGCCCAGTTCCATGGCCAGCTCCCGGCCGTGCTGGCGGGCCGTGACGATGTCGATGGTCGACTTGATCTGGACCGTGGTATCAAGCACCGGCTCTTGCATGGGATTTGAGTCTCTCGTCGAGGAAAGCGAGTCCTTCCTCGAGATCCAGGGCGGTGCCGACGCCCTCGAGCGTCAGGCCGAGCTGCACCATGGCGAAGGCCACCTCGGGCTGGATGCCGGCGATCACCGTGTCGGCCCCGCGCAGGTTGAGCATGTGCGCCATGTTGCGCAGCGTGCGGGTGGCGAAGGAATCGATCACATCCAGGGCCGTCACGTCGATGATGACGCCGCGGGCGCGATACTGCCCGACCTTCTCCGCGAGTGCATCCCGCAACTGGACCAGGTCGGCATCGGAGAGCACCGACTGGATGCTGGCGATGAGATAGCTGCCCTGTTTGAGGATCGGGACTTGCATGCGGCGGTCGGATCAGGCTTTGGCGGCGGCTTCGGCGGACGGCACCTTGTAGCCGAGCATCCGCTCGGCGAGCTCGATGCCGCCTTGCAGGTCGCCGACGGCGGTCATCTTGCTCAGGTCGACGCTGATGGTGACCAGCGTCTGCGCGATCTCGGACGACAGGCCCGTGATGATCACGCCGGCGCCCATCAGGCGCGAGGCCTCCACCGTTTGGACCAGGTGGTTGGCTACGGTGGAGTCGATCGTGGGCACGCCGGTCACGTCGACGACGACGAGCTTGGCGCGGTTCTGGCGGATGGCGCGGAGCAGCTGCTCCGTGATTTGCTTGGCGCGCTGCGAGTCGATGACGCCGATGATCGGCAGGATGAGCAGGCGCTCGCGCACCTGCAGCACCGGCGTCGAGAGTTCGCGGATCGCCTCCTGCTGCTGGCGGATGATGCGCTCGCGCTCCTGCACGAAGCTGACCGCGACCGTGTTGGCGATGCGGTTGGCGGCCGGCTCGTAGGCGTCGAGCACGCGGTTGAGCAGGTTGAAATCATGCTGGTATTTCTTGAACAGGGAGCGGGCGAGGACGTCGCGCAGCAGCAGCACGATGCTGATCACCTCGTGCGTTTCGACGCCGCGCGGAATGATCCGCTCGGAGAGGTTGCGGGCGTAGGCCTGGAGGGCGTCAACGTTGCCGGTCTCGAGCACCTCGACGTAGTTGTCGTAGACGGACGTGACCTCGGAGTAGATCTCCTCCTTCGTCATCGCCGAGAGCAGCTTCGCGTCGAGGATGTTGCGGGCCCAGACTTCGCGCAGCTGCGTGCGATTTTCGCGGAGATGCGCGACCAGTTCGCGCAGCAGACCGTGGCGGAAGTTCTCCGGATCATCCGGCGAGGACGGATCGGGCGTGTCGTCGGGGGAGCGCAGGTCCTTGCGCGGGGATTTCGATTTCGTGGCCATGAAAAAAGTGGGCGTGGACGTTGGAGGAGGGCGGGCGGGCCGGGCGCTGGTCCCCGGGGCGTGGGGTGGCCGCCCCGGGGACCGGCGCACGCGCGGGGCAAAGACATTACTTCGCCTGCGGTGCGCAACCACCCTGCCATTTCCGGTAGGTGAATCCCAGTGGGTGTTCACCCCGGTTGAACCCGGGGCGGTCCGGCCCGGAGCACGGGCTGCGCCGATTCGGCTCACGGCAAAGTAGGAACACACTCCATGGGTTCAAGGATGGGCGCATGTTTTCATTTGACTCATGCTACCCATCCGCGCGCCCGCCGGCGTGCTCATCCTCGTTTTTTGCATCTTTTTCAACGCCAGCGGCCGGGGGGCGACGACGCCCACGGCTTGGGAGTCCCGCAATACCGCGGCCACCTTGCGGGTGCTGCAGCCCGATCTGCTGGAACTCGAGCTCGCGGACGCCCTGACGCCGGCCACGCCGGCCACGGCGGCCGCGAAGCCCGGCTGGAATGTGGTCACGCCGGCGGACGCGGTGACTATGCCCGCGCCGAAGCAGTTCACCGTCACCGTGGACGGCCGGTCCGTCGGCGTGCGCGCGGTCGGCCTCAAGCGGCGGGCCGTAAGCGCGCCGATCGACCGGACGGATCTGCGGGTGGCGACGTGGATTTATCTTCAGCTGGAGGCCCCGCTGGCGGACGGCGCCCAGGTCAACGTTTCCGCGCCCGAATTGCTGGCCCGGGGAAATCCCCCGGTCGGGGGGCGGCTGGATCCCGGTCGGGTCAGTCCGGCGATTCACGTGAACCAGGAGGGGTATGCGCCCGATCTGCCGAAACGGGCGCGGGTGGGGTTATACCTGGGCAGCCTGGGCGAGATGAAGGTGCCGGAGGGCGCGCCGTTCCAGATCGTCACGCCGGCCGGTGACGCGGTCTTCAACGGCAAACTCACGGCCTGTCCGGACCGCGGCTTCGCCTACGCGCCGGCACCGTACCAAGAAGTCGAAGAGGCGGACTTCACGGCCTGGCGCCAGCCCGGCCGCTACCGCGTGCGCGTGGCCGGTCTGGGCGTATCGCCGGAATTCTCGATCGACGAGGGCCTCGCGATGAATTTCGCCCGGGCCTATGCGCTCGGGCTCTACGAACAGCGCTGCGGCGCCGAGAATGCGCTGCCGTTCACGCGCTTCGTGCACGCGGCCTGCCATGTCGCGCCGGCTGCCGTGCCCGAGCCGGAGGCGGATTTCGCCTTCACCTGGCGGAGACTCGCCGAGCTCAACGCCGGGAAAAAGGACGCCGCCGCCGCTCCCGCCCGGTTCGAGCCGCTCTATCCCTATGTGCGGCGGGGACCGGTCGACGTTTCCGGCGGACATCACGACGCCGGGGACTACAGCAAGTACACCATCAACAGCGCCTCGTTCGTCCACGTGCTGGTGTTTGCCGTGGACTCGCTGGCGGGCGTGGCGAACCTCGACAACCTCGGGCTGCCCGAAAGCGGCGACGGCATCCCGGACCTCTTGCAGGAGGCCAAGTGGGAGGCGGATTTCCTGGCGAAGATGCAGGACGACGACGGCGGCTTCTACTTCCTCGTCTACCCGCGCGACCGGCCGTACGAGGACAATGTCCTGCCCGATCACGGCGACCCACAGGTGGTCTGGCCGAAGAACACCGCCGCCACGGCGGCCGCCACGGCGGCGCTCGCGCAGGCGGCATCGTCGCCGCGGTTCCGACGGGCATTTCCCGAGGCGGCGAAGGAGTACCTCGAGCACGCGCGGCGCGGCTGGAAATTTCTCATGGACGCGCAGGCGCGCCACGGCGCGGGTGCCTACCAGCGGCTCACGCATTACGGCGACCTGTTCGAGGACCGGGACGAGCTCGCGTGGGCGGCGGCGGAGCTGTACCTCGCCACGGGCGAGCGGGAGTTCGATGATCGCTTCCACGCCTGGTGTGACCCGGCGTCGGGGGCCACGCGGCGCTGGGGTTGGTGGCGCCTGGCCGAGAGCTGGGGCAATGCCATCCGCAGCTACGCCTTCGGCGCCCGGAGCGGCCGCGTGCCGGCGTCGGCGCTCGATCCGCGCCTGCTCCGGAAATGCGAGGACGAGATCGAGGCCGCCGGGCGCGACGCGGTGCAGTGGTCGAACGACAGCGCCTACGGCACGAGTTTTCCGACGCCCACCAAGCGCGTGCGCGGCGGCGGCTGGTATTTTTCCCTCGACCGGGCGTTCGACCTCGCGGTCGCCAGCCAGCTCGATTTTCCGCCGCGGGCGGACCCGCGCGGGTCGTTCCTCGCCGCCTACGTGGCCAACCTCGATTATGAGGCCGGCTGCAACCCGGTGAACATCTGCTTCGTCACCGGCCTGGGCGACGAGTCGCCCCGTGAAATCGTCTCGCAATACGCCCGCAACGACCGGCGGGTCCTGCCGCCGTCGGGTTTTCCGGTCGGCAACATCCAGGCCGGCCTGCCGCGGCTGCCCCGGTACCAGGGGGAGTTGAGCGCACTGTCTTTTCCGTCCGATGGCGCGGCCGAGGCGCCGTACCCGCTCTACGATCGCTGGACGGACACCTACAATGTCTCCACCGAGTGCGTCATCGTGGGCCAGGCGCGCGCGCTGGCGGGACTCGCCTGGCTGGCGGCGCGCGGCCCGGCTGCGCGGCCGCCGTGGCGGCCGGCACCGGCGTCCATCGCGGGCGTGCTGGCGGAGGTGGCGACCGGTGCCAGCCTCGCGGCGCGGTTCGTGGCATCACCGGGCTTGGACCTGCGCGACGCCCGCATCACGTGGGAGGCGAGCGGCGGCCGGCTCGGGCAGGGCGCTGAGTTCAGCTTTCCGGTGGAAGGCGGCGGGCCGGCGTGGGTGGAGGCCGAGGCGCGCTGGCCGGATGGCCGGCGCGAGTTCGCCGCACTGGATTTCAAGGTGAACGACGGACGGCCCGGTGTCACGGTGCACACCGTGTCAGCGGTGGCGTCGAGCGCGGACGGCCGCCGCGGCGTGTTCGAGTTCCGGCGCGCGGGCGACGTGTCGCAGCCCTTGACCGTGCGGTTTGAACTCAAGGGCGACGCAGCCAAGTGGAGCGAATACCGCCGGCCCGAGGGCGACATGCCGGTTGCGATCACCATTCCGGCGGGCCGCCGCTCGGCGCAAATGGAAATCATGGCGGTCGCGGCCGGCCTGCGCTCGAACGAAAAACACCTGCTGCTGGTCCTCGCGCCGGATGACGGCTACCATGTGGAATCGCCGGGATCGGCGGAGATGACGCTGCGCGGCCGGCCCAGAGGGCGGTGACCGGCCAGACGACATTCATGATCGCCATGTGCTGCCGGTGCCCGGCCAGGATATCCGCGAGGAGCACGAGGGCGCAAAGTCCGCCCGTGGCCAGCGTCACGATGGCGAGAAGGTGAAGGCCGCCCGGGATCATGCCGGGCGGGGCCCGGGGCGATCAATCACTGTGCTGGCAGCCGCCATGATCTGGCCGAGCGCGATGCCGCCGTCGTTCGGCGGCACCTGGCGCGGCCAATGCGGCATGAAGCCGGCGCCACGCAGGGCCTCGGCGGCATGCTCGAGCAGCCATGCGTTCTGAAAGCAGCTGCCGGTGAGAATCACGTTCTTGAGTCCCACGCGCGTGGCGACCGCGACGATCGCCTCCACGAGCCCGCGGTGGAACCGGGCCACCACCCGGCCGGCGCCGACCCCACGGCCCAGGTCCTGCAGCACGGATTCAACCGCCGGGGCCCAGTCGAGTTCCAGGATGCGCCCGGCGCGCAAGGGCAGCGGGTAGCCCGGCGACGCATCGGGCTCGAGCACGCTTTCGAGCGCGAGGGCGGCTTCGCCCTCGAAGGTGGACACCTGGCGCACGCCGGCCAGCGAGGCGACGGCGTCGAACAGCCGGCCGGCGCTCGAGGTGACCGCGCAATTGAGGTGCCGGTCGATCATCTGCCGGAGCGGCGGCAGCTCGGCGGGCCGGAACGCGCGCAGCGGCGCCAGGTCCGGGGCTCGCCAAAGCGCGTCGCCGCGCAGCGCGTGCAACAGGCCGATCGCGCTCCGCCGCGGTTCGCGCGCGGCGGCGTCGCCGCCCGGGAGCACGAAGGGCCGGAGCCGCGCGGCGCGGAGGTAGCCGTTCGCCGGGTTGAGGCGGAGGAATTCGCCGCCCCAGAGCGTGCCGTCCGGGCCGAGCCCGGTGCCGTCCCAACAGACGCCCAGCACGGAGCCGCGCAGGCCCAGCTCGGCCATGGCGGCGAGCACATGGGCATGGTGGTGCTGCACCCGCAACGTCGGTTCCGGGCGGTTGCGCCCGAAGTCGGCCGAGAAATATCCCGGCGACAGGTCGCAGGCGAGCTGTTGCGGCCGGACGGAATAGAGGCGCGGCAAGTCCTGCACCGCCCGGAGGAAGGCCACGCGCGCCGGCGGGCTCTCGAGGTCGCCGAGGTGCTGGCTGAGGACGACCTCGCGGCCCAGGCTCAACGCAACGGTCGATTTCATCTGGGCGCCGAGCGCCAGCGTCGGCGGCAGCTCCGCGGCCAGGCGGATGGCCGCCGGCGCATAGCCGCGCGCGCGGCGAAGGACTTGCTCGCGGCCAAGGATGACCCGCGCGACGGAATCGTCGACCGGCCGCACGATCGGGCGGTCGTGCACCAGGAAGAAATCCGCGATCCCCGCCAGGCGCGTCAACGCCCCGGCTTCGTCGATGCAAAGCGGCTCCTCCGCGCGATTGCCGCTCGTCGCGACCAGCGGGCCGCCGGCGTCGACCGCCACCAGGTGGTGCAGCGGCGAGGCCGGCAGCATCAAGCCGAGGCGCGGCTGGCCGGGAGCCACCGAGGGCGCAATCTTCGCGCCGGGCCGGCGCGACAGCAGCGTGATCGGGGCGGCGGGACCGTCGAGCAGCCCGGCTGCGATCGGCGGGACCTCGCCCAACTCGCGCGCGGCGGCCAGGTCGGCCACCAGCAGGGCAAAGGGTTTCGCCGGGCGGTGCTTGCGTTCCCGCAGGCGGCGGACGGCCGCGTCGTTGCGGGCGTCGACGAGGAGTTGGAAGCCGCCGACGCCCTTGAGCGCGACGATGGCGCCCCCCGCGATGCGCCGGACGGCCTCGCACAGCGCACCATCGCGCCGCGCCAGCACCCGGCCGGTATTGTCCCGGAACGCGAGTTGCGGCCCGCAGTTGGGACAGGCGTTGGACTGGGCATGAAACCGGCGGTCGGCCGGGTCGAGATATTCCGCCGCGCAACGCGCACACATCTGGAAGTGCCGCATCGCGGTGTTGGGCCGGTCGTAGGGCAGCGCCTCGATGATGGTGAAGCGCGGGCCGCAACGGGTGCAATTGATGAACGGATAACGATGGCGGCGGTCGGCCGGGTCGAAGAGCTCGCGCCGGCAGTCGGGACAGGGGGCGAGATCCGGCATCACCGGGGCCGGCGCCGGCCCGGGCGCGAGGCTCTCGCGAATGGCGAACGCAAGCTCGCCGGCGGGCGCCGGGTGGCTGACGACGCGGTCGCGCACGACGGCGTGCGCCGGCTGCTCTGACTCGAGGCGCGCCAGGAAGCGGCGCACCGCCTCGTCCGGTCCCTCGGCCTCGATCACGACGCCCTCCGGGGAATTCTGGACCCAGCCGCCCAGCCCCAACTCGGTGGCGAGCCGGAACACGAATGGCCGGTAGCCGGCGCCCTGGACGGCGCCACGCACGAGCACACGCGCGCGCTGCCGCGAGGCGGACCCATCCGGCGAGGCAATCCTGTCCAACGCCGGTAACATCAGGCCGGAAACGAAGGTAACGCCCGGGATCTCATCCTGCGGCGGTCCGGGCGGGCGCCTGGCAGTCGCGGTAAGGCGACGTGGCCGGCGCCGTGCGAGCGCCCTCGAACTCGAACCGGATGAGATCCGGACAAAATTCCTCGATCGCCGACCGGAGGGCGCGATCGAGCGTGATCGCGGCGGCCGCGCAGCCCTGGCAGGTGCCGTGGAGACGGAGCCGGGCCACGCCGTCGCGCAGGGACGCTAGTTCCAGGTTGCCGCCATGGTTGCGGACGGAGGGAAGCACCTGGTCCAGCGCCTGCTGCAACCGCTCCCCGAGCGAGCGCGGGTGCAGGTCGTGGAGGAGCAGGACCCGGCGCACCACGCTGTCGTCGAGCAGCTGCTGGTTGACGGCGGAATTGCCGGTTTCCTCGATGACCTCGAAGATGCGGGCGAGACCGACGCCGTGGAGTTGCAGCAGCGCCTGCACAACTTCCTGGACGAAGCTGCGCGTCCGAGGGTCGCCGATATGGTTTACCTGGGCGAGTAGATCCTGGATGCGGCGGGAACGTGCGCCCGGCGCGGGTGAGGGCGGGGCGGGGCGGAAGGCGGGCGCCGGGACCGCCGGCGGCGCCGGCGGATTGAGGCGGCGCGCGCCGGACGCGTGACCTGGCATGGGCGGAGGCTGGCCGCGCGGGCGCGGCGGAGGGGCGATGGTGACGGCTGGCATAGGCGAGGGCAGGAGGTGGAAACCTGACGGTGGTCAGAATGCGTTCACGAGCGCGGCGAGCTCGTCGAGGCCTTCGCCTGTACGCGCGCTGGTCGCGAGAACGGGCCGGCCCGCGGTGAGCTGGCGGATGTCGCGGGCCAGTGCGCCGAGGTTGACGCCCATCGCGCCGGCGAGATCGCCCTTGTTCACGACGACAAGATCCGCGCCGCGGAACATCCCGGGATGCTGGCGCACCATCGAGGGGCCATCGCTCACGCTGACGACGACGATGCGTGCGTGGCAGCCGAGGGTCCCGGGGGCGGGGGAGGTGAGCTGGCCCACGTTTTCGATCAGCACGAGTTCGAGCCGGTGGAGCGGCAGGCGCGCGAGGGCGTGGCTCACGAGCGGGGCGTCGAGCCGGCCCCCGTACGCGCCGAGTCGGATGGCCGGGACCCCGAGCGCCGCGAGGGCCGCGGCGTCGTCGGCTGCGCCGGGATCGCCGTTGACGACCGCGATGCGGCGGCTGGCCTGCAGGCGCTCGACCAGCTGCATGATGAGGGCGGTTTTCCCGGAAACTATCGGGCCGATGATTTCCAGCGCGGTGACTCCGTGGCGTCCGAGCTGGTCACGATTGCGCGCGGCGGCGCGGGCGTGGGCGTCGGCCAGCAGGTCGACGGCTGGAGCCTCCGCGAATTCGGGGGGAGCGATGACGGTTTGGACCATGGGTGGGGTGGTAATTGCGCCGGTTCCGTCCCGGCCTTGCGATTTTCCTGGAAGGTGAAGGCGTGGGGTGAAAATCGGGGCCGGTTTCAGGCGTCGCGGGCGGAAAGCCTCGTGGTCCGCCGGTCGAATTCAGCGGTACTCATGGATCGATTCCTCCATCGCGGCATCGTCCGTCGCGGCCGCAGGCCGAGGCGGATCGGCGAAAATTCCCGCGAGGAGCTCCTTGATCGTCGCCACCGCGCCGGGCAGCGCCGCCCGCAAGACCGGGCTGAGTTCGGTCCGGCCGGCCGGGTCGTCGCCGACCGCGGGTTCGCCGCCGACCAGGCAAAGGCGGTCGAGTTGCGCGCCGAAGTTGGCGGCCAGCTGCAACACCGCGACAGGATCAATGCTGTCCACGGCGAGGTTTGCCGGCGCCCGGGGATCGGGACGCGGGAGCTCGAGCTCGAGCACGCTGACGGCACCGGACGGGCGACCGCGGGGCGAGGCGTCGACGAGGATCGCGACGTCGGTGCCGCGACTCAAGGCCAGCGCCAGGTCGTGGCCGCGCGTGCCGAAATCGCGCAGGCGGACGCCCTCGGGCAGCGACTCGCGGGCCAGCGCGTGCACGACGTGCACGCCAAAGCCGTCATCCCCGCTGAACACATTACCGATGCCTGCAATCAGAACGCGGGGCCGGTGGGCGGCGACGCGGCTGGAGCTGGACTGGGCAGGAGTCACGTCGTGAAAGAAATTGGCGGGGTGGCGCGCGCGCGGAAGCTGGCGGCGAATCTAACAGACTGGATGGGGGCGTGGCATCAGGCGACCGGCGCGCGCATCCTACGGGAGGAGAACGCCGGCCAGAATGGGGTGATGACCCACCGAACGAACGCCGCGCGGCAGCCCGGGCCGCGAGGCGAACATTGGGCCTCGGGCGCCGGACCGGTCCGCGCGCGGGCATCCCAGCCGATGGCCGCCGGCCTGACGTTGAGCTAGACTGGGCGGCATGAAATCCCCGCTCGTCAGTGTGCCGCCCAAGCCCCGGAGGAACTGCCATGCTTAGAAAGGCAAAGGAACTTACGAATTACCGTCTCCACGCGCGCGACGGCGACATCGGCCGGGTCAAGGACTTCTACTTCGACGACCGCAGCTGGGGCATCCGGTATCTGGTCGTCGATGCCGGGCATTGGCTGGACCACCGGCTGGTTTTGATCTCGCCCGAAGCGGTGCGCGAGACGGACTGGAACCAGCGGAGTTTTCCGGTCGACCTCACCACCGCCCAGGTGCGCGGCAGCCCGCCCGTGGAGGCGGACCGGCCCGTGTCGCGGCAATACGAGCTCGAATTGCGGCGCCATTATGGCTGGCCGCCGTATTGGGGCACGGCTTTCGCGGGCGCGATGGCCGCGCCACCACCCGCACCCGTGCCGGAGCCACCGGCATCGCCCGGTGCGCGGGGCGACCCGCATCTCTACAGCGCGCGCGACGTCACGGGTTATCACCTGGTCGCCAGCGACGGCGAACTCGGCCACGTGGCGGACTTCCTCATCGACGACGCGTGGTGGAACGTCGGCTTCCTGGTGGTGGACATCCGGAACTGGCTTCCCGGGCGTGAGGTGCTCATCTCGCCCGCCTGGACGACCGGGATCGACAGCGCGGGACGAACCATCGCGATAAATCTCACGCGCGACTCCATCGAGAACAGCCCGCCCTACGATCCGGTCGGGAACGTCGACCCGGATTACGCCGTGACGCTGGCCCATTACTATAGCCGGCAGCTGGCCGGCCCCGCGGAGCCGGGGCTTTGAACGTAGGCGCCGGGGGAGGGCATGCGGCCCGGAAGCGTTTCCCCATCGGCCGCTCGGGAATCGGCCGGAGCATCCCGGGCCCGGGCCCGGGGTCGTGTTTGGTATGAAACCTACGATCCTGATTCCATCCCTCATCGCCCTCGCGCTGGCCGGCGGTTGCGCCACGACTGAGCGCGCTTACGACGAACATCCCCGGGCCGCGCGCAGCGCCGGCATCGGTGCCGCCACCGGCGCGGTGATCGGCGGCATCATTGGCCATCAATCGGGTGAAACCGCTGCCGGGGCCGCGCTGGGCGCGGCGGCGGGCGGCATCGCCGGGGGCGCCTACGGGGCCAGTCAAGAGCGCACCGCGCGGCGCAGCGACACGCCGGCCGACAGGTATGGCTTCACCAATGGGGACTATCTCGCGCTCATGACCGACGACGAGATGCGCACCCTCGAGGCACGCGCGCCGAACCGTTCCGGGGACGACCTCGCGAATTACCTCACCGACCAGGAGAAGGAGAATCTTCGCCGCCGCTCCAACAACCGCCAGCCGATCGGTGGCTGAGGATGAACGTCACCGCTGAAGCAGCTCAGGTGGAGTCCGCACCCCGTGCGGGCTCTTCCGCTGCACGGTGCCCGTGTTTCCACCCACCTGACCACCATGTCGATTGACAAGGACAGCAACGGCCTGCCGGAGGTCGACCTGCACCGCCGCACCACGAAGGTAAACCTGTTCCAGATCCTCGCGATCGGGCTGTTCATCCTCGCGGGCATCGGCCTGCTCTGGTGGGTGGCGCGACAACACGGTTAGAATCCACGCGGCGCGGGCGGTGGTGGAAGTCGGCCACGCGGGCGACGCGGGCGCCGGCCCTGCCCAAGACACTTGTAGGGTCGTCGCTGGCGACGACCTTGCCCGCCACTCCGACTCAAGGCGGATTTGCCGAAACCGCTCCGTGCCCTGGTCGCCATCGGGTCCGGTCCGCGGCCGGATGTCGGGCCCGTCCCGGGCAGGCGCGCTCCGGATCGCTGTTGCCGGGGCACCGCGGTGCGCGGTTCCGGGTCAAACTCCTGTGTGGATCACGACGTGATTGTCATCGGGGCCGGCGTGTCCGGCTTGGCCGCGGCATTGGAGCTCGGGGCGGCGGGCCGGCGCGTCCTCATCATGGAGGCGCGCCGCGTGGCCGGCGGTCGGATCCGCACGCTTCGGCTCGAGGGAATCGACCTGCCGGTGGAGCTCGGCGCCGAATTCGTGCACGGCGGCAACGCCGCCCTCCGGGGCGCCTTGCGCCGCGCCGGTGTCCAGCTCGCGCCGGTGGCACGGGGCATGTGGCTGTGCGAGCGCGGCACGCTGCAGCGCGCCAGCGGGTATTGGCGCGAGATCGGCCGCGTGCTCGATGAAGTGCCGGCGCGGACGGCGATGTCGTTCGCTTCGTTCCTGCGCCGCCTGCCTGGTTTGCTGCCGACCGAGCGCTGGCGGCTGCGTTCTTTCGCCGAGGGCTTCAATGCCGCGCCGGCCGAAAAGCTCAGCGCGCGCGCTTTGCGCGAGGATTGCGGGGGAACCGACACCACGCAATGGCGCCCGCGCGGCGGCTATGGTCCGCTGGTCGACGACCTGGTCCGGCGGGTGGGCCAGCGCGGCGTGGAGATGCGCTTGGGCGAAGCCGTGACAGGCGTGACCTGGAAACGCGGCGTGGTCGAGGTGCGCGCCGGCGCCACCGTGCACCGGGCGGCGGCCGCGGTGATCACCCTTCCCCTCGGGGTGTGGCGGGCCGGCACAGTAAAGTTTTTCCCGGACCTCAAGGCCAAGCGGCGCATCGTGAACCGTCTCGGCTGGGGCCAGGCGGTGCGCCTGACGTTGCGCTTTCGCCGGGACAGCTGGCCGGCGCCGCTGCTTCCGCCGGCGTTGCGACCGGCGCGGGGCCGGTCCTTCGGATTCTTGAATGCGGCGCAGGCGAAGGTGCCGACCTGGTGGATGCCCGCGGCCGGCGAACCCGTCCTGGTGGGCTGGGCCGGCGGTCCGGCAGCGCGCACGCTGGCCCGGCTCGATGGCACGGAGTTGCAGGCGGTGGTCCTGCGCTCGCTCGGCGGGATTCTCGGGCAGCCGGCGGAACTGCTCGCGCCGGCACTCGAAGGCATGTGGATGCACGACTGGAGCGCGGACGAGTTTGCGCGCGGGGCCTACAGCTACGCCGCCGCCGGCTACGAAAAAGGCTGGCAGCGACTGGCCCAGCCGGTGGGCGGGACGTTGTTCTTCGCCGGCGAAGCCACTGCGGAGGAAATGGGCACGGTCCACGGCGCGCTGGCCTCCGGGCTTCGCGCGGCGCGCGAGATCCTGCAAACAAAAAGGCGCCCGGGGTGACCGGGCGCCGGAGCGAAAGAAGCGGGAATCAGTCCTTCTGGTCCTCTTCACCGATGTCGGCCGAATCCGTATTCTCTTCCGATGCGGAAGCGGATTGTTCGGCGTCCGTTTCGGTGTCGTCGGCATCGGTCTGTCCGGCGCCGGACTTCGACTGACCCGGGCTGGAAAAGCGGCTCGACGAGGGATTGCGCTTGGCAGCCTCGATCGAGTCGTCATCGAGCGGCTGCGGGTTCGACGGAAACTTCTTGGGCATGTCGCCCGCGGGCTGCTGGATCTCGGGCGAGGATTGCGAGGACTGCTGGCTGCTCGCAGGACGGGACGGGCGGGATGATTTGTCGGCCATGGTAATGAAGGGTTGAGGGTGGAGTTGAGGCCTTCATCCTACGCCGCGGGTGCAGGCGACGCCATCGGTGGCCGTCCCGAGGGGCTCCCCGGAATCGGCCCGGGCGCCGCCGGACCCGGCACCTTGCGGACCCGGGGGGCGATCAGCCGGCCGCGGCGCGGCGCGGCGGGAGCGCGCGCCCGGTGGCGGGGGAGAGCCGCTCCAGCGGCTGCTCCGCGGGTCCGGAGATAACACGTCCGTCCGGTTGGAAGCGCGAGCCGTGGCACGGGCAGTCCCAGGTCTGCTCGGCGGGATTCCAGCGCACGATGCATTGCAGATGGGTGCAAACGGCCGAGCAGAGTTTGACGCGGCCCTTGGCGTCGCGGCTCGCGGCGACGGGCCGGCCGTACAGGCGGAGCACGCGACCCTCGCCGGGCCCCAGCTCGCGCAACGACGCCGTGTCGCTGGCGACGAGCCGGCGTTTCACGAGTTCGATCGGATAGCCGCGGTTTTCGCGGAGGAAAGTCCACGCGCCGCGCAGGCGGTTGCGTCCCGGGTCGAAGAGCTTCTGCCAGCGGTTGGCGCGGCCCTGGACCCAGTCGACGGCCATCATGGCGGCGAGCGTGCCGAACGTCATGCCGTTGCCGGCGAACCCGGTGGCGATGAACTGGCGGTCGGCGACCGGCCCGATGAACGGCAGCCCGTCGCCGGTCGCGATCACCTGGCCGGACCAGCGGCTGCGCACCTCGGCCCCGGGGAGGATCGACTTCAGCTGCGACTCGAGTCGCGCATAGGGCGTGGTGGTGTCGGACACGGTGCCGGTCCGGTGGTCCTCGCCGCCATAGATCGCGTAGTCGCAATCGACGCCGGGTTCGTTGCGCAGATAATGGTAGGGCTGGGCCGTGTCCCAGAACAGCGCGGACGGCACCACGTCCGCCGGGATCCGCGCTCCCAGCGCGTAGCTGGTCCACAGGCTCAGGCGGCCCTGGAGCAGCGTGGCCGGGATGAGCCGGCTGCGGCCCGTGAGGGGCGTGTGCGTCGCGATGACCACCTGGCGAAAACGCACGGTGCCATGGCCGGCCTTGAGTGCAGGCGCTGCGGGATCGAAGTCGCTGACTTCCGAGTCCTCGAAGACATACGAGCCGCCGCCAGGAATCGACGGGAGCAATCCCGCCAGGTAGCGCAGCGGATGAAACAGCGCCTGGTGCGGAAAGGCGATGCCGGGCAGCTTGAAGAACGGGATTTCCGGTTCGCCGCGGGCCTCGATGCCAAGGGCGAGCAGGGCATTGGCCTCGTCGCGCAAAGGCCGCGGGTCCACCGCCGGGTCGGCCGCATGCAGGTAGCCGGTCACGTCGCGAAAACCGCAGTCCGGGAGGCCGGCCGCCAGCGTCCGGATCTTCCCGATGGCGGTCATGCCGGCGTCCCAGACCAGGCGCGCGGCCTCGTCGCCGAAGCGTGCCCGGATTTCCCGGAAGCGCAGGTCCGGCACGGCGGTGAGGTGGGCGGTCGTGTGCGCCGTGTCCACCTGGGCGCAGCGGCCGCGTTCGAGCAAGGCGACCGTGAACCCCGCATCCTTCAGGAGCCGCGCGGTCGTGATGCCGGTGAGCCCGGCGCCGACCACCGCCACGTCGACCGTCACGGTCTGGTCGAGTGAAGGAAAACGCGGCAGGTCGGCGGTCTTCAGCCAGTGAGAGGTGGTGTCCATGGCCGCGATCGTAGTAGCGGGCGCGCCGCGCCGGCCATCGGGGGAAATGCCGGCGGCGGCATGGACGCGCTCCCGGCGGCCGCCGCCAGCGTCCGCCCGATTCTGCCGTCCCGGCGTTGCGCCAGCTATCCGGCGACCGCGACCGGGCCACGCCTCACGGCGGACCCGCTGACGCCGCGTTCGCCCGCGCCGGCGGTGCGACGCGCGTGAACTCGCTCCAGGTGTATTCGACGCGCTTGCCGAGCCGGTTGACCACTGCGTAAGCCGTGCCGTGGGGTGGGTTCGCACTCCCGTCGTCCTTTGCGCGGGGCACGGTGACGTCGAAGTCGAGGTCGACGATGTTGATGAGCCCGAGCGCCACGCGGAACGGGCCGTTGATGCCAACCTGGGCGCGCTCGATCTCATGCGTGTGCTTGTTCACGGTGATCGCCACGGCGACCTTGCCCGCGGGGAAAACCCATTCGGCCGCCGAGCGCGCCGGAAGGTTGTAGGTGACGGCGTCCGCATTCGCGGCGGTGACGGTCGCGGCATCGAGATCCACATAGTCGCCGAGGGGGCGGGCCGCCTTGTGGTGCCGCGCGTTCTTGCGCTCCTCCCATTGGGCCACGTCCGCGGCGGTCGGCTCGCGACCGTCGATTTGCAGCAGCCGCCAGCGGTTGCGCTCGCCCCGCGTCGGATCGTAGCGCTCGCGCCGGCGGTGCACGGTGCCATCGCGGTCGGTTTCCCGGACCTGCTGGGTGAACGCCCAGCTTTCGCGTTCGGTCGACCAGCGCTCCGCCACTTCGCGCAGCAGCGGCGGCATGGCGAGGACGGGCGCGACGGACCCGAGGAAGAGCGCGGCGAGAAAGGGCCCACGGCGAAGGCGGTTAAAGCGACGCGGGATGCCCTCAGCCCGCGGGAGAGGACCGAGGAGGGCAACGCGCGGGACGAGGGCGTCCCGCCTCCAGCTGGTCGGTTTCATAGCAACGCCCGAAACATACCACAGAACTGGTCGGCGGCCTTCTGCCAAACCGGGCGGCGGCGGAATTCCTCCAGCGTGAGCGGCCGGGACTGCCGGAGGTCGGCCTCGAACATCCGGCGGGCCGCTTGCGCCACGCCTTCGTCGAGCACGTTCACGTTGACCTCGTCGTTGATGCTGAAGGAGCGGTTGTCGAAATTGACGGAGCCGATGGTCACGAACACGTCGTCCACGATCATCATCTTGCAGTGGTACATGGCCGGTTCGTATTCGTGAAAGGCGACGCCGCCGGCCAGGAGCCGGCCCCAGCGCGAGCGGGAGGCGGCGCGGCCGAAGCTCGAGTCGTTGTGCGCGGGGACGATGACCTCCACCTTCACGCCGCGGCGCCGGGCGGCCAGGAGCATGTCGATGGCGAGGTCGTCGGGCACGAAGTACGCGTGCGAGATCAGGATCGACTTGCGCGCGGCGGCGATCGCAAACAGGTACGACACGCGGGCGTTCTCCGGCTGCTCGTCCGGCCCGCTCTTGTAGCATTGGGCGATCACGCCGTGCTCGAGCGGCTCCCCCGCGGGGAAGTAATCCGGGCCGACGAGCAGGCGGGAGGTCGTCCGGAGCCAGTTGCTGGCGAACACCGCCTGCATCTCGCGCACCACGGGGCCGGCGACGCGCACCTGGATGTCGCGCCAATGGTCCAGCCCGGCGGCGTCGCCCGTCCAGCGGTCGTCGATGCACATGCCGCCGGTGTAGCCGATGCGGCCGTCGATGATGAGCAGCTTGCGGTGGGTGCGGTGGTTGAGGTTGGGCTTGAGGTCGTACCAGTGCTCCCGGCCGTAGACGAGGAACTGGATCCCGACATCGAGCATCCGCCGCTGGTCGGAGTCCTTCAGCTTCAGCATGCCCATGCCGTCGACCAGCACGCGGACCTTGACGCCGTGGCGGGCGCGCTCGGAGAGCGCCGCGATGAAGCGGTCGCTGATGGCGCCGCTCGACCAGATGTAGGTTTCCAGGGTGATGCTGTGCCGCGCCTGGGCGATGTCCGCGAGCATCGCGGGGAAGAATTCGGCCCCATTGGAAAGCAAGCGGGCCTGGTTGCCCGCGGTGAATTCGGCGCCCAGCAGGGGTCCGAGCGACCCGACGAAAACGGGGTTCCGCGGCCCATCCTGCAGTTCCATCGGCTTGCCGACGATCCGCGCCGAGGTGGCCCAGCAAACGAGCCCGATGAGAATGACGACGATGGCGACCGCATAGGGCCAGCGCCGGACGCCGTCCGGCTTCGGGCGGGTGCGATTTCGCGCGGGGCGACGCCGGCGGCGCAGGAGGGGGGCGAGCGGGAGCTTCATAACGGACCCGGCGCGGCGCGCCGAGAAGGCGGGCCCGGGCGCCACCATTGTGGACCGGACGGCGGGCGGCGGGGTTCCGGTGGAGCCCGGAAGGCCGGCGGGGTGATCACCCGAAAACCGCGTCGGGCCGCCACCCGCCGCCGGGGCGCGGGTCTGATGCGGTGGAATTCGTGCGCACCGAAGATTCATCGGCCGGCTCCGCGCCCGCCACGCCCCGGAAATGGCTGCTGACCGCGCTGGCGGTGGCGGCGATCGCCTTCGCGCTGCAATGGGTGGAGATTAACTGGTCGGACCTGCCGTTGCTGCTCGATCGCGTGAACCGCCCGGTCGCGCTCCTCCTGATGGCGACGCTGCCGGTGTTCGGTTTTCCGATCAGCGCCGTTTACCTGGCCGCCGGCGCGCTCTTCGGCCCCGGGCGCGGCGCGGTGGTCGTGGCCGGCGTCACGCTCGTCCACCTCGCCGCCACGCACGCGCTCGGGCGTTCGGTGTTCCGCGGCGTGCTCGAGCGCGGCCGGCAACGCTGGCACCGGCGGCTGCCGGACGTGCCGCCCGACGAGTTCGCCGCGCTGGCGGCGATGGTCGTCCTCGTGCCGGGACCCCCTTATGTGGTCCGCAACGGCCTGCTCGTTTTCGCCGGCGTGCCGCTGCGCGTGCTCGCCGGGGTCGCGTGGCCGCTGTATGTGGTGCGTTCCGCCGTGACGCTTTTCCTCGGCGACCTTGGCGCCGACCCATCCTGGCGGGCGCTGGCCATCCTCGGTGGCGTCGCCGCCGTCAAGCTCGCCATCAGCGTCGCTCTGTTCCGCCGGTTGCAGCATCACCTCCGGCCGCCGGGGGGCGAGGCTCCGGCGCCGCGTCGAGTTACAATTCGGTAGAATCCAGGTGTCGGGGCGACGATCGCCGCGCGCTTGCCGGGAGCGCGCGTCGGCAGCCGGGTGGGCAATCGCCCGCCGGCCGTGGGGCGAGTACCTCAAGGCGCACGGGTGACTTTGCCACTGGCGCGCAGGCCGGATCCACTGCTGAATGACGGGCACGGGTGTCACTCATGCGCGACATACTCCACGCGAAGCTAAAGATCATGCTGGCGGAGGACCATCGCGACACGCGTGAAGCGATCATGAAATGGTTCGGGGCGCATGGCTACGCGGCCCGGGCGGCCCCGGACGTGCGCTCCTGCCTGGCATTGGACGAATGCGAGCCCTGCGACGTGCTTGTCTGCGACCTGATCCTGCCCGACGGCAATGGCTGGGACCTCATGCGCGAGTTGAGTGGGCGGCATCGACTCGTCGGCATTGCCGCCAGCGGGCGCAGCGCGGCGGCAGACCGGGCGCGCAGCCGCGAAGTCGGGTTCATCGAACATCTCGTCAAGCCGTTCACCTTTCAAGCCCTCGCGGCCGCGCTCGAGCTCGCGAGCGGCCACCTGGCGCGCACGGAGGTGGCGAACGAAACCATCTCGCCGCGCAACCGGGATTGACGAATTTACCGGCGGCTGGCGCCGGGAAGGCGGGCGGTTCGACCACCCGATTTTCCTGGCCGCCGGCCGGATGTGATCCGCATCAGCGGCTCATTCCTTGAAGACGGATGGCAATTCGTCCACGTGCGGGTCCCGCACCTCGCGATTCATGATGAGGTCGGGCGTGGCATGCCGGTTGTAGTAGTCCTGGTTTTCCGCCCGGTCCGCGGTGACGGCCGAAATTCCGGCGGTGGCTTGGGGCAGCAGGTCGGAGGCGCTGCTCCACGCGATGACATCGGCTGCGGGAGCGGAGGTGTTCCGCGCCGACCAACCGTCGATCGAGAAGCCGGACTGCGCGGTGAGCGAGAACGTATTGGAACGCTTGAACATCTCCACGGCATGATCGCTCATCAACAAATAGGCGGCGGAGCCGGACGCCGCCCGGGCCTGGGTGCCGGCCCCGAAGCCGCTCAGGTCGTAGAACACCGGGTTGATCCAGGCGCCACCGGAGCGCATGACGAGGACGCCGGTGGCGCTCGCGTTCGGAGCGTCGGCCAGCGTGGGAACGAGCAGCACCGCCCGCGCCCGGGCCAGGGGACCGGAGATGTTCGCATCCGCTTCCATCGCCTGCAGCACCTGCGCGGATGCGCCGAGATCCTGCCGGGCGTCGGTGAGGGCCGCGATGGCGGGCGCGCCCACCGCGAGTGTGAGTCCGGCGGCTATGATTTTGATGCAATGTTTCATTGGGATGGGCTCCTTCGGTTAAGCCGCCGGGTGCGTTCCCGGCGGTGAGAGTCAGATTAGCTGCAATCCGGGCGGGCTTAAATGGGACCGAAACGGTGAGCAGTTCCGGGGCGCCGGCCCCAGGCCGCATCGTCCTGCCGCCCGATGGCGCGGTGGGGGAGGGACGGAATCGCAGGCGGGGCGTCACCGCCGCGGGTTTTTCCGGTCTGTTGGTTGGGCCCGCCGGACCTGTGCATGCACGCCGAATCAACCCGCCCGCAGAAATCGTCCGCCGCCGGCCCCCGCCGCCGTCGGCCGGATGGGCCGTCGCGGCCGGGACGATCGCGGCCGATCCGGCTGGTCGTCATCGCCGCGGTGATCGTCGTGGTGCTGGTCTGGTTTCGCGGCCGGCTGGGCCTGGTCATGCTGCACGATTGGGCGCAACGCGCCAACGCCGGCCTGGTCGTGTCCGCCTTGCTGCTGCTGCCACTGGTGGGCTTCCCCGTCAGCGTGATGCATGCGCTGACGGGCGCGCGGTTCGGGCTCGAGCACGGGATGGAATTGGTGGGCGCCTCGATCGCGGTGCAACTGCTCGCGAGCTACGGCGTGGTGCATGCGGCGCCGCGGTTCTTCGCGCGGCGCTTTGCGTGGCTGCGCGAGCGGCTGCCGCCGGCCACCCACCGGCCGCTGACGCTGTTCACCATGTTCCTGCCGGGGGCACCTTTCTTCGCGCAGAACTACGTGCTGGTGCTGGCGGGCGTGCCCTTCCGGATCTTCTTCTTCTACTGCCTGCCGATCCACTTCGGCCGCTCGCTCATCGGCGTGATCTTCGGCGAGTGGAGCGGGCACCTCACGCCGGCGCGCCTGGCCGTGCTCGGTGGCTATGCGCTGGTGGTCATGCTGGTTTGCGCCCTGTCGTTCCGCCGGCTGCGGGCCCGATGGCATAGTCGACCACCAGCGGAAGGTGATCCGATGCCACCCGGGTGACGCGGTCGCGCGGCACCGCGACGCGCTCGGGTACGAACGAGCCGGAGGCGAACACGTGGTCGATGCGCGTGAACGGGCGCAGCGAGCTGAACGTGCGGAGCGGGGCGTGGCCGGGCAGGCTGGCCTGCGCGTCGCGCAGGCGCATCGCAGCGAGCCGGTAGGCTGGTGAGCCCGGCGTCGCGTTGAAATCGCCGCACAGGATCACGTCCTCGTCGGCCGGCACGGCCTCCAGCCAGGCGGGCCCGGTCAGCGCCTCCATCTGGCGGCGGCGTTCCTCGAGCCCGAGGCCGAGGTGCGTCGTGATGAAATTGATCCGCCGCGCCCCGACGACCAGCCGGGCCCAAAGGGCCGCGCGCGGCTCGTCACCCCACCAGCCGCCCGGCACCGACGGCAGGAACGCGCGCCGCACGACCTCGACGGGCCAGCGGCTGAGGAGGGCGTGCCCGTAGTGCTCCTCGCCGCGCGTCACCGTCGGACAGAAGACGTGGTGCATCCCGACGAGTTCGGCGATGATGCCAGCCTGATCCTCGGCGCGCGACCGGCGCCGCCCGAGGTCGAGTTCCTGCAGCGCCACGAGATCGGGCTCGTGGGCCGCGATCACGCGGGCGACCCGGCGCGGCGACACGCGACCATCCATGCCGTGGCAGCCGTGCACGTTGTAGGTCATGACGCGCAGCGAGAGCGTTTCGCCGGCGACGGGCACGGGCTGGACAGCCGCGAGCGGCGCGCGACCCAGGAGGTGGAGGGCGGCGAGACGGAGCGCGGACGGCCGCACGTGGTGCGTACAGCCGGGCGGTAGCCGGACGTGCGGCGGCAGCAGGACGAAGCCGCGCGTTTCATCGGGGCCGAGGCCGCCATGCGCGCCATGCTCGGGGGCGAAAGTCCAGAACCGGGTGCCCGGGCTCCAGCCGAGGAGCAGGAGGTCGCCGCTTTGGGCGTGACCCGCCAGCGCGGCGAGGTCGTCGGCCAGCTCGCGCCGCAGTGGTTCCGGGTGCGGCAGCAGCGCGGGCACGCCGTCGGGCACGGCGGTTTCGCCGCCGGGATGAATCCAGACGATGGTGCCGTCGTCGTGGCGCGCGACAACACCGGGCACGCCCTGGGCCACGAGGCGGCGGGCGACCGCCAGCCGGGCGGCCTCGCCGGGCGGGCGGCCGAAATGGAGATGCCCGACGGGTCCGACCGCGGCGACGGTGAAGGTCGCTTCCTCCCCGGGCGTGAGTTGCGCCTCCTCCCGCCAGCGGGCGCGTTGCCGCTCGGCCGAGCCCCGGCGGATCCAGCTCGGGGTCTCCCGGCGTTGTGAGCGCGGCCGCCAGGCCGCGTCGCGCTCGCGGGACAGCTCCAGGGCCGCGCGGATCAGTTCCTCGATCCCCCCGGTCCGTTCGAGCGCGAACGACTGCACGCGCTCCTGGCCGTGGTCGGAGAAGATCCACACCATGTAGTCGCGGCGGGTCGATTGTTCCGCCGCGCGATAGAGCACGCGGATGGCGCGATCGATCCCGAGCAGCGACCAGTGGGCGAAGGCGGACCCGGGCCCGCGGCGGTGCGCCTGCTCGTCGTAGCCGAGAAAATTGACGTGCACCACCGGGAGACCGCGGGCGAGGTCAACGGCGGCGCCGATGGTGAGGACCTCCCGCAGCCCGATGGCGATGAACACGCGCGAGAGCAGCAGCTGGAGCTCGGGCCCGAGCCGCTCGCCGCGGAGGAGGCCCGCGGCAAGATCCCACGCGGCGAGCAGCAGCTCGACCAGGAGCAGGAAGGTGATCATCAGGGTCGAGAAAGGATGGAGCAGGACAAACAGGAACCCCTGGCCGAGTGCGCCCGCGCGCCAGAGGTCGTCGAAACCGATGCCCGCGGCGCAAAAATGGGTTTCCTCCGGGCTCGCGCCGCCCGCGTAGATGTTCGACCACGAGCTGCCGCCCTCCAGCAGGCCCGGCGCCTGCGCCGCGCACGCGGCCTCGACTTCCTTCACCACGTCCGGCGACCACATAAACACATGGCTGCGCTTCTGGCGGTCGTAGAAGCTGAAGGCCGGCACCGCTGCGCGCACGCCGTAGTGGAGCTCCGCCTGCACCGCGGCGGTCGTCGCCGGGAGGCCGGGGTAGAAATCGTGCAGCTTCACCCCGTCGCGCCGGACCAGCCGCCGCAGGAACGGCATGTTGCGGCCGTCGATCGCGCGTTCGAGCTGCCGGCGGGACAGGCCGTCGACCTGGATCAACAGGAGCCCGGGCTCCTCGCTGCGGATTTCGCCGGCCGGGCCGCGCCGGCGCGCCATCCATTCGCGATGGCTGCACCAGCGGTGGATGCGCCGGAAGAATGACTCGATGCGGGCGAGCATGGCGGCGGTTTCACGAGGCGACCACCGTGGTCAGCGCACGGGCATTGCGGGACAACAGCTCCCATTCGACGCCGAGCCGCTCCTGCAGGGTGCGCCAAGGGTTCTGGCTGACCAACAGGCGTTCCCGGCGGGTGGAAAGGCGGATTTCCTCGTAGAACCCGAGCGCGCGGCGCGCGCAGCGTTCGCGCGAGAACTCCGCGGCCGCCGCGCGTGCGGCGCGGCCAAAGGCCCGGCGCAACCCCGGGTGCAGGCGGAGCCGCTCGAGCCGGGCGGCGAATCCCGCCGGCCGCGCCCCGTCGGCCAGCAGGTAACCGGTGCCGCCATGCTCGACCACGTCGCGCACCCCGGGCGCGCGCAAGGCGACGACCGGCAGCCCCGCGGCCATGGCTTCGGTGACGACCAGCCCCTGGGTTTCGGACCGGGAGCTGAAGGCGAAGACGTCCATCGCGCGGTACGCGTCGGCCAGGCTGCGCCCCAGGTGCGCGCCGGCGAGGACGACGCGCCCCGCCACGCCCAGGCGGTCGAACGTCCCGCGCAACTGCGCCTCCGCCGGGCCGGTGCCGACGATGAGCGCCCAGGCGTCGCGACGGCGGCGCAGGAACGCGCCGATCGCGTCGGCCAGCCAGCCGAGGTTCTTCTCCGGCGCGAGCCGGCCGACATGGCCGACCACGAACGCCCGGGCGGGCAGGCCATGCGCGGCCCGAAACCGCGTGCCGTCGCCGGCGGCGAAGGCCGCGACGTCGATGCCGGTGGGCACGACGCGGATCGGCACGATCACGCCGCGGCGGCGGATGAGGCTGGCGATGCTCTCGCTCGGCGCGAAGACGGCGTCGCACAGGTTCGCATAGGCGGTCGAGAGCTGGATCGCGGCGCGGCGCAGCGCCGGCGAGGAAAACGGCACGTAGTGCACGTAATCCTCGTAGCGCGTGTGGTGGGTGAAGATGATCGGCACGCTGCGCGCGACGGCGACGCGCAGCGCCGTGTCGCCGAGCAGGAACGGATGATGCGCATGGATGATGTCCGCCTCGAACGCATCGAGCCGGCGCGACAGCGTGGCAGCCAGGGGCAGGCGCACGGCAAAATCGCTGCCATTGAAATTCTGGATCGCGGCCACGCGCTCGACCAGGGCCTCGGCCCGGGCCGGCACGCGGCCGGGCAGGTCCGGGGCCACCACCAGCACGTCGTGCCCGAGCCGGCGGTATTCGTGCGCGAACGTGCTCACCGAGCGGGCCACGCCGCCGACATGCGGCAGATAGGTGTTGGTCATGAGGCAGATCTTCATGCGGCGTGGGCGAGTTCGAATTCCCGGCGCGGGTCGCCCGGCGGCACCTCGAGCGGCGCGCAGCCGGGAACCTGCAGGCTCAGCGCCGGGGCGCGGCCGCGCCAGGCGGCGTCGATGTGCACCGTCACCCCGCGGGGCGCGGCGGTGAACCGGACCCCGACCGCCCCGTGGGGCGTCAGCGTGCGCGTGAGGCCGACGGGCCCGAGGGCGAGCCATTCGGGGGCGACGCCGGCCCCGACCACGAGCCGGTCGCGCTCCTCGCGCAGGCACAGGTTGCGCAGGAGCATCAACCACTCGGCCGCGGCCCAGATGTGCTGCCCGTCGCCCATGCAGCCGCCGCCGGTGCGCGGGTGGATCGCCTCGGGCCACTGGCCCGTGGGCGAGGCGAGTTGGGCGACGCGCTTCAGCAGGGGCCACACGAGGCGCGGACGACCGGCTCGCAGCCACACCTGCGCCAGGTGGAGCGTGAGATAAATGTTCAGGCCGGAGTGGATCATGTCCTGCATGAACACGCCGCGGCGGAAGCAATGCGCGCGGAGGTATTCGGCCGTCCGCAGGATGCGCTCGTCGCCCGGCGGCAGGAGCTGCAGCGGGTAGTCGGCCACGATCGAGCCGATCGCGCCCGCGTCCATGCGGCGGTAGGGCGACGCCGGGATGGCCCCGGGAAAGCGGCGTTGCGGGCCGGAGGGAATGGAGCGCTCGATGGTCGCCTGCAGGTCGGCGGCCTCGCGCCGGGCCGTCGTCGCCAGGGCATCGTCGTGACCGGCCAGCAGGTCCGCGGCGGCCGCGAGGCCGGCCACCGCCCAGAAGTCGTCCCAATAATAAAAGTCATTCGGGCCGAGGTGCTCGGCGCTGAAGCCGGCGGGCAGGAGGCCGGCCTCGGCGCGGCCGAGGTCGGAGGGCAGGCGCTTGCGGCGGATCCAGCGGGCGCCGCGGGCGACCGCGCGCTGCCACGTCGCGGGCAGGGTCTCGCCGGTAAGCTGCGCGAAGCGGCCGAACATCCACAGCGCCTCGCCGTTGCTGTCCCACTCGCCCTCCTGGGAGAGAAAGTAGCCGTCGCGACGCTGGCGCGGGGCGAATTCGCCGAGCGCCCGCCGCACGCGCTCCACATCCCCCAGCGTGAGCAACCCGTGCAGGATGAAGACGGCGTCGCGAAACCAGAACCGCTTGTAGGTGTAGGGGCCGGGATAGACCTCGCCCGGGGCATGCAGCACCACGCACGCGCGCGCCAGGTCGCAGAGGCGTTGCAGGCCGGGGTCGGGCAGCTCGAAGCGGGCGAGGCGCTCGAGCGCGGCGGCCCAGCCGGGTTCCGTCGCGGCGCGCGGCCGCCGGGTCGGATGCAGTTCATCGAAAATCGGCGCCCGGACCTCGAGCGGCCGGCGGGCGAAGTCCGCCGCCGGGAACAACGCGACGGCGGTGGCCATGCCGGCCGGGCACGACGCGGCACCGGCGGAGGGCCCGGCGGGCAGGTGCAGCGACACGTCGCCTTCGAGGTAATTCGAAAAAAGCTGGCGCGCCGGGGCCGGGGTGAAGAGCACCCGCTGGAGGCCATCGACCCGCCAGCCGGCGCCGCCGGGCAGCGGCTCGATTTGGTTGACGAAGCTGATGCCCTCCGGGTTGTACGGGCGGAGCGCGACCCCGATGAACCCGCGCGGCATGCGACCGGGCCGGAGGCGCACTCGGCAGACCGGGGCACCGTCCTCGACCAGCAGCTCGGTTTCCGACACCAGCTCGTCCGCGTCCCACGCCGCGACGGAGCGCACGACAAGGTTGTCGTCGCACCGGAGCTGCTGGTCAAAGTACGGGAGTTTGGAGGGAAAGAGCGGCGGGCCGGTTTCAGGCACGACCCAGAAGTCGAGCGACCAGCCGTCGAACAGCGGCGTGACCAGGCCGCGAGGATCGACGATCGGGTAATAGGGTACGTCGGGGCGACCGACCGCGGTCCAGTTGCGGTGGGTGAGGTTGATGTGGCTGAAGGAAAAGGCGCGCGGGATGAACGACGGGTCGTCGGGATTGAACTGCCGCTCAACCCAGTACGGCCAGACCCAGTCCAGGTTGTGCTGGATGGCCTTCGTGTTGATGAGGCCGCGCGCGTGGAACAACATGCCGGCGCGCAGGAGCTCGATCGGTTCGCCCACCTCGGACTCGCGCGCGAAGGCCCGGAGCTGGGTCAGCAGGGCCACCGGATCGAGAAAACCATAGGCGCGGGCCAACCGGGTCACCAGGTGGCGGGCCGGCTTGATCAACAGTTTCATGTAACAGGGAGTTGGTCCGGCTGGCGCGGCCGAAGTGCCGGGGTTAATCACCCCGTTCGCGGGCTGGCCCCGGCGCGGGGCCGGGCATCCAGCACCGGCCGCGGAAATCCGTAACGTATCCTGTTGCGAATTTCCGGGAGGCTTCGCCCGGCCGCCACCCGGCACACCGGTTACTCGTCCGCGGGCAGCAGGGCGAGGACCTGGCGGCAGAGTCCGGCGCAACGCTCGCAGGCGGCGCGGCACTCGTCGCAGCCGGGTCCGCCTTGCGGCGCATAGTCGTCGATGGCGATCTGGCAGATTTCCACGCAGACGAGCAGCTGCGTCCGCATGGCGCCCTTCGCGGGCGCGGTCGGGGTGCTGCCTTCGAGGAGCGCGACACACGTCTGGCAGCAATCCGCGCAGTCGGAGAGCAGGCGGATCCAGCGCAGTTCGCGCGCGCCGGCGGTGGGCAGCGCCATGCAGGCCTCGGCGCAGAAAAGCGCCTGGCGGCGGCAGGCCCGCAGGGCGTCGCGCAGCGCGGTGGCGGAGGGTTCGGAAATCGGGCTCACCGCGCGGGCGGGCGCGTTGGCGCCCGAAGGGTCGGGGGGTAGGGAACTCATGGGGTGATGGTCAGGCGGCGGGGTCGAGACCGCCGGCAGGGGGAGCGAATTGAAATCGATCGCCGACCACCGGCTCGGCCAGGGGCGGCGCGGACGCCGTCGGAGCGGCCTCCGGGGCCGCCCGGCAGCGCGCGAGCGCTTCGCGCCAGGCGGGCGCGAGCGTGGACGGCGGTTGCGTCCAAACCGCGCGATGCAATTGCGCGGAGGCCAGCGGATCGAAAAGCACCGAATTCTTTTCGGCCTCGGTGAGGGCGGCGGGCCCGGAAGCCAGCAGGCGCGCCACCAGCCCGTCGAGCCGCCGGCGGGCGGCGGGCGGCAGACGCGGGCGCTCCCGCTGCAACGCGCAGTGCAGCGCATTCGCGCAGGGATCGACCACGACGCGCAGGACACCCTCGCCGGCCGCGGCGAGAAAACAGTCGGCGGGCGGCTCGGCCAGGAGCTGCGAGAGCTCCTGCAGCTCGCGCGGCGGCGCCAGTTCCTCGGGCGTGCTGAGGACGCCCCCGCGCTCCCCGGCGCCGCCGGGGCTTTGCCGCGCGGTGAGCTGCGAGAAGGGGATCGACAAGAGCAGCCCGGCCAGGACCGGCGAAGTCCACCACAGCGTCTTCGGCGCGAAGTACGCCAGCACGAGCGTCCAGGCGAGACCGAAGGCCGTGTGCCCGGCGTGGGTGACGGCGGCTTCGCGCCACGAGATGTGGCCCTCGCGGCGCTGGGCGACCCAGCGGACGCCGCGGCCGAAAAGCGTCGCGAGCACGAACTTCGCGTGGAACAGCATCAGCACCGGCGCGAGCAGCACGGAGAAGGCGGATTCGATCAACATGCCCGCGGCCACCCGGCCGGCGCCGCCGAACGCGCCGAGCCCGCCGGGCTGCAGCGCCCGGTCGATGCAGGCGAGGACCTTGGGCGCAAAGAGCAGGACAAACGTGGTGATGGTCAGCGCGACGGACTGCCACCAGACGGGCACGCCAACCAGGTTGGCCAGCGCCGGCTCGGGCAGCCAAGTCAGGCCGGTGCGCGCGAAGCCGATCGCGAGGAGCGTGCCGAGCATGAGCGAGGAGAGCCAGAGCAGGGACGAGCAGTAAGCGAAGATCCCGAGGAAAAGGTGCACGCGGCTCAGCCCCGGGAGGCCGCGCGCGAACAGCAGCCAGAAGTGCTGGAGGTTGCCCTGGCTCCAGCGCCGGTCGCGCCGCGCAAAGTCGATCAGCGACGGCGGGGGCTCCTCGTAGGTGCCGGGCAGGTCCGGCGCCAGCCAGACGGCCCAGCCGGCGCGGCGCAGCAGCGCCGCCTCGACGAAATCGTGGCTGAGGATGTGCCCGCCGAACGGCTCGCGCCCGGGCAGCCGTGGCAGCGAGCAGTGGCGCATGAACGGCTGGAGGCGGATGATGGCGTTGTGGCCCCAGTAGTTGCCCTCGCCGAGCTGCCAGTAATTCAGCCCCGCCTGGAACACCGGCCCGTACAGGCGGAAGGCGAACTGCAGGGTGCGCGCGAACAGCGTCTGCGCCCGGATGAGCACCGGGGCGGTCTGGATCAGGCCGGCGGTCGGGTTGCGCTCCATCAGCCGGACGAGGCGCACGATGGTCTCGCCGCTCATGACGCTGTCGGCATCGAGCACGACCATGTAGCGGAATCGCCGGCCCCACCGGCGGCAGAAGTCCGCGATGTTGCCGGCCTTCTTGTGTGAATTGATGCGCCGCCGGCGGTAGAAGATCCGGCCGGCTGCGCCCAGCCGCGCGACCAGCCGCGCCCAGCCGATCTCCTCCTCCACCCAGTGGTCGGCCGAGGTGGAGTCGCTCAGGATGAAAAACCGGAAATGGTCGAGCTGCCCGGTGCGTTCGACCGAGTGGTAGATGGCCTGCAGGCCGGCGAAGATCCGGTCCGGCGGCTCGTTGTGCACCGGCATGACGATCGCGGTCGGGGCCAGCGGCACCGATCCCTCGAGCGCGGGCGGCAACGTCGCCGAAATCAGGCCGGTATAGCCGCCCTGGTGGCGCACCATGAAACCGAAGAACGCATGCGCGGCGCCAAAAGCGACCAGGCCGAACAGCAAGGTGAACACGCCCCAGATGGCGATGCCCCAGCTGGCGAACGGCGTGCCCCACAGCAGGTCGGCCATCAGCAGCGAGGCCAGCGCCGTCACGAACAGGACGAAGGTGAGCACGCCCACGCGGCGGCGCGTCATGCGCGCGGCATCGGGCGGCCAGGACTGGACGGCGGCGGGCATGGGTCAGAGTCGCACGGTGTAGAACACGATGCCGAGCAGGAGCAGGAAGAGGAACCAGATCACGACCCCCCGCAGCACCGGCCAGGTGTCAAAGGTGCGCCACGTCCGGTCCGCCATGTCGGAAATCGGCCCAAGGTCCAGGGGCGGCGCCGACATGCGGGCGGGCTCGAGTTCGTGCTGCATGGGCAGTACCGCTGCCGCCAGCGCCGCCTGCGCCTCGGCCGGCACCCGTTCGGCGAGGAAACTGCCGGGCCAGCGCGCGGGCAGCCCGGCAAGGAGGACCGCGGCGCGTCCGCGATCGCGTCGCGCCGAGTCCGACTCGCCCGGGCGCTCCGGCACGAGGTCGGCGGCCCACGCTTCGAAAGCGTGAATGGCGGCGGCGGTTCCCGTCGCCGGATCGGTCGTGGCCTGGACGGCGGCGAACCGTTCGGCGGCTGCCGCGGGCAGGCCGCAGGCAATCAGGTAGTCGACGGCCCCGGGTGTCTCGGTCGGGCTCATGGTTGCCAGCGGTTCGCCCAGGTTTCGGTGATGGTTTGGTTCTCGTGCCGCAGGCTCGCGCGGATATCGACCGGCGCGCTGCCGGGCGGAGCCTGCAACTGGACCACGAGGCGGCGGGTCCCGTCGTCGTTCAGGAAGAGCTGCGCGTGGAGCACCTTCGCGCCGCCGGTCACGCTGACGTCCGGTTCCAGCTTCGTGTCGGACTTGACCGCCGCCAGGGCATGCGTGTCGAAATCGATGACATACTTCGTCCGGCCCGCGCCGCCGTCGCGCACGGTCTGGCGGGTGGCCGTCACCCAGCCGGGCGGGCCGCCGAACGTCGGTCGCGAGGTCCAGTGCTGTTTCCAGGCGAGTTCGTACTTCTCCTCGGTGGGCGGCGGGTCGCGCGGGGTCCAGAACGCGGTGATGTTGTCGTGGTACTCGTCGTGCGCGGCCATCTCGACCAGCCGCACGCGGCCCGGTGGCCAGGACCCGATCGGTTCGGTCCAGATCGCCGGCCGGCGCTCATAGCGGCTCTCGAGATCCTGGTAATCGCGGTAGTCCTGGTCGCGCTGGAGCAGCCCGAAGCCCACGAGCGCCGGGGCGTCGACGTCCGTGCGGATGAGGCCGGACGGGTTCGTCAGCGGGTGCCAGATGCGCTGGTCGCCGCCCGGGGCGACCAGCAGCCCGTCGGAGTCGTGCACCTCGGGGCGGAAGTCGCCGAAACGCTCGGCCGAGTTCTCGCCGAACCAGAACATCGACGAGACGGGCGCGAAGCCGAGCGTGCCGCCCACCTGCCGGAAGTACAGCGTCGCATGCGTGTCGATCGTGGTCTCGACGCCCGGCGCGACCACGAACGTGTACGCCCCCGCCACGCTGGGACCATCGAGCAGGGCGTGCACGGTCAGGGTCTTGTCGCCCGCCACGGGCTTGCGGATCCAATACTCCACGAAGGCGGGGAACTCCTCGGCCGCGGGCCCGCCCGCGTTGATCGCGAGGCCGCGGGCCGACGCGCCGTACACTTGGCCGCGGCCGAGCGCGCGATAGTAACTGGCGCCGAGGAACGAGATCACCTCGTCCCATTTGTCCGCCGCGTTCAAGGGATACATGGCGCGAAAGCCGGCGAACTCCAGGCCCCACCGGCTGAACATCGGGATGCTGAGGTCGTGATAGTCAAACAGCGCGGTGTTGAACGGAATCGGCTGGGCGTGCGTGTCGGAGCACTCGTTGATCCGCACGGTTTGGGTGAAGAGATAGCCGGGATGGTAGAACTGGAGCTGGAACGGCAGGCCGTCATCGCGCCACAGGGTCATGCCCTCGCGAAAAGTGATGTGGCGGTACTGGTCGTAGTTCATCTCGCGAAAGAACCGCGGCGTTTGGTTGGACTTGGCGTGGTACGCGGAGTGGGCGAGCTTGGCCGCGAGGCGCTCGACGTAGGCATGGTCGACATCGACGCGTTCGACCGCGCCGGCCGAAGCGAGCGCCACCAGCAGGCCGGCGAGGCCGTGCCGGAAGATACGGAAAGAATTCATCATGGAGAGCGCTCGGAAGGTGCCGCGCGGCCGCGGGAAACAAGGGCCGGGAGCGGTGCGCAGGTAATGTCCTGCCCGGCGGGCGGTTGTTCCGCGCGGAAAGTTTTGAACACCGGTCACCATGAAGCCCGGTCTCCCCGCCATGCCACACCTCAATGCGAGGGCGGGGGCACCGTGCCCGCCGGACCGGACCGAAAGGCGTCGCGGAGACGGCGTGCGGAAACGGCGCCGCCCGGCAACTGCACGATGTCGGGGTCGGCTCCCAAGAGCTGGCGTTCGGCCTCGAGCCAGATCGCGACATCGCGCCCCGGCGGTCGCCCGTAACGCTCCCACAGCTCACGGGCCCGCGCGGCGATTTCCTCGTGGAGCGCCTGGGTGCGGATGTCCTGCGGTACGGCAACTGGCGGCGTCGACTTCAAGCGCCCACCCTAACAGACCGGGACAACCGGGCCCATCCGGGTCAGTCCCGGCGGACGTTCCCGGCGCGCCCCGGTGGGTGGACCCGGGGACAGCCCGCTGGCGGCGCGGCCGGTTTTACGGCAGGTTGGCGCGATGAGGCCGGACGAAGCGCGCCAATGGCCGACGATCGCATCAACTTCCGGCCTATGGGGTAATCACCCACCGACTCCGGCCAGCCGCGGGCTTGCCATTGCCCTGCTCGGCCGTGAAATGAACGGGCTCTCCCACGCCTTGGCCGTCCTCCACGCCCAGCCTTCGCATCCCGGGCTCGCTTTGCCCGGCTTTTCGTCCCGTCGCCTCGCGGCCCGGATGTGCGCCTGCATTCTGGCGGCCTTGGTCCCGGCCACCCGGACGGCGGCCCAGATGGCCCTTGCGGACCCGCCGGCGACGCGCAGCCCCGCCGAGCTGAAACGGATGTCGGTCGAGGAGTTGCTCGCCCAGGACGTGCTGTCGGTCTCGCGCCGCCCGGAAGCGTGGGGCTCGGCGGCGAGCAACGTGTTCTTCATGTCGGGCGACGCCGCCCGCACCACCGGGGCCACGTCGCTGCCGGAATTGTTGCGGCTCGCGCCGAGCCTGTTCGTCGCCCAGTCGTCCGCGTATCACTGGGGCATCGATGCCCGCGGCTTCATGCGGACGAACGCCCACTCGAACAAGCTGCTCGTGCTGGTGGACGGCCGGTCGGTGTATTCGCCGCTGTTCTCGAATGTATTTTGGGATTCCACGGACGTGTTCCTGCCCGACCTCGAGAGCGTCGAGGTGATCGCCGGCCCGAGCGGCGCCAACTGGGGCGCCAATGCGGTCAACGGCGTCATCAACATCCGCTCGAAGTCCGCGCGCGACACGATCGGCACGCTGGTGAGCGGCTACGCGGGCACGGAGGTGACGCAGGTCGGCGTGCGCGAGGGCGTGCGGCTCGGCGACGACGGCGCCGCGCGCGTATATGCCAAGTGGACCGACCACAATTCCACCCTGTCCCCGACGGGCGCCGATGATGGTGCGGATGACTGGCATTCGCTGCAGGCGGGCTTCCGGGCGGACTGGGGCAGCGCGGATCGCGGTGAGTTCACCTTCCAGGGCGACTGGTATTCGGGCCGCTATCAAAACGCCGGCCTGCGGCCGATCGCCAACGATGGCGGCAACGCGATCCTGCGCTGGGACCGGGAACTTTCCAGCGACTCGCGCCTGTGGGTGCGGGCGTACTACGATTACGTGGTCCGCGATTCGAGCGGATTACTGACCGAGACCACCCGGACCGCGGATCTCGAGTTCCAGCAGGAAAGGGATTTTGCCAACGGGCAGAAGCTGCTCTGGGGCGCCGATCTCCGTCACATCGACGACGCGGCGGAGGACACGGTGGGCTTTGCCATCCTGCCGGTGCGCCTGGGGTTCAACCTCGGCAGCGCCTTCGTCCAGCATGAGATCGGCTTCCTGGACAATTCGCTGCGGCTGACGACGGGCTGGCGGATGGAGCACAACCATTTCAGCGACTGGGAATCGCAGCCGACGGTGCGGCTCGCCTGGCGCGGCCGGGGACAGACCGCCTGGTTCGGCTATTCGCGCGCCGCGCGGACGCCGTCGCGCCTCGACACCGGCTTCTTCGCCCCGAAGGAGCCGCCATATACCGTCATCGGCGGGCCGAATTTCACCTCCGAGACGCTGAACGCCTACGAGCTCGGCTGGCGCGGCCAGCCGGTCCACGGCCTGGCGGTGACGGCGACGGTGTATTATCACGACTACGACAACCTGCGCACGGTCGAACCGACCACGCCCGTGGTCGAGGCGAACGGAGGCGAGGGCAGCAGCTATGGCACGGAGCTGTTCGTGGATTACGACGTGACGCCCTGGTGGCGCCTGCGCGCGGGGGGATTCCTGATGCGGCAGGAAAACTGGCTGAAGCCCTGGAGCGCCGACCTGGAACATGCGGTCGGCGAGGCGAGCTTTCCCCGTCACCAGGAACTGCTCCGGAGCAGTTTTCGGCTGAACCGCCGCACCGACCTCTGGTTGGGCCTCCGGCATGTCGACGCCGTGCCGGCGTTCGAAAACGGCAACGGCGAGGTTCCCGCCTACACGGAACTGGATGCCCGGCTCGGCTGGCAGGTGCGCCCGGGTTTCGAACTGGCCCTGGTCGGCCGCAATCTTCTCCATAAATCGCACCCGGAGATCGGCGGCGCGCTGGTCCGGCGCGAAATTCCCCGCAGTGTGGGCGTCAGCGTGCGCTGGCAGTTCTGAAGCATGGCGAGCCTGGCCCAACTGGATTTCCCCCTTGGGCCGCCTGTGGATGGCCGGGTTCGCGGCCGTCCGGGGTGGTGCGGTCGCTGGCTGCTGCTGGCCTGCCTGCTCGCCGGTCCGGCGCTGGCCCAACCCAGCCGGGAATACGACCTCAAGGCCGTCTTTCTCTACAACTTCGCCACCTTCGTCGAGTGGCCGCAGGATGTGTTCGCCACCCCCGACGCCCCGTTCGTGATCGGCATCCTCGGTGAAAGCCCGTTCGGCAAGTCCCTCGACGACGTCATTGCGGGAGAAAAAGTCGGCGCGCACCCGCTGGTCGTGCGCCAGTGCCGTTCGGTGTGGGAAGCGCGCCAATGCCAGATCGTCTTCATCAGCGGGTCGGAGGCCCCGGTGTTCCGCTCCGTCCTGGTCGACTTGCGCAACCGTCCGGTGCTGACCGTGTCGGACATTCCCGGCTTCGCCGATGCCGGGGGTATCATCGAGTTTTCCACGCGGGTCCGGGTCAACCTCACCATCAACGCCCGCGCCGCGCGGCGCGCCCAGCTGGGCATCAGCTCGAAGCTGCTGCGCCTCGCCCGCGTGCAGGAGGACACGCCGTGACGCTGCTTTCGGATCTGCCCGTCCGGCGCAAGCTGGGCTACGCGATGCTGCTGACCAGCAGTCTCGCGTTGCTCGTGGCCTCCGCGATGTTCCTGGTGGTGGAATACAGCGGCTATCGTCACGACCTGTTGCGCACGATCGCCACGCTGGCGCAGGTCACGGCCGACAACAGCACGGCGAGCGTGGCCTTCTCCGACGCCACCGCCGCCCGGCAGACGCTCAACGCCCTGCGTGCCGAGCCCCAGGTTGCGGCCGCCGCGCTGTTCGCCGACGACGGCACGGCGCTGGCCACGTTTTTGACCGCGACGGACGGCGGCCTGCCCGCGGCGCCGCCGGAGTGGACCGGCGTGCGCATGGTCGAAGGCCAGGTGGTGGCCGTGCAGCCGGTTGTCGAGGGCGGCCGGCGGCTCGGCACGCTCTACCTGCGCGCGACACAGCACCAGATGATGGTGCGGATGCGAACGTCCCTGTGGGTGGCGCTCGGGACGCTCGTCGTTGCGACCCTGCTGGCCGGCCTCGTCGCCGTGGCGCTGGGACGGACGCTGGCCCGGCCGGTCCTCGAGCTCGATCGCACCGCCAGCGCCATCGCCGCCGGTTCGGACTATTCCCTCCGCGCGCGCCAATACGGAAAGGACGAGCTCGGGCGGCTCACGTCGGCCTTCAACTCGATGCTGGCGACGACGCAGCAGTCCGTCGCGGCGCTGCGCGAGAGCGAACAGCGCTTCCGTCACCTGGCCGATTCGGCGCCGGTGCTCATCTGGCTGATGGACGAGCAGCGCCGCATGGTCTGGCTGAACAACCGCTGGCTCGAATTCACCGGCCGCGCGCTCGGGCAGGAAACCGGCGCCGGCTGGGCCGACGGCCTGCATCCCGACGATCGCGGCTGGGTGCTGCACCTGTTCCAGGCGGCCTTCGAGAACCGGCGCGACTTCCAGATCGAGTTCCGCCTGCGCCGCCGCGACGGGGCGCACCGCTGGCTGTTGAGCCGCGCCTTGCCGCGCTTCGACGGCAACGGCCGGTTCGAGGGCTTCATCGGCAGCTGCGTCGACGTGTCCGACCGGAAGCTGGCCGAGCAGGCGGTGGCCGAGGCGCGCGACCGGGCGGTGGCGGCCTCGCGGGCCAAGGACAATTTCCTCGCCGCGCTGTCGCACGAGCTGCGGACGCCCCTCACCCCGGTGCTGCTCCTCGCCACCGAGGAATCCCTCAACCCGCGGCTTCCGCCGGAGGTCCGCGCCGATTTCGAGATGATCGCCAAGAACATTGCGCTCGAGGCGCGCCTGATCGACGACCTGCTCGACCTCACCCGGATCACGCGGGGCAAGCTCGTGCTCGAGCGCCGGCCCGTTGACGCTCACGCCATCCTGCGCGACGCGCTCGAGACGGTGCGCGCCGATTTCGCCGAGAAGAACCTGCGGTTGCAGGTGGACCTTGCCGCGCCGCGCGCGCGGTTGCGCGCGGACCCGGTGCGGTTGCAGCAGGTGTTCTGGAACATCCTGAAGAATGCGGCCAAGTTCACGCCGGCGCAGGGACAGGTCTCCGTCGAGACGAGCGTGGTGGAGCGGCGCCGGCTGCTGGTGCGGATCACCGACACCGGCATCGGCATGACCCCGGGAGAAATCGAACGCGTGTTCCAGGCCTTTTCGCAGGGTGATCATGCCACCACGGCCGTCACGCACCAGTTCGGCGGCCTCGGCCTCGGGCTCGCCATCTCGGAGCGACTGGTGCAGCTCCACGACGGCACCATTCGGGCCAGCAGCCCCGGCCGCAACCGCGGGGCCACCTTCGAGGTGGAGCTGCCGCTCGAGCCCGAGGGGGAGAAGTTCTCCTCGACGCCGGCCCAGGTGCATGAGACGTCCAGTGGCTGAGGGCCGGCCGGTGCGCCGCGCGGCCGGGCGCGATGTGCGGGGCATCGCCCGCCGCGGTTCTAGGGATTGACCCCATGGGGAACGGAAGTTTCGCGCGCTAGAATCGGCGCATGACCACGAAACGATCCGATCTTATTTCCGTGGAGTCCCGTTCCGAAACGAGGCTCCAGTTCAAGGTGGCGGCGCGGCGGGCGACCGGCTGGATGATCGACGGCGACCAGCTCCTCGTCACGGATTACACCAAAAGCCGGCCGGTGAAACGTTACGTGCAGATGATGTTCCGGCCGGTGACCTTCGGTTTTCCCTGGGCCGCGGCGCATTGAAGCGGGCGGCCCGGTCGATTCCGGTGCAGCCGGCGGGAAGCCGCCCGATGGACGCCAGGCCCGGTCGCGGGCAGACTTTCGCGCCGGCCTGAAGCCGGCGTTTCATCCACCCTCAACGCAATTAGACCGATGCCCTCCATCAATTCCCTCCACGACCTCCTGATCGACGAACTCAAGGACCTGCACAACGCCGAGAAGCAGCTCGTCAAGGCGCTGCCCCGCATGGCCGAGGCCGCCACCAACCTGCAGTTGAAACAGGGCTTCCTCGACCACCTCGAGGAGACCCGCGGGCACGTCGAACGGATTGAGAAGGTCTTCGCCAAGCTCGGCACGAAGGCGCAGGAAAAAACCTGCAAGGCCATGCAGGGCCTCATCGCGGAAGGCGCCGAGGCGATCGAGCTCGAAGGCCCGGCTTCCATTCGCGATGCCTGCCTGATCGGCGCGGCCCAGCGCGTCGAACACTATGAAATGGCGGCCTACGGCACCGCGCGCTCCATGGCCGAGACCCTCGGCGAGGACGAGGTCGCCGACCTGTTGCAGGAGACGCTCGACGAGGAAGGCGAGACCGACCACAAGCTCACCGCCGTGGCCAGCTCCATCAACGAGGAGGCGAGCATGGCGGACGAAGACGCCGCCGGCCCGAAAGACTGAGTCGGGGTGAGGCCGGCCAAACCACGCCGCCGGCGTGGTTCCGGCCTTCGCCGTGGGCTGGCACCGGATCCAGTCGCCACCGCGCCCGCTCAGGCTTGCGCCTGCACCTTTGGCGTGTGGCCGTTCTCGAGCGTATCTTCGACGTAGAGGGTCGTGGCGAGCGACTGGACGACCACCGCCAGCGGCGTGGCGAAGACGACGCCGACCGGGCCGAACAGCAGGCCCCCGATGACGACCGACAGCAGGGTCAATGCCGGCGGCAGCCGCACCGCCCAGCGCTGCAACAGCGGGATCAGGATGTTGCTCTCGATTTGCTGGACGACGACATAAGCGACCAGCACGTACAGCGCCCGGTCCGGGCTCTGGGTGAAGGCGACGAGCACGCCGGGTATCGTGAACAGGACGGGCCCGAGCACCGGCACGAATTCGAGCAGCGCCGCCACGAACCCGAGGAGCAGGGCCAGCGGCGTGTGGAGCAGCGCCAGCGCGACCGTCACCAGGATGCCGATGATCGCCATGGCGCACAGCTGGGCGAGCAGCCACTGGCGCAACGCGCCGCCGGCCTTTTCCAACGCCGACCGCACCGGCGGCCGCGTCGCCGGCGGCAGGAGCCGCAGCACGCCCTCCAGGTAGTCGTGCGGCGTGTAGGCGAAATAGATGGCGAGGAAAAACACGAGCATCGCATCGGTGAGTCCGCCCACCAGCGAGCCTGCCGCCAGGCCGACGTTGTTCAACGCATGCGCATCGGCGGGCGCCTGGCGGATCATGCGGAGCAACGCCTGGCCGAGTTCCGAATGCTGGAGCTTGTCGCGCAGGTCGTGCAGGGCCACGGGCAGGAGGCGTTGGAATTCCGTGAACTGGTCCGCCGCCTGGTGTCCGAACAGCCAGCCGACCAGGATGAACAGCGCCAGCAGGCCGAAGATGACGCCCGTGATGGTCCATTTTTCCGACCAGCCGGTGCGACGCGCCAGGGGCAGCGCCAGCCCGCGCAGCACCGCGGCGCCGACGATGCCGCCGAACGCCACGACCACGACGGCACTGATGCGCCAGATGATGACGGCGAGGGCCGTCAGGGCGATGGCGCACAGGATGTAACGCGTGGCTCGCCGGGTCGGGGGCAACGGGCGCATGGACGTGGGGTTCCGGCGCGGGGTCAGGAGTTGAGCCGGTCGGGTTTCGGCAGGGCGGCGTTGAGTTCGATGTCGCGCGGGTGGTTGCGGCGCTCCTTGCGCCGGCCCTGGCGGTCGCGGAGCAGGGCGTCGAGCTTGTCGGCGAGGCCCTCGAGCGCCCCGCCGGCGTCGGGTCCTGCGGCCGAGGCGACCAGGTCGGGCCCGCGGATTTCCACGCGGCCGGTGGCGACGTAGTGGTGCTTCCGGCCGGTCTGCTGGTCCTGCTGCAGGCGCACGTTCACTCGGACGATCTCGTCGTTGTGCCGCAGCAACACGCCGAATTTCTCGCGCGCGAGCTGTTTCAGCGGGGCGGTCAGCCCGAAGTGGATGGCCTGCAGGATGAGTTTGTCCTCGAGGTCGGGCGGGATCTCCATTCCACGACAGACCCCCGGCGGGCCGGCCGGTTCGACTGGTAATCACCCCACGCCCGCCCGGGGCCGCGCCCGGTCCCGCGACCGTCACCGCCGCGGGCAGGCGCGCCCGGGAGAACGCCGCCGCGGCGCACGGCGAATCTCCGCTGGTGGCGGCCGGGTCGCCCCCGCTGGCGCGCGCGGCCGCCGGCCGCTAACGTGACGGACCATGAAAATCACCACACGTATCCTTGCCTCCGGTGTCGTTGCCCTTGCGGCGATGCTGTCGCTGCCCGTGAGCGCCCCGGCCCAGTCGATGACGGGCCAGGACGGCTCCGCATCGGGCGGCAAACTCAAGCATTCGGACCGGCGTTTCCTCGAGAAAGTGGCGGACTCGAACCGGGCGGAGATCGCCCTCGCCAACCTCGCGGCCACCCAGGCTTCCAACCAGCGCGTGAAGGACTTCGCGCAAAAGCTGGTCACCGACCACCAGCAGGTCACCCAGGAGCTGCAGCAGCTCGCGCAACAGAAGGGCATTGACCTGCCGGAACACGGCAGCCGCGCCTCCGCCGCGGCGAGCTACAACAACACGGGCGACAACCGCTCGGGTTTGAACGACCAGCCGGACGCGAACGGTTCCAGGGCGAACACGAACGCGACGAACCCGGGCGCCGCCACCGGCCGGGACCACGACATGTCCACCGCGTCCACGGCCTCCGACGACCTCTCGTGGGGAGCGAAGCACGACTATAACAAACTGTCGAAGGAGTCGGGCGCCGACTTCGACAAGAAGTTCATCAACGACATGGTCGACGACCACCAGGAGGACATCAAGATGTTCGAAAAGAAGGCGAAGGATGCCGATGATCCGCAGGTGCGGGACTTCGCCTCCCGCGTGCTGCCCCACCTGCAGGAGCACCTGCAGATGGCCCAGGACTTGAAGAACCAGCTCGGCTGAGTTGGGATTCCCGCGGCCTCACGCACCTGACGGGCCGGTCCTCGGACCGGCCTTTTCTTTGGCCGCGAGGATACGTCCCCTGCAGGCCCGATGCCGATCCGCGGCGCTCAAGAAGAGTTGGCAACGATGGCGGATTCCTTCCGCATGTTTTCCGTTCGCGCCCCCGGGGCGAGCCGGCAGCCATGGGCGCTGAAACCCGCGCCGAAGCTCGCCAGCCACCAACCGTCCGCGGGTGGGGTCGTCGCGCGTCGGAGTTCGTGCTCGAGCACGAAAAGCACGGAGGGGCTGCTCATGTTGCCGTAAGCGGCGAGCACCTCGCGGCTCGCGGGGAGCGGCGCGCCCAGCACGGTTTCCACGGCGGCGATGACCTCCCGGCCGCCGGGATGGACGACCGGCCGCGGCAGGGGGCCCGCCGGGCGCAGCGCCGCCACGGCCTTGGCCGCCAGTCCCGGCACGGCGGGATCGAGGAGGTTGCGCAGCTTGCCTCCGCGCTGTTCGAACCGGAGCCGGTCGCGATCCTCGGGCACATGATGCGTGGCAAAGCCGCCGCACTCCAGGCCGGTCGGCCCGGGCTCGTCGCGCCAGACAGCCGCCGCGGCCCCGTCGCCGAAGATGCACGCGCTCACGAGCACGCCGGGATCGTCGTCAAGGTAGAACGCCGCCGAGCAGACCTCGACCGCCACGGTGGCGACGAGCGCGCCGGGATGCGCGGCGAGGTAGGTGGAGGCGGAGTGCAGCGTGGGGATCGCCGCGCCGCAGCCGTGCCCCACGATGTCGAGGAGAAAGGCGTCGCGGCGCAGGCCCAGTTGCTCGGCGACATAGCTGGTCACGCCGGGACACAGGTAGCCCGTGCACGTGCAGATGAAGAGCGCGTCGAGGTCGGCGGGCGTGGCGCCCGCGGGCGCCAGCGCGGCGGCCAGCGCGCGGCTCGCGAGCGCCGGGGCCTCCCGGCGAAAGGCTTCGTTCAACTCGTCGGCGCCGAGCCCGAAGATCCGTTCCGGGTCGGCGAGGGCGAAATGGCGGCGGTGCACGCCGCTCTCGCTGCGCAGGATCGCCTGCAGCATCAGGCGCGAGCGGCGCTGCAGCGCGGCGAAGGCCGGCGATCGGTGGATGACGTCCCAGCATTCCTGCTGGGTGAACGCGTCGGGGGGCACGGCGGTGGCGAGGGCGTGGAGATGCATGGTCAGTGGGTGAGGCGATAGAGGAGGGCGAAGGGCAGGAGGCCGCGACGGCCGAGCCAGGCGAAGCACCCCTGCGGCCACGGTGAGAGCAGGAGCCGGTGCAGGAAGGGCGCGCATCGCTCGCGCCGGCCGAAACGTCGGTCGAGCCCGCGCCGGATGCCCGCGCAGGCCTCCGGCCAGGCGGCGGCGCGGCGGCTCCACGCCACCAGCGGGCCGAGGGCCTCCTCCGCCGCCTGGAAAGCCGCGGCCATGCCGTTGCCGATGAGCGGGGGCAGCATCAGGCGCGCATCGCCGAGCCGGACCTCGCCCGCCTGCGCCGCCGGCGCGAAACCGAAACCGGCGACGGCGACCTCGGAACCGGGGACGATTTCCGCCGCGTTGAGTTGCTGCGCGAGCGCCGCAAGTCCGCTGGCCGCCAGATAGGCGGGCAGGGCGCCCTCGTCCGTGCGCACCACGGCCCGGCGCCGAAACAGCCCGCACACATTGACGGCGCCGCCGGGCAACCGGCACAAGCCGGCGTAACCGCGCTCGCCGACATGCATCTCGAGGCCCGCGCCGAAAGGCAGGCCCCGCACGTGCGCCTTGAGGCCGACCCAGGCCGATCGCGCGCGCTGGCGACCGTTGGCCAGGACGCGGCCGGGGCGCTGGTCGGCGGGATCGATGCGCGTGCGCAGGTGCAGCCGGCCGCCGGCCGCCGTGAAAGCCCCGGCCAGCCGGGCATCGAGCACCTCGCGGCTGATCGCGAGGGCCGGCTGCGGCAGCCGGTGCCGGCACACGAAGCGTTCGCGGACAAACCATGACACTTCATCCTGCGGCACAGCCCCGGCGAGGTGCGGTTCCAGGCCCAGGCGCGCGATCGTCGCCGGGCCGAGCCCGGAGATGAACTCGCCGCAGACCCGATGCCGCGGATAAACGCCGGCCTCAAATACCGTCACCGGCACGCCGCTGTGCCGCAGCGCCAGCCCGAGCGAGAGGCCCGCGAGCCCGCCGCCGACGATCTCCACGGGCCGGGTGGTACCGCTCATCGGCGCACCGCGACGAAATGCCGCGTGCCGCGCCAGGTGGCCGCCTCGCGACAGTGGAAGTCACGCTCCAATCCGAGCAGGCGAGGGAGCTCGCCACGAGCGAAGCCGGCGCGAATGCTCACGCGTCCGTCATGGCGCGTGACCGGATGCGCCCCGAGGCCGGCGCACAGGAGGCCGAAGGCCCAGGAGAACACCGGATGGCGCACGGGCTCGCAGGCGATGAGCACGCGTGCATGCCGGTTGAGCATGCGGCCTAGCCGCGACAACTCGAGGTCGTCCAGGTGGTGCAGCACGAGGTTGGCGATGATCACGGGATAACGATCCCAGCCGGTGAAATCGCGGATGTCGGCCCGATGCCAGCGCGCTCCGCCGGGCCAGTCGGCGGGCTCGGGGGTGAGGTCGAGCGCGTCCCAGCCGCCGGCGCGCGCCAGCGTGCCATCGCCGGCGCCGATTTCCAGCGCGTCTTCGTCCGGCCGGGCCAGCGCGCGAAACTGGCGCCGGATCCAGCGATGGTTTCCGAGGAGGGAGTTGATCCGGCGCAGGTCACGCCGCGCGGACCTTGCCGCGGGTTGATCGGGCGCCAGCCGGTCCAGCCATTCCGGTTCGAGGGTGCGGTCCATGCCGGCGAGATTTTAGTGCGGCGGCGGGAAGGGGGAAATGGGGGCAAACCCTAATTGGCGCCGGCGCGAGTCCGGACGCCTCCGGTGGACGGGCTGACGCCCGCACTGGTTCGCGTCCGACGCCGAAAGCCGGCCGCTGATCCTGGGGGCAGGGTGACGCCCGTTATTCCGGCGGGACTTGATGGGCATCCCCCGCTGGTCGGGGCAGGAAGCCGCGGCCCCGGGACGCTCAGATGTTTTTCGGAAACGAGGCGGGGGCGATCGTCATGCCGTGGCGCACGTCCGTCGACGGGTCGATGACGTTGGGCGCGGCCGGACGCTCGACGGGGAGGCCCTGGTCCTTCCAACCCTCGAATCCGCCTTCGAGTTCCTTCACCGGGAATCCGCGCGCGGTGAACTTGATCGCGGCGGTCGCGGCCAGGTGGCAGACCTGCGAGTAGCAGTACAGGACGTTGACCTTGTCTTTGCGCAGCCCGCTCGGGTTGTCCCACCGGTCGTGCGGCAGGCTGATGGCGCCGGGCACGTGGCCTTTCCGGTAGTCCTCGGCGGCGCGAACGTCGATGACGACGACTTCGCCGTTCTGGATGGCGCGGTTCAATTCGACCGGGCCGGTGGTGAAATCCATCTTGTTCGTGAAATACTCGCGGGCCTTGGCGGCGTCGGGCATGGTCAGGGTGGCGCTCATGGTTGCTGAAGAGTTTGGCGTTCGCGTGGGGCACCAGCATAGCCGCGGCGGCGGGCGCCAGCCATGGGGGAGGCTCCGTGGCGGCCGCTCCGGCGGAAACCGGGCGCGAGGCCGTCGCGTCGCGCTTCGTTTGCGGCCGCCGGGATCCGCGCGTATAGGTAGGGCATGCCCACGCAACCCCAACCCGTCATCCGGACACCTTCAGTGGAACTGCTCACCCACGACGACCTCGTCGAGGTCCACGTCCTCAACCGGCTTCTCCGTACGGATTACGACAGCATCGTGCCGGTCCTGATGGAACTGGCGGGAAGGTTCGGCAAGCTGCGCTACCTGGTGTTTCTCGACAATTTCCAGGGCTGGGAGCCGTCGGCGATGTGGCGCGAATTGAAGTTCGACGCGCAGCATCGCGACACCGTCGGCAAGGTCGCGGTCATCGGCGCGAGCCTGATGCAGCGCCTCACGGCGGAAGCGGCGCGCATTTACCTGTCCGGCCCGGTCGAGTTCTTCCCGCGCGACCAGGAAGCGAAGGCGCGCGCCTGGATCGAATCGTAGGCGCGTCCGGCGAGCGCAGCGCGCGCGCCCCGGAAGATTCCCGATGCCTGGGTCCGGGCCGGCTCCGATTGCGGACAGCGGCCGTAAGCGGGAGGTTGCGCGATGTCACCGCCCGCGACTCCCCCGCCCAGGATCTGGCCGGTGCTGGTGCTGGCGGCGGCCACGCTGGTTTTGACCTATCCCCGTGCGCGGGAGGCCCAGGCGGACACGAGGGGCGAAAGCTATCGCCCCGGTCGCGGCGATGCCGGCGGTTTCCCGATCACGCGCGGCACGTCGTACCTGGGCATCGAGGTCGTGGGCCGCGATGGCAAAAAGCTGGGCAACATCGCCGATTACGTCGTCGTCCACGACGCCGAGCCGCGGCTGCGGTACGTGCTCATCGCGACCGGGGGACTGCTCGACATCGGCGGGGACGTGCGCGCGGTCCCGGCGGCCGCGCTTCATTTCGACGAGGACACGGTGTCGCTCGACCTCGACACGGCGCGCTTTCGCTCGCTGCCGGTGATCACGGGCGACCGCGCCCAGTTCCTCGCGAGCCCGGCGCAGGCCAAAGCCATCGCCACCACGTTCCACCTCAAGTCGCACGGCCCGGCGCTCGATCCCGGCCGGGTGGTTTTCCTGTCCGACATCCGCGGCAAGGAGGCCTGCGGGCGTCGCGGCGAGCCGCTCGGCACCGTGGAAAACCTCTGGGTCAACTTCGCACGGCAACGGGCGCCGTACCTCGAGATCCGCCCGAAGCCGATCCCGTTGGTGGCCGCGGCGGACGACGAGCATTTCGGCGTGGCCGTGTCGACTTTCGAGCGGCGCGACGAGGCCGGCCGCGTGATCCTGGACATTGCGCCCGGCGACCTCGCGCGCGCCCCGGCGGTCGACGCCACCGAGGCCGTCCGGGTGGTGAATGACGGCGAAATCGGGCGGGTGGTGTTGCGGGTCGCCGCGGCGAGCGTCGCCCGGGGCGAGACCGGCGCCCCACGCGGTGCCGGCCGGACGGAACCCGAGATTCCGGAGCGGGTGCAACTCGCCGCAGCCGACTATTCCAACGCCAGCCTGCGCCATTTCTCCGGACAGGACGTGCGGGATGCGCAAGGGCGGAAACTCGGCAGCGTGGACGACTTCATGATCGACGCCAAATCCGGCCAGGTCGCCTGGGCGGTGATTGCCACGGATGGGCTCCTGGGCGTTGGCAATGACCATCGTGCCGTTCCGCTCAAGGCGCTCAAACCCGGGGAGAACGGTTTTGTCGTGCCGGTCCAGCGGGCGGATTGGGAGCTGGCCCCGACATTGAATGAGGACAACTACAAGCAGGGCCGTCCGTTGTTGGACGAAACCGCGCGCGAGCAGCTCGGGGTGGTTTTCGGGGCGAAGGGCCTGCCGGAGGTGGCGGCGGACTACGTGCGGGCCTCTGATCTCCGCGGCAAGGCGGTCGAGAACCAGGGCCGGAAAATCGGCGTGATCGAGGAGGTGGTGGTGAACCCGAAAAACGGCCGTGCCGCGGTGGTGCTGCGACCTTCGCCGGACGACCAGTTGAGCGATGCCAACCGGCGCTTCGTCGTCCCGATGGTCCGGATCGATGCCCGCCAGGCCACGCAACGTGCGGTTCCGACCGACCTCACCGGCCAGGAATTGGCGCGGGTGGAGTCGCACGCCGAAAACAGCGGGGCGCGGCATTAGCGGTCCGAATTTGGAGGCGGGGTGCCCTCACCCCGCGACGTGCATGCGCGAATGGCAACCCGGGGGGCGAGGGCGGCCCGCCTTCACTCTGGCCGGCCAAGCCGCACGGTGTGCGGGGTTCCGCCGGTGAACCGCCAAATGCGATTGACGGGGAACAATCGCCACGGGCGGAGGGACAACACTTTGGCCGTCCAGCCGGCGGCTATTTTCGTTAACCCCCCATGCGTCGATTCCTCCTCATCGCCCTCGCAATCGTCGCGGTCGCGGGCCTGGCTCTGGCGGCATCGCCCTGGTGGCAGGCGGGGGTCCTGCGGCTGGGGCTGCGGCGCGCGCACTTTGCCTTCGGTGGCTACGAGCGCGTGGGCTATGCGCGGTTTCGCCTGCGCGACGTGACCGGCGCGGGCGCGACCTGGAAATTCACCGCCCAAAGCGTGGAGGCTCCCACTCTGCCGGCATGGCTGGTGCAACGCTGGCGGCACCAATCGCCCGCCGCCTCGGTCAATGGCTGGACCGTCGCGATCCAGCCGGCGCCGGCCACGCCGCCGCGCCCGCCCGCGAAGGGATGGCGTGACACGGCGGCGACGATTCGCAGCGAGATCGCCCGCGCGGTGCCGTGGCTGCCGGAAATCGTCGCCACCGACGGCCGCGTGAGCTGGCCGGGCCGCGAAATCGCCGTGGCGCGCGTGGCCTGGCATGGACGCGAACTCCGCGCGTCGGGCAGCATGGCCGGTTTGGGCCCGCTGGCGCTGCGACTCCGCCCGGAAGCGGACGCAGGTTCGATCCACCTCGAGGCCGCGACCGATGATGGGAAGTACTCCGCCAGCCTGTCGCTCGCCCCCGCGGGCGTGCGCGGAAACCTCGCGGTCCTGGGCAACCCGGCCGAGGCCAGCGCCACCTTCGGGTCGACCGGCTGGTGGCCGGAGCAGGCGAGGGTGCAGGGACGAAACTGGCGCGTCTCCGCCGCCGCCCTCGGCTGGGATGCGCGCTACGGAACGATCTCCGGCGATTTCACCGCCGGTTGGGACGCCGGGCATTTCAACACGGCGGTCACGGCCGCGGCGGAACCGCAGGAACGGAATCTGCCGCCCCTGCGCGTCGACGTGAAAGCCGCGGGTACGCGCGAACGCGTGCGGGTGGAGCAATTCGTCGTGCAGGCGCCATGGGCAAAAGCGACGCTCGACCAGCCGGTCGAGATCGACCGCAACGGCCGGCTCGTCTCGGGTCGCTCGCAGTTCACCGTGCAGGCGGACCTTGCCCAGCAACCCTGGGTGCCGGCGGCGGGCCGGTTGACCGGCAGCATGGAGATTGCGCCCGGGACCGATCGGATTCCGCAGGCGACATTTCGCCTCGATGCCACGCAACTCACCTGGCGCGACCTGGCCTGGCCCGAGGCGCGGGTGGCGGGCACGCTGGCCTGGCCGGAATTGCGAGTGACGACGCTCGAGGTGGCGCTCGGCGACGACGGCAACCTTGGCGGCCACGCGACGATCAATATCCGCGACCGCACGGTGGCGGACGGCAAGGTGGAGATCGAAACGCACGGCGGCTGGATCGCCTCGCACCTGCCGGCCGGCCTGGCGTTCGCGCAACTGCGGGGCACGGCCGAGTTTTCCGGGCCGTGGCGCGCGTTGCACCACGGCGGCGAACTCCGCCTGGTGCAGGCGACGCTGCCGTCGTTGAAGCCGTTTGCCGCGACGGCGAAGTGGCGGGGCGAAGGCCCCCGGATCGCCTCGGCGGAAGCGACGATGACTTTTGGCGGCACGGAATTGGCGGCGAGCGGCGGGGGCGGACCGGACGGCGCGCGCATCGACGCTCTCGTCCTGCGGCACGGCGACGGGGAGCTTTGGCGCCTCGCCGCGCCCGGCACGATCCAGTGGCGGCCTCGCCTCCGCATCGATCACGTGGCGCTGGCCGGTCCGGCGGGGCGCATGGCGGCGCAATGGACGGACGCCGGCGGCGAGTTGAAAGCGGAGCTCAACGCGCCGGCCCTTGGCTGGTTGGACGACGTGCTGGTGGCGAAAGTGCCGCCGGGGCTGGTGGTGGGCCGCGCGGACATCGACGCGGGTTGGGATGGGAAATCGCCGCTGCAACTGACCGCGGCGGTTTCCGGCAACCTGCCGGCCGGCAGCGGCCGCACGGCGTTGGTGTCAATCGACCTGCACACCGCGCGGGATGAGCTGGTCATCGACCGCATCGAGGCCTTGGACGGCGGCAAGGCGGTGGTTCGCGTGCAAGGCAGCCTGCCGGTGTCGCTCCAACCCGGAACGCGGCCGATGCTGCAGTGGGCGGAGGACGGCCGGGCCCGGCTCGAGGCGCAGACCGAACCCAATCCGGGCTTTTGGCAGGGCATCGGCGACCTGACGGGCCTGCAGGTGACCGATCCCGCGGGCACGCTTCACCTGGACGGGACCCTGTCCGCGCTCCGCGGCGAACTGCAATTCACGGCCGGCGCCGTGGCGATCGACCCGCGGCGGCTCAAGTTCGCCCTGCCGTCGATGCAACAGCTGCGGGTTCGCGTGACCGCGGCGGCGGATGCGGTGCAGGTGGACGAACTCGGTTTCCAGGTCGAGGGCCAGGCCGTGCGTGGTTCCGGGCACCTGCCGCTCGGCCGCGACGCCTGGCGGCACCTGGCGCAAAACCCGCGCGCCTTCGACTGGCGCCAGGCCACCGCGGAGCTGCATGTCGCGCAGGCGAAGTTGGCGGCGTTTGCCTCCTACATGCCGCGGCTGGTGGCGCCGCAGGGCGAACTGGCCGCCGACCTGGCCTGGCGGCCGGGCGGCGACCTTGGCGGCACGGTCAGGCTGACCGGGCTCGCCACGCGCCCGGTGAACGGCTTCGGCGCCGTGCAGGACATCGCGGCCGAGTTGGAGTTCGCGGGCCGGCGCGCCGTGTGCCGGCGGTTGCACGGCACGATCGGCGGGGAGCCCTTCGACCTCGAGGGCTGGGCCGAGCTGCCACCGGGCGGCACGCCGCGCGCCGACGTGTCGTTGCACGCGCGCAACGTGCCGCTCACCCGCCAGGCCGGGCTCGTGGTGCACAGCGACATCGACGGCCGCCTCGTGATGGACTCGGATGCGCCGCCGAAGCTGACGGGGAAGCTCCGGCTGCGCGACAGCTTCTATGTGGCCAGCCTGCGCTCGCTCGTGCCGGCCGGAGGGCCGGTTGGGCCGCAGCGGCGCCCGCCTTACTTCGCCATCGACCAGGCGCCGTTCGACCGCTGGACGCTCGCCGTCGACGTCACCGGCACCCGCTTCATGCGCATCCGCACGCCGCTGTTTCGCGGCGTGGCCTCGGCGAAACTGCGGCTCGACGGCACGCTGGGTGACCCGCGCGCCACGGGCGAGGCGATGATTGACGAGGGCAGCGTGCAGTTCCCGTTCGCGACCTTTGCGGTCCAGCGCGGCCGGGTTTACCTCTCGCCGGACGACCCGCACATGCCCCGGCTCGACGTCAACGCCACGACGCAGCGCCTCGGGTACGACCTCACGATGGACCTCACCGGCACCGCGGCGAATCCCAACCTGGAGTTCAGCTCGCGCCCGAGCCTGACCTCGGGCCAGATCCTGCTGTTCGTGATGGCGGGGGAGACGCCGGGGCAGGACACGACGACCAACGACCAGCAGCGGCTGGCGCAACTCGGGGCCTATCTCGGGCGCAATCTCTTCACTTCGTTCGGCGGCGACCCGAATGCCGCCGGCCGCCTGACGGTGAAATCCGGCGAGCACACGTCGCAGTCCGGCCAGGGCTCGCTCGAGGTGGAATATGAACTCGACCGGCGCTGGTCGCTGGTCGGCGAAAACGACGAGTACAACGACTACAACGTGGGGTTGAAATGGAAGGTGCTGGGCGGCAGGGACCATGAGAACGAGGGCAAATGATTTCCTCCGGGCGGCCGGCGCCGCGCTGTTGCTGGTGAGCGTCCTCGCCGGCGCCGAGGTCAGCGTGCGCGGGGCGGGCCCGTTCGCCGATCGGAACCTGCGCCGCACCCTCGATCTGCTCGTCGAGCCGAAGAAACGCCCGACGCTCGATGCGGGCGCGATCGAGGACGCCGCCCTGATCCTGGTGGCCGAGCTGCAGAACGACGGTTACCTGCGCCCGGTCGTCCGCGTGCGGGTGCACCGCGACTCGGGTGCGACCGAGGATTTCTCCTGGGATGAATCGCTGGCCACGCTGCTGCCGCGGCCGCTGGCGGCGCCGAAGGTGGAGTTTCACCTGCAGCCGGGCGTGCGCTACACGGTCGACGACGTCGCGATCCAGGGCCTCAGCGCCCTGCCGGAGAAGCAGGGCAAGGCTTATTTCCGGGACGAGAGCTACCTGTTGCCGCTGGCGTCGACGCGGATCTACACGCCCGCCCGGTTCGCCCGCGCCCAGTCCAACCTGGAGGAGGAATTGAAGCAGCGCGGCTATGCGTCGGCGCGGGTGCAGGGCACGGAGGCGGCGCGCGACGACCACAGCGGGAAGGTGCGGGTGAGCGTGACCGTCGACGAGGGTCCGCGCTGGGTGGTCGACCGGATCGAGCTGGCCGACGAGAAGATCGACCCGGTGCCGCCGCCGGCGTTTTTCCAGCGGCACATCGGACTGCCGTATTCCTCGATCTGGCGGCAGGACACCGAGGCCCGGTTGCGGCGCTTCTACCACGAGCGCGGGTATGTCGATGCGACGGTGGCGCTCGCGGCGGAACCGGGCGAGCCGGCGCACGGCCTGCGCCCGGTGGTCATCCGCGCGACGATCCAGCCGGGGCCGAAGGTGATGGCGGGACCGGTTGAATTCAAAGGCAGCACCGCGGTGAAGCCGGCGGTGCTGCAGCGGCAGGTGCACCTCGTGCCCGGCGAGCCGCTCAACCCGGCCGAAGTGGCGGAGGCGCGCCAGCGACTCATGCGCCTGGGCGTGTTCCGGGGCGTCGAAACCAGCTACGACCCCGCCGCGGGAACGACGCGGAGCCCGGTGTACACGCTCGAGCGCGGCCGGGAACAGGATTTCAACCTGCTGCTCGGGTGGGGCAGCTACGAGCGCCTCCGCGGCGGCGTCGAGTACCAGCACTACAACCTGTTTTCCCGCGCCCACCAGGTCCGGGCGGACGTGATCCAGTCAACGAAGAGCTCGAGCGGCGAGGTGAACTACCTCGTGCCGCAATTGTTCGGCGAATCGATCGACGGCACGGCGCGCCTCTTCGGCCTGCACCGGCAGGAGCGCGCATTCGAGCGCCAGGAATTCGGCGGCAGCTTCGGCGTCAAACGCCACCTGCACACGCTCGGCGGCGACCTCGGCGTGACCTACACGTACCAGTCGTTGCGCGTGGCGAACAGCACGCTCAGCACCGCCCCGGTGGACCTCGGCCAGACCAACGTCGGGAGCGTCGACCTGACCTTCAATCGCGATGCCCTCGACAACCCGTTGCGGCCGCGGCGCGGTTACCGGCTGTTCGTGCGCTCGGAGCTCGCCGCCAAGGCGCTCGGCGGCGAGGTCGACTACCAGCGCGTCGAACTCGGTGGCGCCTGGCACACGCCGTGGGGGCGCGGGCGGTGGATCCACGTGGGGATGACGCATGGCGTCATCACGACCTTCGGCAACAACGGTGCGGGCCTGCCGGCGAACAAGCGCTTTTACCCCGGGGGCGAGAACACCGTGCGCGGTTACCAGGAAGGCGAGGCGGCGCCGCGGGCGGCGGACGGGAGTTTCGTGGGTGCGAAAACCTACACGCTGCTCAACCTGGAGTTCGAGCAGGCGCTGACGCGGGACTGGAGTGTGGTGACTTTTGGCGACGCCCTCGGCATCTCGGACCGGCTGGGCTCGTATCCTTGGAACGAGGTGCTGACGTCGGTGGGGCTGGGATTGCGCTACAACTCGCTGGTCGGCCCGATCCGCCTCGAATATGGCTACAACCTGAACCGGCGGCCCAACGACCCGTCTGGCACACTGCATTTCTCCGTCGGATTTCCGTTCTAGCGGCCGGCCGGCGCGGAGTGACGCTGGTCCGCCAACCTCGCCGGGCGCAAACGGCGGTCGTCGATCGCCGCTGCATCAAGGCCTGCCCCGTCGGTGCAGCCTGCACTCCGGGCCGGTTCAGCCCGCCGGGGCGCGGGCTCCCTCGTACCAATCGTCCCGCGTGAGCGGCAGGTACGACCGGCCGCGGGCGTCGGGCCTCGCGAGCAGCACCTGATAGAGCGCGAGGTGGCCGCGGGCAAAGCCGTGCGCCGATCCGGCCATGTAGAGCCGCCAGGTCCGCCAGGTGGGCTCGTCCACGTGCGCGAGTGCGGCGTCATGCGCGGCCTCGAGGCGGCGCACCCAGTGGCGCAGCGTCAGGGCATAGTGCTCGCGGAGGTTCTCGACGTCGCGCACCTCGAAGCCGGCGCCTTCCGCGGCGGCGGCGACCACCGGGAGCGGCGGGATCGCCGAGTCCGGGAAGACATATTTCTCGATGAACGACGGGCCCTGGTGCCGGCGCGGGCGAAAACCCTCGCCGATCGCGTGGTTGAGCATCACTCCGCCGGGTTGGAGCAATGCCGACGCCGCCTGGAAGTAGCCGGGGAGCAGCCCGGCGCCGACGTGCTCGGACATGCCGACGCTGACGACCGCATCGTAGCTCCCGGGCTCGTCGAGCTCGCGGTAATCGCGCAGCAGAATCCGCACCCGCGACGCCACGCCCGCGCGCTTGGCGCGCTCGCGGGCGAGCTCGGCCTGGCGCTCGCTGAGCGTCACCCCGGTCGCGAAGACCCCGTGGGCGCGCGCCGCGTGGATCGCCAGCGCGCCCCAGCCGCAGCCGATGTCGAGCAGCCGCTGGCCGGCGCGCAGCCGGAGCTTGCGGCAGAGATGCTCCAGCTTGGCGACCTGCGCCGTGTTGAGGTCGTCGTCCGCCGACCGGAAATACGCGCAGGAGTAGACCAGGTTCCGATCGAGCCACAGCTGGTAAAAGTCATTCGAGACATCGTAGTGGAATGAGATCGCCGCGCGATCACGCTCCAGGGAATGCTGCCGACCGGCCCCGGTGAATGATCGGGACCCGACGGAACGCGACGCGGCCGGCAGGCGCAGGAAATGATGAAAGCCCGTGAGCTTGTCGCGCCAGCCCGGCGGTCGTTCCTCAAGGCGATCGGCGAGGCCGCAGGCGGTTTCCAAGTCCCCCTCGACGTCGAAATCACCGGCGACATAGGCCTCGGCCAGCGTCATCTCATCCCCTCCGCCGAACATCGCGCGCAGCGCGCCCGGGTGGCGGAGCACAATCGTGGCCGGCCGGGGGGCGGCATCGGGCCACTGCGTGTCGTCCCAGAGGCGAAAGCCCACGTCCGGCGACCGGGCCCCGAAAAGGTGATCGAGGAAGCGAACGGCCGGCTCGATGCCGGCAGGCGAGGAGGAGAGCGTGGGCATGGCGGAAGTCCAGAGTGCCACCTGACTCGCCGTGCTCCCATGGGGTGCATACCCGCCGTGCCCCGCTGCGCCCGACGGACAACCGTTTGGCCCGCGCGCGGAGTGCTGGCTGCGCCTGATCCGGAACCGCGCCGCGCCGTTGCGCCTCTAAACTGGCATGCAGACCGCCGCCGACGTCCTGAGTGTCTACTCGCTCATCGTGATCGCCACGATGATCTACCGCGGGCTGCGATCGCCGCCGCGCGGCCCCGACCACGTGCCCATCCCGCGGCGCTGAGGGCCTCAGCCGAACCGCGGGTCGTCCGCCGCCGGCGGGCGATCGTTGGGCGAATCGGTGGTGTAGTCGGCCCGATCGGCCCCGCTGCCACCGCGGGGCTTCCGGGAAATCAGCAGGTAGGCCGCCGCCACGACCGCGAGGACGACCAAGGCGACGATAATGACGTGAAGCGGGCTCATGGCGGAGATGGATGCCTGCCGGTCAACCCGAAGCGAAACCGTCGCCGGCATGGGCAACAATCTACCCGCCGCCGCGGCGACGCGCCATCGCCGGGCGTACCGGTCGGGCTCCGGGGGCCGGCCCCACGCCGCCGTCGGGCTGCGGCCGATGGCGGTTCGTCGGCGCGGCGGATATCGTGCCGGGATGCCACCCCGATCCCACTCCCGCGCCAAAGCCAAAACCAAGACCAAGGCCCGGGCCCGGCCCCACGCCGCCGCCCGCAGCGGGCGGCCGCTCTGGCGCGGCACAATTTCCTTCGGGCTCGTGACCATCCCGGTGTCGTTGCACACCGCCACGTCGCGCGAGGAGCTGAAATTCCATTTGTTGCGGAAGAGCGACCTGAGCCCGGTCAACTACAAGCGCGTGGCGGCGATCGACGGCAAGGAGGTGCCGTGGGCCGACATCGTGAAGGGTTACGAGTACGCCAAGGGCAAATATGTCGTGCTGAAGGACGAGGACTTCAAGCGCGTGGACATCGAGGCGGCGGAGACGATCGAGATCATGGATTTCGTCGCCATCGACGAGATCGACCCGGCTTTCTTCATGCGCCCTTACTATCTCGTGCCGGACAAGGGAGGCGCCAACGCCTACCGGCTGTTGCGCGAGGTGCTCGAAGAGAAGGGCCGGGCGGGCATCACGAAGGTGGTCATCCGCACCCGCCAGCACCTTGCAGCCGTGCGCGCCCGCGGAAACGCGCTGGTGCTCGAGCTGCTGCATTTCGCGGACGAACTCGTGGACCCAGGTTCGCTCGAACTGCCGGCGGCCAGGCCGGGCGGCCACCGGGAGAAGGAAATGGCTGCGCTGCTGGTCGAGCAGATGACCAACTCATGGTCACCCGAGCGCTACGCCGACGACTACACCTCGGCGCTGATGAATCTGATCCGCCGCAAGGTCGCCAGCGGCGGACGCAGCCTGCCGGAACCGCCGCACCGCCGGCGCCCGGCCGGGGAGGTCATCGACCTCGCGGCGGTGTTGCAGAAGAGCCTGGACGAAATGGGTCGGGCCGGAAAACGCCGCGGCCGCGCGGCCTGAGCGTGCGTCATGGCCAGGGCGAAGCCATCCCGATCCGCGGCCGGCGTTCCCCGCGCGCTCGGAGCCTACCGGCGGAAGCGCAACCTCCGCCGGAGCGGCGAACCGGCGGGCGGCGCGGCGGCGGCCGGCACCGCGCCGCAGTTCGTCGTGCAGAAACACGACGCCAGCCACCTGCACTACGATTTCCGCCTCGAGGCCGGCGGCGTGCTCAAGTCCTGGGCGGTCCCGAAGGGGCTGCCGCAGCGTGCCGGCGACGAGGCGCTGGCCGTGGAAGTGGAGGATCACCCGCTCGACTATGGCGGCTTCGAGGGCACGATCCCGGAGGGAAACTACGGCGCCGGCACCGTCATGTTGTGGGACCGCGGCGCCTACGCGCTTGAAGGCGGCGACTTCGCCCGCGCCCATCGCCAGGGCAAGCTGCACGTCGCGCTCGCCGGCCGGAAGCTGCGCGGCGAGTGGACGCTCGTGCGCCTGCGGCCACGGGGACGCGAGGCACGCAAGAACTGGCTGGTGATCAAGAACCGGAGCCTGGGGCGGCTGCCGCGGGCGGCCGGCGAAGCGACCGCGCCGCGCGGGGCGTCAGTGCTCACCGGGCGAACGATGCGCGAGATCGCCGGCGGTCCGCCCACGCCGAAGCGAACCCGTCGCGCCGCGGCGACGAAGGCGGCGGCACCGGCCTTCGTCGAGCCGATGAAGGCCTTGGGCGTCACGGCCGTGCCCGACGGCGACTGGCACCTGGAGATCAAGTTCGACGGCTACCGCGCGCTCGCCGCCCTCCAGCGTGGGCGCGGACCCCGGCTGTGGTCGCGCAACGGCCGGGCGCTCGGCGCGGATTATCCCGAGGTGGTTGCCGGCCTGGCCGAAATTGCCTGTCGCGATGCGTTGCTCGACGGCGAGATCGTGGCGCTCGACGAGCGCGGGCGGTCGAGTTTCCAGCTCCTGCAGCGCCGGGCGATGGCGGAGAACCGGCCGCCCATCTGCTACTACGCCTTCGACCTGCTGCGATTGAACGGGCGCGACCTGCGCGACGAACCGATCGAAACGCGCCGGCAGGAACTCGCGCAGCTGCTCAGCGCGCCGCCCGATGCCGTGCGGCTGTCGCCGGTGTTCCAGGTGACGCCGCGGCAGCTGCTGCAGGAGGTCGCGCGCGCCGGCCTCGAGGGCATCGTGGCCAAGGCGGCGGAATCCCGGTACGAGCCGGGCCGGCGCTCGGGCGCATGGCTGAAGTGCCGCATCGCCCGCGAGCAGGAGGTCGTGATCGGCGGCTTCACGCCCCCGGAAGGCGGACGCAGGCATTTTGGCGCGCTGCTGGTTGGCTATTACCAAGACAAGAAACTCCGGTACGCCGGGAAGGTCGGCACCGGTTTCGACGACCAGGGGCTTGACGACCTGTTCGCCCTTTTCCGTCCGCGGCGCCGCCACACGACGCCGTTCGCGCGCGAGGCGGGCGACACCTGGCGCGCCGAGACTCGGGGCGCGACCTGGCTCAAGCCGGATCTCGTCGGCCAAGTGCGCTTTGCCGAATGGACGCAGGGCGGGCGGTTGCGTCATCCGGTATTTCTCGGGCTGCGGCGCGACAAGCCCGCCGCCGAGGTCGTCCGGGAAGCGGTCGCGGCTGACGCCGGCCGGAAACGATCCTGAAACGCGCGAACCGGTCCGGGCTCGCCGGGTCCAACGGGAGATGACCGACGAATCCCTTCCCGTGCTGTTCGTCAAAACCGGCTGCCCGTGGTGCGAGGACGCGGCGCGTTTCCTCAGCGACCACGGCGTCGGGTTCCGCGAGCAGAACGTGACCGTGGACCGGTCGGCTTACGACCGCATGCGGCAGGTCTCGGGCCAGACGAAGGCCCCGGTGCTCGACTGGCACGGCGAGGTGCTGGCGGATTTCGGGGTGGACGAGTTGAAGGAGTTCCTCTGGCAGCATGGCCGCCGCCTCGAGGACAGCTGAAGGCAAGAGCTGGAGGCGGGGCGATCAGCCCCGCGAGGCTTGGATGCGAATCTGGCCACCCACGCGACCGATGGGACCGCCGGAATGCAGCTCCGCCGCCAACGGACTCGAACGGGCCGCGGCCCTACGGCCCCACACCGGCTTCGATCGCTGACGCCGCAACCGGCTCGCCAGGGAGGCCGAGCTCGGGCCACGCGGCGGAGTCTGCGAGCGCATCGAAAGGCGACGAGACATCGAGCAGCCGGCGGCAGTCGTCACGGCAGGCGAGACAGGCGGTCGCGCACGCGCCGCAGGCCGGGACGCGCGCCGCTTGCTGGCGCGCCTCGTGGTGGCAGTCGTCGCAGGTGGTGACGCAGGCGTGCAGCAGGTCGTGGACGGAATGATCGAGCAAACGGTCCTGGCGGTGCAGGACTTGCACGGCGGCCTCGCACACCGTGGCGCAGTTGAGCGTGGTGCGAATGCAGCCGCGCACGCGGGCGGGGTTTTCCTGGTCGAGGCACGCCTCCGCGCCGGCCAGGCAAGCTTGGATGCAATCGGCCAGCGCCTTCAGGGCGGCGGCGCGCGCCTCGAGCCACGCCGCCGTGGGGCGGCGGGGGGCAGGCGGAGAAACGGTCGGTTTCATGAGGTGAGCATAGAGCCGCAGATACCCGGCGGCCATCGGGTGTCCACCCGCCACCCGAATGGGGCGGGCCCGGTGTTTTGACCCGCCTGCCACCCCACGCGAACGGGGTGGGGCCGCCCAGCGCCCGATCCGGGAACGGGTGTTTCCCCAACGGTTGCGCGGGAGGCCAGCCGATTGTTCGGCGCCGCCGGCGGGATAGATTGGGCGCACACCCGCATATTTCCCGTTTTCATTCCTGCAACCGAGGAGGCCCGTCATGAACCATCAGCTCACCCAATGGAACACGTTCCGCAAACTCGAGGACGTACACCACCGCCTGGCCGGCCTGTTTGAGCGGACGCCGTTCCGGCGCGACCGCGAGGAATCGATGGCAGAGTCGGCCTGGGCGCCGCTCGTTGACATCGAGGAAAACGAGAAAGGCTACGAGGTGCGGGCCGAGTTGCCCGCACTGAAGCGCGACGACATCAAGGTGAGCGTCGAGGGCGGGGTCCTCGTGATCGCCGGCGAGCGCAAGCAGGAGGAGGGCAAGAAAGGGAAACGCTACCACCGCGTGGAGCGCTCCTACGGCAGTTTTGTCCGCAGCTTTAGTCTGCCGGACGACGCGGATGCGGCGCAAATCAGCGCCGCCTACCGGGACGGTATCCTTGCCGTCTCGATACCCAAATCCGAGCAGGCTCGTCCGCGCGCCATCGAGGTAAACGTGGGGTGAGCCGGCGATGAGCGCGTGGGACCTGTGCGATCCGGCGTCCGGCCGCGTGGCCGCCGGATCCGCTCTTCGGAACGGGATCCTCATGGTGGTCGACGACGATCCCGCCCTCACGGCTCCGGAGGACGGCGTGCCCGTGCGCCGTCCCCCGCGGCCGCCGCTCGGCTTCCTCGCGGGGCTGGTCGTGCTCGCGATCGTGCTCGCGATCGCCGTGGGCCGCGCCCGGTCGGCCGGACGCATGGCCGCCGCGCTGCGCCTCGAGTTGACGGAAAGCCGCCGCGACTATGCCAGCTTGCAGGCGAGATCCGAGGACGCCCGTCGCCAATCCGCGGCATTGCAGGCGCGGGTCCAGGAAACGGAGGACAAGCTCAAGGCGCTCCAGGGCAGCGCCGACCTGGCGAACGCGACGACGGAGGATCTGCGCGGCCAGCTCGCCAAGGCGCAGGGTGCGCTCGCGGACCTCCAGGTTCGCTTCGAGGAGGCCAGCGCGGTTCGCGGCCGGCTGGAGGAGGTGGAGAGTTCGAGCGCGCAGACGCAGCAGGCATTGCGGGCCGCGACGGAGAAAATCCAATCCCTGCAGGGCGAACTGGCCGCCGCGGGCGCCCGTGAACGGGCGCTGCAGGCCCGCGTCGAGCCGGCGAATTCCGCAGCCACGCCGGCGGGCGGACGCTGATCGCCTGAGGTGCCGGGACGCCGAGCGATTGCCCGTTAAGCCATTTTGAAACGGAGGCTGGGCGTGCCGGCGGACGGCGAATACTTGCCAGAGCGGGCTACTCCGCGCCGGGCCGGACGAGGGGAACTAGCTCCGCCGGGCAGATGTGAGGCGGGCTTTGCGCTCCGGATCGGGCCCGGCGGGCGGCTCCGGCTTTTTGTCCGCGATCCACCCCTCGAGTTCGTCCATGGTCCGCAGGAACTCCTTCTCGAGATCCACGCCGTACATCTTTGAGAGGACCAGCACGCACCAGAGGCAGTCGGATAACTCGTGCGCCAGTTTTTGGTCGACGCCCGGCACGTCGCGGATACCGCCCTTGGCCATCACGAGTTTCATCAGGTCACCCACGTCCACCACGAAACCCTGCATCACCTCTTCCTTTGTCCATTCGCGCCGGAATTTCGCCTGCTCGAATTCAGCGAAGCGCCTTCGGATCTCCATGGCCCGTTCACTTAATTTATCGATGTCCATCGGAAGAGTTGGCCTGACTTTGGGCGAGGGGAGGTCCTTTCGGCCCGACGCCTGCGTTCAGCCAAGGCTGGGCGCCAGATCGGACATCGGCTCGCCGGCTGGCCGGGCCTTGCTTCCGTACCAGGCTTCGTCGGGTGCTGCCGGCCTCACGCCGGCATCAGCCGGCGGCGTGAAAGTTCTTGGGGCGGGCCCCCGGGGGTGGTCAGGCCTTCTTGATGTGACTAAGCACATTGATGACGACGCCGTTTGGATCTACGGCGAAAAAACGGCGGACACCCCACGGCTCCGATGTCAGCGGATAGACGATCTTGATCCCCCGCGCCACGGCCTTCGCATGCACCGAATCGACATCGCCGACCTCCACGGAGATCGCGGGCACCGGCGACGAAGGCTGTGCTTTCAAGACCGTAACCTGCGCGGTCGGATTCTGGGGTGAGACAAACGTCATGATCCAACCCATATCCATGCCGAGGTTGAATCCGAGAAACTCGGTGTAGAATTCCCGGCTCTCGTCCATGTGATCGGAGCTGATGTCCGGGACTACGCGTTGAATCGACATGAATGGTTTGGTCCTTTGCGGCCGAACGTTTCAGATATGCCGCGCGCGGGCGAGCGTTTGTTTCCGTGGCGAAAGCCGCCGTGCTCGTGGCGCGGAGATTCGTCACATCCTACGCCGCGAATTTCCGGTGGCGATGCGGTCGGATTCAACGGGCGAGGCCGGCATGCGGCGGGATGGAAGCTTCTGCTTGAGGCGGAGCACGGGCGCGAAGAGGTCGCCCCGGCGGGCCACGCGCGCCAGGACCTCCTTCGGCCCGAAGCGCAGCCGGTCGGCCTTCTTCGTGCGGACGGCGCCCTCGACCTCGGCCCAGGCGAGGGGAGTCGAGACCGACGGCTCCGGCGTGGCCCGCAGCGAGTAGGCGCACACGGTCGTCTTGTGGGTGTCGTTCTGGCTCCAATCGATGAAGACCTTCCCCCCGCGGAGGTCCTTGCGCATGTTGGCGGTGACATCATTCGGCAGCTCCGCCGCGAGCTCTTCAGCCAGGGCCCGCGAGATGGCCTTCGTGGCCCCGAAGGTCGCGGGCGTGTTGAGCGGCACGTAGACCTGAAGGCCCTTTGAACCCGACGTCTTGGGAAACGAGCCGAGGCTGCGGTCGGCCAGCCGCGCACGGATCTTCATCGCCACCCGCGCGCACTCGAGCAGTCCCGCGCCGGGGCCCGGGTCGAGATCGAACACCATGACCGTCGGCCGGGCCGGGGCGGTTGCGGCGCGCGCGAGCGAAACGTGCAGCTCGAGGTCGGCGAGGTTGGCGGCCCAGACGAGCGCCGGCAGCGTGTCGACGACGCAATACCGGATCGTCCGCTGGCTGCGCGTCGAAGTGACGGCGACCGTCGGCAGCCAGCGGGGCCGGTGGGCCGGGCAGTTCTTTTCGTAGAAGAAGAACCGGCCGACGCCGTCGGGATAGCGTTTCATCGTGAGCGCGCGGCCCGCGAGGTGCGGCAGCAGGACCGGGGCGATGTCGATGTAATAGTGGATCACGTCGCCCTTCGTGAATCCCGTCTCCGGGTACAGCACCTTGTCGAGGTGCGAGACCTCGATCTCCTGTTTGCCGATTCGCAATAGCGTTGATGAGGCGCGGCTCATGGGCCGGCGATTCTAGGGCGCCGGGTGACGCCCGCCATCAGGCGGAATGTGGCGAGGAGGGTCGGGTAGGTGGGGCCCGCACTCCGTGCGGGCATGGCATCGCGGCGTAAAGCCGCTCCTACAGCGGAGGCGGTCTACTTCGAGGCCAGCAGGCGCAGGAGCGCGCGCTCGGCCGGGCTCAGGGCGATGCGGCGGCGCGAGGTGGCCTTCTCGGCCGGAAACGCGACCGGCAGCGTGCCATCGAGGTAGGCGGCGACCACCCGCGGGTGGATGTAGCACTGGCGGGCAATCGCGGGCGTGTTGCCCAGCAGGCGCGCAACCTCGGCGGCGGCGTCGGCAACCCGGCGTTTGGTCTTGGGCCAGCGGGCGAGCTCGGGCGAACCGAGCAGCCGGGCCGCGGAGAGCGTGCCGGCCCACGTGCGAAAATCCTTGGCGGTGACGTCGGCGCCGGCGGCGGCGCGCAGGTAGTCGTTCACGTCGCCCGAGGTGATCGAGTGGATGTGGCCGTCGTCCCCGACAAACTGGAAGAGATCCTGCCCGGGCAGGTCCTGCAACCGGCGGAGCAGGGCGGCCAGGCGCGGGTCGCGGCGTTCGATCTCGTGCCAGCGCCCGCTCTTGCCGCGAAAATGGAACCGCATCGTGGTGCGGCCGACGTCGACGTGGCGGTTGCGGAAGGTCGTGAGGCCGTACGAGTGGTTGGCCTGGGCGTATTCCTCGTTGCCGACGCGGATCAGTGTCGACTCAAGCAGGCTGACGAGGGCGGCGAGGACGGTCGCGCGGGCCAGCGGCGGACCGCGCAAGTCGCGCGCCACCCGCCGGCGGATGGCCGGGAGCCGGCGGCCGAAGTCGAGCAGGTGTTCGAACTTCGAGCGGTCGCGCGCGGCGCGCCAGTCCTCATGGTAACGGTATTGCCAGCGCCCGCGGGCATCGCGGCCGGCCGCCTGGAGGTGTCCGGCGGGATCGCCGCAGATCCAGACGTCGCGCCAGGCGGGCGGGATCGCGAGCCGCCGGATCCGCGCGAGCGTCCGCGAATCGCGCACGGCCCGGCCGCGGGCGGTGCGATACCGGAATCTTCCCGGTGCGCCGAGCCGGGAGAATCCCGGGGCGAAGCGGGTCACATAGCGAACACGCGATCGGACGGGTTTGGCGCGGGGCGGCTGCTTCATGGGCTGCGGGTAAATTAAGCGGGGCAAGGGAGAGTTTCTCGCGGGAGAGCTCCCTGACCCGGCGAAGAACCGGCGAGGAGGGAAACCATCGGGGCGTAAAGCCCCGCCGGCCTGCAGAGGACAATGGTACCGTGGTGGAATGCGACCCGCGGGTGCGGTTCCGGGAAATCCTCCATGGCCTGCCGCGGAACCATTGCCGGGGCGCGCTTTCGGGAGGAGTATGCCAGCGTTGGAAGTGAAACGCACCGGGCCCGTCCTGCGCCCGGACAGCAAGCGGGTGTTCTTTCGCCCGTTCGAGCTGCCGACGCGCGAACGCCTCATTCGCGTGCTGGCGCGGGTGATGGCACTCGACGACGACGAGGCCGCCCGGGACGCCCAGCAGGTCCTGCACTCGTTCGTGGGCCGCCACCAGAAGCTGCGGGAGTACCTGCTCCACCGGTTCGACGAGGTGCGGGGCGACCTGATCACGGACCAGCCGGTGCACGAGCACCGCCGCCTGCTGATCGGCTCGTACCTGACGCAGGAGTATGCGCTGGAGGCGGCGGCGCTGTTCAATCCCTCGATGGTGCCGCACCCGGACCAGTCGGGCGTGGCGCCCGGCCACCTGCGCGCGGTGCTGAGCCTCCGCGCCACGGGCGAGGGGCACATCTCGTCCATTTGTTTCCGCACCGTCGAGGTCGGGCCCGGCGGCAGCATCAACGTGAATCCGCCGACGCGGTTCGTCACGGCGGCGGCCGCGTACCCGAACGCCCTCTTCGAGAAGGTGCTGTTCGAGCGCAAGCTCGGCGAGCTGGGCCTGCTCGGGGCCTTCGCGGGCGCGGTGCTCGAGCGGCTCCCGCAGGATTTCACCCTCGACGAGCTGCACGCCGTCGTGAACAGCCGCCTGCGCCAGGCGTGGTCGTCCGACCGCGACCACCAGCAGCACGTGGCGAGCGGCATCGTCGCCCTGGCCCGCTCGAACTACGAGCTGCGCTTCGACCCGTCCACGCGGCTGTCCGAGCGCGTCATCTTCCCGTACACGCCGGCGCAGAGCCGCGGCATCGAGGACGCGCGCTTCGTGGCCTTCCGCGAGGACGACGGTCGCATCAACTACTACGCGACCTACTCGGCCTACGACGGCGAGATCGTGCTGCCGCAGATCGTCGAGACGCGGGATTTCCTCGATTTCCGGATCAGCACACTCAATGGCCCGGCGATCCGCAACAAGGGCCTCGCGCTGTTCCCGCGCAAGATCGACGGCCACTACGCCATGATCTCGCGGCAGGACGGCGAGAACCTCTTCATCATGTTTTCCGAGATGCTGCACTTCTGGCACGAGAAGCGGCTGCTGATGCGGCCGACCGAGGCCTGGGAGTTCGTGCAGATCGGCAACTGTGGCTCGCCGATCGAGACGCCCGAGGGCTGGCTGCTGCTGACGCATGGCGTCGGCCCGATGCGGCGCTATGTGCTCGGCGCGGCGCTGCTGGACCTGGCGGACCCGCGGCGGGTGATCGGCCGCCTGCGCGAGCCGCTCCTCACGCCGGGGGAGGAGGAGCGGGAGGGTTACGTGCCAAATGTCGTCTACAGCTGCGGCGGACTCGTGCACGACGGCCTGCTGATCCTGCCCTATGCCATGAGCGACCAATGCGCGGGTTTTGCGCACGTGGCGCTCGACGCGCTGCTGGCCGAGTTGAAGCGGCACCCGGGGGGCGAGACATGAGCCGGCGCCCTCCCTCGGGCCGCCTCGCGCTGATCGGCAGCTACCCGCCCCGGCGGTGCGGGATCGCGACGTTTTCCCACGACGTCTACCGGGCCCTGGTGGAGCAATTCCCCGGCGTCGACTGCCAGGTGATCCCGGTGAACGACCAGCCCGGTTACGAGTATCCCCCCGAGGTGCGGTTCGAGATCGACGAGCTCGACGACGCCTCCTACCAGCGCGCCGCCGAATTCATCAATTTCAGCGAGGCCGAGATCGTGATCCTGCAGCATGAGTTCGGGATCTACGGCGGCCGGGCGGGCAGCCACATCCTGACCCTGCTGCGCGACCTGCAGGTGCCGGTGGTCACGCACCTGCACACCATCCTCGATCGTTTCAAACCGGCGCCCGGCCGCGTGCTGGACGAGATCATCCGGCGCTCGGCGCGGCTGATCGTCATGAGCGAGCGCGGCCGCCGGATCCTCGAGCGCAACCACGCGGTGAATCCCGCCCGCATCGACGTGATCCCCCATGGCATCCCCGACATGCCCTTCGTCGATCCGAGCTTCTACAAGGACAGCTTCGGGGTCGAGGGGCGGAAGGTGCTGCTGACCTTCGGCCTGCTCAACCCGATGAAGGGCATTGAGCACATGATCGCGGCCCTGCCCGAAATTCTCCGGGTCGTGCCGGACGTCGTGTACATCGTGCTGGGGGCGACCCACCCCGGCATCCTGCGCCACGAGGGCGAGAGCTACCGGCTGCGGCTCGAGCGCCTGGTGCACCGGCTCAACCTCGGCGAGCACGTGATCTTCTACAACCGGTTCGTCAGCCTGCCCGAGCTGCAGACGTTCATCGGCGCGGCCGACGTCTACGTGACGCCCTACCTGGCCCGCGAACAGATCACCTCGGGCGCGCTGGCCTATGCCTTCGGTTGCGGCAAGGCGGTCGTGTCGACGCCCTATCCGCACGCCCGGGAACTGCTGGCCGATGGGCGCGGCGTGCTGGTGCCCTACGCCGACAGCGCGGCCCTCGCGCGCGAGATCACCGCGTTGCTGCAGGACGAGGCGCGCCACAACGCGATGCGCAAGCAGGCCTACCTGCTCGGCCGCGAAATGACCTGGGCCAACGTCGCCCGCCGGATGATGGCGAGTTACCAGCGCGGCCGGTTCGGGCCGGTGCGCCGCCGCCTCGCGCTGCGCACGCTCGGGGAGGAGCGGCCGGCCATGCCGCCGCTGGTGCTCGACCACCTGCGGCGGTTGACCGATGGCACCGGCATCCTGCACCACGCGGTGCACCTCGTGCCGGAGTTCGCGCAGGGCTACCACACGGTCGACAACGCCCTGGCGCTGCGCCTCGGCGTGTTGCTGGAGGAAACCGGCGAGGCCGCGGCGGTGCATCCGCTGATCTCGACGTACGCGGCGTTGGTGAGCCACGCCCTGGTGCCGGCGACGGGTCGCTTCCACGACCGGTTGTCGTTCGGCCGCGCCTGGGATTTCGAAGCCTCCGACGTGACGCTCGGCACGGTCGTTTGGGCGCTGGGCACGTGCGTCGGGCGGATGAACCTGATGGGCTTGCAGCGCTGGGCGGCGCAGTTGCTCGGCCAGGCGCTGCCGGCGCTGGCCACCGCGACGGAGCCGCGCGCCTGGGCGCTCGGTTTGCTCGGGCTGCAGGAGTATTTCCGGCGTTTCACGGGCGATCGCTTCGCCGCGCAGGTGCGGGAGTCGCTCGCGGCGCGGCTCCTGGCCGAGTTCGGGCGGCACCGGCGGCCCGGCTGGATGTGGTGCGAATCGAGCGTCGGTCCCGCCGCGGCGCAGCTGCCGCAGGCGCTGATTCGCGTCGGGCGCGAGCGGGGGCTGCCGGAAATGCTGCAGACCGGCCTGCAGAGCCTGCGCTGGCTGATGGACCGCCGGCGCGCCCCGGGCGGGGAGTTTCGCGCCGTCGCCGGGCTCGACGACAGCGAAACGCGCGTGACGGCGGAAAGCGAGCAGAGGCCGACGGAGGCGGCGGCGGCGGTCGCGGCCTGCCTGGAGGCCTATGCGGCCACGGGCGACGCGGCGTGGCACGAGGACGCCCGCCGGGCATTCGAATGGCTCCTGGGCAGCAACGACCTTGGCGAGCCGCTCTACGACGTCACCAGCGGCGGCTGCCGCGACGCGCTGCTCATCGACCGGGTGAATTTGAACGAGGGCGCGGAGGCCACGCTGGCGTTCCTCACGGCCCGGCAGGAGATGCGCCTGGTCAAACTGGCGATGAGTTCCTTCAACCAAGCCGCGGAACCTCCCGCGGCTGAGGCCGAGGCCGAGACCGCGGAGGCGCCGCCGGAGCTGGTGAACGAACCGCCGCCGGCCGGCGCGGTCCCGCCGGGCATCAAGCTGGAGGAGCGGCTGCAGGCTGCGATGCCCAGCCCGCGCGGAGGGCGCTCCACCTAGCGGCCCACCGCGCCGAGCAGGTCGGCGAGACGGAAGCCGACCACGGCGGAATAGGCGTCGCCGGCGCCGTAGTACAGGAGCGCAAGGTCGTCGGCGAGTTCGAGGCCCGTGGGGAACACCACATTGGGCACGAAGCCATTGCGTTCGAAATCCAGCTCCGGCACGAACACGGCGTCGGAGGACACGCCAAGGACCTTGGCGGGATTGGCGAAGTCGAGCAGCAGCAGGCCGCCGGCGTAGCGGCCCGGATCCGCGAGGTCGAGGCGCCGGTCGTTGCCGTGATAGAACTCGAGCCAGCCGACGGACGTGCGCACGGGCGGCGCGCCGGCGCCCAGGCGCTCGCGTTCCCACTCGAGGCGCGGGCGGCGGAGCGGCACGGGCGAGCCCCAGTCGAGGAGATCGGGCGACGTGGCCAGCCACATCTCCGGCCGCGTGAGCGCCGACGACAGCGACGGCCGGTGCAGCGCGGTATAGCGCCCGTCGATGCGCTCGGGGAAGAGCACGACGTCCTTGTTGTCCGGACAAAGGATGAGCCCGTGCCGGGTGAAGGTGCGGAAGTCGGGCGTCGATGCGAGCGCGGTCGCGGCGCCATGGCGCGAAACGGCGACATAGGTGATGTAGAACACGTCGCCGATGCGGGTGATGCGCGGGTCCTCCACGCCGTACTCCTCGAGGTCGTTCTGCGGCAGGAAGCGGGTCGGGTCCATGCGATCGACCACGCGCCCGTCGCGGCTGTGGAACAGGCACAGGTGCGAGACGAAGGTCAGGCGGAGATGGCCGTCGGCGCGAAAGCGCACGCTGCGCGTGTCCAGCCGCTCCACCACCTCCTCCCGCACCCAGTCGAAGATCAGGCGGCGCGCGGGAAATTCCCAGCGCGGCAGCGCGATCCAGCCCGGGCGTTCCTCGACGGGGACCTCCGCCACCCGTGCGAGCAGCACGGTGGCGCCCTCGAACAGCGCCACCGCGGGATTGAAGACGCCGGCCGGCTTGAGATTGTCCTGGGAAGGGCCGACGTCACCGGGGCCGAGCAGTCGATGCGTGAAAAGTCGTGGGAGTGCCATGTGCCTGAGCTGACCGACGATCGGCCGCGCCGTTCCGGCATCGCGGGCAAGACCCCGCCGCCCGCACGGACGACACCGGTGCAGACCTCAGGTTGCCGCCTGATGGCGACGCCGAGCCGCGCGACCTAAATTGCGCGTCAAGTCCCGGCCGCGCTGGAAACATGCAGTCCGTCCGTATCCCGGGCGAGCGGGCGCGCGCGGCGGCGAATCCCCGGGTTCAACCCAACGAGATCATGCCCAGGACATCCAAATCCAGCCGATCGCGCAGTGACGGCGGCAATTCCAGCCGATCGCGCAGCGCCAGTTCCCACCGCGGTGACGTCAGTCGCAGCGCCCACGCGCGCTCCGACCCGTCGAACGACTCCCGTCATGCGCGTTCCGCCTCGAGCGGCCACGGCCGCCGGAGCTCGTCGTCCTCGCAGGATAGCGAGGAAGACTTCGCCCCGTAACGGGCGCGCCGGAGCGGGGTGGCCGATGCCGCCCCGGCGCACGGCGGGTGGGAACCGCCTTCCTTGACGGGCACTCCTCTTGCTCGAGCAGATTAACTTGAACTGTAGCCGCGTTGGAGCGCAGCGACAACGTGGCAGCTCCCGGACCACGCTTTCGCCAGCGGCTCAAGCGCGGCTACGCCTCTTTAGAAAAGGCCGCAGAGGAAACCCAGCAGCGCCTCGGCGGACTGAAGCCGTGGGCGCCGACCGTCCTGCGCTCCCGTCAACCGGGCCGACACCCGGCCCACCGCAGCCACTCTAGCCAATCCGGGCCCGGCGGCCATCAGGCGGGTTCCGGCCATGGAGTTCGGGGCCGCATGCGGGCCGGCTGCCCGAAAGGGCCGAATCTCGTAAATGGATTTTCAAACTGCGGCGGCTGAGCGCGTGGCGCCGGGTCCGAGGTTGCCGGCGGAAGGGAATAGCCCTCAATGCCGCGCACCATCGGGCGCTTCCCGCCTGGTTCACCGGGTCTTTGCCCGGTCCACTTTCCCCGGTGCCGACGGCACCAATTTTCCCGAAACATGTCCGTTTGCTCCATGCCACGCCCGGGCCGACATTGCGCCATGAACCTGAAGATCCACCTGCCGCCGAAGAAACGCCGGCTGGCGATCCTGGGATTCCTGATTCTTGCGCTTTGTGGCATGGTGGCGGCCGCGTCCATCCCGACGGGGCGACGCAGCGCGGCCAAAAGAAACGAAAAGGCTCCGGCACCGGCCGCGCCGGTGGACGAGGGTGCGTCCGGAGCGAAGCGCCGGTCGGGCACCGAACCGGTGCCGGAAAAGCTGCAGCTCGCGACCGGGGAAATGCCGGACGCGACCTTCAAGCATTTCACCGGCCAGGATGTGTACTCGAGCGACCGGCGGTACCTCGGCGCCGTGAAGGATTTCATCATCGACGCGGCCTCGGGAAACGTGACCTGCGCGATCGTCTACACGGGCGGATTCTTCGGCCTCGGCGACCATCTCTACCTCGTGCCGATCCACGCCATGAAGTTCTCCGTCGACCGCTTCACGCTGCCGGTGTCGAAGGCCGAGTGGGTGCAATCGCCGTCGCTCGACGAGAAGGACTACGAACAAGGTCTCTTGGTGGTGCACCCAGGCGAACTGCAGAAGCTGGAGGAGATCTATCATCAGCGTCCCGGTGGGTTGACCGGACACGAGCAGTTGCGCCTCCTCTACGTGCGCGCTTCCCGCCTCGAGGGACGCACCGTGCACAGCGGCCTCGACGGCGAATTGGGCCGGATCAAGTCCATCGTCATCGACCCGGATCGCGGCAAGGCCGCGGCGCTGCTGGTGCCCGCGGCCAGCGTGGCCGGCGAGAGCCAGAATGTGTTCGTGCCGCTCTCGCGACTGCAGGTGAGCTGGACCGGGGCCGACGCGATCGGAACCGACCTGAGACTGGCGGAACTTCGCCGCGTGGCGGGGGTGTCGCCGGAGGCCAGCCCGCGACTGAGCCTGTGACGATCGCGGGGGTTGGCGGATCCAGCCCTCCCGCCGGTGGGCGAAAAGTCGACGCATGCCTCGACCGACGTTCCGCCTCAAGGGCGACGGCCGACGCCGGCGCTGTCGCTCCACGCCGGGGTCAGGCAGCCGGCGGCGTGCAGGACGCGATGGCTTTCGGCGATGACATCAGCGGTGGACTCATGGAGGTACGAGTCGGGCAGGGTTGGATCGGAGAGCATTTCCAGCGCGACCCAACGGTCGTAGCCGGCCTCGCGCAACATCTCGCCCCAGTCCGCGAAGGGAATGAGGCCGCGGCCCGGCACGAGCCGGTCGTTGAGGCGGCGCGGTCCGCCGTTGCGCCAGTCGCTGGCGTGGACGAGTGCGACCGAGTCGATGCTTTCCCAGACATGCGCCAGGATCTCGGGCTGGTCCCAGACATTCCACAGGTCGCAAACGAGGCCAAACGACTCGTGGCCCACCGCGTAGGCGAGGGTCACCGCCTCGGACCACGTGCAGATGAAGCTGTCGGTGTTCATCATCACCGAGTGCAGCGGCTCGAACGCCACGCGCACGCCGCGCGCGGCCGCCTCGCTGGAAAGGCGCACGGCGTTCTCGAACAGGACCTCGCGCGCGTGGGCCAGGTCGTGGTTGGGGGCCCGGCCGCTGATCAATACGTACACGGGCTTTTCCTCCGGCAGCGCGCCGCCGACAAGATCCATGGTGCGCCGCATGGCATCGAAGCGGGCCTGCGGGTCGGAAGGCTCTGCCGCCATCGAATCGGGAAAGACCGAATGGACCCGCGCCTGCACGCTGCAGACGCGCAGTCCCGCCTCCGGCACGGCCTGCAGCTGCGCGGCCGCCTGGCGCGGGTCGGTCGACAATTTCCTCTCGCAGAGCTCGATCGCCGGAATGCCGAGGCGCGTACAGAGGGCCAGGTCCTCCTCGAAGGACAGGTTCGTGGTGAATTGGCTGAGGGCGAATCGTTCCATGACGGGAGGGGTTGGGAGGTTTCCCTCACTAATCGCACGGCCAAGCGGCTGCCGCCATCGGGCCAATCCCGGGTGCACGGGCCGGTTGCAGAAGGGGGCCGGCGGCCCCGCATGGGGAGTGGTGCCATGGGCGGGATAAGGCCCCGCCCGAAATGGGCACGGGTCGCGAAACCCCGGCGCGCCGGGGACCACTAAGAAGGAAAAATCATCACCATGGCCACCACCTCCACCGCCAGCACCCTCGAAAGAAATTCCCATTCGCCAACCCTGGCGGACGAAGCCGCGGGCCACGTGCCGCGGATCCTGAGCGGCCAGCGCGCGCTCGTGACGGGCGCCAGCTCGGGCATCGGCCAGGCCGTGGCGGTCGCGTTCGCCCGGGCGGGGGCGAACGTCGCCGTCAATTACGCCCACGGCGAGGAGGGCGCGCGCGAGACCGCCGCGCAGGTCGGCGAGGCGGGGACGAAGCCGCTGGTGGTGCAGGCGGACGTCAGCAAGGAGGCGGAGGTGCGCGCGATGTTTGCGCAGGTGACCGGGGCCTGGGGCGGGCTCGACATCCTCGTCGCGAACGCCGGTATCCAGCAGGACGCGCCCTTGATCGACATGACACTCGAGCAATGGCAGCGCGTGATCGACGTCAACCTGACGGGCCAGTTCCTCTGCCTGCGCGAGGCGGTGCGCCAGTTCCGCCGCCAAGGCGTGCTGCAGGGCTTGTCGCGCGCCGCCGGCAAGATCATCTGCATGAGTTCCGTGCACGACGTCATCCCCTGGACCGGGCACGTCAACTACACGGCTTCGAAGGGCGGCATCTCGATGCTGATGAAAAGCGTGGCGCAGGAGGTCGCGCCGATGCGGATCCGCGTGAACGCGATCTCGCCCGGGGCCATCCGGACGCCGCTGAACCGGCCGGCGTGGGAAACCAAGAAAGCCTATGACGATCTCATGCGGCTCATTCCGTACAACCGCATCGGCGAGCCGGAGGACATCGGGCGCGCCGCGGTGTGGCTGGCGTCGGACCTGTCGGATTACGTCACGGGCGAGACGCTGTACGTCGACGGCGGCATGACGCTGTTCCCGGCGTTCGAGCACGGCGGGTGAAGGCGGGACCGGGGTGGCAGGCCGGGTTCATCCCGCGATCCGGCGCAAATTTTCGCGGCATAAAGCCGCTCCTACAGTGGAATGTCAGGCGCCGCTACATGTGCGGTGTGGCATAACGGCCGATGAGCGAAGCCTGCGCGAGCACCTTGCCCTTCATCGCGGCCTCGACCTCCGAACGCGACACGCCGTCGGGCAGGTCGAGCCGATCCGCGAGTGCATACAGGTGGAAAAAATAACGATGCTCGCCGTCCGGCGGCTTCGGTCCCGCGTATCCAACCTGGCCGGCATCGTTGCGACCCTGGCCGAGGCCGCGCGGGAGATGGTTCTCCGCGAGGCGTGAAGCCGCGGGGTCGAGGTTGTAGGCCACCCAGTGGGTGAAGGTGCCCTTGGGCGCATCGGGATCGTCGATGATCAACGCCAGCGATTCCGCGTTCGGCGGGACATCGACGAATTCCAGCGGGGGCGAGATGTTTTCGCCATACTGGCTGAAACGATCCGGCATCACGTCGCCGGGCGCGAAGGCAGGGGAGCTGATCTTCATCGGGCACGATAGCCTCGCCGGTGCCACCGCGGCATGGGGCGGCATCCGAGCGGGGCATGGGGCGCTGGATCCTTGGAAGCTTGGTGAAGCCCGCACTCCGGGCGGGCTGATTTGCCAGATTGGAGGCGGGACGCCCCCGTCCCGCGGGTTGGCATGCGCGCTTGCAGGTCGCGGGGTGAAGGCACCCCGCCTCCAAATCGGACCAACCTGCACCGGGTGCAGGTTCCACCCTCACCGCGGCGCGATGAGCGCGAGGCCCGAGACAGGATCGGGGCGTTTCTCGAGGGCGCCGCCGGTCAGCAGCATCACCTCGAGCGTCGGCCGCACGAGCCCGCGCAGGAGATGCCCGCCCCGCGTCGAGCCATCGCGTCGTCCCAGCACGGCGTGGGCGTGCACGGTGGCGCGCCCGTCGTTCCAGGCGATGTCGCCCGCGAGCACGAGTACCTCGACCTGCTCGTCGACCGGAAGGTGCAGGTAGTCCTTCTTCTCCCAGTCGAAGTAGGCGAGGATGGCGGACGAGAACGCGCCGATGGCGGTGAAGTGGCCGGCGTGGAGGTTCTCCCGCTGGGCGAATTGGGTGAGCCCGGCGATGACCTCATCGCCGGTGGCGAAGATGAGGGCATGGGTGGGGCCGCCGTCGCGGTTGAGCAGCTGGGATTTCATCGTTGGCTTTTTTCGACGCCGGACGCGTTGCCGGCGAGTTCGAGCAGTTGCGCCAGGTGGATGGCCCCGCGGTCGGTGGTCTGGCGGATCTGTTCCCGGCAGCTGAATCCGTTGGCGACGATGTGCGTCGTGGCTTCGGCGGCGCGCACGCGCGGCAGCAGGACGCGCTCACCGCAGGCGATCGAGACGTCGTAGTGGTCCTTCTCGAAGCCAAAGGCGCCGGCCATGCCGCAGCAGCCGGAGTCGAGGATTTCGTAGCCGACGCCGAGCCGGCGCAGGACGTGTTCCTCGCTGGTCATCTTCATGAGCGCCTTTTGGTGGCAATGGCCGTGGACGAGGGCGCGACCGGCCAGATAGGGGAGCTTGGCCTCGGGCATGCGTTGCTGGATGAACTCGCTCAACAGGAGCGTCTGGTGGGAGAGGCGGAGGGCATCCTCGTCGTGCGGCAGCAGGTTCGGCAGTTCGTCGCGAAACACCGCGGTGCAGCTGGGCTCCAGGCCGATCAGCGGCGTGCCGGCGCGGATGTCGTCGCGCAGCTCGTCGAGGATGCGCTCCAGCCAGCGCCGCGCGGTGTCGAGCATGCCGTAGTCGTACAGCGGCCGGCCGCAGCAGAGATGGACGCGCGGCACGACGACCTGCCAGCCGTGGCGTTCGAGGAAGCGCGTGGCGGCGCGCGCCACCTCGGGATGATAGTGGTTGTTGAAGGTGTCCGGCCAGAGGAGTACGCGTGGCCCGGTGGCGGGCACGGGCGTCCGGCGGAAGAACCAGTGTTTGAACGACTCGGTGGCGAACCGCGGGATCTGGCGCGCGGGCGCCACTCCGATGAGGCCCTTGATCAGCGACCTCAGGCCCGGCGCGCCGAGCAGGAAATTCGAAAGGCGCGGGAAGGCCGCGCCCAGCGGCGCCCAGCGGCCGATGAGTCCGAAGGCGTAGGCGTGCGGGGGCCGGAGGCGGTGGTGGTAATAGTGGGCGAGGAACTCGGCCTTGTACGTGGCCATGTCGACGTGCACGGGGCAGTCGCCCTTGCAGCCCTTGCAGGAGAGGCAGAGGTCGAGCGCGTCCTTGACCGGGCGGCTGCGCCAGCCGTCGGGCAATAGTTCGCCCTGCAGCATTTCGAACAGGAGGTGGGCCCGGCCGCGGGTCGAATGCATTTCGTCGCGCGTGACCATGTAGCTCGGGCACATGGTGCCGCCTTCAGCGTGGCGGCATTTGCCCACGCCCACGCAGCGCAGCGCCGCGCGGCTGAAGCTGCCCTGGTCGTCGCGAAAGCTGAAATGCGTGGCGGGCTGGGGCGGCCGGTAATTCGGGCCGAGGCGCAGGTGCTCGAGGATGCCGTAGGGGTCGACCACCTTGCCGGGGTTCATTTTCCCGGTGGGATCCCAGGTGCCCTTGAACTGCCGGAAGGCATCCATCAGTTCCGGGCCGAAGAGCTTCGGCAGGAGTTCGCCGCGCGACTGGCCGTCGCCATGCTCGCCGGAGAAGGAGCCGCCGTAACGGATGACGAGGTCCGCGGCTTCCTCGACGAAGTCGTGGTAGTGCCGCAGGCCGTCGGCATCGACGAGGTCGAAGTCCACCCGGCAGTGGATGCAGCCCTGGCCGTAATGGCCGTAGAGCGCCGGCTCGTAATGGTAACGGTCGAACAGGCTCCGGAGGTCGCGCAGGTAATCGCCGACGTCGGCCGGGTCGACGGCCGAGTCCTCCCAGCCGGGCCAGAAGTCCGGCTTGCCCTTGACGAAGGCGGTGGCGCCGAGGCCGGCCTCGCGCGCCTCCCACACGATCTTCATCTGCGCGGGGTCGTCGTAATATTTCATGTGCGGCGGCGCCTTCGCGCGGCGCAACTTCTCCTGGACGCGGCTGGCTTGGGCGTGGCAGTCCTCGCGGGTGTCGCCGCCGAACTCCACCAGCAACCAGCCCCGGCCCTCGGGCAGCAGCTGGAGGGCGTCGCGGTGCATGTGGTGCTCGCGCATGAACTCGACGAGGAGGTGATCGACGCCTTCCAGCCCGATCGGGCGGGCGGGTAGAATCTCCTTCACGTCGTGCCCGGCGGCGAAGGCGTCGGGATAGCCGAGGACCAGGAGGCCGCGGGACTTCGGCCGCGGCACGAGCTTGAGCGTGGCCTCGAGGATGACGACGCACGTGCCTTCGCTGCCGGCGACGGCGCGGGCGAGGTTGCACTGGCCGGGCAGCAGGTCGTCGAGGTTGTAACCGGAAACGCGGCGGGGAATCTTGGGGAAGCGGTCGCCGATCGCACCGGCGAAGCGCTCGCGAATGCCCTTGAGCCGCCGGTAGATGTCGCCGGTGCGTCCGCCGGCCGCGATGGCGGCGTCGAAGTCGGCTTCGGTGGCCGGCCCGAGGCGCAGGATCGTGCCGTCGTAGGTGAGCACCTCGAGCGCCTCGAGGTTGTCCGAGGTGCGCAGCCCGAGGCCGTGGTTCCGCGACAGGAGGGAATTGATGCCGCAGGAGTTGTTGCCGATCATGCCGCCGATCGTGCAGTGGTCGTGCGTGGCGGGATTCGGTCCGAAGATCAGCCCGTGGGCGGCGGCGGCCTCCTGCACGCGGTCGAGGACGACGCCGGGTTGGACGCGCGCGAGGCGCTTCCCCGGGTCGATCGAGAGGACCTGATTGTAGTGGCGGGAATGGTCCATGACCACGGCGAAGTTGCAGCACTGGCCGGCCAGGCTGGTGCCGCCGCCGCGGGAGAGCAGCGGCGCGCCGTGGCGCGAGCACACGCGCACGATCGCAATCACATCGGCCCGGGTGCGCGGCAGGACCACCCCGATCGGCGGCTGGCGATAGTTCGAAGCATCGGTCGCGTAGAGGGCGCGGGCGCCCTCGTCGAAGCGCACCTCGGCGCCGGTTTCCGCGCGCAGGTCGCGCTCGAGCGCGGGGACGTCGACGGGGCTGGGGGAGCGGGCGGGCCGGCTGGTGATGCCGGGGGTGGATTCGGTGGTGAGGACGGACATGGCGAATTCAGGCGGCGTAGCGCAGGGCGTCGGCCCATTTGAACTCGAGCCCATGGCCTGGCCGGCCGGCATCGGGTCGCAAGGCGCCGCCCTCCGGCCGCACTACGCCGGCGAAGAGCTCCCGCTCGATGCGGACGTGGTCGTGGAAGTACTCCGCATGCCGGACCGGGCGGGCGGCGCAACCTGGGTGCACGTGGAGCGCGGGCGCGCAGTGCGTGGAAAGGGGGAGGCAGGCCGCCTCGCACAGCGCGGCGATTTTCAGGAAGCCGGTGATGCCGCCGCAGCGGGTAACGTCCGCCATCACGACGTCCACCACGTCGGCCGCCAGCAGCCGGCGGTAATAATCGAGATCGTAGCCGTATTCGCCGTCGGCGATTTCCAGCGGCGCCGGCGCGCGGTCGCGCACGACCCGGAGCCCGGCGAAGTCCTCCGGCGGGAGCGGCTGCTCGAGCCAGCGCACGTCGAAGTCGCCGGCGAACTCCCGCGCGCAGGCGACGGCCTGCTTGCGGGTGTAGGCGCTGTTGGCATCGACGAACAGCTCCGCCTGCGGCCCGATGGCGCGCCGCGCGGCGCGGACACGCGCGGGATCGCGCGCGGGCTCGCGTCCGACCTTCATCTTGAAGCGGGTGAGGCCTTCGGCCGCCCAGCCCTGGAACTGCGCGGCGAGTTGCGCGTCGGTGTAGTTCGTGAACCCGCCGCTGCCGTACACCGGCAGCGAGTCGCGGACGGGCCCCAGGAGCTGCACGAGCGGCACGCCGAGCAGCCGGGCCTTCAGGTCCCACAAGGCGGTGTCGACGGCGGAGACGGCCATGGCGGTGCCGCCCTGGTGGCCGAGGTTGCGCAGCCGCGCCCACATGTCGCCCCAGAGCGCGTCGATGCCGAAGGCGTTCCGACCCGTCACGAGTTCGACCAGGTGGTCGTCGATGAGGCGGGCCGTGCCCGCGTCGGCGTAGGTGTAGCCGAGCCCGGTTTCGCCGTCGGCGGTGACCTCGACGACCACCAGGGTCGTCGCGCGCCACGCGAGCGTGCCGTCGGACTCCGGCGTGGACGTCGGAATCTTGAACGCGGCCGTGCGCACGGCCTTGACCGGCGGGAGCTCGCGGTTGACGGCGGCGGCGAGCATGGGGTCACACGAGTTCGCGCACGCGATCCTCGGCGACCGTGGAGATGATTTTCATCCGGTTCGGCGTGCCGCGGGCGAGCGACTCGGCGAAATGCAGGGCCTGCTTCGCCTTGATCTTGCCCGGCATGGGCGGCTCGTTCGGGCCGATCACGGCCTCGACGAGCACCGGGCCCGGTGTGGCGAGGGCTTGCTCGACGACGTGGCCGCACTCCGCCGGGTCCTCGATGCGGAGGCCCGGCAGCCCGCAGGCGCGGGCGATGCCGGTGAAGTCGATGGGCTCGAGGTCGCAGCCGTACTCCGGGTTGCCCAGGAACACCATCTGCTCCCACTTGATCTGCCCGAGCGTGTTGTTCTTCAGGACAAAAACCTTCACCGGCAGCCGGTACTTCACGGCGGTGGCCAGCTCGCCCATGAGCATGGTCAGGCCGCCGTCGCCGACGAACGCGACGCACTGGCGGTCGGGATGGGCGATCTGCGCGGCGTTGGCATAGGGCAGGCCGCAGCCCATCGTGGCGAGCGTGCCCGAGAGGGAGAACATCTGGCCGCGCCGCGCCGGAATCTGGCGCGCGAACCAGGTGGTGATCGTGCCCGAGTCGCAGCTCACGATGGCGTCGGGCGCGAGCCGGCGGCCGAGCTCCCAGGCGACGACCTGGGGCTTCATCGGCTTGTCGCCGCGCGTGCCGCGTTCCTCCATCAATTCGCGCCATTGCTTCATGCCCCGCTGCGCGTGACGCAGGAAGGAACGGTTGGGCTTGGGCAGGAGAAGGCTGTTGAGAAGCTGCAGCGCGGCGCGGGCGTCGCCCACGAGGCCGACCTCCACCGGGTAACGCAGCCCGAGGCGCACCGGATCGCGGTCGATCTGCACGGCGCGCGCCTGCCCGGGCTTCGGGAAGAATTCGATGTAGGGGAACGAGGTGCCGACGAGGAGCAATGTGTCGCAGTGCTCGAGCGCCTCCTGGGAGGGACGGGTGCCGAGCAGGCCGATGCCGCCGGTCGTATACGGCGAGTCATCCGGCACGCAGGCCTTGCCGAGCAAGGCCTTGACGATCGGGGCGCCGAGTTTTTCCGCGATCGCCTCCAGTTCGTCGCCGGCATGCAACGCCCCCGCGCCGGCGAGGATCACAACGCGGTGGCCCTCGTTGAGCACGCGGGCGGCGGCGCGCAGGTCGGTGGGTGACGGGATGCCGGCCCGGTGCGGCATGATCTCGGTGCGCGCATGGCCGGGCACGTTGCGCTCGGAGGCCGTGTCCGCGGACAGGGGTTCCGACTGGAGGTCGACGGGAAAGTTGATGTGCGCGACGCCACGGCGGGCGAGCGCGGTGCGGCAGGCGAGGTGCGTTGCGGCGCAGACATGCCGCGGGCCCATGATGCGGACGTTGTAGACCGACACGTCCATGAAGAGGCGGTCGAGGTTGACGTCCTGCTGCGCGTGCGTGTTGATCACGTCGTGAAAATGGTGGCCGGTGATGGCGAGGACCGGCTGGCCGTCGAGTTTGGCGTCGTAAAGGCCGTTGAGCAGGTGGATGCCGCCGGGTCCGGAGGTGGCCAGGCAAACGCCGAGCCGGCCGGTGTATTTTGCATAACCGCAGGCCATAAACGCGGCCGCCTCCTCATGGCGCACCTGGATGAAACGGATCCGGTCCTGGGCCTGGCGCAGGGCTTCCATGATGCCGTTGATGCCATCGCCCGGGAGGCCGAAGATCACCTCGACGTTCCAGGCGATCAGGGTTTCCACGAGGACGTCGGCGGCGGTTTTGCTGGCCATAGGGGGAAGGGATCGAGAGTTGGTGGTGAGCCCGGTGGCGGGAGTGGCGCCATGCTAGCGCGAACGGGATTCAAACCGAATCGGCCGGATTACCCGGCGGTTCATGGGAAAATCGGAGAGTGAGTCGGTCGGCCACAGACCCCACGGCGCATGCTCTCCCTGATCGGGGCATACAATAGGGGGCCAGCCTCCAGCGAGGGCAGGAGTGCCTCGGGTGCTTGCCCTCGAGCGCCCGACTGCGGGGGCCGTCGGGACAACGGTCGCTGCCGCGCCTACCGATGATACCGCCGCTCGCGGGTGCGGGCGGCCTTCCGGGCGCCGCGGGAGCGGCGGGCGGAAGGCTTGCGGCGGCCCTGGCCGATGGCGGTGTCGCGCGCGGCCTTGCGGCGCAGCGAGCGCGAGCCGCGGGCCGGCTGGCCGAGTTTCACGCCGGCCCGGCGGGCTTCCGAGAGGCCGATGGCGATCGCCTGCTTGCGGGAGCGGACGTTGCCGGAGCCGCGATGGAGCTGGCGCATTTCCTCGCGGACGAATTCGCCGGCCTGGGTGGTGGGTTTCTTGCCCTGGCGCGCGTCGCGCCGGGCTCGTTTGAGGGCGGTCTGGGTGGGCATAAGCGGGGAGGGTTGGCGACGGAGTCTTAAATAGACAGTCAGTCGAGGCCCGATCCGGTTCCGGACCGCGGAGCGCGCCCGCGCGGAGCGAAAGTTCCCGCGTCAGTCGCGCAGCACCGACTGCCAGAGGTCGGCCTCGCCCGCGATGCCGTGTGCGGCGAGTTTTTCGGCGATGAGCGCGGCGGAGGGTTCGACCACGGCGTGTTTCGGGTCGCCCGGGAACTCCGGCCGAACGGCGCGGCACAAGGCCCAGCAAGCCCACGCGCGCCAGCGGCGTTGTTCGCGACGCGGTTCGTTCATGCGGTCGGCGAGATGCTGAAAATGCACGCGCGGGTTGCCGATGAAGACATCCGGCGGCGTGTGGCGCAGCATCCAGGCGGTCGCGGCATAGGGCAGCGGCCAGTCGCGCAGGACCGGATCGGTGGGGGCGACGGCGGAGAGGAGGGCCCGATCGACCTTCAAGATGGCGCGGGCGGCCTGGCCACGCTGCCAGAGATAATGGCCGTACGTCAGGGCTGTGAGATAGAAGGTGCCGTCGCGGGCGGGGCCGTGGGCTGCGAGCGCGCGGGCGTCCATGCACGCCGGTGGCGCGGGCAGGTGGGGGCAGGGCGGGAGGCGGGGAGGCACGGGGAGGACAATCATGAAAGGGCGGCGCCGCGACAAGGGCATTGCCGGTGCGGGCGCCGACACACCCCGGCGCGTCGCATTGTACTTTGTTTGAGGGTAGGGCGGCGAGTCCCTTCGCCGCCGCGGCGCGGAACGGAGTCCGCGCCCTACCACGCCGGTGTGATCATCAAATGACCTGAGGCACGGGCAAGCCATGCCCCAACAAGAGGAAGACCGTCGTATGGCGGCCCCATCTTCGAACTTGGCGGCGGGGCGGGCTTCCGCGCATAAGAGGGGCCTGCAATCGGAAGACACAGAGTCCATCAACGAGGTGCGCGGCTGGCGGCGTCTTCTGCTGTGGCTGCTCGCGTCACTCGTGCGCGTGTGGGGCCGCACGCTGCGGTTCGAGGTCGACCCGGAGACCCGGCGCAAGCTGACGAAGGCCGACGAACCGGTCGCGATCGTCCTGTGGCACAACCGGCTGTTTCTCTCGCCGGAAATGTTTCGCCGTTACCGCTACCGGCGAAAACTCTTCGGGCTGGTGAGCGCAAGCAAGGACGGCGCGTGGCTGGCCGCGCTCTACCGGATGATCGGGATGTTTCCCGTGCGCGGCTCGAGCAGCCAACATGGACGCGAGGCGGCGCGCGCGCTGATTGAGGTGATGCAGCAGGGCTGCGATGTCGGGATCACGCCAGATGGGCCGCGCGGCCCGATGTACGTCGTCGAGCCCGGCGCGCTCATCGTGACGCGGCGCGCCAACGCGCCGATGGTGCTTTTTGGCGCGGAGTTCACGCACGCATGGCGCTTGAAGAGCTGGGATCGGTTCTACTTGCCGTGGCCGTTTTCGCGCGTGATCATGCATTCGGCGGTGTTGCCGCCGCGGAAGTCGGACGGGACGAAGCTCGAAATCGAGGACGTCCGCGCCGCGTTGATGGCGGTGAACCCGGATTTGCCGGAGTGAGCCCTTGGTGGAGACGGGGTGCCCTCACCCCGCGGGTTTCGACATCCGCCGCCCAGATCTCGCGGGGTGAGGGGACCCCGCCTCCATTGATGTCTCGCCTCAGAACGCCGGCGAGACGGTGATGCTCTGGCCGGGTTCGACGGCGTAGTCCGGGCCGGTGCTCCAGGTAAGGTCGTTCACCAGCACCTTGAAGATAACCGGCTCGTCTGCGCCCTTGACCGCGGCGGTCCAGAGATCGTTGCCCACGCAATCCATGGCAAGGCCACGGTCCCAACTGAGCCCGGGGCCCTCGCCGCGGAGGTACAGGTGGTTGCCAAAGCCGATGTCGATGCGAGCCGAGATGAACGTGGCGGGCGGTTCCGAGGCGACGGCCGGCTTCTGTCTGGCCGGAAGCGATTTCTTCGCGGGAGCCTTGGTCGTCCTGGCCGGCGTCGCGAGTTTTGCTGCTGCGGCGGCCGGTGTCTTCTTGGTGGTCTTTTTCATGTTGGATTTCTGATTCAGGTTAAGGAGGAGGGTTCAATTTTCCACTGCCTCCGTGCCATGCAATAGCAATTTAGGCGCCAATATTGCGGTGGGGTTAAGTCGCGCGCGCCAAGCGCTTAGTGGGAGCGAAAGATTTTGTTTTACTCCCACCGGACCGTCCCTCAAAAGCATCCCCCTTGCTGACGGGGCAGTAGCTCAGTTGATAGAGCGCATCGTTCGCAACGATGAGGTCGTCGGTTTGATCCCGATCTGCTCCACCAGCCTTCGCTCTTCGAGCTACGGCTCGGCAAGCCAGCCAATTGAAAGGTAGTCCAAGATGAGATCTGGCGATACCCTTGGCGAAGGCTGCCGCGCCGGAGTCCAGAGGACGCAGGCGGGCCTCGGCAATTTCCAGCGGGCCGTCTCAAGATCATATGCACGGCTTCACTTACGTCTACATTCTGGAATCCCTGGCCTCTGAAGGCGGCTTCTATGTCGGCCTGACCGACGATCTTTCCGCCCGGTTGGCCAAGCATAGTGCCGGCGGCGTTTCGCACACCGCGAAGCGAAAACCTTGGCGCATCAAGACGGCCGTGGCTTTTCGCGATCGCATCAAGGCCGCGGCATTCGAGAAATACCTCAAATCGCCATCGGGCCGGGCATTCAGCAAGAAGCGCCTGTAACCAGTTGCGGAAGCCGTGGTGTTTAGCACTGACAGCCGCGGGCCGCACTACGGCCGGGCTTTTGGCGCGCCGATAGCCTCGATCCGGTCGGCGGTCGCGAGGTGATCGGCAGCCTCGGCCGGGCGACCAATACGCTGAAGCTCGTGGCCGAGATTGCGGTGGGCGTCGGCGTAATCCGGATGCAGGCGGATCGCCTCGCGATATTCGGCGATGGCGTCGGTGGTGCGACCGGCGTCGGCGAGGGCATTGCCGAGGTTGTTGTGTACATCGGCCGCAAGCGGGTTGAGCCGCCGCGCCTGCAGGAAGCTCGCGATCGCCTCGGACAGGCGGCCGGCCTGCGCGAGGGCGATGCCAAGCGTGTTGTGCGCATCCGCCAAATCGGGCTGCAGTGCCACCGCGCGTCGGCACGGATCGATCGCGTCGGCGGGGTGTCCCGTCGCAATGAGTGCGTAGCCGAGCCCGACCCAGGCGGCCGCATAAGCCGGATCGAGTCGCACGGCCTCGCGATACGCGGCGGCCGCGTCGGTGGCGCGCCCCGCCGACAGGAGGGCGTAGGCGAGATTGTTGTGGACCGGGGCCGACTTCGGCGTGAGCCGGACGACCGCCTGGCAGTGCTCGACCGCGTCGGCGAACCGGCCTTCGTGCAGCAAAGCCTCGGCGAGCGCGGCCTCGGCGTCGGCGCCACCCGCGCCCAGCCGGATCGCCTCCTGGAAATGCCCGATCGCTTCCGGCCGGCGGTCGAGTTGGACGAGGGCGCGGGCGAGGTTGAGGTGAGCGACGGCGTAGTCCGGTTTTTCGCGCAGCGCCGCCTCGTAATGCGCGACGGCCTCGGGCAGACGTCCAAGGTTCGCCAGGTCGTAGCCCAGCTTGTTGTGGATCATGAGCGACCGCCGCGCGTAGCCGCGCGTCTGGTCGTACTGCAGCGCGAGCTCGCCCTCGCGGACGGCGTCGTCGAACCGGCCGAGCTCGGTGTAGGCCACGCCGAGGCTGTAGTGCGCCAGCGCATTGTGCGGCGCATGTGCGACGGTGTCGCTCCAGAGCGCGAGCGCCGACCGATAGGTGTCGTTTCGCGCAAGGGTCATCCAGCCGAAGATGAGGGCGACCAGAGGCCAGGCGGCGAGACTGCGGCGGCCGAACGCCGCGTACGCCCCGATCACCACGCCCGCCACCACGGCGGCCAGCGGCAGGTACATCCGGTGCTCGACGATCATCTGCACTTTGCCCGGAACAAGGCTGGTCGGCGACAGGATGACGAAGAACCACGCGCCGAGGAAACCGACCGCGGGCCGGCGGACCAGGGCGACAAGGCTGGCGGCGACAAGCGGGACCACCACGAGCGCGTACGGCGCGGCCTCGGCGAATCCGAGCCAGAACGTGCCGCGCTCGAAGATGAGCGGGTGCGGCCAGAACGCGAGGCGCAGGTAGGTGACGACGGCCTCGAATTGGTTCAGCCAATACGACCACGGCGGCACACCGGCCTCGAAGCCATTGGAGCCGCTGCGATCGCCGCCGGAGCCGAGCACGATCATTGCGAGCGGAACCCAGGTGGCGGCCAGCGCGAGGTGAATTCCGCGATGCCGGCGCCACGCCTCGCGGTAGCCGCCCGACACGTACGCTCCGTCGAACAGGAACACCAGCAGTGGCAGCGTGGCGGCGATTTCCTTCGTGCCATCGGCCACGAGGCAGGCGAAGACCGCCAGCACGTACCAACGCGCCGGCTTTTCCGCGGTGGCGGCGCGGAGGAACGCATAAAGCGCAAGCAACATGAACAGTCCGGCGAGCGACTCGGTGCGCTGAACGACATAGGTCACGGCCTCGGTCTGCAGCGGATGCAGCAGCCAGATGCCCGCGACTGCGGCGGCCAGCGGCAGGGCGGCATCGCCGCAGCGCGCCCGCAGGCTCGGCAGCTCCAGGGTGCGACGCACGAGCCCGAACAACGTGCACGCGGCGAGCAGGTGCACGAGGAGGTTGAGGGCGTGGTAGCTCCAAACCTTCTCGCCGCTGATCGCGTAATTGAGGGCGAAGGTGAGGTTCACCAGGGGGCGGCCGGTGACGGAACTGCCCGGCGGTGGCGTCAGCGCGGTTGCGAACGAACGAATCGACGGATTCTCGGCGATGACGCCGCTGTCATCGAAAACGAACGGCGCCGCGAAGCTGTTCCAGTACGCGGCGATGCCCGCGAGAGCGAGCGCGCCGGCGACGAGCCACACCTGGCGCCGCGAAGCGGGCGAGGGCGGGGCGACTGGCGCGACGGTCTGCACCACCCGGATAGTGCACGAAACGGCGAGGGCGAAAACCCAAATTGCCAGCCGCGGTGGACGCCAAGGTCGCCAAATGTGGAGGCGGGGTGCCCTCACCCCGCGAGCGGCAGGCGCGATTGGCAACCCGCGTGACGGGGTCGTCCCGCCTCCACCAAGGCAGCGGCGTGGTGGAGCCTCGGCGAATCGTGCAAGTCTGCCGAATTTGGAGGCGGGGTGCCCTCACCCCGCGAGGGCGAAGCGCAAATGGCAACCCGCGTGACGGGGTCGTCCCGCCTCCACCAAGGCCGCGGCGAAGGCGTGGCGTCCCCGGCGTGACTCGAACACGCGACCGGCGGTTTAGAAAACCGCTGCTCTATCCAGCTGAGCTACGGGGACGAAATTTGCCCGGTTTACTGGAGGCACTTCGCCCGATTTGCAGCATTTTTCGCGGGCGACCGGCGGGTCGGGGCAGATCAAATCGGCGCCGGGTTTGACTGTCGCCCCGCTGTCGGGCGGGGTCTCCGCACCCCGACTGGGTTTGGCGGGATTCGGCGATCCCGCCCTGACACATCGCGGTCTTTTGGGATTGCCGGCTTGGGACGGGAAGCTTGGTTCCGAGTCTGTTGTCCGCGACTTCACAACGGCGCTTCCGGCCCCTACCGCTGCTCGGCTTCATGCTGATCAATGTCATCGTCCCGGTGGGGCTGGCCGTGGCGGGTGCGTTGACCCTCCATCACCGGATATATGCCGGCGATATCAGGGAGACCGAGGAGCATCGAAACGCCTTCGGGGCCGTGCGGGTGCGGATCAAGCTCCCGGGCCTCAGCGCCAACGTGGACGAACCGATCTTGATCTGCGGCCGCGTCGGGTCGGCGTCGCTGATCTTCATCCGGCTCGTCAGCCCCACGCGGGCGCGCGTGGGCGTCGAATTCTGGGGCCGGGAGCTCAGCCAGGGAGATGAGTTTCCGCTGGCCGCGCCCGATGCGGTGCTGGAGCTGAAATGCTACGTGCCCGCATTTTTCCCGGAGCCCGGCGCCAGGGCGTGGAAACGGACGGATCCTGCGACGCAGAAGAAGCGGACCAGTTCCTATGAGATTTGGGTAAATGGCCAGTTGCGCCTGGCGGGCGCGACGGATTACCGGCAGCCGCCGCATTCAGGCTTCTACCTCGGGGTGAATCCGCTCGGTGGTTCCTTCGTTTCCGCGCGGTTCTCCGGGACGATCCTGGATTTCGCCCAGGAAAAGCTGGGGGCATCACCATGAGCGCCGCCCGACCCGGCCGCCCGGGCTACCTTGCGCACGTGGACGGCCTGCGCGCGGTGGCGGTGGCGGCGGTCCTGATCTACCACGCTTTTCCAGACGCGGGTCACAGCGGGTTTGTCGGCGTCGACATCTTCTTCGTCATTTCCGGCTTCCTGATCACCGGGATTCTCCTCGGCGAACTGGACACCGGCGGCCTCGCCGGGCTGCGTGCCGTGGCCCGCTTCTACGGTCGTCGGATCAAGCGCATCTTTCCCGCCCTCATCTGCGTGCTGCTGGCCTGTTATCTCCTGGGGTATTGGTTTCTATTGCCCGGCGAATTCGCGCGGCTGTCGCAGCAGATCCTCTCGAGTGCCGGTTTCTTCATCAACTTCGCCCTGGCCCGCCACAACGACTATTTCGACAACGGGGCCACCAGCAACCCGCTGCTGCACCTCTGGTCGCTGGCCATCGAGGAACAATTCTATCTGGTATGGCCGTGCCTGCTGTGGCTGCTGTTCCGCGGCCGCATTCGGGCGTTGCCCATCATGTTGTTCGTGTGCGCGGCGTCGTTCACCTGGAACTTCCGGACTTTCGACTCGGAACTGGCGGCGTCCTTTTTTCTCCCGCATATGCGGATCTGGGAACTCGGCCTCGGCGGGGTGGCCGCGGCGTTCCTCGCGCCCGGGCGAACGACCTGGTTCTCGAGCGCCGCGGGCGCCGCCCCCGCACCCGCACCGGCCTGGCGGTGGCTGGCCGCGCCGCTCGGCGCCAATTTCGTGGCGGGCCTCGGTCTCGCCCTGCTGGTCGCGGGTTTCGTGTACGTCGACAGCGGCCTGCCGCACCTCAATGCGTGGATGCTGTTGCCCGGGCTGGGCACCGCCTTCCTGATCTGTGCCGGAGACCGGGCGTGGATCAACCGCCGCATGCTGTCGCAGCCGGCGCTCGTCGGCCTGGGATTGATCAGCTATCCGCTGTATCTGTGGCACTGGCCGCTGCTGTTTTTCGCCCGGGTGACAAGCGACCACGTCCTTTCCGTGCCGGTGCTGCTGTCGTTGCTCGGCTGCGCCGTCGCGCTCGCCTACGTCACCTACCGGTGGGTGGAACAGCCCCTGCGGCGCGCGGCGCGCCCGGGATGGGTGGTGACCGGCGCCGTCGCGACGCTGGCGGCGGTGGCCCTCGTGGCCTATGGCACGGAACGCGCGGCGGGATTTCCCGGCCGCCTGCCCCCGCTGCTGAACCAAATCGCGGCCTTCAGCTACAATCCGGCGGCGGCCGTGCGGCAGGGCACCTATTTCATCATGGGCGACGTCGACGAGACGGCCTTCAAGATCGATCCGCACGAGCTCGATCCCGCGAAGCCGACCATTTATTTATGGGGCGACTCCCACGCCGCCACGCTCTATGCCGGCTTGGAGCGGGTGCTTGGGCAGAAGTTCAACATCGCCGAGCGGGCGGCGGCCACCACGGCGCCGTTCCCGCCGGAGGATTTCAACCCGGGAAACGCACGGCGCATCAACGCATTTATCCTCGCCTCGATCGCGCGGGACCGGCCCGAGGTCGTCATCCTCCACGCCGACTGGCAACGCTACGACTGGCGGCAGGTGGCCGGCACGGTCGCGGCATTGCGGCGGATCGGGACGCCGCACATCGTTCTCGTGGGACCCGTGCCGCATTGGCTGGATGGCCTGCCGCAACAGCTGTTCAACTTTGCCCGGCGGCATCATGACGCGGCCGTTCCCCAGCGGATGGATTCCGGGTTGGATCCCGCGACGGCGCGGACCGATGCGCTCATGGCAGAGCTCGCGGCGCAGCTCCAGGTGACCTACCTTTCGCCGCTGCATCTCCTGCGGAATGGCGACGGGATGCTGGTGCGGGTGGGCGATACGCCCGATGCGCTGCTCACCTTCGATACCAGTCATCTCACCGCCAAGGCGGCCGAATACCTGGTGCGACAATTTCCGCCGTTGACCGCGTCGGCCCCGCAGCCCGCCCGATAGTCTGCGCGGTAGCCAGGGTGGCGGCCACCGCTCCACGCTGTAGCGGCGGTCTATGACCGTCGCCCGTCAGCCGGCGCAACCGGGTGTCGCGATCCGTCTGCTTTCCTCCGGAATGCCCAATATCCCCCGAGCGCCAGCGCAGAGCCGGTCGCATCGATCGCCACGTCGACCGGCGAAGGCGTTCGTCCGGGCACAAAGGTCTGGTGGAACTCGTCCGTCGCCGCGTAGCCAGCGCAGATTGCGACTGCAATGACGGCGACCCGGATCGCGCTTGCGGCGGGCCCAAGCGAGGCGACCAGGGCGCGGCGCACGAGGAGCGCGAGCACGGCGTACTCGGAAAGGTGGCCCAGCTTGCGCATGACGAAATGCCCGCGGGCGATGAGTTCGTCAGTCGCGTGCGGCAACAACCAGCGCAGGAGCGGCTCGATGACCCGCGACGTGTGTTCGGCGGTGCCGAAGTCCGTCGACATGCAGAAAATGAACGCCATCCACGCGACGACCGGCCACCAATGCTTGTGCTGCGAAAACATGGCGCCGACGTTGCGGGCAAGTGTTGGGTCAGGTCAATCCGCACCTGTAGGTCGGGCTTCATACCCGGCTTCGACGTGTCGCGTCCTCGCGCCCCACGGCATGGCCCCGGATGTCTTAGTGGCGGGATTCGGCGATCCCGCCCTACAAGTTCGGCGGCTTCCGTCACTACCAGGCGATGCCGTAGTCCTCGCCGTAGTCCGCGGCGGCGCCCTCGAGGGTCTGGTGCTCGCGGTCGATATGGATTGCCGTGATCGGGCCGGATGACCGCGACTTTGTCTCGGGCTTGTAGCCCATGGTCCGCAGCTGCCGCAGGACCCACTCCGGCAGATCGCTGCGGACCACGATGCGGCCGGGCTCGGCGCGATGGTCGCCGAACGAGGACTGCATCTGGAAGCTCTCGAAGTTCGCCGCCTCGGCCGCCTCCTGCACATTCATGCCGAACTCGACGTAGTTGAGGAAAAACTGGAGGAGGTTCTGGTCCTGCGAATCGCCGCCCTGCACGGAAAACGCCAGGAACGGCTGGCCGTCCTTCAGCGCGAGCGTCGGCGTCAGCGTGACGCGCGGACGTTTCCCGGGGGCGACGACATTGAACGGGTCCATCGCGCGATCGAGGACGAAACTCTGCATGCGCTGCGACAGGCCGATGCCGGAGGTGCCCGCGATCACGGCGGGAATCCAGCCGCCGCTCGGCGTCACGGAGATCACCCAGCCGCTGGCGTCGGCCGCCTGGATCGAGGTCGTGCCGGCGTGAAATGCTTCGTCGGGCGTCATGAGCATCGACGTCTGGAAACCGGCGGGCGCGGTGGCCGCGGTGGGTGGGATCGGCTTCCACTGGCGCAGAAGGTCGGGGAAGGGATTGGTCTCGCCCTGGTAGGGATACGGGTCACCCGGGTGGGCGCCGGCGTCGTTGTGGGTCCAGTTGATCGTGTCGAAGCGCGCCTTGGCGTACTCCTTCGACAGCAACCCGCGGAGCGGCGAGGCCGGCGGGAACGCGGGATCGCCGTAATAGAAGTCGCGATCCGCGTAGGCGAGGTTCATCGTCTGGTAGAGCGTGTGGATGTAATTCGCGCTGTTGTAGCCCAGCGTGCGGAGGTCGGCGTGCTCGAGGAGGTTCAGCGTTTGCAGCATCACGGGCCCCTGCGTCCAGGTGGTGAGCTTGCAGACCTCGATGCCCTTGTAGGTCGTGGTGACGGGCGCCTCCAGCTTCACCTGCCAGTGGTCGAGGTCCTCCAGCGTGAAGAGGCCGCCCTGTTCGCGCGTGCTGCGCACGATTTCCTGCGCGATGTCGCCGCGGTAGAACCGGTCGTAGGCGGCCATGATGGCGGCCTTGCGGTCCTTGCCGGCGGCCCGGGCCGCGCGCTCGGTCTCGACGAGCTTGCGGAGGGTGGCGGCGAGGTCGGGCTGGCGGAACATTTCGCCGACGGCCGGCGTGCCGAGCGTCGCGGGATGCGCGGGGTCGCGGTGCGGCAGGAAGACCTTGGTCGAATACGGCCACTTCTCGATTTCGCCGTGGAAACGCGTGATGGAGCGGATGGCCTCCTCCTCGATCGGATAGCCGTCGGCCATCTCGATGGCGGGCGCCAGGACCTGTTCGAGCGACATCGTGCCGAACTCGGCCAGCATGGTCATCAGGCCGCCGGGCGTGCCGGGTGTGACCGCGGCGAGCGGCCCGAACTCCGGCGGGTAGGCCATGCCGTGCCCGCGGAAGAATTCGGGCGTCGCGCCCGTCGGGGCGACGCCGAGGGCGTTGACGCCGATGACCTGCTTCGTGTGGGGATTGTAGATCAGCGCCTGGGTCTCGCCGCCCCAGCTGAGCGTGTCCCACATGGTGCAGCCGGCCGCGAGCATGGCGCACGCCGCGTCGATGGCATTGCCGCCCTGCATGAAGATGCGCGCACCGGCGGTGGCGGAGAGGGGCTTGCCGGTGACGGCGACCCAGTGCGCGCCGTGGAGCACGGGCTTGTGGGTGGAGATCTCCTGGGCGCGGATGGCGGGCGCGAAGAGGACGACCGAAAGGAGCACGGACAGCAGGCGGCGGGAAGTCATAGCGGGGAGGAGTGGAACGGCGATCGGTGGACCGAGGACGGAGGTACAAGGCCGCGACGAACGCGGAGCTTGTATGGCTCCGGCGACCGCCGGAGGCAAGGCTCGCGCGGTGGACCGTCTCACCGGAATCCGGGCCGGCTCGGGTTTCTCCGACGCCGTTTTGCTGCTCGTGATCGAGTCAGCGAATGCAATATGCAGCGGGCTGACCCTGTCCGGCTGCGCCCTTCGGGGTGCTCAGCGAAGCGGAGAAAATTCGGCGCCTAGGTTGGCGGGAACCAGAAATTCGACTCACTGAGGTTTGTGGGGCCTTCAATGCGCACGCCAGCCATCCAAGTATCGTATTCAGTCTGGTCACCTATGAGACGTGTCGCGCTCGCGAACACATAATATGGAAAGAGTCCGTCGGCCTTTGGCACGGTGAACTCGAAATGCCCGTCGCCGTCGCTAGTAGTCATTTCGCCGTGCCGCACCATGTCAACGAGCAGCTCACTCCAAGCCTTGTAGATCGAAAACTCGTCGCGCCTCCCCTGTAGTTTCGCTATGGCCGCGTTGATGAAGTTGTGCGCGATCTGGCGCGGCAGAAGTATCACCGTGACGCCGGAGAACCTGTAGGCCCCATTGCCACGGGTCGTGACGTAGATACTGCCATAAATCTTCCTTGTAGTCTTTGCCTTGCTGTCGGTCGCGCTAACGGAACAGATCATAAGAGCGGAGCACAGTAGGGCGGAGAGCAATCGCTTCATTTGGAATCAGTAGCTCTGGTCTGCGAGGCCGGCAACTTGATTTCTTCTCGAACGCCTCCCACTTTATTAGTACGTCTCGGGCGCAATAGCGCGATGGAGATCGGCATTGAGCTGCGTCGCTCGGCCCTGAAAGATTTCACTTGTCGAAGCGGACTTGTGCGCGGGTGTTGAAGGAGACTGGGCTCCTTTCCAGCCGGTGTTTCCGCACGGGCTGCCGAATTATCGGACGTTCAGGAAGGACCTACTCAGGGCGGAAATTCCGGTGTTTTCCCCGAGCCATCGGATACGATCCAAAAGCTGTTCGATGAGAAAGGCTCCGAAGCGGCCGATTGGTAACTCCGAATTTTAACCACGCCTTCAAATTTCTTAGGTATATTGTCTGTTGGGAATTTCATTCAAGCGTAGGACCGAACGCGGAATTCAAAGGGGTCGAGGAATCCGATCTTCGGAAGCTTAAGACCAACACAGACGATGGGCTGTCGACCTATTTTCTGGAGCATCCGAAGAAAGCGAACCGGATAGAGATAATCAAACTCCGTGAATTTCTTGCCCAAAAATTGGGGCTAGAATTCAGAGCACAGTCGTGATCCAACCTGCACACAGAATGCACACAAACTCGGGTCATTTCCTTTCGTACTCTGACTTTTCCTGTCGTGGCGTGTCGCACTCGCAAAATCATGCAAGTTCTCTGATACGTCGCCACTAGTCGCAAAGAAACGCACACCGTCGCCAGTGTGCGTCTCGGGGAAATTGGTCGGGCTGGTGAGATTCGAACTCACGACCTCTTGCACCCCATGCAAGCGCGCTACCAGGCTACGCTACAGCCCGATGTTCCATCGGAAAGGGCAAGAAGCCCCATGGCCCGGCGCTAGGCAAGACCTTTCTTGGGGAGGAATGGAAGGCGTTAATTGCGCCACGGATTGCACTGACGGGCATGGATTCGGACCGAAGCGGTTGCACAGGAGGCCGCGGAGTGAACGGAGCAGATTGGTCCGATCGCCTTCGCGCGCAGTCACCAAGCACCTGGGGTCACTTTGCGTGCTTGGGGTGGATAGCCCTGACACGGTCGGTCAGGAGACCGACCCTCCACCGATCAGCGCTCCTTCGCCAGGATTTGCTTTTGCGGCACGCCGCCGGGATGGCAGTCGAGGCAGGCGACGGTGTGGACGTTGTGCCGGCTGTCCAACGAACGGAAGGTGGTGTCCATTTTCTCGACGTCGATTCCGCAGTGCGAGTCGGCCGGGTGGCACGCGGCGCACGAGGCCCTGGCCGAGTTGTCATGGCCCCAGTGACAGTCGCGGCAGCTGAGGCCCTCGTGCACGCCGGCCGGCGTGCGGTCGTCCGCGGTGGCGAGTTGGTGCGTGGCGTCGGGCGCGTGGCACTGCAGGCAAAGCCGCTGGCGCGGATCGCGCGACACGCGGACCGCGCGCCCACCCTGGAAGATCGCTGGGACGGGCAGCAGGCTGGCGGGAAAATGCGCCCGCTCGCGATGGTCGTAGAAACTCGCGATCGGCGAGACGCCGGCGGGCGCATGGACCTGATGGCAGGCGAGGCAGGGGACCGCCGGCTCGGCGGCCTTGGCGAGATCCGTGAGCGACCACTTGGCATCGCGCGCGACGACCAGCTCGCCGATGTCGCCCTGGAAAAACATGCCATGACAGCGGAAACAGTCGTTGGCGGGCGGAGCCTTGGCGTTGTGCTCGGGATCGAGGAAAATCCGGCCGTACGTCGTGGAGTGGCGGCTCGCCTGCCAGTCGGCGAAGGCCTGCGGGTGACAGCGACGGCAGGACTCGTGGAGTGCGGCGACGTGTTTTTCGAGCAGGCGGACCGGCTGGTTCGGATCGCCGGTGAAGTGGCGGACCACGCGGTGGACGTGCGACGCGAGCGCGTGGACGTCGAGGCTCAGCGCGCCGCCGTGGCAGTTGCGGCAGTGCAGCGTGCGGTGCGACGATGCCGACCAGTCGGAATGAACGCCGGTCATTTCGTGGCACGACGCACAGGTGTTCTGCGGGTTGCCGAAATGAAAATAGCCGAGGCTGCCGACGGCCGCGAGGACCAGGAACACGCCGCCGTAGAGGGCAAGGCCGAGAAGAAGCCGGCGCGAGGTCATGGGCGACAGCTGAATGACGGACCGGAGATGGATGCGGCCAACACACCCCGTCGCTTCGCGCTACCCCTCTTGATAGAGGGGAGCCCGATCCGCCTGTAGGAGGCTGCTTGCAGGCGAGGCAAGTCCTCGCGAGCAAGCTCGCTCCCACAATGATCGCCTGCGAGCAGGCTCCTGCGACTATCGCCTGCCAGCAGGCTCCTACAGGTGAGGGGAGCCGCAATACTCATGTCAGCTTTCCCTTCCAGTCGGATTTGATGTGGTGGCTCACCCAATAGCCGAGAGCCATGATCGTCAGGACCGGATTGAACCCTCCGTTGGTGACGTGCAGGCCGCCGTCGGCGACATAGACGTTGTCGATTTCGTGGACCCGCCCGTAGCGATCGGTCACGGATGTCGTCGGATCGTTGCCCATGCGGCAGGTGCCGGCCTGGTGTTGGCCGCTGCGCTGGATTAGGCCCGGCAGGGAGATCCACGTCTGCACCGCGCCGGCTTCCTTGAGCCATTGCTCCGCCTTGGACGCGAGGAACCGGCCGTGCACGACGTCATCCGGATGCCGGTTGCCGGAGAGGCGCACGACGGGAATGCCCCAGTGGTCCTTGACTACCGGATCGACCTGCACGCGCGCGGTGAACATCGGCATTTCCTGCACGGGTCCCTGGACGCCGACTGAGCGCTTGTAGAAATGACGCTGGAATTCCTTGTGCGCCTTGCCCCAGCGCGCGGCGCCCGGCGGACGGATGCCGGTGAAACCGTAGGGCGGGCGGATGAACTCGTTGCAGAGCACGGCGCCGCCGCGAACGCCCGGGTTGCCGTGGTTGAAATCGCTGATCGCGATCGTCGCGCCCGGGCCGACGTCGTCGTAGATCTCGTCCTCGAACAGGCCCCAGGCGCCGGAGTAGGCGTGGTCCTGGAGATTGCGGCCGACCCAGTCGTGGCGGTTGCCGATGCCATTGGGGAAGAGGCGCGACTTGGAGTTGAGCAGCAGGCGTGCGCTCTCGTTGGCGCCGCCGGACAGCACGACCAGGTCGGCGGTCTGGTACTGGGCGCGGTCGTCGGCGTCGAAATAACGCACGCCGCGAGCCCGGCCATGGTCGTCGACCACGATCTCCGCGACGATGGCCTGGGTGCGGAGCTCGCAATGGCCGGTGGCGAGGGCGCGCGGGATGACGGTGTTCTGCGTGCCGTTCTTCGCATTGATCGGGCAGGCGTAACCGCAGCAGAGTCGGTTGTGGATGCAGGCGCCGCGGCCGCCGTAGGGCACGGAATTGCGCAGCATCGGGATCGGGAACGGGTGGAAGCCGAGCCGCCGCGCCGCGGCCTCGAGCAGGCGGCCCTCGCGGTAGTGGGGAAATGCCGGCATCGGGTACGGCCGGCGCCGCGGCGCGATGAAGGGGTTGCCGCTCATGTCGCCGGAGACGCCGACTTCCCACTCGGCCTTCTCGTAGAAAGGCTCGAGATCCTCGTAGGCGATCGGCCAGTCCTCGAGGGTGGAGCCGGCCGGCGCGCCGTAGGTGGAGCGCATCCGGAAATCCTTTTCGAGAAAGCGCCACGCCATCGCGCCGTAGCTCACGGTGCCGGACCCGACGCACGCGGCGTTGTTGCCGTAGCCCCATTCGTTGGGCTGCACGGTGCTCCACTGGCCCGGGCTGCTCTCGTGGACGCGCGGATGCCGGTCGTCGGGCCCGTAGGCGTTGCCCAGGACGGTGGTGCGCTGGTTCAGCAGCTCGTCCTGGCCGTGCTCCTCGAAGCTCACCCAGCCGCCGCGTTCGAACAGCACGACCGAAAAGCCCGCCTCGCTCAGCTCCTTGGCCACGACGCCGCCGCCGGCGCCGGCGCCGATCACCACCGCGTTCACGTGCGGGAGGGCCATGGTCAAGCCTTGGGCGGACGGTTGCGCCCGGTGACGGGCGGGTAGTCGAGCCCGAGCATCCGGTAGCTCGCGTAGCCGCGGTTGCCGCCGTGGCGCGGGCTGCCGTAGAAGCCCTGCATCGTGTGCGCGAGGACGAGGTTGAAGAAGGCTTGCGGCGACGGCTTGCCCCAGAGCTCCGGCGGGACGCGCCCGGCCTCGAGCGCACGCAACGCCTCGAGCTTCCGCGCGACGGGCAGTTCGGCGAACGCGGCGCCATGTTGCTGCCGGCAGGTTTGCGCGAAGGCTGCGAGCCCGCGGCGGTAGGTCGATTGGTGGCGCCGGTAGACGCCCGACAACTGAAGGTCGATGTAATGCACGACGCCGGCGTCGGTCGCACCGGGCGTGTCGTCGCCCGGGATCAGCTGCTCGCACATGTCGGCGAGGAGCGCGGCTTCATCTGCGGTGAGGAAGATGCACCGCGGAAGGGCGGGCCGGCCCAGGCGGGCGATCACGCCGGGAGTGCTTGCGCCGACGGCGACGCCGACGAGGCCGGTCAGGCCGAGCTTCAGCGCGGTGCGGCGCGAAAGCGGCCGGTGCGAAGGGGAGGGGGGCTGCTCCACGGATCGCGATATTACCCCCGCGACCATCGTGCCACGCCCCATCTATTGCCCAGAACGCCGCATGGGTTGACCCGCGCGATGGCCCGCGAGGCATGACCTGCGGATCGTCGTCGCACCCGCGCGCGGTCACGGCGCCGTCATCTTGGCGTGCGCAGAGCCCGATTTCGCCCGGGCAGGGCCAATTGGCAGGAGCAAGGGATGCACGGGTTTTATCAAACCACGCGGAGCTGTCGGGCCGGGTGCGGCGTTACCTTCCGAGGTATCTATGTTGGCGCAGCCCGAGCAACCGGTCCGCGTCGATACAACTGCAGAGACCCAAATAACATATAGAGCCCCATCATGAAGAAAATGACGTGTTTGGTATTGATCGGCATCGGACTGGCGCTGCTGCAAGGCTGTGCATCCGGTCCTGCTTCCTCGGAAGTCAAAGGCACGGTTCCCGCGCTGGCCGCCGGCAAAGGGCGGATCTACTTCTATCGGACGTCGATGACAGCCCTGGATGCACAGCCGGTGGTCAAGTTCGACGGCCAGGAAGTCGGCAAGGCGGCGGCCGGTGGCTTCTTCTACGTCGACGCGCCGGCGGGCGATCACAAAATCGTGACCGGCACGGCACCCGACCAGCAGCTCACCATCCAGGTCGAACCCGGCCAGACCCGCTATGTGCGGCTGCTCATCACGTTGAAGTTTACCGTCGCGCACATCGATCCCGAGCTGGCAGACAACGCCGCGGGCGAGAAGGAAATGGCCGGCTGCAAGCTGATCAACAGCTAGGCTGGGGCGTCCTCGCCATTCGCGAGCAATCGCTGCTGAATCCGGGCCGGGAGCAATCCCGGCCCGATTTTTTTGGCCCCGGGTGGTGGCACCGCCAAAGGCGCGGGTTGAAATCTCCCCGGAACCCGTGCCTAATTTGCCGCCGATGACCCCGCCCGAGGCCCAGCAACGCATCGCCCGCCTGCGCGAACAGGTCGCGCACCACGACGAGCTCTACTACCGGCAGGCCCGGCCGGAGATCACCGACTTCGACTACGACGCCTTGAAGCGCGAACTGGCGGACCTGGAGGCGAAGTTTCCGGAATTCGCGCGCGCCGACTCGCCGACGCAGCAGGTCGGCGACGACCGCGTGCAGGGCTTCAAGGAGGTGGCGCACCGGCAGAAGATGCTCAGCCTCGACAACACCTACAACGAGGAGGAGTTCCGCGCCTTCCACGCCCGGCTGGTGCGACTGCTCGAAACCGAGGACCTTCGCTACACCGTCGAGCCCAAGATCGACGGCCTGGCCGTCAGCCTGACCTACGAGGACGGCAAATTCGTCCGTGCCGTCACCCGCGGCAAGGGCGACCGCGGCGACGACATCACGGCCAACGTGAGGACGATTGCGATGCTCCCGCGCACGCTGCAGGGCGCGGCGCCGAAGCTGGTCGAGATCCGCGGCGAGATCTACATGACGCAGGCGGAGTTCGAGCGGCTCAACGCCGAGCGCGCCGCCGCGGGCGAGGAACTTTACGCCAACCCGCGCAACACCGCCGCCGGCACGATCAAGCAGCTCGACACGGCGGAAGTGGCGAAGAGGAAGCTGTCGATCGTCCTGTACGGGCTCGGGCACTGCGAGCCGGCGGTCGTGCATTCGCAGACCGGCTTGCAGGAACAGTTGCGCGCGTGGGGGCTGCCGGTGGTCGAGAAATACAGGACGGTGCGCGGCATCGACGAAGCCTGGGCGGCGATCGGCGAACTCGACCGGATCCGCCGCGGGTTCGCCTACGGCACCGACGGTGCGGTCGTGAAGCTCGATTCGTTCGAGCAGCAGCGCGCCGCGGGCGCGACGGACAAGTCGCCGCGCTGGGCCATCGCGTACAAGTACAAACCGGACACCGCCCGCACGCGCCTAAAGGGCATCACGATCCAGGTCGGCAAGACCGGCATCCTCAGCCCGGTGGCCGAGCTCGAGCCCGTGTTCCTGTCGCTCAGCACGATCGCGCGGGCGACGCTCCACAACGAGGACGAGATCCGCCGCAAGGACATCCGGATCGGCGACCTCGTCGAGATCGAGCGCGCCGGGGAAGTGATCCCGGCCGTGCTGCGGTCGTTCCCGGACGAGCGCCCGGCGGGCGCGGCGGAGTTCGACCTGTTCCAGGCGGTCGGCGGGAAATGCCCGGTGTGCGGCGGGCGCATCGCCCGGGTCGAGGTGGACACCGACACCGGGGTCGGCGCGGCGTGGAAATGCCAGAACTACGACTGCCGCGCGCAGCGGGCCGGGCGGCTGGGCTTCTTTGGCAGCCGGCGCGCCCTGGCGATCGACGGGCTCGGCGAGATCGTGGCGGCGAAGCTGGTCGAACTCGACCTCGTGCGCGACCCGCCGGACCTCTACGACGTGCCGCTCGCGACGCTGGCGACGCTGAATCTCGGCACGGAGGCGGAACCGCGCGTGTTTGGCGAGAAGAACGCGACGAAGCTCGTGGCCGCGCGCGAGGCGGCGCGGACGCTGCCGCTCGAGCGCTGGCTGTATGCGCTCAGCGTGCCCGACGTGGGCGAGAGCACGGCGCGCGAGCTGGCACGGCGCCATCGAAATTTCGCGGAGCTCGCCGATTCAAAGCTGCTGCGCGCGGTGTTGCGCAAGGCGGCACTCGAGGAGGAGAAGGAGCGCGACAGCCCGAATTCGAAGAAGAACCCGGCGAAGGACGAAGCCGAGAAGGAGCGGCGGAAGGCCCGGCGCGGCGAGATCGACCGCGAGTTGGCGGCGCTGAACGCCGGCATCCTGCTCGGCGTGCCGTCGGACATCGGCCCGGCGGTGGCGGCGAGCACCCTGGAATTCCTGGCGAGCGAGCCGGGCCGGCGGTTGCTCGCCAAGCTGGCGAAGCTCGGCATCGACCCGCAGGGCACGGTGGTGGAAGCGGGCAAGTTCACCGGGAAGACCTTCGTGCTCACCGGCACGCTGCCGACGATGAAGCGCGACGAGGCGGAACAGAAGATCCTCGCTGCCGGCGGAAAGGTGTCGGGCAGCGTCAGCAAGAAGACCGCCTACGTCCTTGCCGGCGCCGAGGCGGGCTCGAAGCTCGACAAGGCCCGCGAACTCGGCGTGCCGATCATCGACGAGGCGGAATTCCGGCGGCTGGTGGGCGGATGAGCTCACCATTTGTAGGAGCGGGTTTATCCCGCGAAATGCAGCCAGATCGCGGCGTAAAGCCGCTCCTACAGCTGAATAAATGAGCTCTCCAAAGGCAGACGCCGGTTCATCCCGCGAAATGCGGGAAAATCGCGGCGTAAAGCCGCTCCTGCAGCTGGCTCTCGTCGTCGCGGCGCTCGCCGCGTACGCGAACACGTTTCACGCGCCGTTTCTCTACGATGACGAGCCCGCGATCCTCGACAACACGACGCTCCGCCACCTGTGGCCGCTGAGCGGGCCGCTGTCGCCGCCGAACGAGGGCGGGCCGGCCGTCGCGGGCCGGCCGCTCGTGAACCTGAGCCTCGCGGTCAATTACGCGATCAGCGGCACGGACCCGTGGAGCTACCACCTTTTCAATCTCGCCTTCCATGTGATCGGCGGGCTGGCGCTGTTCGGCCTGGTGCGACGGACGCTCGCGCGGCCGGCGGCCGGGACGCGGCTCAATGAGCTGGCGTTGCCGACCGCCTTCGCGACGGCGCTGCTGTGGCTGGTGCACCCGCTCCAGACCGAGGCGGTGACGTTCGTCATCCAGCGCACCGAGTCGCTGATGGGGATGTTTTTTCTGCTGACGCTGCATGGGTTCGCGCGGGCGACCGGGAATGTAGGGCGGGGTCTCCGAACCCCGCCATCTACTGACGCCCCGGACGTCCGAGGCGCGACGCAGCAATCCCGCCCAGCAGGGAATGGATGGCTTGCTTTCACCTGGGTCGCGTGCCTGGCCGGCATGTTCTGCAAGGAGGTCATGGTGACGGCGCCCGCCGTAGTGTTGCTGTACGACCGCTGCTTTGTCGCCGGTAGCTTCGGCGAAGCTTGGCGCCAACGCCGTAGGTTCTATTTGGCGCTGGCCGCGACGTGGCTGCCGCTGCTGTGGCTCGTGCCCGGCACCGGGATGCGCGGCGGGACGTTTGCGCTGACGCCGGGCGCGGCGGTCGCCTACTGGCTCACGCAATTCTGGACGCTCACGCACTACCTGTGGCTGGCGTTCCGGGGCGCGCCGTTGGTGCTCGAATACGGTTTCACCAAGGTGGCGAGCATCGCCGCGATCACGCCCTACATCGCCGTGGTGGTCGGGCTGCTGACGGCCACCTGGTGGGCGCTGTGGCGTCGGCCGGCGGCGGGCTTCTGCGGCGCATGCTTCTTCCTCGTGCTGGCACCGACGAGTCTCGTGCCGGGCACGCTGCAGATGACGGTCGAGCACCGGATGTATGTGCCGCTCGCCGCGGTGATCGCCGTGGTGGCGGGCGGGCTGGTCGCGAAGTTCGGACGCGGCGGGCTGGCGCTGCTGCTGGCGCTGGCGGTACCGGCGGGCATCGCGACCTTCGCGCGCAACGCGCTGTATGGCGACCCGGTTGCGCTTTACCAGGATTCGGTGGCCAAGTGGCCGGAGAGCGCCATCGCGCAGGCCAACGTCGGCCAGGCGCTTTATCGCCGCGGCGACTATGCGGCCGCATGCGAGCGCTTCCGGACGGCGGTGCGGATGAACCCGACGATCCTGTCGTGTCGTTTCAACCTCGCGCTGGCGCTGGACAAGTTGGGAAAGCCGGAGGAAGCGCTGGCGGAATACCGGGAGGCGATCCGGATCCAGCCGAAGTTCTTCCGGGCGAGAATCGAGGCCGGCCGCATCCTCAACCGGCTGGGGCGGCCCGAAGAGGCGGTGCCGCTGCTGGAGGATGCCGCGGAGGCCATGGTCAAGCCCGCCGAGGCGCTGGTCTTGCTGGGACAGGCGCAGGCCGCGTTGCGCCACTGGGAGAAGGCGGCGGTGTGCTACGAGAAGGCGCTCGTCGATCGGCCCGGCGACGCGGAAGCGCTGTCGAATCTCGGCGCCGCGCTGCTCCAACTCGGTCGCGTCCCCGAGGCACTGTCGCGGCTGGAGGAGGCCGTCCGCCTGCAGCCCGGGTTGGCGCCGGCGCATTTCAACCTAGGGCAGGCGCAGCGCGAGTTGGGCCGGCTCGACCTGGCCCGCGCGAGCTACGCCGAGGCGGTGCGGCTCGATCCCAATTACGCCGACGCGCAGCTCAATCTCGGCGTGGCGCTGGCGACGCACGACGAGCTCGAGGCGGCGCGCGGGCACCTGGAAGCGGCGGTGCGGCTCGCGCCGGGCTCCGCCGAAGCGCAAGCGAACCTCGGCAATGTGTTGCTTGAGCAGGGGCAGCTCGACGCGGCCGCGCGTCACTACGAAGTGGCGATCAAGTTGCGCCCGGATTATTTCCTGGCGCAGCTGAACCTGGCGACGACGCTGGCGCGGCTGGGTCGCTGGGCGGAGGCGCGGGCACACGCGGACGCGGCCGTGCGCCTGGCGCCCGCGGATGAGTCGGCGCGCCGGCTGCTCGAGGGGTTGAAAGCGATGCCGTAGGCCGGGATTGTAGGGCGGGGTCGCCGAACCCCGCCGGAATTGGCGTGAGTGGCGGGATCAGCGTTCCGGTCCTTCAACGCTCGCGATTCGCGTTCCTCGAACGGTCCGGTTGGAATCGCTTTGCGCGTGGTGGCGGGGCCGGGCAACCTGCGGCTGCTTTCCCATGCACCCAACCCGTTGTGCGCTGAGCGCGCTGTGCGTCCTGTTGCTCGGTTCGGGGCTGGCCGTCGAACGGCTGCCCCTCGAGGATTTCTACCGCGAGGCTTCCACCTCCGGCGCCAAGCTCTCACCCGACGGCAAGCGCCTGGCGTTCCTCCGCGAGTACAACGATCACCGCTCGCTGCACATCGCCGACGTGGACGGCGGCAAGTTGTCGCGCCTCGACCTCGGGGAGGCGACCATCGCCAACAATGCCACCAAAGAAGTGATGAGTTTCAGTTGGATCGGCAACGAGCGGTTGCTGGTCATGACGACGGTCTGGGATACCTTCTACGGCGCCATGGCCGTGGACTGGAACGGCGCGGGCATGATTCCGGTCAGCGGCTATGAAGACAACAAGGTGCAGATAAATTCCTTCAAGCCGCTCTATCACGAGCTGGCCTATGCGGCGCTCAACAAGGACTGCGATATCCTGATGCTCGACCGCCACGAGGGCGGGGTGGGAAATCCCAACCGGCCGGACATTGTTCGCGTCAACACGCAGACCGGCCTGGCCAGCCTCGAAGAAAAGAACCCGGGCGAGGTGGCGGATTGGGGGCTCGACTTCGACGGGGTGGCCCGGCTCGGCATCCTGTCGCACGGGGAGGAGTCGGGTGCCATCTACCGGGACGGACCGAAGGATCCGTGGCGAACCATCCTGCCGTTGGAGAAGCGGGCCGGCCAGATGCAGGCGGTGGGCTTCGATCGTTCCACCGGCCGGGTGTTGGTGGCCGCCCTGACCCCGCAGCGTCGCTGGACGGTGTTCCCCATGAACCCGGCCAACGGCGAATTGGGGGAGCCGCTGCTCTCCGACCCGGAATACGACGTGGCCTTGAACCGCCCGGGCTTGTTCGACCGCGTGGCGCTGGCCGCCGTCTGGTTCTCCCGCGCCAAGCAGTCGCTGGCGGGCATACGTTATTACGCCGAGTCCGTGAGGGTGAAGTGGTTCGACCGGGAGTTCGCGGGCTACCAGGCGGCCATCGACCGCATGATGCCCGACACCGTCAACCTGTTGGTCGGCACCTCGCAGGACGACAAGCGCGTGTTATGGCTGTGTTTTTCGGATCGCGATCCCGGTGCCTATATGTTGCTGGACGCCACCAAGCACAAGATCACCCGCCTGGCTTCGCGCGCGCCGTGGATCAAGCCCGCCAGGATGGCGCAGACGCTGCTGGTGAAATACACGACGCGGGACGGGCTGTTGATCCATGGCTACCTGACGGTGCCGGTCGGGCACGAGCCCAAGAACCTGCCGCTGGTCATGTACGTTCACGGCGGCCCCTGGACGCGCGATGTCTGGGGCTACGAACCGATGGTGCAGATGCTGGCCAACCGCGGCTATGCCGTCCTGCAAGTCAACTACCGCGGGTCACCCGGTTACGGTGAGGACCTGTTTCGCAGCGCCCGGCGGCAGATCGGCCGGGCCATCCAGGACGACATCGAGGACGGTGTGCGCTGGGCGATCTCGGCCGGCGTGGCCGACGCGCAGCATATCGCGATCATGGGCGGAAGCTACGGCGGTTATTCCGCCCTGTTCGGCGCGGGGCGAAATCCGGAGCTGTACCGCTGCGCCGTCTCGATCGCCGGCGTGACCGACTGGCCGGCGATCATCGATGACCGAAAGGGGGACTCGGCCTACCGGGATGCCTACAAGTACTGGAAGCGCGAGATCGGCGACCCGGCCAACGACGCCGCGTTCCTGGCCGGGATCTCCCCCGTGAACTTCGCGGACAAGATCACCGCCCCGGTGCTGATCATCCAGGGCAAGGATGACCGGAACGTGCCGCAGGACCAGGCGAAGCGAATGATCGCGGCCCTGGACAAGGCGGGCCGGAAACCGACGAGCCTGTTCATTTCGAACCTGGGCCACAGCTTCGGCAACGAGAAGCAGCGGAAGCAGATCTTCGAGGCCGTGGACAAGTTCCTGGCCGCGAACCTGGGCCCCGGCGTGCAGTGAGTGGGTAGGGCTGCACCTTGGTGCAGCCGTCTTGATGCGCCGGCTGCTGCCTGCGGAGATGCTTTTGCGCGTTGCGCCGCCAGAGCGGCTGGACCGAGGTCCAGCCCTACGATCACCTCAATACCCGTGGCGCTGGAGTTGCTGCTGGAGCAGCTTCTGGAAGGCCAGCACGTCGGCCTGCGACGGCTGATATCCCTTTTGTGACGAATCGAGCATCAGGCGACCGTACTGGTCGAGGGCCCATTTGGCGGTCACGCCATCGCTGAAGGTCACGCTGCCGCTGACCACGGCGCCCGGACGGACGATGCGGTCCATATCGAGGGAGACGCCACCGGGCTCGCCCGGGGTGGGCTCGCCGGGGAGCGTTTCGTCCATTTCGTCGGAAGGAAGTTCGTCTTCGTCGTCGGTCGCGCCGAGACCGACCTTTTCCTTCATCTTGTCGAGGAAGCCCTTCTTGTCGGCCGCGGTGCGGGGTGGGGCCACTCCGGCGCCACCAGCCGGGGCGGCTTTGGTGACATCGGAGGCGTCGGCCTTGGGCGCGGCGTTCTTCAACTCGAGGCCGAGGTCGTCGACCAGGAAGCGGACGTCCATGTAGGTCATCGAGAGCTTGAACTGTTCGGACAGCTTCTTCTGGACGACGGAGAGATTGTCGCCCGCGGCGATCCAGCTGGCGACGGCCTGCTTTTGTTCGGGGGAAAGGGTCATGACGAAGTTAACGGTTCACCGTTCAATGTTCACGGTTCGCCGGATGGCAAATCCATAGCAGGTCCGGTGGAGAACGCCAAATCCCAATGCTCCAAACGCCGAAGATGGAGCAGCCCAACGCCACCTGGGCTCCAGCCAGCCGTCAGCGGACGGTGAACCGTAAACGTTGAACGTCCAACTTACTTGCTCAGCTGCGCCTTCAGGAAGTCGACGCTGCCTTTCACCGAGTCGTCCTGCTCCATCATGTTCTCGACGGTCTTGACGGCGTGGATGACGGTGCCGTGGTCGCGGCCGCCGAAGGCGTCGCCGATTTCCTGCAGGGAATGGCGGGTGAGCTGCCGGCAAAGGTACATGGCGATCTGCCGCGGGAAGGCGATGGCGTTGGGCCGGCGCTTGCTCGTCATGTCCGAGTGGCGGATCTGGTAGTGTTCGGCAACGCGCTTCTGGATGCCCTCGATGCTGAGCCGGTTCTGCGCCTCCTCCATGAGGACGTCCTTCAGCAGGTGCTCCGTGGTGGCGAGGTCGAGCGGCTTGCCGGTGAGCGCGGCGTAGCTGGAAATCTTGATGAGCGCGCCCTCGAGCCGGCGGATGTTCTTCGAGATGTGCTGCGCCATGAACTCGATGACGGGCATGGGCAGGTCGACCTTGAGGGTGGCGGCCTTGGTCTTGAGGATGGCGACGCGCGTCTCGAAGTCGGGCGACTGGACGTCGGCGGAAAGGCCCCACTGGAAACGGGAGACCAGGCGGGCCTCGAGCGTCGCGATCTCCGTGACCGGCCGGTCGCTGGAGAGGACGATCTGCTTCTGGGACTCGAACAGGTCGTTGAAGGTGTGGAAGAACTCCTCCTGGATGCCTTCCTTGCCGGCGAGGAACTGGATGTCGTCGATCAGGAGCACGTCGACGTTGCGATAGCGCTGGCGGAACTTCGTCAACGCGTTCTCCTTCAACGCCTGGATGAACTCGTTCGTGAACTTCTCGGTAGACAGGTAGGCGATCTTGGCCTCGGGGTTCCGCTGGAGGATGCTGTGCCCGACGGCATGCATCAGGTGGGTCTTGCCGAGGCCCGTGGCGCCGTGGATGAAGAGCGGATTGTAGGCCTGCGCGGGGGCCTGCGCGACGGCGAGCGAAGCGGCGTGCGCCAGCTGGTTGTTCTGGCCCACGACAAAAGTCTCAAAAGTGTTGCGCGGGTTGAGCGAGCCGGCGGCGGCCTGGCGCTCATCGTAGCGCGGGGCCCGGCGGGTCGAGGGGCGGGCCTTGGTCTCGGGCGGCGGCGTCACGGCGTTCGCGCCGTTGTGCTCGGTGTTCTTCAACGTCACGTGCACCATGCGCCCGGCCGCGAGCCGCAGCCGTTGCGAGATCAGGTCGAGGTAGTTGTCCTGGATCCAGATCGCGGCGAAGTCACTCTGCACGCCGAGCGTGATCGCGTCCTCGGTGGTCTCCAGGCACCGCATCGGCTCGAACCACATCTGGAAGACGTCTTCCGGGAACAGCCCCTTCAAGTCGCATTTGACGGTTTCCCAGAGACTGGTCTGGAGCACGGAGGGGGGCATGAGGGGACGGTTGGTGACAGGTGAATCGCGCTTCAACAACTGTGATTGCCGAAGCTTCCGTCACGTTCGTCGTGGCCGCAGCGCGCAAGGGGAAAGTGGATCAGGCCATCATCCGCCGCCGGTGGGGAGCTGCGGATACGAGGAGATGATGGACCGCGTGTGGTAAGACCTTGGCGATTCGGAACACGAACTGCGCGGGGGAAGCGGGCAAAGAACAATCGAGAGCGAAACTTAAAGAATACTTTGCAGTTAACGTGAATCAAAAAATGCGTTTCAAGTGCAACTTTCCGACATGTTGTTCACACGCGGTGGGCGCGCAGGCATGAGCAGTTTGTTGTTGCGAAATTTTCGCTGAGTGCTGGCCACGGTTTTCCCTCGGAAGAGTGGGGCGCGCATGGATTGCGGCATGGAAGATTGCGGTCACGGCACGCGACCTGCATGCCTCCCTGGTTCAGGGATGAATTATAATTCTTTCATCCGCGCGGCGCCGGAGACGGCGATGCGGAGGGCGACACGCCGTCGATTCTGTGGTGGCGCACATTGGACGCCGCTACAGCTGGTGCTCGTTTACACGGCTTGCGCCTTCGCTACGCGGGCGAAAGCTGGTGCGGCTCGGGATCGGTCCATTTGCCATGTTCGCGGATGAGCGCGATCAGGCGCGCATCGGCCTCGGCCTGCGGGATGTTGTACTGCACGCAGTTCTTGCCGACGTAGAGATTGATTTTCCCGGGCGCGCCGCCCACGTAGCCGAAGTCAGCGTCCGCCATCTCGCCGGGACCGTTCACGATGCAGCCCATGATGGCGATCTTCACCCCCTTGAGGTGTCCGGTTTGCGTGCGGATCCGCTGGGTCGTGCTCTGCAGGTCGAACAAGGTGCGGCCGCAGCTCGGGCACGCGACGAATTCGGTCTTGGATATGCGCGCGCCCGCGCCCTGCAGGATGTTGTACACGAGTGTCGTGGCGCGGGCGGCGTCGCCCTCGGTCTCAATGCTGACGAAATCGCCCATTCCGTCGCAAAGGAGGCTGCCGGTCAGGAAACTCGCCTCAAGCAGCCGGGAAAGAAAGGTGTTGTCGCCGGCAATCGCCGTGGCGGTGGTGTTGCGGATCCAGAGGGGAGCCTTCGACCCGGCCTGCTTCAGCTTTTCGGCGAGCCGGCGGTAGGCGCCGATGGCGTGGGCCGACGGGGCGAGCCGCGGGGTCGACAGGGTAAAGACCAGTCCCGCATCGCCCAGCCGGGTCACGTTGGCGGCGTGAGCGTCGAAATCCTCGGGCGTGATGTCGACGGCGAGCAGTTGGCGGTGTTGGCGGACAAGGTCGGCGAACCGGACCAACGTTTCGCCTTCACCCGCGCCGAAACGCCGCACGAGCATGACGCGGCCCCGGCTCAGTGCCAGGAGCGGCTGCAGGAGGTCGGGTGAAAGGGCGGGATTGACCTCCAAGGCCAGGAACTCGACCGGCAAGCGGCCGGGGTCTGGAGGCCGGGTGCCCTCACCCGGCGGAGCTTCGTTCTCGCGGGGTGAGGGCATCCCGCCTCCAGAAAGGAATTCGCACAGCGTCGCCAGGTCGCCGGGCGTGCCAACGGGGACCAGCAGGCCCTCGGCGGGCGTGTCCTTGAGCCTGGGCGCGGCCAGGGCGGCCGCCGTCTCCGCCAGCTTCCCGAGGGGCGCGCGCACGATGACCCGCGGCGGCTGTTCCGGCCCGACGGCGCAGTGTTCGGTCAGCGGCAGGACGGCGGTCTCGCGCCGGGTGAATTGGTAGGGATCGATGGAGTCGGAGCTGAGCGCAGAGGGCTGAAGGCCGAGGGCCGGAACCCGTGCGCCGAAATTGTCTGGCGTTTGGCCTTTGGCACTTGGTTTTTTCCACAACGACATCGCCTTGGCCGCGATCGCCTGCGCGACGGGAATCTCGTAGACGGAATCCTCGGTCAAGGAGACGCGAATGGTATCGCCCAGGCCGTCGAGCAGGAGGCTGCCGATGCCGATGGCGCCCTTGATCCGGCCATCCTCGCCGTCGCCGGCCTCCGTTACGCCGAGGTGGAGCGGATAATGCATGTCCTCCCGCGCCATGCGTTCCACGAGCAGGCGATAGGCCTGGATCATCACCTTCGGGTTGCTCGCCTTCATCGAGAGGATGATGGCATGGTAATCGTGCGACCGCGCGATGCGGAGGAACTCGAGGGCGCTCTCCACCATGCCCAGCGGCGTGTCGCCGTAGCGGTTCATGATGCGGTCGGAGAGCGAGCCGTGGTTGGTGCCGATGCGCATGGCGCGTCCAAGCTCCCGGGCGCGCCTCACCAGAGGCGAAAAGGCGTCGTGCAGCCGCTGCAACTCGCGGTCGTAGTCGGCGTCGGTGTATTCCTTGACGGCGAATTTCTTCTTGTCGGCGTAGTTGCCGGGGTTGACCCGGACCTTCTCGACGTGCTCGACCGCCTCCATCGCGGCCGACGGCAGGAAATGGATGTCGGCCACGAGCGGGACGTGGCCGAAGCCCGCCGCGGTGAACTGCGCGCGGATGTCCTTGAGGCATTTCGCCGCGGCCACATTCGGGGCGGTGATGCGGACGATTTCGCAGCCCACCTCGGCGAGCGCAATCGACTGGCGAACGGTCGCCGCGACGTCCTGGGTGTCGCTGGTCGTCATGGACTGCACCCGGATGGGGTTCGTCCCGCCGACCCCCACGGCGCCGACTTTCACCTCGACGGTGCGGCGGCGGATGGTTTCGACGCGGGAGACGCAGTAGGGCATGGCCAAAGTCAGAAGTAACAAGTATCAGGTAACAAGTGGCAAGCGTGTGAAACCTGGAGGCGGGGTGCCCACACCCCGAGGGATGAGATAATCGTGGTTCCTGGCTCGCGGGGTGTGGGCACCCCGCCTCCAAGGATCACTTCCCCGCTTCGGCCGGGGCGGATTCCTTGGCCGGAGCCTCGGTCCGGTTGTCGCGGACGATGCGGCGCAGGTCACCAAAGATGGTCACGTAGGCCATCATCGACATCAGCAGGACGAGAAAGATGCCCTGCGTCGTGGCGACGAAGTTGGTCGGCAACGCGCGGCCGCGAATCCGGCCGATCGTGGCGAACAGCATGTGGCCGCCGTCGAGGACCGGGATGGGCAGGAGATTGAAGATGGCCAGGTTGATATTGACGAGGATCGCGATCCAGACGACGTAGCGCAGGCCGGCCTTGGAGGCGTCCCAGTAGATGCGCCCAATGCCGACCGGGCCGCTCAGCTTCGACAGGCCCATGTCGGAGTGCGGGTGGAGCAGGCTGACGAACACCCGCATCGTCATGCGCACCTGGCTGTAGACCTGCTCGAACGGGTTGACGTGCACGAGGCCGTAGTTGGTGCGAAAGGCGGCGCCGAGGAAAGCGGAGGTGTCTGCCGGCCGGTCCGCGGGCACCTTGATGCTGACCATCCGGTCACCGCGCAGCACGCCCAGCGTAAAGGCGGAGGCGGGCTTTTCCTGCATGCGGTCCATCAGGGTGACGAGGTTGAGCAGCGGCGTGCCGTCGATCGTCTTCAACTGGTCGTCGGCCTGCAGTCCGATCTTTTGCGCGAAGGAACCGGCCGGAACGCTGTGCACGATCGGGGTGTAGGCGGGCATGATGCCGACCTTGCGGTTCTGGTCCTCGCCGGAAAGCCGGGGAAACACCTTCACGTCCAGGGCGCGGCCGCCGCGGTCGATCGTGAAAACCGCCTCGCGCTGACCGTCGGCCGTGAAGCCCGAGCTCGTCACGAGCGTCTGCAGCAGCTCGGACCAGTCATTCACCGCGGTGCCGTCGATGGCGCGGATGGTGTCGCCCACCTGGAGGCCGGCCTGCAGCGCCGGACTCGGCACCGTGGTGTTGTCGACGAGCGTGATGGTCTTGGCGACGTAGCCGATGCGCGTCGTGGAAAGATCCTCGCTGGTGGGCTGGCCGACCCACCACAGGGCGCAGGCGAGCAGGAACGCAAAGAGCACGTTGAAGAGGGCGCCGGCGACGAAGACGATCATGCGGGAAGCATAATCGACGGGCGGCAGGGTCTCGGCGCCGTCGGTCTCGCCTTCGATCATGGGCATGTCGGCGAGCTGCGGCAGCGCCACGTAGCCGCCGAGGGGCAGCCAGGCGATGCGGTATTCGACGCCATCCTTGCCGACCCATTGCCAGAGGGCGCGGCCGAAACCGATGGAGAATCGCGCCACCTTCACGCCGCGGCGCCGGGCCGCGAGGAAGTGCCCGAGTTCGTGCACAAAGATCGAGCCGCCGAAAAACAGGACGATGAGGAAGATCGACCAGACGTTGCTGAAGATGCCGGCGAGGATTTCCATGTCAGGATCGGCTCAGGCCCGTGCACCGGTCGCGGGCCGGCGCTCGGGCCGGCCCCGCAGGAGGGGCGGGGAGGAGGCTAGGTTGGTTGGACAAATTGTTGGGCGGTGCGCCGGGCTTCGGCATCGATGAGCAGGACCTCGTCGAGGGTGGCCGGTTCCCGGGCGCCGATCACCCCCAGAGTCTGTTCAATAACCCGCGGAATCGCAAGAAACGGCGCTTGGTTCTTCAGGAAAGCAGCCACCGCCACTTCGTTGGCCGCGTTAAACACCGCCGGAGCGGTGCCGCCGGCGGCCATGGCCTCGCGGGCCAGCCGCAGGCAAGGGTACCGCGCCTCGTCCACCGGACGAAAATCGAGGCGGAGGAGTTGGTCGAGCGGCAGCACCGTGTCGGTGGGCGTCGGCGCGCGATCCGGATGCAGCAGGACGTGCTGGATCGGAAACGTCATGGAGGGTGGGCACAGCTGCGCCAGCATCGAACCGTCGGTGAATTCCACGAGGCAATGAACGATGCTCTGCGCATGGAGGACCGTCTGGCACTGGCCGGGCCGCAGCCCGAACAGCCACTGCGCCTCGATCAGTTCGAGGCCCTTGTTGGCCAGGGTGGCCGAATCCACCGTGATCTTCGGTCCCATGGCCCAATTGGGGTGTTTCAGCGCATCGGCGGGCGTCGCCGCCCCGAGTCGGTCGAGCGGCCAGTCGCGGAAGGCGCCGCCTGACGCGGTCAGGACGAGTCGCCGGACATCGCTCGCGCGGTGGCCGGCGAGGCACTGGAAAACGGCATTGTGCTCGCTATCCACCGGCAGCAACGCGCTGCCGCTCGCCTGGGCCGCCGCCATCACGAACTTGCCCGCCAGCACCAGGATTTCCTTCGACGCGAGGGCGATGGCCTTGCGGGCCTTGATGGCGGCGAGGACCGGCTGCAAGGCCGCGGTGCCGACAACCGCCACGAGCACGAGGTCGGCCTCGGGCAGCGTGGCGAGTTGCGTCAGGCCCTCGGTGCCGCCGTAGAACTTTGTTCCGGCGGGAAAACCGCCGCCGGCGCGCGCCGCCTGCAGCGCCGCCGGGTCCCCGAGGCCGACGTGAGGCACGCCGAACCGGCGGGCGATAGCGGCCAGCTGCTCATGCCGCCCGTGGGCGGCGACGGCCAGCAGCTCGAGCCGGTCGGAATGCGCGGCGATCACCCGCAGCGTGCTTTCGCCGATGGACCCGGTGGCCCCGAGGAGAACGACGCGCTTTTTGATGCCTGTTTCGGACACTGTAGGAGCGGCTTTACGCCGCGATGGTGGGGAAGGGCGCAAGGGCATCGCGGCGTAAAGCCGCTCCTACAGTTCTGAAGACTGCATTCATCACTCCACGAACATGAAGATGAAATACGCCACCGGGGCCGTCAGGATCAGGCTGTCGGTCAGGTCGAAGGCGCCCCCGATGCCGGGAATGAGTCGGCCGGTGTCCTTGAGGTCGGCGCGGCGCTTCAACGCGGACTCCATCAGGTCGGACACAATGGTGACGACGGCCAGGGGCGCGGCGATCGCGGCGGCCAGCCAGGGAGTCAAGGATTCCGGCAGGCGCGCGGAGAGGAGGAAGGCCAGCCCGGCGCCGACGCCGGAGGAAACCAGGACGCCGCCGACCGCGCCCTCCCAGGTTTTCTTCGGGCTGATGACCGGCGCCATCTTGTGCCGCCCCAGCGCCAGCCCGGTCAGCAGCGCGCCCACGTCGCAGAATTTCGAGACCGCGACCACCCACAGGCAGAGGGCGAGATTGTCGCCGCTGTCCGACTCGCGCATGAGGATCCGGACCAGGAACTGCAGCATGAACGGGACGTAGAGCACGCCGGCGACGGTGGCGGCGATCGTTTCCATGCGATTACCGGTGTCGCGTTCCTTCAAGACCCGGGCGCAGCACACGATCAGCACCAGCACGAGCAGGCCCGGCGCGAGGTTGTCGACGACCTCCGTCGCCTCGGTGAACCAGGCCAGGTAATAGGGGCCGGCGGTGATGAGGACGCTGCTGGCGACGCCCATCCACCGAAACGGCCGGTGACCCATCTTTTCGACCAGGAGATAGAACTCGTGCAAGGTGAGGGCGGACAGGATCGTGACGAGCGCCACCGCCGCGTGGGCGCCGAAGAACCACAGGCTCGCCAGGAGGACGGTCCAGAGGACGATGGTGCTCAGGATGCGGGAGGCCACGCGAGTCAGGAGGGTGGGTTCAACTTACGCCGGCCCGGACCTGTTCGGTCGTCTGGCCATAGCGGCGTTCGCGTTTGCGGAACTCATCGATCGCAGCCTGCAGGTCGGCCTTGCCGAAGTCGGGCCAGAGCACCGGGGTGAAAACCATTTCCGCGTAGGCGAGCTGCAGCATGAGGAAATTTGATATCCGGAGTTCGCCCGACGTACGGATGAGCAGATCCGGGTCGGGCAGGTCGGCGGTGTAGAAATACCGGCGGAAGCGCTCCCATGTGGCGTCGGCCGGCTGCTCGCGGCCGGCGACAACGGCTTCGGCATAAGCGCGGGCGGCATCGGCCGCTTCGGTCTGGGCGCCATAGTTGAGCGCCAGCACGAGGTTCCAGTCCTGGAAGTGCTTCGTGGCCTCCTTCACCCGATCGAGCTCGCGCCGGACGTTGGCCGGCAGCGCCTCGGTGCGGCCGATCGTATGCAGCCGGACCTTCTCCTTGATGAGGTTGTTCAACTCGCGCTTGAGGAAGTAGTCGAGCAGGCCCATGAGCCCCGAGACCTCCTCGGCCGGGCGCCGCCAGTTCTCGACCGAGAAGGCGTAGAGCGTGATGTAACGGATGCCGAGGTCGCGGGCGGCGTCGACCACGGTCCGGACGGTTTCCACGCCGCGCCGGTGGCCTTCAAGGCGCGGGAGGCCGCGCTGCTTCGCCCACCGGCCGTTGCCGTCCATGATGATGGCGACATGCTGAGGAACTGGTTCAGGCCCGGATTGGCTCATGCGGTAAGGAGCGATTTAGGTCGGCGGCCGCAAATTTGACAAGCCGCCTTGTCAAAAAGGTTTGCCGCGCCCGAACGCCCCTCGGGCGGCAGCCAGGTGGGCGCGGCGGAGCGCCGCACTTGCACTCGGCCGCGGCGTGGCTATCGGTCGCAGCATGGCCAAGCCGCTGCCCAAAGCTGAAATCGATGTCGCGCTCGCCGGTCTCCCCGGCTGGGCGTGGGAGAAGGATGCCCTCGCGAAGACCTTTCAGTTCGACACCTTTCGCTCGGCGATGTCCTTCATGGTCCGCGTGGGCTTCGAGGCCGAAGCGATGAACCATCACCCGGAGTGGACGAATGTCTACAATCGCGTCGCCATCCGGCTCAACACCCACGACGCCGGCGGCAAGGTGACCGCGAAGGATGTCGATCTCGCCCGCCGCATCCAGGCGCTCAGCTGGGTCGGGTGAGCGGTGGGCGCGGTGCCGCCGACCGGCGGCACGGAGGAAACGTAAATTTCGGCCGAACGCAGACGGGAATCCGTTTGCCCCGGTTCGCCGGCTGCATTGAATGACGGCATGAGTGATTTTGCACCCGCAGCGGAGGTCGCGGCCACCCGCGACGCCATCGCCCGCCTGAAGGCCAACATGCGCCTGACCATCCGGGGCAAGGACGACGTGATCGACCAGACGCTGGTCTGCCTGCTGGCCGGCGGCCACCTGCTCATCGAGGACCTGCCAGGCGTCGGCAAGACCACGCTGGCGTACTCGCTCGCCCGGTCGATGGACTGCGGCTTCTCGCGCATCCAGTTCACCAGCGACCTGCTGCCGACGGACGTCACCGGCGTCTCGATCTACGACGAGAACGTCAAGGAGTTCATCTTCAAGCCGGGCCCGGTGTTCGCGAGCATCGTGCTGGCCGACGAAATCAACCGCGCCACCCCGAAGACTCAGTCCGCCTTGTTGGAAGTGATGGATCGCGGCAAGGTCACGGTCGACGGCGAGGCGCACGCGGTCGGGTCGCCGTTCATGGTCGTGGCCACGCAAAACCCGGTCGACTACGAGGGCACGTTTCCGCTCCCGGAAAGCCAGATGGACCGCTTCCTGATGCGGCTCCAGATGGGCTATCCGCAGCCCGGCGACGAACTCGAGATCCTGCGCACGCCGCGGCTCGGCTACGACGCCATCAGCATCAACCCGGTCGTCACCCGCTCGGACATCCTGAAGATGCAGGCGCTGGCGGGGAAGGTTTTCGTCGAGGACAGCGTGCTCGACTACATCCTGCAGATTGTGACCGCGACGCGCACCGAGGTGGAGTTCAAGGCGGGCGTCAGCGTGCGCGGCGGCCTGTCGCTGCGCGTGGCGGCGCAGGCCCGGGCCCTCGTGCTCGGCCGGGATTTCATCGTGCCCGATGACGTCCAGGCGACCGCGGGAGCGGTGCTCGCCCACCGGCTCACGCTCGCCCGCCAGACGTCCGACGCGCTCGAGGAGCGCCGCACCGTGCTCGCCGCCCTGCGCCGGATCATCGCGGCCGTGCCGGTGCCGGAGTAGAAGTAACAAGTATCATGGACCAAGTACCAAGTGAGGAGATGCGCCCTCAGTGAGAGTTGGCTGGTTTCTGCCCCTGGGACTTGCTCCTTGAAACCTGATCCTTGTCGAAGCGAGCCATGAATTCCACGAATGTTGGCGCCGCCTCGCCGAACTTCGACTGGCATGGCCCCGGCGCCTCCGATCGGCGCCGGCGGGTCTTCAGCTGGAAGACATTCCTGTGGTCGCTCGTCTTCCCGCCCAAGCGGCATCGCATCGCGCCGACGATCACGGGCCTCTTTCTGATCGGGCTCGCGATGGGCATCGGCACCGCGGCCTACAACACCGCGAGCAACATCCTGTTCATCACGCTGTCGCTGCTCCTCGCCTGCCTGCTGCTCAGCGGGCTGATGTCGTGGTTCAATTTCACCGGCGTGAGCTGGCGGCTGCGGCCCTCCGGGCCGTGGCGCGCCGGGCACGAGACCTTCGCCTCGGTCGAGGTCCGCAACGGCAAGGAATGGCTGCCGACCTACGGGCTGTGGTTCGAGCTGCTCACCCAGCCGCGACTTGACCTGCCGGACGAGGCCTCCGGCAAAGACCTGCGGGTGCGCGAGATCCTCGCCGCCGCGGAGAGGCTCGTGACGCGGGGAATGTTGTTCATGCGGGAGCGGCTCGAGCCGGGCGGGAGCGCGGAACTGGACTGGGTGGTGAAACCGGATCGGCGTGGCGAAGCTTTCATCGAGTTGGTGGCGGTCGGGTCGCTGTTTCCCTTTGGTTTTCTGAAGAAGAGCATCGGCACCGGGCTGCGGCAACCGGTGTTGGTCTGGCCGGCGCAGGTCGAGTACCGCTGGTCCGGCGCCATGGCCGCGCACGGCGGCTCGCAGGGCCGGCGCACGGCGCGGCTGGGCACGGGCGACGACCTGCTGGCGCTGCGGAAATACGCAGTGGGCGACTCGCACCGCCTGATCCACTGGAAGGCCAGCGCCCGCCTCGGGCAGTTGATGATCCGGCAATTTGCCGCCGAAAGCCACGATGGGTTCATGCTGAGCCTCGACACGCGCGCGGAGACCTGGCCGCACCCGGAGCAGTTCGAGCTCCTGTGCAGTTTCGCCGGCACGATGGCGGAGGACCTCTTTGCGGCGGGGCGGCTGCGCGGGGTGGTGCTGAACGGCGGCACGCCGCTCGAGACGCGCCGGCTGCGCGACGTCGAGATCTTCCTGGACGACCTGGCCCGCCTGCAACCGGCCAGGCCGGGCGGCGGGGTGCCCTCACCCCGCGAGGCATGGTTCCCGCGGGGCGAGGGCGCCCCGCCAGTGGACGGAAACCTGGTCACCTTCGCTCCCGCCGGCGCGCGCGGAGTCGTGGCCCTAGTCGATGGACGCGAAATTGCATCAGCTTAGCCTCGACGAGTTGCGCCGGCTCAAATGGCTGCTCGGCGGAGCCCTGGCCATCGTGTCGGTGTGGACGGTGTTCTTCCTCGACATCGAGGCGCTGGGCTTGGTCGGCGCCGCCTGCGCGCTGATCCTCGCGGGCATGGCCTGGCCGCAATTGCCGGGGCGCGTACCGGCGATGGTCTGGCGCCTGGCCGTGCCGGCGATCATCGCCGCCATGGCGCTGGATTTCTATTTCAGCCCGGACACGCTGCCGGTGCTGATCCGGCTCGGCATCCTGCTCGTGCTGTACCGCGCGGTGTCGTACCGCCGCAAGCGCGAGGACCTGCAGCTCCTGGTGCTCGGGCTTTTCCTGATCGTCGTGGCCGGCGTGCTGACGGTGTCGCTGGGCTTCGCCTTCCTGCTGCTGCTGTTCACGGCCTGCGCCCTCGGCTTCCTGTTCGTCGTGACGCTGATCGACCTCACCGAGAACGCGCACACGGCGCTGACCTATGAGGAGATGAGCCAGTGCCCGCCCTGGGCGCGCGGCGGGTGGCGGCGATTCTTCGCGCGGATGCGGCTGGTGGCCGACTGGCGCCTGCTCGGTTTCGCCGGCGGGCTCTTTTTCGTCGTGGTGGCGTTCTCGGCGGCGCTGTTCGTCGTCATCCCGCGCTTCGAGGTGGCGAGCGGGTTCTTCCTCGACAAATACATCACACGGCACAGCCGCACGGGGTTCAGCGACACGGTGCGGTTCGGCGACGTGACCGAGTTGACCCGGGATGACACCGTGGCGATGCGCGTCGACCTCACGGACGCCGCGGGGGTGCGCGAGGCGCCCTACTGGCGGCTGGTCGTGCTGGACGAATACACGCCGGAAGGATTCCGGGTGTCGTCCGGGTTGAAGGGAGAGCTGCTGCGCAATCAGCGCCTGTCGCAGATCTTTCGGGGGCGCGCGCTCGGGCGGACGGTGGCCACCGTGGGCGGCGTGTGGACCTTCTACGTCGAACCGGGCGTCAGCCGGTTCCTGCCGCTGCCCGGCACCTACGGCGTCCTGCGCATGCGCGACCTGGTGCCGGTGCAGATGAGCGTGCGCCAGCGCATTGTGGCGCTCCGGACCGAACCGTTGAGCATGACGGCGTTCCAGCTCGAGGACGTGGAGATGGCCGCGCGGTTGACGGACGCGAATTTTCCGCAGCAGCTCGCGTTCGCCCGGGAGCACCCGCCGGCCGAGGGACAGCGCTTCCGTTACGACCCGCTGGTCACGCTGCGCGGACCGGCGGGCCCGCAAAACGAGGCCGTGTTGGCGCGGATCGTGGGCGAGATCACGGGCGGGGCGAAGCTCGACGCGGACGAATTTGCGCGGCGGGCCACGGCGTGGCTGCAGAAACGGCATGCGTATGCACTGTCGGTCCGGCTGCCGAAGGGCGAAGGCGAGGACGACATCGTGCGCTGGCTCGACTCGAATGAGCCTGGTTTCTGCGAGTATTTTGCCGCCGGCCTGGCCGTGCTGGCGCGGGCCGCGGGCCATCCGGCGCGCGTCATCGCCGGCTTCCACGGCGGCGTGTTGAACGGCTTCCAGAATTATTTCATGGTCCGCAACTCGGACGCGCACGCCTGGGCGGAGATCCACGACGGGCGCTCGGCCTGGGTGCGGTACGACCCGACGCCCGGCGCGGTGGCGGGGGGCGCGGAGGCGGCGGCGCAGGCCCAGCAGGTCCAGGACAGCAGCTGGTCGGCGCGTTTCGACAGCCTGCGGGTGCTCTGGTACCGGCGCATCGTGAATTTCGATTCGCGGACTCAGGTGCAGATGATCGAGCAGGTTAAGTCCTTCACGGCGGATTCGGGCCAGGCATTGCGCGCTTGGCTCGAGGACGCATCCAAGCGCATGCGGGCGTGGCTGGCGCGGCCGTGGAATGCCGCGCGGGTTGGGCGGGTGGCCGGCGCGTTCGCGGCCGGCGGAGCGGCGCTGTGGGCGCTGGTCGGCCTGCTCCGGCTAGGATGGGAGCGCTGGCTGGGCTGGCGGCGGCCGCAGGAATTCGACCCGGTGCGCCGCCGCGCCGGCCGGTGGCTGGCCTTGGTGCGCCCGCTGCCGCAGGCCGGCGAGGTTGTCGCCGACCTGCAGCGATTGCGCTACGGGCGCCGCGAAACCTGGCCCGAGCCGGCCGGGGTCTTTCGGCGGGCGCGTGCGGCGAGACGGGGCCGGTGAGGGCACGAGAGGCGGGTAGGGCGCGGACTCCGTCCGCGCCAATGGCCCGGCGGCGAGCGGAGTCGCCACCCTACCGTTCCGGCTCCCAGACGTAAGGCCAGTCCTCGGGTTTAGCGACCAGGCCCGCGCGCACCGGATTGTTGCGGATGTAGTTCACCTTTGCCTCATGGCTCTCGTCATTTCTTAGCCGATGGTCGAAATAGTCGCGTTGCCAGGCAACGCGGTGCTGAGTCGCCAAGTAGTGTTTCCACGAGCGCACGACCAGGTCCATCGATCCAGCCTTGGGGAAGCTGACGAGAGCATGCAAATGGTCGGGCATCAATAGAAACACCAGGGCGTGCCAGCGGCCTAGCTTGTGATAGCGCCGCGCCGCACCCAGGATGACCGAGGCCATCGTAGGTTGGCAGAATTGATTTATTTGCCGGCGGGTCGCGCAGATCGTGATGAAGAAGATGGGCGCGCCTTTCACCCATGGCGGCAGGGTGTGGTCGAGAAGTCTTCGTCGGGGTAAGTCCACGACAAACAATCTTCCGGCGCGGAGCGGAGTCCGCGCCCTACCGATTTACCCAACTTCAGGTACTCACTGCACCCGAAAGGTCACCGGTTTCGTGGCCGGTTCGGACTTCTTGGCGAAATATTTCTGGAGCACGGCGCTGGCGACGGGCGCGGCGATGAGGCCGCCGCCGTAGCTTTCACCGATTGTCTGCCCCTCGACCATCACGCACACGGCGATCTCCGGGTTCTCGAGCGGTGCAAAGCACAGGAACCAGGCATAATTGATCGTGCCGACCTTGTCGCCCTGGCGGACGCGCTTCTGCGCCGTGCCGGTCTTGCCCGCGATCCGGACGCCGGGCACCTGGAAGGCCGCCACGGTGGTCAGCGGATAGGCGGTGCCGGTGGTCGTCACCTCCTCCATGCCCTGGAGCAGGGCGGCGCGCTGGGCCGGCGAGAGGCCGATGGCCGGGGCGTGCTGCGTGGGCGCGTTCGGGTGGTGCAGCAGGGTGGGCTTCGTGTAGAGTTCGTTCCGGGCCAGCGAAGCGGCGAAGCACGCCATCTGCAGCGGCGTGACCAGGACGTAGCCCTGGCCGATCGACATGTTGGCCGTGTCGCCCGGGAACCACGGCTCCTGCTGGGTGCGTTGTTTCCACGCGGGATCCGGCACGACCATCCGGTGCGTCTCGTTGGGCAGCTCGATGCCGGTCGGCTGGTCGAGGCGGAACCGCCGCGCCTCGGCGGCGATGACCTCGGGGGACGTGCGCAGGCCGGCGGTGTAGAAATAGATGTCGCAGCTTTTGGCGACGGCTCCGGGGAACAGCAGCTCGCCGTGGTGCGCCTCGCCATTGTCGCAATAAAAGCGCTTGTTGCCCACCATCATGACGCCCTCGCAATCCGCGATGGGCTGGTCGGGACGGATGGCCCCGCTGCGCAAGGCGGCGATGCCCGTGACGAGCTTGAACATCGACCCGGGCGGATACGCGCCGCTGATCGCCTGGTTGTACCACGCCCCGGCCGCCTCGATCTCCTGCGCCTGCTCGTGCGAGAGGCGCGGCACGAAGTCGTTGAGATCGTAGTCGGGCTTGGACGCGAGCACGAGCACCTCGCCGGTGCGGACGTCCACGGCGGCCGCGGCGCCCACGCGGTCGCCGATCGCCTCCTCGGCGGCGAGTTGCAGGTCGATGTCCAGGCTGGTGGTCAGGTTGTGGCCCTGCACCGGCAGGCGGCTCGGCAGGTCGTCGGTTTTCACCTTGTAGCCGGCCGGGTCGACCAGGTAGATCGCGCCGCCGGTCTCGCCCTGCAGCTGCTCATCATAGACTTTCTCGAGCCCGTCGCGGCCGAACGATCCCTTCATCTTGAAGGTCATCAGGTCCTCGCCGGCGAAGTTGTCGACCTCCGGGTCGCTGTTGATGCCCGTGTAGCCGAGGACGTGGGCGGCGGCCGACTTGTACGGGTAGTAGCGGGTGCTGGAGGTATAAACCTGGAGCGGCGAATCCACCGGCAGGTGTTCGATGAGCTTGGCGTACTCCTCCGGCGTCAGGTCGTCGAGCAACACATAGGGGAGGAGCAGCGACTGGTCGATGTGCCGGGTCAGGTCGGCGCTGCGGACGACCTCGTTGCGGTTGAGGATGAAGTTGATCTGGTCGAGGTAGCGCTGCGCGACGGCGGCGCGGGCGATGCGCGCCATCTGGTCGGGGTCGGGGCGCTCGCTGCGCGGGAGCTGGGCATAGTTGGCCTTGACCACCTGGTACTCGGTGCGGAATTCCCCGCGCAGCTCGGCCAGGCCGAGCACGACGGAGAAGCGCGGCCGGTTGCCGACGAGCACCCGGCCCTCGCGGTCATAGATGTTGCCGCGCGGCCCGGGCACGACGACGCGGCGCAGGCTCTGCATCCGCTCGCGTTCGCTGTAGAGGTGGGTGCGGAAGAGCTGCCGGTAGGCGAGACCGAACACGACGACCGCCGTCAACCCGATCAACACCGCGTGGAAGAAGACCAGGCGGGGCTTGCGGGCGGTGCGGGATTCGATGAGCCGGCTCATGGGCTGAAAATCTCAAACACCAACGAGCAAAAGCCAAACCACGAGTTCACCCGTGGCGGCCGACAGGATAGCGAGCTTTCCCAGCCACTCATGTTTGGAGCGTGGAATTTGGCGCTGGGAGTTTTTCGGTGCTAGATCTGCACCGTTCTTCCGGTTTCGGGATGGATGCGGACCAGCTCCATGGCGCGATCCTGCAGCGCAAAAAACCACGGCCCGAGGAGCAGGATGCAACCCTGGGACACGAGCAGGTCGACGAAGACCCGCAGCCACGCCTCGCCCGGGCGCGGGTTGGCGCCGATCAGCAGGAAGGAAAGCGCGATGAAGAGGAACAAGTTCGCCAGGAGCGCGACCACGAGACCGAACACCGCGCCTTCGCGCGGAAACTGCTGCCGGCCGTAGAGCACGGTGGCGTGGATGAGGCCGAAGAGGAGCACGCTGGTGCCGAAGGGAACGGGCTCGGCCGCATCGACCAGGAGCCCCGTCAGGATCACCGCGATGGTGCCGTGCCGGCGGTCGAGCCGCAGGGCGGCATAGGTGACAAGCAACCCGCCGGCATAGACGTGCACCGCCGAGTCCGCCAGGCGATCGTTGAGAATGCCGAGGAGCCACCAAAGAAGCAGGTTGGCGGCGGTGACGATGAGCCAGCGCGGGTCGTACCTACGCATGGCGGGAAGAATCGTCGGGCCGGCGCCGGTGACGCGCCACTGCATCGTGTCGGGCCGTCGCTCGCGACGCGCCGGGGCTGCACCAAGGTGCAGCCCGACAAGGGAAGCCTGCCGAGGGCACCATCAGAATTCCTCCGGGTTGAGGGGCACGAGCACCGTCACCTCGGCCAGCGTGCCGAGGCGTTCGTCGAGCTCGACCTCGCCGACTTTGAACAGGCCGTCCGGGCTCGACTCAAGGCTGGTGATCTGGCCGAGGGTCAGGCCGCCGGGGAACACGCCGCCCAGGCCGGAGGTGACCAGGCGTTGCGGGGCCGCCTTGGTCGCAAAGATGTCGAGCGGCACGAACGCGACCGTGCCGCGGGGCGCGCGGAACGGGTCGTTGAGGCCGCCCTGGTAGCTGAGCGGGCGGGTGTCGCCCACGGCGGAGGCCGCGACCCGGAACGTGGGACTGGACACGAGGTCGACGACGGCGGTGTAGCGGTGGACCTCGGTGATGCGGCCGACGACGCCGCCGGAGAAGATGACCGGGTTGCCGACGGTGAGGCCGTAGTTCGAGCCCTTGCGGATGACCATCCGCTGCCACCAGGCCGAGAAATCACGGCGCGCCACGCGCGCGGCCTCGAAGCGAAACGCGGGCATCGGCGGCAGGTTGAGCAGGTTCTCGAGCCGCAGGATGTCGGCCTGGAGTTCCTGGTTCTGCTGCACGGCGAATTCGTTGTTGCGCATAGCGCCCGCCAGTTCGCGACCCGCCCGGACCAGTTCGCGTTTCGAGTGCGCCTCGCTGGCGATGAAGTTCTGGAGGTCCTGCACGGCGGAATCGGTGACGACCAGCGGCGCCTGCATCTCGAAGAACGAGGCGCGCGTGAACACCTTCAGCCCCAGCGGCAGCAGGCCCCAGAGGACCAGCAGGAGGCCGAGCGTGAGGAACGGGCGGGCCTGGTCGAAGCGATTCGGCGACACGGCGGGGACGGTTCAACCGGCGGGGTGCGCGGCCCGACTCCCGCTCAAAGATCCGCGGCGATCCGGCGGTAGTCTTCGATGTTGTTGATGAAGACGCCGGTGCCGTTGGCGACGGCGGACAGCGGGTCGTCGGCCACGGTGACCGCGAGGCCGGTCTTTTCCGACAGGAGCTTGTCGACGCCGCGGATCAGCGAGCCGCCGCCGGCCATGACGAAACCGCGGTCGACGAGGTCGGCCGAGAGTTCCGGCGGGCAGCGCTCGAGGGCGGAACGCACGGCCTCGACAATGGCGCCGACGGTGTCCGCCATGGCCTCGCGGATTTCCTGCGAGGTGATGTGGATGGTCTTGGGCAGGCCGGCGACCGAGTCGCGGCCCTTGACCTCCATCGCCAGCTCGGTCTCGAGCGGGTAGGCCGAGCCGATGGTGAACTTGATTTCCTCCGCCGTGCGCTCGCCGATCAGCAGGTTGTAGGCGCGCTTCATGTAGTTGATGATGGCGAGGTCGATCTCGTCGCCCGCCACGCGGATGGACTTGGAAAAGACGATGCCGTTGAGAGAGATGATGGCGATCTCGGTGGTGCCGCCGCCGATGTCGACGATCATGTTGCCGGCCGGCTCGTCCACCGGCAGGCCGACGCCGAGCGCGGCGGCGAAGGGCTCGGGAATGGTGTGGACCTCGCGCGCCCCGGCGTGCGTGGCCGATTCCATGACGGCGCGCTTCTCGACCTCGGTGATGCCGCTCGGGATCGCGATGCACACGCTCGGCTGCGGGAAGGTCTTTCCGCCATTGGCCTTGCGGATGAAATAACGGAGCATGGCCTCGGTGATGTCGAAGTCGGCGATGACGCCATCCTTCATCGGGCGGATCGCGGTGATGCTGCCGGGGGTGCGGCCGAGCATGATCTTCGCCTCGTCACCCACCGCGCGCACGCGCCGGGAGTTGGTGTAAACCGCCACCACGCTGGGCTCGCGAAGCACGATCCCCTTGTCCTTCACATAGACCAGGGTGTTGGCCGTGCCCAGATCGATGCCGATGTCGTTCGAGAAAAGTCCCAGCAATTGATTGAACATTTTGGCGGTGGCAGGGGGTTTCCGAATCAAAGCCGGGGTCGAGCGAAATTGTCAAAAGCAAACTCATTGGCCCAAAGAGTTTAAAGCGGGCGGCGAACCGGTCAGAACGGACTGGCCCCGGGCCCGAAACCGGCTTCGCTGTCGACATGTTTGTCGTCCATACCACCGCCGGCGCCAGCAAGGCCGATCGTTACCGTGAGTTGAATGCGCAGCTCGCCTCCTTGCTCGCCGGCGAGCGCGACGGTCTGGCCAACGCGGCGAACACCGCGGCCCTGCTCTGGCAGGGACTGCCCGAGCTCAACTGGGCCGGCTTTTACTTCCGGCGCGGCGGCGAACTTGTGCTCGGTCCGTTCCAGGGCAAGGTCGCGTGTGTGCGCATCGCGGTCGGCCGCGGCGTGTGCGGCACCGCGGCGCAGCGGCGTGAAACGATCGTCGTGCCCGACGTGGCGGCGTTTCCCGGGCACATCGCCTGCGACCATGCGTCGCGCTCGGAGATCGTCGTGCCGCTCGTCCAGGACGGAAGGCTGATCGGCGTGCTCGACCTCGACAGCCCGCAACCGGCGCGCTTCGACGACGAGGACGCCCGCGGGCTCGGCGAGGCGGCGGCGATCTTCCTGCGGCAATCGGACCTGGCGCGCCTGGCCGGCTGAGCGGCCGCGGCCGCACGCGGGCTTGACCATGGCGTCCGCCCGGCGAGCTTCGTGGTCGCGACGCCATGCACGGAATCGACTTCATCCAGGATCTGGCGGTGGTGATGCTGGTGGCCGGCTTGGTCGGCTGGGCCTGCCAGCGGATGGGTCTGTCGTCGGTCGTCGGGTACCTGCTGGCCGGAACCATCATCGGCCCGCATACGCCGCCGTTTTCGCTGGTCACGGACATCGAGCGCATCGACACGCTGGCGCAGGTGGGCCTGGTGTTCCTGATGTTCTCAGTCGGGATGAAGCTCAGCCTGCGCAAACTGCGGAAGCTCGGTTTCGCGCTGGTGCTGGCCACCGGCATCGAGGCGGTGCTCATCTACACGTTCACGCGGGCGGCGGGCGGGGCCACGTCGCTGGACAGCACCGAGACGGTGTTTCTCGCGGCGATGCTGATGATCTCCAGCTCGGCGGTGATCAGCAAGGTGCTGGCCGACATCGGCGCGAGCCACGAGAAGACCGGGCAGATGGCGATGGGCGTGTTTGTCGTCGAGGATTTGATCGCGGTGCTGCTGCTCACCGGCCTCGGCTCCTATGCCAGCCTGGCCGGGGCGCAGGCCCACGCGGTCCCGCTCGGACGGACGCTGATGCTGTTGACCGCGTTCGTGGTGCTCGTGGCGATCGTCGGCGTGCTCTTCCTGCCGTGGCTGCTCAAGAAGCTCAGCCTGACGGGTGGCGCCGAGCTGCCGACGCTGGTGCAGGCCGGCCTGCTGTTCGTCCTCGCGACGATGGCCCACAAGGCCGGTTTTTCGCTCGCGCTGGGCGCGTTCCTGCTCGGGGCGATCGTGGCCGACACGCCGCAGCGGACCCAGATCGACCGGACATTCGAGGGACTGCGCGATGTGTTCAGCGCGGTGTTTTTCGTGGCCATCGGCATGATGATCCAGCCGAAGGCGCTCCGGGAAACGTGGCCGCTGGTCTTGCTGGTGTCGGGCCTCGCCCTGGTCGGGCGCGCGGTGGCCTGCTCGGCGGGCCTGTTCATCACCGGCTCGCCGACCCGCGTTGCCGTACGGGTCGGCCTCCTGGTCGTGCCGCTGGGCGAATTCACGTTCATCATCGCGCAGCTCGGCATCGACGGCGGGGTGCTGCCCGCCAATTTCCAGGTCGTGGCGGTCGGGGCGGCGTTGTTGACCGCGCTGGTCGCGCCGCCCCTCGCCCGGCGCTCCGCCGGCATCGCCGCGTGGTGCGAGGACCACCAGCCGCCGTGGCTGTCGGCCTGGCTGCAATCCTACCGTGGCTGGCTCGACCGGCTGCACCAGCGCAGCGTGCGGAACACGATCTGGCAGCTCAGCCGGCGCCGGCTCCTGCAGATCGGTCTCGAATTGCTGCTTGTCACCGGCCTGCTGGCCTTCTCGGGCCCGCTGCTCCGCCTGCTGCAGACGATCATGCCGGCCGACTGGCCGTTCCCGCGCGGCCCGCAGGTGATCTTCTGGAGCGCGGTGGCCCTCGCCGTCCTGGCCCCGGTCGTCGCGATCTGGCGCAACCTTTCCGCGCTCGCCATGCTCGTGGCGGAAGTCGCGTTTTCCGGGCTGCCGGGCAAGGGGGCGCGCCTCGGCCCGATGCTCGAGCTGGCGCTCAAGCTCTTCGGGGGCGTGGTTCTGTTTCTCTGGCTGAGCGCGTTCCTGCCCGTGGGCGGTTCGGCGCGCTGGGTGCCGGTGGCGGTCATCGCGATCGTCGCCATCGCCGTCGGCTTCTTCCGCCACAAGCTCATCTACTGGCACAGCGTCCTCGAGGTGGAGCTGCAGGAGCGGCTGGCCGCGCCGGCCGGCGGCACGACGCCGGCGTGGCTGGTGCCACCCGCCGACTGGAAAATGACGCTGACGGAATGCGTACTGCCGGACCTAGCCGACGCCCGCGGCCGGACGCTCGGCGAACTCGAATTGCGGGCGCGCACCGGCTGCACGGTGGCGGGCGTCGAGCGGCAGGGCGTCATGGTGCAGAACCCGCCGGCGCACTTCGCCCTTTATCCGCGCGACCGCGTGCTGCTGATGGGCGAGCTGGCCCAGACCGTGGCGGCGAAGGGGCTGCTGACCCGCGTCTCGGGCACGATGCCATCGGGCGGCATCGAGGACGTCCGCCTCGAGATCGTCACCCTGCCCGCGAAAGAGAAGGCGGAGGCGGAGCGGCCCACGCTGGCCGAGTTGGCGCCGGGCCGGCGCGCTGGCGTCCAGGTCGTGGCGATCAACCGCGGGGGTCACCGGTTGCTGAACCCAGGCGGCGACGAGAGGCTGTTTGCCAGCGACGAACTCCTGGTGTTCGGCAGCGCGGAGCAGATCGCGGCGTTTCGCGCCAGCCTGCTCGAATAGTGGTTGTCCGGTGCGCCCCACGGGTCGGGCCACTGCGCGGTTGCATCGGGTGCGCCACCGAGCTTCAATGCCGGTGGCGCAGAGCCGGCGCTCGCCGGGCCGCCCAGCCCTGGTGGGAGACCGCACCGTGCACTTTCCCCATCCGCTTCCCGGTCGAATCACCCGCCGCGGCACCGCGGCGGCCGCCGGGTTGCTGGCATTCGTGGCGGCCCCGGCGGGCTACTTGCCGGAGCCGGCCGGCGATGCGGTGACCGTCGAAACGGCGGCCGATCGCGGATACTGGCCGCCCGAGGACTGGCGCCAGCTGCTGGCGCTGGATGAGCCCATGAGGAATTTTTTCGCCGGTCGGGTCCATCCCGTGGGCACCGACGGCGCGCGCTTGATGGAAATCGTCGACGCGATCATCAAGCCGGACGGCCTGAACTTCGCCTACGAGGCCGAGGGCACGTACGATGCCCGCGAGGCTTTCCGGCGGCGACGCGGGAACTGCGCGTCGTTCGCGTTCCTGGTGGTGGCGGCGGCGCGCGAGCAAGGCCTGGCGGTGCAGTTCCAGGACATCGAGACCTCCCAGCAATGGGACCGGTTCGGTCGGTTCATCGCGTCCGTCCGCCACACGAACGTACGCATGCCGGTCGACAACGCGACCTATGTGGTGGACCTTCGGCCCGACCAGGGCCCGACGCCGGCGGCCGACACGCGCTACGTCGTGCGGGATGAACGGGCCTTCGCGCATTTCTACAGCACGAACGGGTTCTTTCACCTGGTGCGCGGAGACGTCGCGGGCGCGCTGCACCTGATGGAACTCGCGACAGCCACGGATCCGCGCAGCCCGGTGGTGTGGTCGAACCTGGGCAACGTGCACGCGCAACGGGGCGACCTGGCCGCGGCGAGAAGCTGTTTCGAACGGACGCTGCGGTTGAACCGGTATGACATGGCCGCCCTCGTCGGCCTCGTGGGCGTGCTCCAGCGGCAGGGCCGGCCCGAGGACGCGGGCCTGCTGGCCAAGTATGGACGCCGGGTGGAATCCTATCGCGCCCGCAATCCCTATTACCATTACCAGCTGGCGACGGCGGCCGCGACCGGTGGGGATTGGTTGGCGGCCGAGCAGAGCTTGCGCCGGGCGATCCGGCTCAAGGATGACGAGGAACTGTTCCAGGAGCAACTCGCGGAGGCCTTGCGCCATCTCGGCCGGCCGAGCGAGGCCGCGAAGGTGGACAAGCGCCTGGCCGAGCTCCGAGACAGGATCAAGACACCCGCGTCACGGGTGGAGCGATAGGATCGTCGGGCTGCGGGCTGGTCAGGCCTGACGATTCCGCGGCCGGGGCCCGAATCTTGTAGGGCCGGCGCTCGTCGCCGGGCCGGTCAGGAACGGCGATTCAGCGGTAGGGATCCGAGTATTGTAGGGCCGGCGCTCGTCGCCGGGCCGGTCAGGTTCCAACGCGGATCCTCTGTGCCACGGAATCTACTATGTGGAACCACTCGATGGGTAGAACGCCATCGGGCGGCAATTTGCCGGTGAACTGGAATAGAAACGGATTAGGACAGAGCCAAGAGTGCCAGCGACTGTTTGGCCCGACAAGGTTCGCCCGGTAGGGGTTCATGAAAATGTAGAATGCATAGTCCTCGATCGACTCGATGTCCCGAACCCGGTGCTCGAATCCATCGTCTTGCCATTTCCAGGCGGCTCGACCTTGTTCACGCGCCAGCGCCTTGAACTTACCGATTGTTTGCCCAATGCTCAGCCTCTGGCCGAGGGTCAGGAGCAGATGCACGTGATCGGGCATTACCGTAGCGGCGAGAATTTCTGCATCACCGGCCGCCTGCAGCTCCAGCATTGCAGTTATGACGACACGGGCCGTTGCCGGATGGACAAGTATTTTGGCGCGGCGCTTGGTGCAAAGGGTGACAAAATAATTCTCGCCTGGGACCGAGAATCGCCCAAAGCGCAGTCGTGGAGTCTTGCGTTTCGATCCAGGCATGGCGCCACGCTGGACCCAGGCGGCCCGGCGACGAGCGCCGGCCCTACCCAATTCAGGATGCCTTGCAGCCCGGCGACAAGCGCCGGCTCTACCGGCGGCCGCGGGTCAACCTGAAACGAAAAAGGCGCATCCCGGGGAGGCGCCGTGTCGAACGGGGAGGGGACGAACCTCAGTTGTTGCGCAGCTTGCTGGCGTCGTTGCCCGCCTCGGCCTTTTTGTCGGCCTTGGCCTCGGGCTCGTCCTTGGCCGCTTTCTTGAACTCGCGGATGGATTCGCCGAGGCCCTTGGCGAGGGCGGGCAGCTTGGCGCCGCCAAAGAGGAGCAGCAGGATCGCCATGATCAGGAGGAGCTCCGGACCACCGAGTCCGAAGATACCGGCGAGAGGAAGGAAGGCGAGGGACATGGGAATGAGGTTAGATTGCGGGACAGGTGAGTAAAGGACCAAAGCGGCGTCAGTCCTGCGGGAAGCCGAGCTTGGCCAGCGGGCCGCCCTGTTTGATGAACTGCGGTGGAATGACCGGCGGCTTCTTGAGCAGGTTCTGCGGGTTGTCGATCTGCTCGGCATCGAAGAAGCCGTGGAGCTGGCGGATGCGCGTCGGGTGGCGCATTTTCCGCAGCGCCTTGGCCTCGATCTGGCGGATGCGCTCGCGGGTGACCTTGAACTGCTTGCCCACCTCCTCGAGCGTGCGGCTGTAGCCGTCGACGAGGCCGAAGCGCAACGTGAGCACGCGCCGCTCGCGCTCGGTGAGCGAATCCAGGACGTCCATGATCTTTTCCCGCAGGAGCGAGAACGCGGTCATGTCGTAGGGATTGTCCGCGGACTTGTCCTCGATGAAGTCGCCGAAGCTGGTGTCGTCGCCGTCGCCGACGGGCGACTGGAGCGAGATGGGCTGCTGCGCCATCTTCATGATCTGCTGCACGCGCTCGACGGGCAGGTTCATCTCCTCGGCGACCTCCTCGGGCGTCGGCTCATGGCCGAACTCCTGCAGGAGCTGTTTCTGCACCTGCATCACCTTGTTCAGCGTCTCGATCATGTGGACCGGGATGCGGATGGTGCGGGCCTGGTCGGCGATGGAGCGGGTGATGGCCTGGCGAATCCACCACGTGGCGTAAGTGGAGAATTTGTAGCCGCGGCGGTACTCGAACTTCTCGACCGCCTTCATCAGGCCCATGTTGCCCTCCTGGATGAGGTCGAGGAAGGAGAGGCCGCGGTTCGTGTATTTCTTGGCGATGGAGATGACGAGGCGGAGGTTGGCCTCGACCATCTCGGTCTTGGCCTTGTGGGCCTCGCGGATGTGGCCGCGCGCGACCTTCAGGGTGTCCATCAGGTTCTGCGGCGTGATGCGCAGATCGCCCTCGAGCTGCTTGAGGCGGTTGTTCACCACGCGGACGTCGATGCCGGCGTCCTTCTTCGATTTCGGGTGCTTCGCGCGATGGAGGTCGTGGAAGCATTTCTCGACGTCGTGGATCTTCGGGCGCAGTTCGAGCAGGAAGTCCTCGAAGACCTTCAGCTTGAAGAAATATTTCACGTAGCAGCCGCGCAGGACGTTGTCGCGCTTCTTGAAGCGGACCATGGCGTTCTTGCGGGTCTTGTCGTCGCGCGCCTTCTGGGCGTCGCTCCACGCCTCGGTGGCGGCGGCGTCATTGGCCCGGGTGACCTCGACGAGCTTCTGCAGGTTCTTGAAGTACGCCTCGCGGCTCTCGATCTTCTTGTCGATGACGAGGCGATCGAAGCGTTCCGTGCGGAGCAGCAGCTTCTCGCCGAGGTCGGCGAGGTGCTTGCCGACCGGCCCGAGCGCGAAGAGCGCCGCCAGGGCGTTCGTCTCGGCCGTCTCGATGCGCTTGGAGATCTCGACCTCCTGCTCGCGGGTGAGCAGCGGGACCTGGCCCATCTGCTTGAGGTACATCCGGACGGGGTCGTCGAGGATGTCGTTGTTCGACGTGCGCGACTCCTCCTCCTCGGCCTCTTCCTGGCGCTGCTTGTAGTTGTCGACCTCGTCGGGATCGAGGATGTCGATCTCGAGGTTCTGCAGGATGGAGATGACGTTCTCGATGTCCTCGGGATTGTCGACGGACTCGGGCAGGGCCTCGTTGATGTCGGCGTAGGTGAGGTAGCCCTGCTCCTTCGAAAGGCGAATCAGGTAGCGGATCTTCTCGTTCAGGTCGCCGGAGAGATTTTCCAACGCCTTCTCCTTGAACTCGCGCGTCGCATCGGCTGCGGCGGAAAGCGGCGACGGTTCGCGGGCCGCCTCGCCCGGCCGCCCGTGGTTGGCCGCCGCACCTTCCGCCCCCTTTTCCGGCGCCGCGCTCGCGTGCTTGTCCTGCGCCCTCGCCTTGGCTTCGACGGGTGTTTTTCCCGGGGCCTTTTCAGCGGTGGGCTTGGAATGGGACTTGGCGGACTTCGGATGGCTCGGCATAGCGTAAAGAATGGCTCCCCCGGCGGGTTACAGGATCACAGCGCGTTCGCTTGGGCTTCAGGATTCGAGCGAGAGCTTGGGCGGATGTTGTAGCTGTCGTGTGAGTTCGGCGCGCTGTTTCAAGAGTGAAAATAAGTCAGCGTCACCATTCGTGCCTTTGGAGGCTATTTCAAGTTCTATTTGGCGCAGCCGCGGCTCGAGAAAACGCCGCTGCATTGCGCGCAAACCTTCGTGGCCGATCTTGGCCAAATCCTCCTCGCCGACCTCCTCGAAAAGCAGGGAGGCCACGAGCGCCTTTTCCTCCTGATTCTCAAGCAGTTGATCGAGCTGATCACGGCCGCTCCAACCGTTGTGCGCCGCCTCGGCCAGGATGCGGTCCAGCAGCCGTCCGGCCACGTGAGCGGAGTCGATCCACTCATGCGGCAACTGGGCCGCGAGCGCGTGCAAAAACCGCTCGTGATGCAGGCACAAAAAAAGCAGGTGAGCCTCGGTCGATTTCGCGCCGGCCTCGGCGGCGGTCTCCGTCCGTTTCGGCGCCGCGGTCGCGGCGCCGGCGCTGCGTCCGCCGGTCCGACCCAGGAACGCGCGCAGGTCGCGTTCGAGTGCGCCAGGAGCGACGCGCAGGTGCAGGGCGATTTCGTGCAGGAAGGATGCGCGCGCCACGTCCGACTCGCTTTGGGCGATGATTTCGAACAGCGCGCCGGCCGCGCGGGCCTTTTGCTCAGCCGAGGCCGTGGCGGCGTCGGGCAGCACGGAACGGCAGGCGAAGGTCATCGCCGACAACGCCCCCTTCCGCACCTCGTCGTAGGCGGCCAACCCGCGCTCGAGAAAGAGCAGGTCCGGGTCGAGTTTTTCCGCGCCGGCGGGCATCAGGAAGCGCACCTCGAGCCCCGCCTTCAATGCCATGGGCAGGAAACGCAGCGCGGCCTTCTGGCCGGCGGCATCGCTGTCAAAGAAGCATTCCACCTGCGGCTGGTAGCGCCGCATCAGGGCGAGCTGGTTCTCGGTGATCGAGGTGCCCTGCGGGGCGACCGCGGTCTTGAGGCCGACGCTCCAGCAGCGCAGCGCGTCGAGCTGCCCCTCGACCAGCACGAAGGGCCGGCCGTCGCCGACCTGGGTGCGCGCGCGGTCGAGATTGAACAGCAGGTTGCTCTTGGTAAAGATCGGCGTCTCGGGGGAGTTGACGTACTTCGCCTCGCGCGCCGGGTCGTCGGCCGGCGTGAGTTCGAGCTGGCGGGCGGTGAACGCCACGACGCGTCCCTGGTGGTCGCGGATGGGGATCATCAGCCGTCCGCGGAACCGCGGCCGCAGCGCGCCGAGCGTCGGCACGGCGCCATCACGGATGAAAAACAGGCCGCACTGGCGCAAGGCCTCCTCCGTGAACTTGCGCTTGAGCAGCCCCGCGGCGAGGCCGGCGTCCTCCGGCGCGGCGAAGCCGATCTTGAACTCGTCCGCCAGTTCGGGCGCAAACCGGCGGTTCTTCGTCCAGTAGTCCCGGATGAACGCCCCGTGCGGCGTGGCGGCGAGGAACGCCTGCCGGTAGTGCTCGGTGGCGAGGTCGTGGATTTCGAAGATCTCCTGGCGGAGCGAGCGCGACTCGCGGGTCGGCCCGCCCGAGCCCTCCTCGTATTCGACCGGCACCCCGAAACGCTGGGCGATCGCCTCCACCGCCTCGGTGAATTGCAGGCCCTCGGTCTCCATGACGAAGTTGATCACGTCGCCGGCCTTCCCGCAGCCGAAGCACTTGAAGAAGCCCTTGTCCGTCGACACGTTGAACGAGGGCGTCTTCTCGGCGTGGAACGGGCACAGGCCCTTGAAGCGGTTGCCGCCGGCCTTCTTCAGGGCGACCACCCGCACCACGACGTCGTGGATGTTGACCCGGTTTTTCAGGTCACGGATGCTGCTGGCTTTGATGACGGGCACGGGAGGGCGGGGCCGGGCGCGGGCGGCTGCGGCCGGACAACGTGGATTGCTGCTTCGCCGGCCGCGCGGCAACGCCAAACTGTGCCGCGCCTTTGGGCGCCGGAAAATCCGGCGCCCAAAATAAACTTTTACCCGAAAGTGCGGTCTGTCAGCTTGCGCCGCCGGCCCCGGCCGCCTCCCGCCTCCCTCATTTCATGCGTTTCTTCCTGCTGCCCTGCGTCCTTTCGCTCGTCCTCGCCCGCGGCGTCGTCGCCTGCGCGGCCCCGCCCGCGCCGCCGGCCGCGCCGGTCTGGGAGCATCGCCTCGCCGATTTCAGCGACGCCGACTACCGGTACGCCGTCGAGCAGATGTTCCAGGACTACGAGCAGTCCACGGGACGGAAGCTCGTCCCCGGCGCGAAGAAAAAGGTCGGCCTGAAGATCTACGCCGATTCCGGCCCGGGTCTCGCGACGCCGTTCGGGCTGGTCCGCGGCGTGATCGCCGCGCTGGAGAAGCGCGGGTTCGCCACCGAGAACATCTTCCTCGTCGGGCTCAACCCGCTGCGCCTCCGCCTCACCGGGTACCTGCCGTCGTTCTCCAGCGGCCAGGTGCCGTTCCCCGGCCACCCTGTCTACGTGCTCGAGTCGGGCAAGTTCTACGACCCGACCTGGTTCTACGACAGCCCGCTGCCGTCGCGCTTCGACCCGGTCACCAACGACCGCGCGGTCGAGGCGGCGGCCGCCGGCCGCGCCACGACGACCACCGAGGAGGACCGCAAGAGCTTTCTCGCGACGCCGCTGTTCCTCGATGCCGATTTCTGGATCAACCTGCCGGTTTACACCGACCACCCGGTGCTCGGTATCAACGGCGCGCTGGTGAACGCCACGCTGTGGAACGCCAGCAACACCTTCCGCTTCTTCAAGAGCCCCGCGACCGCGCCGGCCGCCGTGGCGGAGATGGCCGCCATCCCCGAGCTGCGCGAAAGCTGGCTGCTGAACATCGTCAGCCTGCAGCTCTACCAATTCATCGGCGGACCGTACTTCAATTCCCTCTACACGGTGTCCGAGCACAAGCTGTGGATGAGCTCCGACCCGGTGATCCTCGACTCCCTGATGTTCGAGAAGCTCAACGCCGCCCGCAAGAAGAACGGCTTCGAGCCGATCTCCGACGACGACGCGCGCATGCTCGACTTCGCCCAACAACTCGGGGTCGGGTCGACCGACACGGCCCACGTCACGTGGCGCCGCTCGGGCCAGCCCTGAGCCGCCGCGCCGCCGCGGCGGCGCAAGATTCCACTTGCTGCACCACGCGCGTTGGCGACACTTTCGACGCATGTCGTACGCGGCCTACCTGCCCATCTTTGTCCAAGTCGTGCTCGCCGGCACGATTACGCTCGGCGTGATCGCGCTGAGCACGTTCCTCGGCCAGCGGTTCAGGAAGAACGCCATCAAGGACACCCCGTACGAGTGCGGCGTGCCCAGCGACGGCAGCACCCACACGCGGTTCTCGGTCAAGTTCTATGTCACCGCGATGCTGTTCATCCTCTTCGACATCGAGGTGGTCTTCCTCATCCCGTGGACGTTCGTCTACCGCGATTTCCTGGCGCATCACATCGCGATCCTCTCGCCGATGCTCTTTTTCCTCGGCGTGCTTGTGCTCGGCCTCTTTTACGAGGTGCGGAAGGGCGCGCTCGAGTGGGAAAAATAGCCGGCGCCATTTCCGGCCACCCCTGCCGCCCCGACCCCTGCGCCGTCGACGCCCGCACTCCTGGCCGCCACCCGGTTTGGCGTTTGGACCCTTGTGATTTGGAACCACTTCTTGCGCCATGAGGCTCGACCGCTACATCTCCCGCAACCGCATCCTTGACCTCGGCAGCGCGGACATGGAGGGCGCGCTGACGGAGCTGCTCGAGCAGAGCGTCGCGCGCCTGCCCGATCTCAACCGCGACCAGCTGCTCAAGGGGCTGCTGCGGCGCGAGAGCACGATGACCACGTATCTCGGCCTCGGCGTCGCCATGCCGCATGTGCGGGTGAAGATGGGCCGCCGCTACGTGCTTGCCGTCGGCCGCAGCCACTACGGCATCCGCTACGACGGAGCGCTGGAAAACGAGCCCGTCCGCCTCGTCATCATGCTCATCGCGGACGAGAAGGCCCGCGACTACCTGCAGGTGCTCGCGGCGCTGGCCCGGCTGCTGAAGGAAAAGGATTTCGTCGACAGCCTGGTCCAGGCGCCGGACCTCGACGCGCTGCACGATCGCCTGACCGCCGGCTTCGGCGGCATCGCGGCCAAGCCCGTGCCGGTGGCGCAGAACCGCGTCAACCGCGTGATCCTCGCCGAGGCCGAGAAAATCGCCCGCGGCGGCGGGTGCTCCGCGCTGCTCGTGTTCGGTGACACCTTTGCGGGCGGCTTCGAGTCGCCGAAATGGCGCACCACCCTCAAGACGATCCTGGTCACCCGCAACCTGACCGACGCGGAGGATCACCCGGCGGGCTTCAGCGAGACGATCCAGGTCCGCTCGTTCTCGAACCAGCGCCTCGCGCAGCTGCGCAGCGCCGTGCTGGTCGGACTCACGCGCGGCATCATCCTGTTCACCGACCGCATCTGCTGCATCAGCGGCATGGCGGGCAGCAATCGTTTCGACACGATCGTCGTCATCGACGTGGAAAAGGAGTTCCAGTCGATGCTCACCAGCCACGGCGAACTCCTGCCGGCGGACGTGAAGCCGGAGGTGCTCGAGCGCGTGATCGCGGTCGCCACCGAGCTCGCGGTCGAGGGCCGCGAGGGCCGGCCGGTGGGCTGCCTGTTCGTGATCGGGGACAGCGCCAAGGTTGGCGAGCTGAGCAAGCCGCTCGTGCTCAATCCGTTTTTTGGGTACAAGGAGGAGGACCGCAACATCCTCAATCCCTTCATGGACGAAACCATCAAGGAGTTCTCGTCGATCGACGGTGCGTTCGTCATCCGCGGCGACGGGGTGGTGGAGTCGTCGGGTTCGCTGATCCAGGCCGGCGAGCACAACTACACGCTGCCCAGCGGCCTGGGCACGCGGCACGCGGCCGCCGCGGCGATCTCGGTCGCCGCCGATTGCATCGCCCTCGTGGTGTCGTCGAGTTCGGGCCAGGTGACGCTCTTTCGGCGGGGAGTGATGATGGCCCTGACGGAGAAGAAACTCAGCGCCTGAAAAAGCGCGGGCCGCGAACCAGGCGCGGCGCGCCCTCGGTGGTGGAACGCGCTGGCGCCAGCACGTTTCGGGGAATCCCGACGACCGGCGCAACGAGGTTGACCCGCCCCACCGGTGCGCCGGCCACTTTTTCATTGCGCGGGGAAGAGCCGCCGCCTTTCTTCGACCCTTCAAACCCATTTAAGCCATGCAAGAAACCGTCACCCTGGAATGCACCGAAGCCCGCAAGGAGGGCAAACCGCCGTCGCGCTATCTCACGAAGCGCAACAAGAAGACCGTCACCGAGCGCATCGAGAAGAAGAAGTACAATCCCTTCCTGAAGCGCCACACGCTCCACAAGGAGATCAAGTAAGTTCCAGGCGGCGGCGGTCGCAGCTTGCCGCACGGAGCCTTTCCGGCCGGTCCCCCTCGGACCGGCTTTTTGTTGGCGAGATTCCACGGCTGGGCGCTTTGCCCCCAAGCGCCTGGGATTTTCGGGCCATTCGGGCAACGGCTTCCACCGGCGTCGGACGCCGGGACCCGACCGAGATGCCGGCCTGCCGACGAGCGGCAGCCCTACGACTTCTTAGGGACATCGGGCGCCTTGGGCGCCTCCGGCGAGCCCGGCTGCTGGCTCGCGGCCATCTGCGCCCGGCGGGCGGCCCGCCAGCTGTCGCGATGCTTGCGGATCCAATCGAGGAGGGCGCGTTCGAAGCCGATGTCGTATCCGAGGCGCTCCGACTCGATCCACTTGTGCTTCAGGATCTCCTCCCGCTCGGCGAGGAACTCCTGGTAAAGGCTCGATTGCTTGACGAACTCGCGGCTGCCGCCGTTGGGCTCCTGGGTGATGGACGTCATGGCAGGCTCGCGCGCCGGGTCACGGGCAGGATGTAAATGGTGCGACGAAGGTCGTCGGCTCATGGAGGCCCGGCTGCTGGATCATGCGGAATTCACCCTAGATAACTCGCCGCGCGCCTGTCAACCAGCCGATCATTCCTTGAGGCGTGCAAGCAGCTCGGCCGCGATGCGGCGGAAGACCTGCGCAGGTTTGCCGTCGGGCGCGCTGACCACGACGGGCACGCCGCTGTCGCCGCCGGCGCGGATTTCGGGATAGAGCGGCACCTGGCCCAGCAACGTCGTGCCGAGCGCCGCCGCGGTGATGGCGCCCCCGCCTTCGCCGAAGAGCGCCTGCTTGTGGCCGGCCGCATCCTCGAACCAGCTCATGTTCTCCGCCACGCCGAGCAGGGGTACGTTCACCTTTTGGAACATCAGGCCGCCCTTGCGCGCGATGTTGGTGGCCGCGGTCTGCGGCGTCGTGACCAGCAGCGCGCCGGCCAACGGCAGCGTCTGGACGAGCGAAAGCTGCGCGTCGCCCGTGCCCGGGGGCAGATCGACGAGGAGGACGTCGAGCTCGCCCCAGCGGACGTTTTGGACGAACTGCTGGATGGTCTTCATGATCATCGGCCCGCGCCAGATGACCGGGGTGTTGTCGTCCACCAGTAAGCCCATGGACATCACCTTGACGCCGTGCCGCTCGAGCGGCAGCAGCGCGTCGCCCTCGATCTCGGGCCGGCCGGAAAGGCCCATCATGAGCGGAACCGACGGGCCGTAGATGTCGCAGTCCATCAGACCGACGCGACCGGGGCGGCCGCGGCTGGCGAGCACCTGCGCCAGCGCGCAGGCGAGGTTGACCGCGAAAGTCGACTTGCCGACGCCGCCCTTGCCCGAGGCGATCGCGACGGCGTGCTTGAGCCCGGCGGGGGTCTGGCCCGCGCCGGGGGCGGACTGGCCGGCGGCGGGAGGCGTTTTGGCGGCCGAGACCGCGAGCTCGACGATGACATCCTTCACGCCCGGCCGGGCGAGCAGACACTTTTCCACGTCGGCCTTCAGCTGCAGCGGCACCTTCGGGTCGGAAGTCGTGATTGCGAGCCCGACTTTCGCCGTGCCGGCGTCGAACGCCGCCGTGCGCACCAGGCCGAACGACACGATGTCGCGGCTGAAGCCGGGATATTTCACCTGCTTGAGGGCTTCCTTGATGTCATCGGCGGTCATGGCGCGGAGAAAAGGGCTTGGAAAACGAAAGGCTTTGACCTTGTGAGTAGCCTGCCGGGAGTAAACAAAATTAGCCCCGGTCACTTCCCTTAGCAAATTTCGACTCCCGCTCATGCAGAACGCCTTTCGCCTCCTCTTCGCTTTCACCCTGGCTGTGCCGCTGTTCGCCGCGCGCGATATCGGCGTCGTCGACGTGCAAGGCGACACCACCGTCATCCCGATCACCGTCACGTCCTCGTCGCCCGAGCTGCAAAACCTCGCGCTGACGGCCTTCAACGTGCACGGGCGCTACCACCTCGTCGCCGGCGGCGGCGCGTTCGCGGCGAACTTCACGCCGGTGGGCGGCAATCAAGTCTCGGTGACGATCACCAAGGGCAGCCTGGGCTCGCCGGTCGCCAGCGAAACGGTCACCGGCACCAGCCTGCGCAACGCGCTGTTGCGCGCGGCCGACTTGGTCGTGGCCAAGACCAGCGGGATGCGCGGCTTCTTCGCGGGCAAGCTGGCGTTCGTCTCGGAGCGGACGGGCCGGAGCGAAATCTACACGTCGGATCTCTTCTTCGGCGATCTCCTCAAGTGGACCTCCGACGGAAAGCAGATCGTCGGCCCGCGCTGGTCGCCCGATGGCACCAAGGTGGTCTTCACCAGCTATCGCACCAGTTTTCCCGACATCTACGTGATCGACCTGCCCAGCCGGCGCATTTCGCTGCTCGCGAGTTTCAAGGGCACGAACAGCGGCGGCCGCTACAGCCCGGACGGCACGCGACTGGCCATGGTGCTCTCCGGCGAGGGCAATCCCGAGGTCTACGTCGGCAACGCGCAGGGGCGGCAGATTCATCGCCTGACGAACAACCAGTCGGTCGAGGCGACGCCGGTGTGGTCGCCGGACGGCTCGCGCCTGCTGTTCGTTTCCGACGCCGCGGGCGGGCCGCAGCTCTACCTGATGCCGGCAACGGGCGGCGGCATGTCCCGCGTGCCCACGAACATTTCCGGCTATTGCGCCGAACCTGACTGGAACGCCGGTGATCCCAACAAGATCGCCTTCACCGCCAAGGTCGGCAGCGGCTACCAGATCGCCGTCTTCGATTTCGCCACGCGCGCCAGCAAGATCGTCACCCGGGCGCCGACCGACGCGATCGAAGCGACGTGGCTCGGCGATGGCCGGCACCTCATCTGCACCTTTCGCGCCGCGCACACCAGCAGCCTCTATGTGATCGACACCGAGTCCGGCAAGGCGACACGCCTCAGCCCCGCCTCGCTCGGCAACGCCTCGGGCGCGAACTACCTGGCCCCGTGAGGGCGATGCCCAACTGTAGGGCCGGCGCGCGCCGCCGGGCCACGGCGGTAACCCGCCGCGCACTGCCGGCCAGCGGCAGCCCTACGATCAGGGCCGTATGAAACTCCTCTTCATCGGCGACATCGTCGGCCGGCCGGGACGCGAGGCCGTCGCGGCGCTGGCCCCGCGGCTGCGCGCCGAGCGCGGGCTCGATTTCGTCATTGCCAACGGAGAGAACGCCGCGGCGGGCGCGGGCATCACTGGCGCCATCTGCCGGTCGCTGCTCGAGGCGGGCGTCGACGCCATCACCCTCGGCGACCACGTGTGGGATCAAAAGGGGTTTGAGGGCGAGATCGCCGCGCTCGACCGGGTCTGCCGTCCCGCGAATTTGCCGGCGGCGTGCCCGGGGCGCGACCACCTGATCCTCGCGAAGGACGGATTCCGGCTGCTCGTGTTCACGGTGCTGGGCCGGAGCTTCATGAACCTGAAGGCCGAGTGCCCGTTCCTCTGCGCCGACGCCATGCTGCAACGCCACGCGGGCAAGTTTGACGGGGCCCTGGTCGAAGTGCATGGGGAAGCGACGTCCGAAAAACAGGCGCTCGGCTGGCACCTCGCGGGCCGGGCCACGGCCGTGCTGGGCACGCACACGCACGTCGCCACCGCGGATGCCTCGCTCCTGCGCGGGCACACGGCGTTCCAATGCGATGTGGGCATGTCCGGTCCGCACGAATCCGTGCTCGGGCGCGAGATCGAACCGGTCGTCGGCCGGTTCCTCGACGGCCTGCCGCGGCGTTTCGAGGTGGCCACCGGTGACGTCCGGATGTCGGCCGCGCTGGTGGAGATCGGTGCGAACGGCTGCGCCACGAAGATCGATTGGCTCAGCCAGGGAATCTGATGGCCGCAAAAAGGCACGAAAACCCACGATATGAGGGATCGATCGCAGGTCCTGTTCTTGGGTGTCTTTTTGCGCCTTTTCGTGGCTAACTCCCGTCCATGCGTTTCTCGCAGCCCGCCGCCGATACCTACGTTCCGGACGGTCGTCCGCTCGCCGCGGCGCTCGCGCGCACGACGCACCTCTGCATCGCCGCGCACCAGGACGACATCGAGATCATGGCTTATCACGGCATTGCCGCGTGCGGCGCCTCAGCGCGCCGCGGCTTCACCGGCGTGGTGGTGACGGATGGCGCCGGGAGCCCGCGCACGGGACGTTTCGCCAATTACACGGACGAGAAGATGAAGCGGGTGCGATGCGCCGAACAACGTCGCGCCGCCCGGATCGGCGGCTACGCGGCGATGATCCAGCTGGCGCATCCGAGTGCCGTGGTGAAGGACGCGCGCTCGCCAGTGGTCGCGGCGGAGCTTGCGGCCTTGCTGCGCGCGATGCCGCGCCTGCAGACCGTCTATCTCCACAACCCGGCGGACAAGCACGACACCCACGTGGCGGTGTTCCTGCGCAGCCTGGCGGCCTTGCGCGCGCTGCCGAAGTCGCGCCGGCCGAAGCAGGTGTTGGGCTGCGAGGTCTGGCGCGACCTCGACTGGCTGGTCGATGCCGACAAGCGCCTGCTCGACAACTCCGCCGATCCCCGCCTGGCGGCGCGACTGGTTGGCGTGTTTCAGTCGCAGATTGGCGGCGGCAAGCGCTACGACCTCGCGGCGGCCGGCCGGCGCCTCGCGCATGCCACTTTCCACACCTCGCATGCGACCGACGCGGTGTCGGCGATCACCTGGGCGATGGACCTGACGCCGCTCGTGCATGACAAGAAGCTTTCCGTGCGGCAGTTCGCCCTCGCCCACGTCGACCGACTGCGCGCCGACATCGCCGCGCGGCTGAAACGAGTTAGCTGAAACGAGGTAGGGCGCGCAGTCCCTGCGCGCCGTGGCTGCTGGCTCCGCCAGGAACCGTGATCACGGCGCGTTTCGGCGCGTAATTTATGGTGTCCTTCGGCGCCTTTCCGTGGCCCAATCGCATCCATGGTCAAAAGCACCGGAGTCTATCAGGGCGAACTCAACTGCCAGCTCACCCACGGGCCGTCGGGCCAGGTCTTGGACACGGACGCGCCCAAGGACAACCACGGGCGCGGCCAGGCGTTCTCGCCGACCGACCTGACGACCGCCTCGTTTGCGGCCTGCATGGTCACAACGATGGCGATCGCGGCGCGGACCAAGCTCGGCTTCGACATTCCCGGCGTGCGTTGGGAGGTGACGAAGGAGATGTCGCTCGATGCGCCGCGACGAATCGAGCGGATCGTCACGCAGATCTGGCTGCCGATCCCGAAGTCCAAGGACCCGCACGGCGTGCTCGAAAAGGCCGCGCTCAACTGTCCCGTGCACCACAGCCTGCACCCCTCGATCGCGCGCCCGGTGACTTTTCATTGGGCGGAGTAGGCGTTCGAGAATTCCGTAGCGGCGCTCTATGAGCGTCGCCAAGAACTGCCCCGGCGGTCGCAGACCGCCGCTGCAAATTCATCACTTCACCACCTGGGGGAATCGATAGGTGCCGTTGAAGACCAGCTCGATCCCGTCCGCCTCGATGCGCACCTTGATCTTGCCGTTGGCGGCGTCGATGCGGTCGGCCTGGCCGGTGACGCGGCGCGGTTTGTTCCGGTGATTGGTGGCCTGGCCGGTGAACGTGACGCGCTCGCCCTGCGCGAGCTTCACCAGCTCCGCCGGCGGCAACGTGATGGTGATCCGGCCGGTTTCACTCCAGAAGAACCAGGGCCGGACCTTCGCCTCGTAGGTGGTGGCGAACGTGTCGCCCTCGCGCTGAAACACGCCGGTGCTCAGCGTGACGCTGCCGATGTAGATCGACGTCTTCATCGGCGCGACCGTCACGGCGTCCCAGTCGCCGGCAGCCCGGGTGGTGTCGGCGCGCAGGACGGCGGCAGCGGCGAGCGCGGACAGCAGGCACAGTTTCAAGCGGGACCCCATGGGTGAGTCACGATGCGCCGCCCGAAGTGGCAGGCAAACTGGAAGTGGTCCGCTCGACCGTCGTCCCAGCGGGACAACCTCCATCCGCGCCGGGCGGGCCGGTCCATTTCCTCGTTGCCAACCTTGGCGGCGGCTCGTTGCTTGGCCGCCATGGCAAAGCAGGCGCAGGCCACGTGGGGTGGGCGATTCTCGGCGGGACCCGCCGGGTTGATGCTTCGTTTCAGCGAGTCGGTGTCGTTCGATCACCGGCTGGCCCCGTTCGACATCATCGGCAGCAAGGCGCACGCCGCCATGCTGGCCAGGGTCGGGCTCATTTCGCGCCGCGAGCGCGACGCCATCCTGCGCGGTCTCGACGCGATCGGCCGCGAGATCGCGGCCGGCCGCTTCCGCTGGCGGACGGATCTCGAGGACGTCCACATGAACATCGAGCAGGCGCTGACGAAGCGCGTGCCGGCCGCGGCGAAGCTGCACACGGCCCGCAGCCGCAATGACCAGGTCGCGACGGACATGCGCCTCTACCTCAAGGCCGCGGCGACGGAGATCGGCGCCCAACTCGCGACGGCGCAGCGGGCGCTTTACCGTGTCGCGGCCCGGAACCGCGCCGTGCTCGTGCCGGGCTACACCCACCTGCAGCGCGCGCAGCCGGTCTTCCTGGCCCACCACCTTTTCGCGTACCTCGAGATGTTCCAGCGCGATGCCGAGCGTTTCGCGACCGTCGTCGACCGGGCCAATTGGTGCCCGCTGGGCTCGGGGGCGATCGCCGGCACGACGCTGCCGATCGACCGCGAGTTCACGGCGAAGCAGCTTGGATTCACCGACGCGGCCGGCCGGCCGCGCGTGACGCAAAACAGCATGGACGCGGTGAGCGACCGCGACGTGCACCTGGAATTTGCCGCGGCCTGCGCGATCGTCGGCCTGCATTGCTCGCGCCTGGCCGAAGACCTGATTCTCTGGGCGAGCCAGGAATTCAAGTTCATCGAGTTGCCCGACGCGTTCTGCACGGGCTCGAGCCTGATGCCGCAGAAGAAGAATCCCGATTCGCTCGAGCTGTTGCGCGGCAAGTCGGCGCGGCTCCAGGGCAACCTGCACACGCTGCTGGCCTTGGTGAAGGGACTCCCGCTGACCTACAACCGCGACCTGCAGGAGGACAAGCCGCCGGTGTTCGACAGCCACGACCAGGTCGGGCTCTGCCTGCAGGTGCTCGCCGGGACGGTGGCGGGCCTGAAGGTGAACCGCGCCCGCTGCGCCGCGGCGGTCGCCGACCCGGCGCTGCTGGCGACCGACCTCGCCGATTACCTCGTGCGGCGGGGCGTGGCGTTCCGCACGGCGCACCACGCGGTCGGTGCGGTGGTCCGGCTCGCCGAGGAAAAGGGCGTGGCGCTCGACCGGCTGACGACGGCCGACGTGAAGTCCGTCCATCCGGCCTTTGGCCGCGATTGGGGAAAGGTTTTCCAGCTCGAGCGCGCGATGGCGAAGCGCACCGGCACCGGCATGCCCGGCCCGGCCCAGCTCACGCGGCAGTTCCGGCGCTGGGAGAAGGCGCTCGGGTAGGGCCGGCGCTTGTCGCCGGGCCGTGACAGCGATGCTGAAGGTAATCCGGCACGCCGGCAAGCGGCGGCCCTACGCCCGACCGCGGGCGCAAGTTTTGTGTTCATTCGCGTGAATTAGTGGTTACGTCTGCTTCCGATTCATGGCGTCCATCCGCATCCTTTCCGACCGCGTTGCCAACCAGATCGCCGCCGGCGAGGTGATCGAACGGCCGGCCGCGGTGGTGAAGGAGCTGGTGGAAAACAGCCTCGACGCCGGCGCCACCCGCATCGAGATCGAGTTCCGCAGCGGCGGGCGCGCGTACATTCGCGTCGAGGACAACGGCACGGGCATGACGCGCGAGGACGCGGAACTCTCGCTGGCGCGCCACGCCACGAGCAAGCTGGTGGAGACCGCCGACCTCGACCGCCTCGGCACGTTCGGCTTCCGCGGCGAGGCGGTGCCGTCGATCGCGAGCGTGTCGCATTTCCTGCTGCAGACGCGCCGGGCCGATGCGCCCGCGGGCACCGAGATCCTGGTCAACGGCGGCAAGCCCGTCCACGTGCGCGACTGCGGCCTGGCGCCCGGCACGCGCATCACGGTGTCGCACCTGTTCAACTCGGTCCCGGCCCGGCGGAAGTTCCTGAAGTCCGACGCGACCGAGTCGGCGCACATCATCCAGACGGTGAGGCTCTACGCGCTCGCCTGCCCGGGCACGGCGTTCACGCTCATCGAGGACGGGCGGGTGCTGTTTCGTTCGCCGGTGTGCACGACGCTGGGCGAGCGGGTGGGGGAGATCTTCGGGCGACAGCTCGCCGCCGACCTGCTGCCCTTGGAGTGCGGGGAGCCCGGCCTCCGGCTGCACGGCCTGGTGGGGCGTCCGGGCGTGCACCGCGCCACGCGGCACGAGATGCTGATGTTCGTGAATCGCCGGCCGGTGGACAGCCGCACGCTGAACTACGCCGTGATCGAGTCCTACGCGACCTCGCTGGCCAAGGGGCGTTTCCCGGTCGCGGTGCTCTTCCTCGAACTCGAACCGGCGGCGGTCGACGTGAACGTGCACCCGGCGAAGCGCGAAGTGCGGTTCCGGCAGGAGGGAATCGTCCGCGGGTTTGTCATTCGCGCCGTGCTCCAGCGCCTGCGCGAATTTGGCGCCCTGGCCGGGACGCCTCGCGCCGAGCCGGCGCCGGTGGTGGAGACCGTGCCTCCCGCCGAGGTCATGCCGGGCGACCCGGTGCCGCCGCCGGCGACCACGGCGGGCATCATGGCGCAACCGTTCCGGCATTTCGCCTCGCTGCCTTCGCGGATCGAGCCGCCGGGTTTGGGTGCGGTCGCGCCACTCGCACCGGCGCCGGCGTCCAGCCCCGCCGCGCGGCCCGGCGCCAACCTGGCCGGCTGGCGGTTTCTCGGGACGGCGCATGGTGATTACGCCTTGTTCGAGTCGCCGGGCGGGGTCGTCGTGCTCGACCGCCGCGCGGCGCACGAACGCGTCTGGTTCGAGCGGCTCCAGGGCCAGTTCAAGCGCGGCGAATTTGCCAGCCAGCGGCTGCTCTTTGCGCAAGCGGTGGAACTTGACGCCATCGCGAGCGCGTTGCTACTCGACCGGCTGAAATTTCTCCTCAGCCACGGTTTCGAGGTGGCGGAGTTTGGCCGGCACTTCTTCCGCATCGAGGCCGTGCCGGCCTGGCTCGATCCGTCCGACGCGGAGATGTTCCTGCGCGACATCATCGGGCTCATCCGCGAGGGCCGGCTCGACGGCCGCAAGGCCGACCTGGCCGAGGAGGAGCTCGCGCGCCTGGCCGCCCAGAAAGCCGTCCGGCTGCCGCCGACGGTGACGGAGGCCGACGCGCTGGCGCTGGTGGCGCAGCTGTTCGGCTGCACGCAGCCGCACACGAGTCCTTCCGGCCGGCCGACGCATTTCGAGCTCAGCCGGGGAGAGTTGAGCCGGCGATTCCAGCGGTAGGGCGCCGGAGAGGGCGGCCGGCCGGCCAGCGGCAGCCCTCAAGGTCGTTTGATGGAGGCGGGACGCCCTCGTCCCGTGGGATGCAGTTCGCGCGCACACGTGCAACGCCGGGACGGAAATGAAATTCAGCCCGAACTTTTTTCGCGGGGCGGGTTCGATAAGGTGCCCGCGCTCCCGCCGGTCGTCGCGGGCCTCGCCGGGGACATTTTTCACCAAAGTTCCAGGCGGGTGAACTAGGTTTTTTCCGGGTAATCCCTACTTGCCTGACCGACAGGCACGCCATCTGATGCAAACTCCCACCATGCCACCGAAAGTCAAAGCCCAGCCGGCGAAACCGGCGAAGAAATCCGTTCCCGCCACGCCGCCGGTGAGCCCCGGGCGCCCGCATACCGACGCGCCCGAAGTTGTCCTGCGTTCGTTGATCGAGCGCCACCTGGTTTCGACGCTTGCGCGGCACACCGGTTCGGCCACGCCGCGGGACTGGTGGGTCGCCACGGCGCTGGCGGTGCGCGACACGATCCACGAGCGGATGATCGAGACCCAGGGCGTGCACAACGACAACAACGTGCGCCGGCTCTACTATTTCTCGCTCGAGTACCTCATGGGCCGGATGTTTGGCAACAACCTGCTCGCGACCGGGCTGCTGCACACCGCCCAGCAGGCGCTCCAGGCGCTGGGGCAGGACTTCGAATTGATCCGCGAGTCGGAGACGGACATGGGCCTCGGCAACGGCGGTCTCGGCCGCCTCGCCGCGTGCTTCCTGGATTCGCTCGCGACGATGGACTACCCGGCGCTCGGGTACGGCATCTACTACGAATTCGGGCTGTTCAAGCAGGCCTTCGACAACGGCGCGCAGATGGAGCACCCCGACAGCTGGATCATCTTCGGCAGCCCGTGGGAGGTGATGCGCCCCGAATACATCCAGGAAATCCAGATCTTCGGCCGGGTGGAGAACGTGTTCGACGACCGCGGCAACTACCGCCCGAGGTGGGTCGACACCAAAACCATCCTCGGCGTCCCGCACGACATTCCCATCGCGGGCTACGGCACCAAGACGGTCAACCTGCTCCGGCTCTGGGCCTCCAAGTCCACCGAGGACTTCGACCTCGAGGCGTTCAACCGCGGCGGCTACGTCGAGGCGGTGCGCGAGAAGGCCATCGGCGAGACCATCTCAAAGGTCCTTTACCCGAACGACAAGACGGAGAACGGCAAGGAGCTGCGGCTGATGCAGCAGTATTTCTTCGTCGCGTGCTCGCTGCGCGACATCATCCGTCGGCACCTGCGCAACCCGGCCAACTCCTGGGCGAACTTCCCGGACAAGGTCGCCATCCAGCTCAACGACACGCACCCGGCCATCGCGGTCGTCGAGCTCATGCGCGTCCTGCTCGACGAGGAGAACATGGAGTGGGACGACGCCTGGTCGATCGTCAGCCGCACCTTCGCCTACACCAACCACACGCTGCTGCCCGAGGCGCTCGAGCGCTGGACCGTGGGCCTGTTCGAAAAGGTCCTGCCGCGCCACCTGCAGATCATCTACGGCATCAACGACCGGCTCATGCAGCTGGTCGAGCAGAAGTGGCCCGGCGACAACGGCAAGAAATCCGTCTGTTCGCTGATCGAGGAGAACGGCCACAAGCAGGTGCGCATGGCCAACCTCTCCGTCATCGCCTCGCACGCTGTCAATGGCGTGGCCGCGTTGCACACGGCGCTGCTCAAACAGAACCTTTTTCCGGAATTCGACGCGCTCTACCCGGGCCGCTTCCAGAACAAGACCAACGGCATCACGCCGCGCCGCTGGCTCCTGAAGGCCAACCCGCGCCTCTCCGCGCTCATCACGCGCCAGCTCGGCAGCGAAGCCTGGGTGCGCGACCTCGACCAATTGCGCGGCCTCGAGAAGGTCGCCGGCAACGCCGCGTTCCAGGAGGAATTCATGGCCATCAAGCGCGCCAACAAGGTGGACCTCGCCGCGGTCATCAAGGCGGAGTGCGGGGTGGAGGTGTCGCCCGACGCGTTGTTCGACGTGCAGATCAAGCGCCTGCATGAATACAAGCGCCAGCACCTGAACCTGCTTCACGTCATCGCGCTCTACCGCCGGCTCCTGCAGAACCCGAACCTCGACGTCGTGCCGCGCGTTTTCATCTTCGGCGCGAAGGCCGCGCCGGGGTACGACCTCGCAAAGAACATCATCCGCGCGATCAACGTCATCGGCGCCCGCATCAACGGCGACACCCGCATCAACGGGAAGCTCAAGGTCGCGTTCCTGCCCAATTACCGGGTCTCGCTCGCCGAGAAGATCATCCCGGCGGCCGACCTCTCCGAGCAGATCTCCACCGCCGGCAAGGAGGCCTCGGGGACGGGCAACATGAAGCTGTCGCTCAACGGCGCGCTGACGATCGGCACGCTCGACGGCGCCAACGTCGAGATTCGCGAGGAGGTGGGCGAGGAGAACATCTTCATCTTCGGCCTGACCGTGGAGGAAGTCGCCGCGCTCTGGGCCAAAGGCTACCATCCGCACGCCTACTACCAGGCGGATCCGGAGCTCCGCGCCGTGGTGGAATGGCTGGGCAGCGATTTCTTCACGCCCGGCCAGCACGGGGTCTTCAGCCTCCTGCACGACAGCCTCCTCAATGGCGGCGATCCCTACCTCGTGCTCGCGGATTTCCGGAGCTATTCCGACGCCCAGTTGCGGGTCGACGCGACTTATCGCGACCGGGCCCAGTGGGCGTCGATGGCGATCCTCAACACCGCGCGCATGGGCAAGTTCTCGAGCGATCGCACCATCCGCGAATACGCGAAGGATATCTGGAATTTGAAGCCGGCGCGCGTGTAGGGCCGGCGCTCGCCGCCGGGCCGAGATGCGGCCTGCCGACCAGCGGCAGCCCTACAGGGTAGCTTCGAGCCATCCCGCTTTTGTGATGGCGATGCCGTCGACGCCGCCTTGGTATCGCCCGAACGGTCGCCCCGCCGTGCCTGTCCTGAAGCCCGCATTAACCCCCGCAAAGCCTCCGGTCGCGATCCGCCGCCGGTGGCCGCTGGTTGCCGGGGCGCTGACGCTCCTGCTGCTCACCGCTTTTCTGGTGCGTCGACCGCTGGCTGGTGTCGCAGTCCGCAGCCTGCTTCACCTCCTCGGCGCCGAGCCGGCCGGTTTCGAGGTGGTGCGTGCCTCGCCCTGGCACTTGGAACTGGCGGAGGTGGAATTCCGGGTGCGCACGCAGGATTTTGCCGCGGGCCGCGTGACCATCGACCGGCAGCATTGGTGGAGTCCGACGCTCGGTCTGGTGCGAGCCACGGCGGCGCGGGTCGCGGTCAACCTCGACGGCTCCGGCGTGGACCCATGGCACTGGGCTTCGTACCGCAATGGCGAGGTCAGGATCCAGCCGTTCAAGCTGCCCTTCGAGGAATTCTCCGCCGATGGCACGCTGGTGGTGCGAACGACGGGAGCTCCGGAGGCGGAAATCGCGGCTCACTTTGCCCTGCGGCGTGCCACTGGCCGGCAGTGGTCGGGCCCCTACGGACTCCACGCCGACGGCCTCGCCGCCGCGGGCGCATTGGAGGTCGACGGCAGCGGCGGCGTTTCTTTCACGGTGGATCGGCTTCAGCTCGAGGTCGGGACCTGGCAGGAGATTCTCCAGCATCTCGTGCTGCCGCCCGGAGGTCCGGCGCAGATCGCCGGCGAAGTGACCGGACACGCCCGCGGGCGCGTCGGCGGTGGCAGGGTACAGGTCGGGGGCGAGCTGCACTTGCGCGACGGGAGCTACCGCCATCCGACCCGCGCTATTTCCGCCGCGGGCGTGGAATTCGACCTCGAACTGCTGGCGCAGCGGCATTTCGCCACTAAACCCGGCGCGCTGCGGGCGCGGGAACTGCGGATCGGGCGCCTGGTCCTGCGCGATCTCACCTCGACCTTCGGCCTGGAGAGTTCCAGCCGGCTGGCGGTGACGCAGGCCTCGTTTTCCGCCCTCGGCGGACGGGCCGGCGTCGAACCATTCCAATATCGCATCGGTGGCCCGGGCGACGTGAATGTCGTCGTCGTGGCCCATGGAATCAGGCTGGAGGAAATGTTGCCGCTCGCGCCGGGGGTGCCGGTGAAAGGGTGGGGCCGGATCGACGGCCGGCTGCCGTTGCGCATCGACCCGGGCGGCGCGCGCTTCGGGACGGGCGAACTGGCGCTGGCCGCGGGCACGCGGTCGGAATTGGAAATTCATGCACCCAACCTGCTGACACACGGGATGGGCGAAGCTGACGCCAGCTACCTCGTGCGCAAACAGCTGGAGCACGGGCTGCGGCGAATCATCGCCAGTGACCTTCGGCTCGACCTCCATCCGCCGGAGGCGCCCCGGGGCGTGTCCTCGCGTTTGCACCTGGCCGGCGAGCCGAGCGGTGGCGGGGCGCCGTTCGTGGTCGATCTGGAGGTGAACCAGCCGCTGGAGGGCCTGGTCGATCTCGACCTCGACGCCCGGGGCGGGCCTTAGCGTCAGACGCGGCGCTGCTGCAGGCCGTCAAATCGACAACCCGACGTCGCCTTCCAGCACCGAGGTTTTCAGCCGCGGTCGCTCTCCGCTTTTCCATTGCGACGCCGTATGCGCCACCCGGTACCGGAGGGGACCGCCGTCCGGGCTTTCGCTGCGCGTGATCGGACGCGGGATGCAGACAAACTCGGTGCGCATCTCTTCAGCCGTCAATCGGACCTTCGCATAACCGTGTCCGCCCAGGTCGACGAACTCGAGATGCGGCGCCAACTCCGGGTTGGACAGCGCCCGGGCGCGCTCGAGGTCGAAACTCTTCACATATTCAAGGCACGCCCGGACGCCATGCCGCAGCAGCAGGTTGAAGGTCCAGTCCGGTTTCTCTCCCGCTCTGTCCACCAGGAACAGCGGCCGGAGTGGAGCGTTCTTCGGGAGATTGTGCTCCAGGGCCTCCATGGTGTTGGGGCTGACGAGTGACGCTCCGACGAAACTCAGGCCGACTGGATCGAATTTGCCAGGCGGAAGCTCTGAAGTTGCATAGCCGGCCCAGAAGCTGTGGCGGTCGCCCGAGACGATGGCGAAGCCGGTGATCTTCGCATCGCGCACGAGCTGGTAGATCTCGGCGCGCTCGGCGTACGCCGTGCCATAGTCGCCCCCACCCAACGACGCGTAACCACCGTCTTGGGGCCAGGATTCCTTGGTGAGGCCCGGGGGCAGGTTCTGCGGGTCGGCCCGCTTGTCCAGCGCGCCCAGCGAATTCGCCCAGATCTTCCACGTCGCGGTTGAACTCTTGAGCCGGTCCTTGAACCACGCCTTCTGCTCCGCCCCGAGGATCGTTTGCGGCGGCGCGTCCCGTTGTGGGTTGGGCACGTGCGCAGCGTTGAAGCGGATTTCCGCCGGCGGATTGCCGCCGTTGAAGGCGCGGCCGCAGTCGAGCATCTGCATCCCAGCCTCAGGAAACATGTCCATGAACTCCTCGCCGCCGAGCTTTGCGAGCGACGGATCGCTGAAGGGATCCGCGCTCCGATAGCTGTGTTGGTCGGTGAGGATCACGTCCAGGTGCCGGCCATATTGCAGCGCCCGGTAGCCCTTGAGGCTGTTGATCGCCGTCAGGTTGTTCGGCTCCAGCCCCAGCCCGTTGCGGTCGAATTCCGTGATCGGAACGTTTTTCACCGCGGGCGGATCGAAGCGCTCGAGGGTCCCGCTCGGGGGCGCGACGCGGGCGGGAAGGTATTCGAACCAGGCCTGGTTCGCCGCGACCTTGACGGTCTGGCCCGGCTGCTCGAACGAGGGCGTTTTGACGATGCTCTGCCAGCCCTGCCACGAGAATTCATGGTTGTCCCAGATCGCGACGAACGGCCAGCGCGCGCGCGCGTCCTGGAGATCGGGATCGGCGAGATACCCTTTGTAGATGGACCGGTAGCCCTCGAGGGTCAGCGGAATGTGGAAGTTGCCGACCTTGCGGCCGTCCGAGAAGCGCGCGACCTCGTAGATCGTGCGATCGTAGCGGGTCTTCACCTCGTCGGGATACTGCACCACCTCGTAGATGAAGTCGCCCAGGTGCAGGATGAAACCCAGCTGCTCGGGGGCCGGAGCGCGCTCGTCTTCGTAGATCATCCGGCGAAAGGCGTTGAGCTTGCCCTCGTTGACATCCTGGCAGCTCACGAAAGCGAAGTTCACGGGGCGCGGATCGTCGGGCAACGGCGCGGTGATCGTGCGCCCGACCCGGCTGCCGTTGCCGTCGGTGTCGGTGAACCGATACCAGTAAATGCGCGCCGGCTTGAGTCCGCCGATCAGTACGCGCGCGGTCCAGTCCGTGGCGCTGGAAACCGGGGTCCGCGCGTGCGCAACGACGTGGTTGAAGGCGTCGTCCTCCGCCACCTCGACCGTCAGGAACTGGTCCCTGCCGTCGGCGTAGGGACGCCTCGTCCACAGGATGACGCTGTGCGGATCGGGATCGCCCGAGGCGACCCCTTCGGGATAAAGATTACGCCGTTCCTGCCAGCGGACGCGCGAACCTCGCGCCGGTCCCACCCAGGCGAGCGACGCACCGATGGTGGCGGCGGCTTTGAGAAATTCTCGGCGGCTGAACTTCATCGTCTCACTCGGTCGGGGTGGCGGGTGGAACCGGCGCGGGATTCAGACGCGATGGCCGGCTGACACAAGTACTTTTCCCCTGCGGCCCCTTTTTCAAGTCCGCGGTTCATTCTGGAGCCATGTTCGCGTGACGGTTGGCGGCGCCGGCGCCAGCGCCTGGGCCCGCTGGGATGGCGTTACGTCGCCAAAAGATAGATGAATTCCTCCGTGCGGGCCCCGCTCGGCAAGGAGAAGGCCTCTTCGCCGACGCGAGTGAACCCCGCTTTCTGCAGCACGCGGATCGAGCCGAGATTGTGCTTGGCGACATGGGCGCGGAGCGGCCGCGTCACCTCGATGCGCCGGCGGCCGCGTCACCTCGATGCGCCGGCGACCTGGTCGCCCGCGAGGGCATTGGTGGTCCAATGGGTGAAGAACGCATCCCGCGCCCGCGCAGGAAGCCCGGCGAGCCTCGTGGCCGCGAGATCGAGCTGATGCAGGAAGAAGATCGGGAGATCATCGGTCTCGATCGGACGGAGCGACACGGACGGCGCCGGCGGCTGCTCAGGTCTCTTTCTGCTCGTGGGTCTCGTCTGGTGACGGTTCGTCCAGATGGAATTTGTGCAGAATCCGGTGAAAGACGGGAGCCAGCACGAACCCGATTGAGCTGAGAAAAACCACTCCGCTAAACAAGGCATAGCACGAGGCGAAGATCTTCGCCGCGGTCGTGGTCATGGAATCCACCGGCCCCATTCCGGTCAGAATCATCGACGCGTTCAACAGCGCATCGATCCATCGGAGTCCGGCCACTTCGTGATATCCGATTACGCCGATTCCCAGGGCAACGAGCAGCACCGCCAGCGTCAGAAGCATCGAGAGCACCACCCGGCGCACGAAGCGGGGAAACGGGACCAGCTTGTCATGTCTTCGTTCAAACATGCGCTCTTTGGCCTTACGTTAGGGATGGGCCGCCCGCGGGCGAGCGTGGAGTGGGCCTGCTGAACTAACGCCAAACATGAGCCACGGTCAGGGCTGGCGCCGCTCCTGCTTCGCAGGAGGCGTGATAGGCATAACCGGTGCCTCTGGCGGCTGGTTCGGCTTTCTCTTCGTCAAGAAACTGCCCAGCGCCGCGATCAGGGCCAAGGCAAAGAGCGTCCACATCAACGGCGCAAGCCAAGGGCTGGCGGGATTCCTCAGCCAGTAATTCAGCACAAAGCAAAGGAGGAATGACTGGATCAGAATCTCGGGCAGGCCGACGAGATGAAGTCGCAACGGAAGCTTCGTAAAGATGATGCCCTCGATCGAGGTCGTGGTCGGACCGAACGAGGAGAGAATGCTCAAGAGGATCAATAAGCTCCACATCGTGAGCCAACCATGGTCCGCAAAAAACGTCGGGCGGAGAATTACGAACGCCAGGCCGAAGATCGCGCCACGGAGCGGCTGGAAAAGCAGCCCAAGCCTCACCAACGGGTCCGTGGTTGGGCGCATGATGTGACGAAGCGCGGTCTCGGCGAACAAGCGTGGGTAATTGAAGAGCGTGTAGGACAGTGAGCCGACAATGAAATAGGTCACCGTGTGAACCACGGCGGCCTTGGCTATGATACTAAGCGCTGTCGCTTCCATTCTCTTGCCGAACGTCTACGGTGAGCCACGGCCGGGCACCAGCCCGGACGTTGGCTCGGGCAATTGGTTGGGTTCTTTGGTGAAATCTCGGAGGTTCGCGGGGTGAGGGCACCCCGCCTCCAAGGGAAGAATATGCGGTCAGGTCTTCGGCGGCCAGGCGGCACCCTTGAGCTCGGGCGGCAGGGTGGTGGGATCGACGGGATAGAACAGCTTCATGTTGCCCTTCTCGTTCGGCTCGAGCTCCCGCTCGGGTGCGCCCACGATCAACCAGAGCGATTCGCCGTCGGTGTCGTTGAAGATCTGCCGCAGCATTCCCGGGCCGACCAGCACGCCGCCATGCTTCGGCACGGTGATGGTTTCCTCGCCGACGCGCATGCGTCCCGTGCCCTCGAGGACGAAGTAGAATTCCTCGGCGCGGACATGCCGGTGCAGCGTATTGGCGCTCCGCGGCGGGAGCCGCCACAAGCGCGCGCCGAGGATCTCGGAGCCGGTGCGCTCGAGATAGTCGGCGTTCGGGATGCGCATCAGGTTGGACGGACGCCAGGCGAGCTCGCCGGGCGTGATCAATCGGTAGCCTTCGATCGGTTTCATGGAGGAGGAAGGTGGTCGATAGGTGGTAGATGTTGGGCGGTGTGGGAGTGGGTGGGCACACGATTGTCGCGATCAAGGTCGCTCCCACAGGTCCGGGAGATGCGGTGTGTCCGTGAAATCCGTGCGATCCGTGGTTAATAAAGATTCAGCACGGCCGGCGGGGACGCCGGCCCTCCGTCGGCGACGGTATTTTGGCCAATGGCGGAATGGGGAATCGCGGCGTAAAGCCGCTCCTACAGTTGGTGGCGAGGTTCGCAGCGGACCTCGGTGCGCACCGAATTGGCGATGAAACATTCCTCGTGGGCGGCGTGGTGGAGGGCCGCGAGCTGGGCCGCGTCCGGCCTGGCGGCGCCGCTGAAGGTTACCAGCGGGCGCAGCGTGACCCGGGTCATGGCGAGTTTGCCGTCGGCATCCTTTTCCATGACGCCCTCGGCGGCGTCCTCGTAGGCGTCGACCACGAACCGGCGCTTGGCGGCGATCGAAAGGAACCAGAGCATGTGGCAGCTCGACAGGCTGGCCACGAACGCCTCTTCGGGATCGACAGCGTCGGCGCGCGACATCGGCAGCGGCACGACCGACGGGGACGACGAGGCCGGCACCTCGACGCCGCCGTCAAAGCGCCAGACGTGCGCGCGGGTGTAGCGGTTGTCGAGGAACGGCTGGGTTCCGCGTTCCCAGCGGACGAGCGAGGTATAGTGCGACATGGCGCGAGGCTAAGGGACGGCGGCGTTCCGACAAACCTTTCGCGCGGGCGGACAAGGCAGGCGACGATTCGGACGATCGGCACAGAAGAAAATTCACCACGAAGGACGCGAAGGCCACGAAGCGACACGAACCAAGGCATTGGCCACAAAAAGCACAAAAGGCGCAAAAATTGAACCCGGGAGAGCGGTTTCTGCGGAGGGTTGGTCTCCTGACCAACCGGATTGGCGGACGACGGTCGGCCGAGAGGCCGACCCTCCACCTTTTGCGTTTTTTGTGCTTTTGTGGCCCAACAATTTTATCGGCTCACCCGTACAGCATGATCGGCGGCATGCCGGGCTTCAGCTCGACCATCCGCTCATAACGCAAGCCAAGCTTTTCGAGTATGCGAATGGAGCCCGTGTTGCCGGGCACGGTCACGGCCACGATCTTCTTCAAGCCCAGTACGTCGCGCGCGTGGGCCATCGTCGCGACCGCCGCCTCCGAGCCGTAACCCTGGCCTTGGTACCGCTCGAGAAAGGCGAAGCCGATGTCGACGTCGGGCAACGTGTCGCGCTTGAGCAGACCGCAAATGCCGATGGGCACTCCATCCTGGCGGCGCTCCACCAGCCACAGGCCAAATCCATGCTGCGCGTAGCTGGCCGCGGGCCCGCCGGTGATGTAGGCGCGGGCGCTGTCGAGGTCGCGCACCCCACGGTCGCCGATGAACCGCAGCCAGGTGGGATCATTGAGCAGCTCGAGGATGAATGGCGCGTCGCCCAGTGTGAGCTCGCGGAGAGTCAGGCGGCGGGTCTGAAGGACGACCATGAGCACATGAATTCATACCCAGGGCGCAAAGGCAGCGAAGAAATGCGAAGCCGGAACTTGGCGAACCTTGCCCGCCCGGTGTAGTCTCACCTTCGCGTCTGGCACCGCCCAAACGCTTCCTCCCATGTCCCAGTCTTCCCTGACCCGCCGATTTCTCCTGGCTGGCGCGGTGTTGGCCGCATCGGTGCTTCTCGGGCTGGTCATCATGCGAACCGCCCTGGTGGGCCTGGCCGCCGGCTCGATCATGCGCGGCCTGGGAGCGAACGGCGTGTCCTTCCAAGTGACGCAGGTCACCCCGTGGCAGGTGGCGATCGAGGGCGTGAAGTTCCGGATCGGTTCGCAGCCATGGACCATCCATCGGATCGAACTCCAGCGGACGCATTGGTGGTCGCTTTCGCTCGGCACGCTGCGTGTCGAGGGCTTCGAGACTCCGGTAAAGGTGGCGGAACTGATCCCGCCAACCCCGCCTGCCGCCGAAGTGGGACCGGTGCCCGCCGCGCGCGCGGGACCGAACCCGCAGGTGCCGTTGGATGGCTTGTCGATCGATGGACGCCTGTTGCTGCAGGTCACCGGTCAACCCGACCAACCGCTGGCGGTGACCTTCGAGGCGCGGCCACAGACCGCCACGAAATGGCGTGGCCAGGCCCGCGTGCTGGCACCCGGCCTTGATGTCAAAGGCGAGATCGGCGGCGATTTCGCGACGAGTTCGGTTCATTTCAAGTTGGCGGAGATTCGCGCCGACCTGGAGGCTTGGCCCGGTCTCGTTCGCCAACTGGCGCCGGCCGGCTGGGACCTTGCCGGACATGTCGAGGCTCAAGCCGAAGGCGACTGGTTTGACGGCAAGCTCTCGGGTCGGGGCAGCGTCAAGCTGCGCGGCGGCAAGGCGGTGGGCACGAAACCGGCGCTGACGGCCGAGGGCGTCGAGGCCGGACTGGAGGTCACCGACCTGGCGAACCTCGGCAACGCCTCGGGCACCCTGCAGGTCGCCAGCGTGCGGGTGGGCGAACTCGACCTGCGCGACGTCGACGTCGGGTTCGCCGGCAAAAGCCCCGGGCGCATCGAGGTGACGCGGGCGTCATTCGTGGCGTTGGGCGGCAAGTTGTCCGCGGATCCCTTCGTGTTCCAGCCGGCCCGAGCCGAACTCGATGCGGTGCTGAACGTGGACGGTGTCGACGTCGAACAGGTGCTCGCCCTGACGAAGGACCTGCCGGCGAGCGCCACGGGGCGGGTCAGTGGACGGTTCCCGGTGCGCATCGCCGCCGACGGATTCCAATTCGGCACAGGCTGGCTGGGCCTCAAGGCGGGCGTGTCGGCCGAAATTCGATTCAAGGCGAGCGGATTGTTGACCAGCGGGCTCTCCGACAAAAGCCCGGCTTATGGCGTCCTGCAGCAGGTCGAGACCGGCTTGCTCAAACTCAAGGTCAACGAGCTGCGGCTCGATATCCATCCGCCCGGGGCGCCGCCGGAGCGCTCGGCCCAGCTTCACCTCGCGGGCGAGCCCATGGACCCGACCGTGAAGGCGCCCGTGACCCTGGATCTCAACGTCAATGGCCCGCTCGAGCGGCTCCTCAACTTGGGCATGGATTCGCGGTTGAGCTTCGGGGCCAAGAAGTGAGGTGAAGCAAGTCTAACCACGGATGAACACGGATCGACACAGATCTGGAGCGCCCAAGTTCAGCGAGAGGTGGAACGTGGTGACCTCAGCGCGTTGAGCGGAACCCCAAAAAAAGGCGCCTTGGGGTCAAGTCGTTCCACCGACCGGTTCTGGAGGGTCGGCCTCCCGGCCGACCGTAATCCGTCAATCTGGTCGGTCAGGAGACCGACCCTCCGCAAGAGGCACAACGTTGGGCTCCACTTATTGCGCCGGCTGTGTATTTTGTGGCCAACCTTTATCGCGAGGCAACTTTCACCGCTTCCAGCTGACTAACTATCACCCCCATGAACCGCCGCATTCTCCTCGTTTTTGCCCTCGCGCCGTTGGCCTGGAGCGGCTGCCTCAATGTCAAGACCGCTCCCATCGAGGTGAAGCCGATCCACATCACCGTCGACGTGAACGTCCGCGTCGAGAAGGCCCTCGACGATTTCTTCGGCGATCTCGACCGGAAGTCCGCCACCATCGAAGCGCCCAAACCTCCTTCGCCATGAAGACACGATTCCTGCTTGTCCTGGTCACGCTTGGCCTTTTTGCCACCGCCGCGTTCGCCCAATCCGCCGCCGAAATCAGGCAGCGGATGGAAGCGCGGCTGCCCGACATCGACCGCCTCAAGGCCGCCGAGGCGGTCGGCGAGAACAACCGCGGGCTGCTCGAGCTGCGGCCGGCGGCGCAAGCCGACGCCGCGAGCGTGGTGACGGCCGAGAACAACGACCGCGAGGCGGTCTACGCCATCATCGCGAAGCAGACCGGCGCCACGCCCGATTCGGTGGCCAAGGCCCGGGCGCGCCAGATCGCCGCCGGCAGCCGCCCTGGCGTCTGGGTGCAGGACGAAAGCGGCGCCTGGCACAAGAAGTAGGGGCGGGGAATCTGGCGGAAGTGTAGGAGCGGCTTTACGCCGCGAGCTGTAGGGCGGGGTCTCCGAACCCCGCCTTTTGCTGCTGTAGCGGCGCTCTATGAGCGTCGCATGCTTGGTGCCTCGCGGGGTGAGGGCACCCCGCCTCCATTTCGAGACGAATGCGATTGGCGGCGTTTCGGAGATGCCGCCCTACAACCTCAATACCGGTCCATCACGCCGTACAGCGACCAGAGCAGGCCGAAGGTGAAAAGCCCGCAGCCGGCGAAGCCGAAGACAAAACTGGCGGTGTTGGGCGCGATCATCGGCACGCCGAGGAAGATGCCGTTGCCGATGATGAGCATGATCCAGAAATCCCGGCTGCGGCGCGAGATCTTGAAACGGTTCTCCTTCACGAAATCGTGGCCCGATTCGATCTCCGCCTGGCGGATGTCGTCGAGGATCTCCATCACGTCAACCTTGGGCAGGTGCCGGGTCTTGGCGTTTACGTTATCGAACTCCGCCTCGGTCATCTGGTAGCGTTTGCGCTGGATATAGGCCGGGTCGTTCTCGCGGCCCGGCGGCGCCCAGGCCCCGGGCGTCTGGCTGTCGTGAATCCGCTTGAAGAGCACGGGCGCGAGCGGCGTCGCGCGGATGGCCTCGAATTCGGCCGAACCCTCGAGCGCGATCAAGGTGTCGGGCGTGATCCGCTCCAGGTAGACGAGCGACTCGAGTCCTTCGAGGGTGTACGGGCCGCCGACTTGGTCGCCCGTCTTGGTGACGTAGCGGACGGATTTGTCCTCCGTTAGTTTCATGGGATGCGGCCAGGGCGCGGAACACGCGCTACCTGTCGGAGAAAGCGCGAAGGTCGACCAGGGGCAATCCTGGAATGGGGGAAGCCAGGCTGTAGCGGCGCTCTATGGGTGCCGCGCGGATGGCAACCCGCGGGACGGGGCGTCCCGCCTCCAACGTGGATGAGCGGCTCGGGTTTGGAGGCGGGCTGCCCTCAGGCCGCGAGGCGTGCCCTGTAGGGCGGGGTCTCCGAACCCCGCCGGTGCCGCGGTCGGCCGGGAGGCCGACCCTCCGGCAAACCGGTGGGCGCGGACCCGCGGATTGCGCGCGCGATCACGGCCGCCGCCAAGGCTATGGCGGGCACGGAGGGCTCCCCGGCTCCATTCGGGATCGTTCGCGATTGGCGGCATTCGGAGATGCCGCCCTACAACGAGCAACCGTCACACCAGCATCTTGCCGTTCTGATAGACGAGGCGGCCGGAGACGATCGTGGCCTTGACCCGGCCGGTGAGGTCCTGGCCGGACCAGGGCGAGTTGATCGACTTGCTGAAGGCCTTGTACGTGTCGTAGTGCCAGGTCTCGTCGGGATCGAAGAGGCAAACATCGGCCGCGGCGCCGGGCGCGAGCGTGCCGGCGGGCAGGCCGAGGATGGCGGCGCCCTTGCGCGTCATGAGGTCGATCACCTGCGGCAGCTTGAAGCGGTTCCGGCGAACGAGCACGTCGAGGCAGACCGGCAGGGCGGTCTCGAGGCCGATGATGCCGTTGGGAGCGTAGTCGAACTCCTTGTCCTTTTCCTCGGGCGCGTGCGGCGCGTGGTCCGTGCCGATGCAGTCGAGCGTGCCGTCGCGCAGGCCCCCAATGATCGCCTTGCGATCGGCCTCGGTGCGCAGCGGCGGGTTCATCTTGAAATTCGTGTCGTACGTGCCGAGCGCCTCATCCGTCAGGGCGATGTGGTGCGGCGTGGCCTCGGCGGTGATGCGGACACCGTCGCGCTTGGCCTGGCGGACGAGTTCGACCGAGTGCGCCGAGCTGATGTGCTGCAGGTGGATGTGGGCGCCGGTGTAGCGCGAGAGGATGATGTTGCGGGCGACGATGATGTCCTCGGCGACGTGCGGCCAGCCGGTGAGCCCGAGGCGGGTGGAGACGACGCCCTCGTTCATGACGGCCTTCTGGGTCATCGACTCGTCCTGGCAGTGGTCGAGGATGCAGAGGTCGAACATCTTCGCGTACTCGACGGCGCGGCGCATGATCTCGTTGGATTGCACGCAGAGGCCGTCGTCGGTGATGGCGACGATGCCGGCTTTCTTGAGCGAGCCGTGCGGGGCCAGTTGCTCGCCCTTCATGCCGACGGTAATGCAGCCGGTCGGGTAGACGTGCACCGGCGCCGCGCGGGCGGCGTTCTTGATCAACTCGACCGTGCCGGTGTTGTCGGCCGGCGGCGAGGTGTTCGGCATGCAGACGACGGTGGTGAACCCGCCGGCGGCGGCGGCCTGCGAGCCGGTGAGGATGGTTTCCTTGTGGGTCTGGCCCGGCTCGCGGAAATGCACGTGGATGTCGACGAGGCCCGGGCACACGACCAGCCCCTTGGCGTCGATGACCTGCGCGTCCTTCTTTTGCGCCGGCGTCAGCGCCTTGACGAACTTGCCGTCGGCGATGAAGACGTCGCCGCGGGCATCCCGCTTCGCAGCGGGGTCGATCACGCGGCCGTTCTTTACGATGAGCGTGCTCATCGGGAAAATCCCAAACGCCAAATCCCAAACTCCAGACAAACGGAGAAAGGATCGAGGAACTTGAAACGCGGTAAGGTCATTTTTGCTTCTGAGATTTTTTTGGCCTTTGGAGTTCTGGAAATTGGCGTTTAGCTCACTCGATTGGAGCCGACACCTGCTCGGGCTGGCCGCCGGCGCAGAGGTAGAGCGCGGCCATGCGCACGGCGATGCCATTGGTCACCTGCTGGAGGATCACGCTGCGCGGCGAGTCGGCCAGGTCGCTGTCGATTTCGACGCCGCGGTTGATCGGCCCCGGGTGCATGATGATGGCGTCGGGCTTGATCCACCCGGCGCGAAGGTAATTCAGCCCGAACATGCTGGTATATTCGCCCAGCGACGGGAAGTGGGTCGTGCCCTGCCGCTCGTGTTGGATGCGCAGGAGCATGACGACGTCGGCGTCGGCCAGCGCGGAACGCAGGTCGTGGGAGACCTCGACGCCGAGCGCCTCGAACCAGTGCGGCACAAGGGTCGACGGGCCGACGATGGTCACGTTGGCGCCGAGCTTGGTCAGCGCGTGGATGTTGGAGCGTGCGACGCGGCTGAAGAGGATGTCGCCGAGGATGACGACCTTCCGGCCTTTCAGATCGCCGAGCTTCTGGCGCATCGTGAAGACGTCGAGCAACGCCTGTGTCGGGTGCTCGTGGGCGCCGTCGCCGGCGTTGACGACCGGGATGCCGAGGACGCGGCTGAGGTAGAGCGGCGACCCGCTGGCCGAGTGGCGCAGCACGATCATGTCGGCGTTGAGCGCCTGGATATTCTGCGCCGTGTCGCGCAGCGTCTCGCCCTTGGTCGTGCTGGAGGCGGCGGCGTTGAACGAGATCACATCGGCGCTGAGGAGCTTCGCGGCCATCTCGAAGGAGATGCGGGTGCGCGTGCTCGGCTCGAGGAAGAGATTGACGATCGTCTTGCCGCGCAGGGCCGGGACCTTCTTGACCTTGCGATCGAGGATGCGGCGGAACGCGGCGGCCGTGGTGAGGAGGTGCTCGATCTCGGCGCGGCTGAGCTCTTCAATCGTCAGGAGGTGTTTGCGATGCCAGGGCACGGGAAGGAAGTGTTAAGTGACCGGGATCAAGTATCAGGAAGGAACCGGGAAGGGCGGGGTGGTGCGGCGTTTCGCGGGCTTGAGCGTGAAGGTGTCCTTCGCCGGATCGTCGGGATCGAGCCGGACGACGACCTTTTCGTCATCGGCCACGTCGACGGTGAGCCCGCAATACGTGGCGGCCACGGGCAATTTGCGGCCGCCGCGGTCGACCAGCACCGCCAGCTCGACGGTCGAGGGACGGCCGTGGTCGAAGAGTTCGTCGAGCGCGGCCTTCACGGTGCGGCCGGAGTGGAGGACGTCGTCGACCAGGATGACCGTGGCGCCGTTGACGTCGTAGGGAATGATCGTCGGCGAGAACTCCTTCGGGATCGGGTTGCGGCCGATGTCGTCGCGATGGAAGGAGATGTCGAGGGTGCCGAGGCCGGGCTTGAGGCCGGCTTGCTTCAACCGGGCGGCCAGGCGGCGGGCCGGGACGATGCCGCCGTTGGCGATCCCGAGCAGCAGCAGCTGCGGCGTGCGGGCGTGGCGATCGGCAATGGCGGAAGCGACGCGTTCGAGAGCTTGGTGGAGGGCGGGTGCGTCGTGCTTCGGGAGGCTGGCCACGAAGCCATGGTTTTGAGGCGCGGTGTGGGGCGCGTCGAGCGCAAACACCGGTCATCTTTTGCGGGGGCTCGACGTGGAGGCGGGACGCCCTCGTCCCGCGGGCTGCCATGCGCGTAATCACGCCTCGCGGGGTGAGGGCACCCCGCCTCCATCGGCTTGCGCCGGGGCCGCGGGGCGCCACGCTGGCGGGGCATGTGCGTCCGTTACACGCTGCACAAGACCGACGCCGCCCTGGCCGCCATCGCCCGGGCGCTGGGGCGCCACCTCGACCCGCCCGAATGGGTGCAGCCGAAGTTCAACATCGCGCCGACGCACATCGTGCCTGGCGTCACGCTGCAGGCCGCCGGCCCGGAGGTGCGCGGGTTCTTCTGGGGCTTCGTGCCCTTCTACGAGCGCGACAAGCCGCAGCCGCGGATGCTGACGAACGCCCAGTCCGAGAAGGCCGCCGTCTCGCCGGCGTTCCGCGACGCCATCGCCCGCCGCCGCTGCCTGATCCCGGTGAACGGCTTCTATGAGTGGGAGACGCGCGGCAAACTGAAGCTGCCGCACCTGTTCACGCTGCGGGACGAGGAGCCGTTCGCTTTTGCCGGGATTTGGGAACCCGGCCCGGATCCCGAACTGCCGCCCGGGTTCACCATTCTCACCACGACGCCCAACGAGCTCGTCGGCCGGTATCACAACCGCATGCCCGTCATGCTCGCCGGCGACGCGCTGCCGCGCTGGCTCGGCGGGGAGGGGCCGCTGCCGGCGGACGAGTACCAGGCGCTGACGGCGCCGCTGGCGCCGGAGCGCATGCAGGAGCGTCCCGTGAACCGGTTCGTCAACAACGCCCGCAACGAGGGTCCGCAATGCCTGGCGCCCCCGGAGGAAGCCCCGCCGGAGCTCGAGCTGCCGCTGGGGTGAAGAAGCAGTTTAACCACAGAAGACACGATGGGGACGGCACGGGCGATCCCATGCGTGTTGTCCAAAGAACCGACACACCCCGGCGCTTCGCGCCACCCCTCTTTCTAGAGGGGAGCTGCGGAAACAATGCCATGGTAGGGCGCTCTATCCGAGAGCGCCGCGGCGCGGAACGGAGTCCGCGCCCTACCCAACACGCCTTCAACCATTGTAGGCCGAAGTCCCCTCTAGAAAGAGGGGTGCCCGAAGGGCGGGTGTGTAAGCCCAAATCGCCCTTGCTTTGGCAGAAAACAGGCTATCATGTGATAGCTATCAACCGATAGCCCGCCCATGCTCACCGAGCGCCAGGAAATCATCCTCGATTTTGTCCGCGAGTACCAGCGCACCCACGGCGTCACGCCCTCGACGCGCGAGGTCGCCCGCCGGTTCGAGTGCAGCCAGCCGACGGCCTTGAAGCACCTGCGGGTCCTCGCCCGCAAGGGCCAGCTCGAGAAGCTGGCCGACGGCAAGTGGGGCCTCTCGGCCCGGACCGTGCAGGGCCACCTGTTCGTCGCGCCGGTCTACGGCACGATCCCCGCCGGCCTGCCCGGCATGCAGGAGCAGCAGCCGGACGAGACGCTCCCCATCGACCCGGCGATCTTCGGCGTGCGCAAGCCCCGGCCCGGCCATTTCTGGTTCCTGCGCGTCAAGGGCGACTCGATGAACGGCGCCGGCATCCTCGACGGCGACCTCGTGGCGCTCGTCCGCCGCGAGCCGCGGCCGGGCGAGATCATCGCGGCGCTGGTCGACGAAACGACCTCGACCCTCAAGCGCTTCGTCCGCGAACGCGGCCGAACTTTGTTGCGCGCGGAAAACCCGCGCTACCCCGACCTCGCGCCGGCACAGTTGGAATGCCAGGGCGTGGCGGTCGGGGTGATCCGGCGGAAACCAGCCTGAAGACGAATGCCCGCCCGTGTCCCATCCGACCATCACCGCCCTGCGGTCCCTCGTGGACTCCCGCTTCCCCGCGTCCGGCCACCAGCCGGCCGGCGGGGTGGCCACGGGCGTGGCGGCGGTCGATGACGCCCTCGGCGGCGGGCTGCCCGCGGGGCGGCTGACGGAACTGGTGTCGCCCATCGCCGGCAGTGGCGGCCAGCTCGTCCTGGCGGAGCTGCTCACGACGACGCGCCGCGCGCGGCAGCGCGTGGCGCTGGTGGACGCGGCGGACGGCTTCGCTCCCGAGTCCGTGCCGGCCGACGCGCTGCGGCATCTCGTGTGGGTGCGTCCCGCCGATCTCGCCGGCACGCTGGCGGCGGCCGACATCCTCGTGCGCGACGGCAACTACGCCGTCGTCGTGCTCGACCTGCGCGGCGTGGCGCGGCGTGAGTTGTTTGGCGTGCCGAAGGGCCAGTGGCACCGGCTGCACCGCGCGGCCGAGAGCCGGCCGGCGGCCGTGCTCGTGCAGACGACCGAGCCGCTGGTGCCGGCCGTGCCGTGGCGGCTGGTGCTCGACGCCCCCGCCGGCTGGGACGCCCGGCGACGGCGACGCGAAGAATTATTGGCGCGGCTCGCCGTGCAATGCGCGCGCGGCCACGCCTGGCGCGAGGAACTGGCGGGGTGAAAACAACAACGGGCCAGACCGGGCGTGCACGAGGCGCGCCCCTGCGGGACGTGTCGGGGCTGAACCCCGACCTACATTTGCCATCTACTGTAGGAGCGGCTTTACGCCGCGATGCGGGGGATGATCGCGGCGTAAAGCCGCTCCTACACCAAGCCGGGCGCGCACCAGGCGCGCCCCTACACCCGGAGAATGGCGTCACGGCGTTGCACTACGCCGTCCTGCTCGTGCCCGACTTCGCGCTGCACGCGCTGCGGCGGAGCGAGCCGTTGCTCACCGGCCGGGCGGTGGCGCTCGTCGCTGGCGAGGGCCGCAAGGCCGCGCTGACGGAGGTGTCACCCGAGGCCGCCGGCGTGGAGCCCGGGCTGCCGGCCACCGTGGCGATGGCGCGCTGCCCCGGCATCGTGCTGCGGACGCGCGACCCGGCCGCGGAAACCGAGGCGCAGCGCCTGCTCGTGGCGGCGGCCTTCACGCTGGCGCCGCGCGTCGAGGCGACCGCCGCCGGCTGTTGCACGATCGACCTGCGGGGCGCCGACCCGGCGCGCACCGAGGCGGCGATGGCGGCGCGCGTGGCGGAACTGCGCGCCTCGGGCCTGCCCGCGCGCGCCGGCGCGGGCCCGACGCCGCTGCTGGCCGCCTACGCCGCGCACCGCGCCGAACCGGTGCTCGTCGTGCGCGATGCGCGGGAGTTCCTGCGCGACCTGCCGCTCGCGACGGCCGAGCCGACCCCGGAGCAGCACGAGGTTTTGCGCAACTGGGGCGTGAAGACGCTCGGCGGGCTGACCGCGCTGGCCAAGGCCGAGATCGGCCGGCGGCTCGGGACGGACGGCGTGGCCTTGTGGGAACGCGCGGCCGGCGAGGCGACGCGCGTGCTGCGGCTGGTCGAGCCGGCGCGGAGCTTCGTGGCCGAGTGGGTCTACGAGCCGCCGGTCGACACGCTCGAGCCGCTGGCCTTCAAGCTCCAGCGTTACGCCGAGCGCGTGGCGCTCGAGCTGCGCGGCGCGGGCCTGGTGGCCGAGGCCCTGGCGCTGACGCTGCGGCTCGAGGACGGCGGCGACTACCGGCGCGAGTTCCGCCTGCCCGAGCCCGGCGCCGACCCGGCGTCGTGGCTGCGCGTGCTGCTGTCGCACTTGGAGACGGTGCGGCTCGACTCGCGCCTCGCCGGCGCGCGGCTGGCGGCGGCGCCCGCGCGGCCGCCGCAGAAGCAGGACGGGCTGTTCGACACCGGCCTGCGCGACCCGGCGGCATTCTGGGAAAACCTCGCGCGGCTCGGCGCGTTGCTGGGCCACGACCGCGTCGGCACGCCGGTCCCCGCCGACACGCACCGGCCGGATGCGTTTGCGCTCGAGAAGCCGCCGGAGACCGTGCCGGCGCCCGAGCCGCCGCCCGTGCACCCGGCGCGCGGGCTCGTGCTGCGGCGTTTTCGTCCACGCCCGCCGGTGCGCGTGACGCTGGCGGACGGCCGCCCGGCGGAACTGGCGGGTGCCATCGCCGGCACCGTGCGACGGTTCGCCGGGCCGTGGCGGAGCGACGGCGATTGGTGGCGGACGGATCCATGGGCCGTGGAAACCTGGCAGGTCGAGCTGGGCGACGGCGTCGTGTACCAGCTCGCGCACCGGCCGGCGGGCTGGGACATCGAGGGAGTGTTCGACTGATGAGCTCTGTCGAAATGGCAACGGGTTCGCGCCGCGCGATCGCAGCCGACATCGAGGGAGGGTTCGACCGATGAACTCCGTCGAGCGCCTACGACCTGCCGGGACGACCGGCTTCGCCAACGCCGAGGGAGCGTTCGACCGATGAACTCCGTCGAGCGCCTACGACCTGCCGGGACGAGCAGCTTCGCCAACGCCGAGGGAGCGTTCGATTGATGAACTACGTCGAACTCCATGCGCGCAGCGCGTTCTCATTCCTGCGCGGCGGCTCGGACCCGGAGGCGCTGGCCCGCGAGGCCGCGCGACTCCAGCTGCCGGCGCTGGCGCTGTGCGACCGCGACGGCTTCTACGGCTCGGTGCGGCTGCACATGGCGGCGAAGGAGGCGGGCTTTCGGGCGCTGCCCGGCTGCGAGCTGACGCTCGACGACGGCGCCGTGGTGCCGCTGCTCGTCGAGTCGCAGGCCGGCTACCGCACGCTGGGCGAACTGTTGACGACCGCCAACCTGCGCGCGCCGAAGGGCGAGGGGCGCGTCACGTGGGCGGAACTGTCCGCGCGCAACACGGGGCTGGTCGCGCTGACCGGCGACGAGGACGGACCCGTGCGGCGGGCGTGGCGCGCGCGCGGCGCGGCGGCGGCGGCCGAGGCGGGCGCGCGGCTGCGCGACATCTTCGGGCCGGACCGGCTGTTCGTGGAGTTGCAGCGTCATCTCCTCGCCGGCGAGGAGGACGAGAACGAGTTCCTCGTCGACTGGGCGCGGGCGCAGCGGCTGCCGCTGCTGGCGACGAACGGCGCGGCCTACGCCACGCCCGAGGCGCGCAACATCGCCGACGTGTTCACCTGCCTGCGCGAGCACGTGACGCTCGACGCGGCCGGCCGGCGGCTGGCGCGCAACCGGGAGCGTCACCTCAAGCCCGCGGCGGAGATGGCGGCGCTGTTCGCCGACCTGCCCGAGGCGGTGGCCAACACCGCGCGGCTGGCGGAGCGGCTGCGGTTCACGCTGGCGGACCTCGGCTACCGTTTCCCCGACTTCGGCGTGCCGGCGGGCGAGACGCAGGAATCGTTTTTGCGCAAGATGACCTACTTCGGCGCGCAGCAGCGCTACGGCTCGGTGACGGGCGACGTGCGCCGCCAGCTCGAGCGCGAGCTGGCGCTGATCGGCAAGCTCGGCTTCAGCGGTTATTTCCTGATCGTGTGGGACCTGTGCACCTTCGCCCGCGAGCGCGGCATCCTCGTGCAGGGGCGGGGGAGCGCGGCCAACAGCGCGGTGTGCTACGCGCTCGGCATCACGGCGGTCGACCCGGTCGGCGGCAAGCTGCTCTTCGAGCGTTTCCTCAGCGAGGGCCGGACCGACTGGCCCGACATCGACCTCGACCTGCCGAGCATGGAGCGGCGCGAGGAGGTCATCCAGGAGGTCTACCGCCGCTACGGCCGGCGCGGCGCGGCCATGACGGCGAACGTCATCACCTACCGCGGCCGCAGCACGATGCGCGAGGTGGGCAAGGTGCTCGGCTTTCCCGACGACGTGCTCGAGCGGTTCTCGTCGCTCTTCCACGGCGGCGACTACCCGCAGACGATCCAGCTGGCGGAACAGTTGAAGCTGGCCGGCGTGACGACCGACCACCCACGGCTGCCGGCGCTGCTCGACACCTGCCGGCGCGTGCACGGGCTGCCGCGCCACCTCGGCCAGCACTCGGGCGGCATGGTGCTGTGCGCCGGGGCGCTGTCGGACTTCGTGCCGCTGGAGAACGCGCGCATGCCCGGCCGCTCGGTGCTGCAGTGGGACAAGACCGATTGCGAGGACATGGGCATCGTCAAGGTCGACCTCCTCGGGCTCGGCATGATGGCGGCGCTGCAGGACACGCTCGAGATCTGTGCGACGCGCGGCCAGCCGGTCGACCTCGCGCGCATCCCGAAGGACGACCCGGCGACGTTCCGGATGATCCAGGAGGCCGACACGGTCGGGCTCTTCCAGATCGAGAGCCGCGCGCAGATGAGCACGCTGCCGCGGATGAAGCCGGAGACATTCTACGACCTCGCCATCGAGGTGGCCATCATCCGGCCCGGGCCGATCCAGGGCAACGCCGTCAACCCGTACCTCGCGCGCCGCGCCGGCCGCGAGCCGGTGACGTATCCCGACGAGCGCGCCAAGCCGATCCTCGAGCGCACGCTCGGCGTGGTGCTCTTCCAGGAGCAGGTGCTGCGGCTGGCGATGGAACTCGGCGGCTTCACCGCCGCGGAGGCGGACGAGCTGCGGCGGGCCATCGGCTTCACGCGCTCGCAGGAACGGCTCAACCGGATGAAGGAGAAGCTCGGCGCCGGGCTGGCGCGCAATGGGGTCAAGCCCGCGGCGATCGAATCGATCCAGCAATCGCTGGCGTCGTTCGCGCTCTACGGTTTCCCGGAGAGCCACGCGATCTCGTTCGCGCTCATCGCCTACGCCTCGGCCTGGCTGAAGGTGCACCGGCCGGCGGCGTTCTTCGCCGGGCTGCTCAACAACCAGCCGATGGGCTTCTATTCGTCCGCCAGCCTCGTGCAGGATGCGCGGCGCCATGGCGTGAAGACGCTGCCGGTGTGCATCCTGGCCTCGGAGGCCGACTGCCGCGTCGTGGCCGACGACGCCCTCCGGCTCGGTTTCGCCAGCGTGCGCGGGCTGCGCGCCGCCGCCGTGGCGGCGATGCTGGACGTGCGGCGGAAGCTGCCGTTCCGGTCGACGACGGATTTCCTGCGGCGCACGAACTTCACGGCGGCCGAGCGCCGGGCGCTGGCCAAGGCCGGCGCGCTGAACGCGCTGGCGACGCACCGCCGGGCGGCGCTGTGGGCGGTCGAGGAGGCCGGCGCGGGTGACGAGTTGTTCCGCCTGGTGGCCGTCGAGGAGCCCGAGCCGGAGCTGTCGCCGCTCGAGCGCATGACGCACCTCGAGCGGCTGCAGGCCGACTACGAGACCCTCGACCTCACGACCGGCGCCCACCCGATGCGGTGCTTGCGGGCCCAGCTGCCGGACACGTGGACGGCGGCGGCGTTGAAGGAGGCGAAGAACGGCGAACGGGTGCGGGTGGCCGGCGCCGTCATCACGCGGCAGCGCCCGGGCACGGCGAAGGGCTTTTGCTTCATCACGCTCGAGGACGAAACCGGCCACGCCAACGCCATCGTGCGGCCGGCGCTGTTCGAGGAGTCGCGGCTGGTCATCAACCTCGAGCCGGCGCTGCTCATCACCGGCCGGCTGCAGAACGAGCAGGGCGTCATCCACGTCATGGCCGAGCGGATCGAGGCGATGCCCGACGTCGGCCTGCCCGCGCAGGCGAGCCACGATTACCACTGATGGAGGCGGGGTGCCCTCACCCCGCGGGTTGCCAGGAGCGCGCCGCGCCTCGCGGGGTGAGGGCACCCCGCCTCCACCCATTCATTCCCGCCGGCGCGGAAACCGTCACCGCACCGGCGTGAGCCAGCGCGAGAGACAGAGGCGCAGCGCGTCAGTGCGGATGGGCTTGCTGACGAAATCGTCCATGCCCGCCTCGAGGCAGGCCGCGCGGTCCTCGGCCCGGACATTCGCGGTCAGGGCGATGATCGGCAGCGGGCGGCCATCGAGCCAGCGGCGGGCGCGACGGGTCGTCTCGAGGCCGTCGATGTCCGGCAGCTGGCAGTCCATGAACACGGCGTCCCACTGGCCCTGTTGCAGGACTGCGAGCGCCGTGGTGCCGTCGCCGACGATGTGGCAATCGAGGCCGAAGCGCTCGAGCATGAGCTTGACCACGCGTTGGTTCACCGGGTCGTCCTCGACGACCAGGATCCGCCCGTCGAAGACCTCCGGCGGGTTGGCGCCGAGCGTGAAGGGCGGGACGGTGACCTGGTCGGGCGCGACGGGCAGGCGGACCGAAAAGGTGAAAAGCGAGCCTTCGCCCGGCCGGCTCGCCGCGGTGATGGTGCCGCCCATGGCCTGGACGAGACGCTGGGAAATGGCGAGGCCCAGGCCCGAGCCGCCGTAGCGCCGGCTCATCGAGCTGTCGGCCTGCGTGAACGGCTGGAACAGGTTCGCGAGCGTCGTCTCGTCCATGCCGATGCCGGTGTCGCGCACCTCGACGCCCAGCTGCAGCTCGCCTTCGCCCCCGAGCGTGCCTTCCAGCTTCACGTTGATCTCGCCCTGCTCGGAGAACTTCACGGCGTTGCCAATGAGGTTGAGCAGCACCTGGCGGAAGCGCGTGGGGTCGCCGAGAACGCGGGTGCCGGCGGCCGGGTTGGCCGACCAGTCGAGCCGCAACGCCTTGGCCGTGGCGCCGGGTCGCAGCAGCAGGATGGTCTCGTCGACCAGCGTCGGCACAACGAAAGGGATCTGTTCGAACTCGAGGCGGCCGATCTCGATCTTCGAGAAATCGAGGATGTCGTTCAGGATCCGCAGCAGCGACTCGGCCGAGCCGGCGGCGGTCTCGACCTGCTCGCGCTGGGCCGGCGTGAGCGGCGTGTTGCGGAGCAGCTCGAGCATGCCGAGGACGCCGTTCATCGGCGTGCGGATCTCGTGGCTCATCATGGCGAGGAAATCGCTCTTGGCCTGGCTGCCGGCCTCGGCCTTGTCCTTGGCGGCGCGCAGTTCGGCCTCGATCTCGCGGCGGCGCGCCACCTCGTCGGTGAGCGAACGGTTGGCGGCTTCCAGTTGTTGCTGCTTGTCCTGGAGCTCGTGCACGAGTTCGCCGTAGTCGAAACCCAGCCGGAGGGAGTGGTCCAGCGTGCGGTGATAGCTGCGCGCCATCGCCATGAGGAACGCGAGATAAAGCGTCGCGAGCGCACCCATCACGGTGTGGACCGTCTCGCCGCTGATGAAGAAGCGGGCGATGAGCGGGACCAGGGCGCAGACTTGGAAGGACCAGCAGGCGGCGAGCACGGGTCCGAGCGAACGCGTGGCGCCGGCGGTGAGGCCGGCGAGGACGAGGATCAGCAGCGACTGCTCGGTCTGACCCGCGAGTGGGTACATCGTCCAGCCGGCGTAGCCCCAACCGAGCGCGGTGGCGAAGGCGCCGAGCGTGAAACGCCGCTCCCAGCGCGGAATGTCCGCGGCTCGTTCCTCGGGCGTGAACATCATCGTATGGAACAGCCGGACTGTCGTGAAGAGGCTCATGACCCCGAACCAGGCGAGCGCGTGCAGCGAGTCGTGTCCACGTGACATCACCCACGCCAGGCCGGCTGCGACCAGCAGCGTGGCCGCCAAACCGGCGGGAAGGTCGGCCATGCCCTGGCGCAGCAGTTCGGCCCGCACGCGCCCGGTCGAATCGCTGCCGGGGGTAATCGGGCTCTGGTCCATGCCGCAGCTTAGGTGGCCCGGCTGACGGGCGGAAAGCAGAAATGCGAACGGCCGGCGCCGGGATTTCCCTCAGGGGACGGTGCCGATTTCACCCAGCGCGCCATAGTCTGGAGGCGGACAAGGAGATGGAGGCGGGGTGCCCTCACCCCGCGAGGCGCGGGCCGACAAGCGTGGAGGCGGGGTGCCCTCACCCCGCGATGCACGAGGTGCGAATGGCAACCCGCGGGACGAGGGCGTCCCGCCTCCAATGAAGAACGGGTAGGGCGGCGAGTCCCTTCGCCGCCGTGGCGCGGATCCGCCGTCGCCGGGCTGTGGCGAGTCGGAGTCCGCGCGCTACCACGCCGCCACACGTTCAATCGATCAGCAGCGCCACCTGGACGCCCGGGCCGTGCACGCCCTCGATGAGGATGCCCTCGACGTCGGCCGTCTTGGAGGGCCCCGTGACCCAGATGACATTCGGGTCCTTCGGCAGGGCGGCGACCGCCTGCGGCACGTCCGTGAAAATGTCGGCGCGCGCAAGCACGGCGATGTGCACCCACGGCGCCAGCGCGGCCAGCCGGCTGGCCGTGCCGTCATCGGTCAGCACCAACGTGCCGGTCTCGGCGATGGCGGCGGAGGCGCGCGTGATGCCGAACTGGAATTCGTCCACGCGGGCCCGGTCGAACATGGTCTCCACGGTGAAGCTGGTCGGAAATGCCGCGGCCAGCTTGGGCCAAACTTGCGGGTCGCAATAGCCGTGACGCCAGCCGCCGCGGTCGAGCAGGGTAATCAGCTCGCCGGCAGACGTGAGCGGGGTGCCGTTGACGCCGCGCAGCCGCTCGGCGAAGAGCGTCCATGGGTCGACGGCGCCGCGCGCCTGGCGCATGACGACCAGTTCCGATTCCCAGTCGGGCAGCGGTGCGCGCCGCGGCAGCGGCGCGAGGGCGCTGCGCACGCGGGAAAGGATGGTGTCGCGACCGGAGGTCATCAGGGAAACTTAACCACGGATTTCACGGATGGGCACGGATGAAGGCGACGCAGGTTCGGCCACAAAAGGCAGAGAAGGCGCAGAAGCAGGACTAGAGGGTGGGCTCATTTTGTGACTTTTGTGCTTCTTGTGGCCCAGCTGATTTCCGGTGCTTGAGCCACGAGCGGAAAGCGCCGCCGCGCCACGCGGGGAGTTCGCGTTTGGCCTCCCACGCGCGCAGCGCGGGAATCGGGAGCAGTTTGGTCGGCAGGTAGTTGATCAGCTTGCCGCCGAGCAGCGCGGCCTTCCACGCGGTCGGCTGCGAAGCGAGCAGCGCCCAGGCGCCCATCGGTGGCGTGCCGGCGGCGGCGAGCGGCGCGCCCTCGGCCTTGCCCTTGGCGCGGAGCCGCAGCAGCAGGTCGGGAATCGGGATGTTGACCGGGCAGACCTCGTTGCAGGCGCCGCAGAGCGACGAAGCCTTGGGCAGGTCGGCGAGTTCCGGGAAGCGTTCGCCGGCGAGCAAGGGCGAGAGCACGGCGCCGACCGGTCCGGGATAGACGCTGCGGTAGGCATGGCCGCTGGCCTGGCGGTAGACGGGGCAGACATTGAGGCACGCGCCGCAGCGGATGCAGCGGAGGATCTCGCGGCACTCGCTCGCGAGGACGGTGGTGCGGCCGTTGTCGACGAGGATGACGTGCATTTCCTCGGGGCCGTCGGGCTGGGCGGCGGACTTCGGGCCGTTGATGAACTCGGTGTAGACGGTCAGCTGCTGGGCCGTGGCGCTGCGCGCGAGCAGGTTCAGGAACAGGCCGAGGTCGCGGTCGCGCGGGACGAGCTTCTCGATGCCCACCATCGCGATGTGGCACTTCGTGGCCGCGAGGCAGAAGCGCGAGTTGCCCTCGTTGGTTACGAGGACCAGCCGGCCGCTTTCCACGCTGACGAAGTTGGCGCCGGTCAGGCCGACATCGGCGGCCAGGTATTTGGCGCGCAGGAAGGCGCGGGCGCGTCGCGTAATCGTCTCCGGGTCGTCGTTGTAGGCGCCAAGGCCATTCTGCTCGAAGAGCGTGGCGATCTCGCGGCGGTTCTTGTGGATGATCGGCTTGACGATGTGCGACGGGTGATCGTGCGCGATCTGGACGATGAATTCGCCGAGGTCCGTCTCCAGGCAATCGACGCCGGCGGCCCGGAGGAAGGGTTCCAGGGCGGTTTCCTCGGAGACCATCGTCTTGGATTTGACGATCTTCGTCGCGCCGCGGGCGCGGAGGATCGAGAGCACGGCCTCGTTCGCGGCGGTCGCGTCGGCCGCCCAATGGACCTTGACGCCGTTGGCCTGCAGCGCGGCCTCGACCTGCGGCAGGTAGGTGTCGAGGTTCTCGACCACATGCTGTTTGATCTCGCCGGCGAGCACGCGGAGCCGGTTGGCGTCGGGCAAGTGGTCGAAGAGCAGGCGCGTGCGCTTCTCGTGTCCGATTTTCGAGCCATCGTGGACCGCGGCCCGCGTGTCGGGCCGGAGGTTTTTGGCGAACTGGTCGATGGGTTGGACGGCCATGGAGTCAGCTGGTAGGAGCGGCTTAATGCCGCGAGGCGGCCTGGTCCGTGGACGGATCGCGGCGTAAAGCCGCTCCTACAGTCGAGGAGATCACAGCTGGCCTCCGTTTTTCAGGGCGTCGCGGAGGATCTGCGCGAGGTGCATGGTCCGGAGCGGCCGGCCTTCGCGGGCGGCCAGGCCGGCGAGATGCATCATGCAACTCATGTCGGGCGAAACGAGGATATCGGGCTGCGCGGCGCGGACATGCTCGAGCTTGAGCGCACCCATGCTGGTGGAGATGTTGGGAAACGAGACGGAGAACGTGCCGCCGAAACCGCAGCATTGTTCGACCTCGCCGACGGGGACGACCTTGAGACCGGCGATCGAGTTGAGCAGCGCCAGCGCGGCTTCGCAGGTCTTCGTGCCGCGGGTGTGGCAGGCGCGGTGGAGCGCGATGGTGCCGTCGAAGCGTCCGGGCCAGGTCGTGACACCGAGCGCATGGACGATGAAGTCGGCCAGTTCCCACGTGCGGCGGGCCAGCTGTTGCACGGCGGGGAGGTCGGCCTCATGTTCGAACTCCAGCGGCGCGCCGTGGAAAACCATGGCGGCGCACGAGCCGCTCGGCACCACGACGGGCAGGTCTCCGGCGAAAACTTGCAGCGTGTGGCGGACGACCTTGCGCGACGCGGGCCAGTCGCCGCCATTGAAGGCCGGCTGGCCGCAGCACGTCTGGCCATCGGGGAACTCGACGTTGCAGCCCAGATACTCGAGCACCTCGACGGTCGCGCGGGCGGCGTCGTCGTAGAACGCATCGCAGAGGCACGTGGCCATCAATTGCACGCGCTTGTCGGGACCGGGGAGGACGCGTTGGGTCAGGTCCATGACAGAAGGTTAACTACGGATTTCACGGATCGCACGGATGGTTTCGGGCGAGGTCATCTGAATGGTGCGATGGATCTGGCTCCAGTGACGCAGGCGATTTTCCTGCTGGATCCTTCGCTCCGCTCAGGATGACGGAAGGGGAATTGCGCAATGAATCCGTGATCATCCGTGAAATCCGTGGTCAATGGAATCAGCTCCGGCGGGAGAGGACGCGTGCCTCGTACTCCGCGACGTTTGCGAGCCACGAGTCGGCGGGCGGCGTGCCAGCCCGGACGCAGAGCATGTCCCACACCGCGCCCCACGGCAGCGCCTTGGCCTGTTCCAGGAGGGCGAGGCGCTCGTGGCCGCGGCCGGCGGCTTCGGCGGCGCGCAGTTTTTTCGCGGGATCGAGGAGCCCGAGCAGGATCGCCTGGCGGGTGGCGCGGGCGCCGACGACGTAGGCGGCGATGCGATTGATGCTGGCGTCGAAGAAATCGAGCGCGACGAAGACCCGGTCGAGCGCCCGCCCGCGGGCAATCTCCGTGAAGAGGGAGCGGACTGGGTCGTCGAGAATCACCACATGGTCGCTGTCCCAGCGCACCGGCCGGCTGGTGTGCAGGAGGAGCCGCGGGTGGAACTGCAGGTGGGCCGAGACCTTGTCGGCCACCGATTCGGTCGGGTGGAAATGCCCCAGGTCGAGGCACAGCACGAGGCCGCGGCTCAACGCGTAGTTGGAATAGAACTCCTGCGAGCCGACGACGTATTCCTCGCTGCCCAGGCCGAAGAGCTTGCCCTCGACCGCGTCGATGCAGTGGCGGGTGCTGACGCCCCGATCGTCGAGGATGGCGTCGAGCGACTCGACGAGCCGCGCGCGGGGGCCCCAGCGATCGGCCGGCTGGTCCTTGGTGCCGTCGGGAATCCAGTGGTTGATGACGCACGGGGAGCCGAGCTGCCGGGCGAACGCCTGGGCGATTCGCCGGCAGGCGCGGCCATGGTTGATCCAGAACTGGCGGACCTTCCGGTCGGCGCTGGAGAGCGTGAAGCCCGAGTTGGCCATCTCGTGCGCGAAGTAGGTCGGGTTGAAATCGAGGCCGATGCGGCGCGCCTTCGCCCAGGCGAGCCAGCGGAAGAAATGCGCCGGTGTGAGGGCGTCGCGGTCCACGACCTTGCGGCCGGTTTCGGCGTAGAAGGCGTGGAGATTCAGACGGTGCTTGCCGGGCAGCAGCTTGAGCACCAGGTCGAGGTCGCGGCGCATCTCGTCGCCGTCGCGGGCGCGGCCGGGATAACCGCCGGTCGCCATGATGCCGCCGCCGGCCAGTCCCTCCTTCGGGGTCTCGAGGCCACGGACATCGTCGGCCTGCCAGCAATGCAGCGAAATCGGCACGGCGAGGGCGCGCTTGATCGCCGCGTCGGTGTCGATGCCGCGTTCGGCATAGGCGGCGCGGGCGAGGCGGTAGGCGGCGGTTCGGTCTTGGGCAGAGGGCATGGGGACGGTTTGGGCAGAATTAACGGAATGGCGGAGTACGGGGCAAAAGGAGCCGTGGGATGGATTCTGTTAATTCTGCCTCATCTCTGGTTGATAGACCACGGGCTTGAGCTGCCGGGCGAGGACGGCGCGGAAGGCGGCGAGGCTCGGCACGGCGCGGAGGGCGATGAGCTGGCTGGCGATGTTGCCGACGGCGGTGCCCTCGAGGGTGAAGGCGTGCACGGGCAGGCCGCTGGCATGGGCGGTCGCCTGGCAGAGCAGGGCATTCTTCGCGCCGCCGCCCACCATGAGAATGCGGCGGAATTTGCGCCCGGCGAGCCGCTCGAAATTGCGGATGGCGTCGGCGTGGCCGCGGCCGAGTGAGTCGCAGATCAGGCGAACATAGGCGGCGAGCGTTTTCGGTTGGGGCAGTCGGCGGCGCCGCAACTGGGCGTCGATCGCCGCGCGCATCGAAGGGGGATTGACGAAGGCCGGGTCGGTGACGTCGAGGAAAGGTGGAACGCGCCGACCCCGGCGCGTTTTTTCGGAGGCAAGCGCGTTGGGGTCAACGCGCTCCGCCGGCAGCGCGGCCGCGGCCTTCAGCAGCTTCGCCCACTCGCGGTCGTTCCGCGGCCGGGCCGCGAATTCCTTCAGCGTTTGCTCGAGGAGCCAGAGGCCGATGACGTTGGTCAACGGACGGTAGCGGCCGTTGCCGGTGCGTTCGTTGGAGATGCGCGCGGTGAGTGCGTCGGCGCCCAGCACCGGGACATTGCTTTCGAAGCCGACGAGCGACCACGTGCCGGAGCTGATATAGAGATCCCCGCCGGCGGGATCGGCGGGCATGGCGTCGTAGGCGCAGGCGGTGTCGTGCCCGGGCACGGCAACCACCTTGACGCCCGGCAACTCGGGCAGGTCGCGGACCGGACCGAGGACGGTGCTGGCGAGGATCGGCGGGGAGAACCACGTCGCCGGCAGGTGAAAGTAGTCGAGCGCGGCGCGCGACCAGCCGGTGCCGTGGACGTCGAGCAATTGCGTGGTGCTCGCGAAGGAGATCTCGTTCTCCATCCGGCCGGACAGGAGGAAATTGAAGTAATCGGGCAGGAACAGGCAGCGCGTGGCGAGGTCGGCCACGGCCGGGCAGGAGGCGACGGTCTCCGCGAGTTGGAGGCTGGAGTTGTAGAAGACGTTCGGGATGCCGGTGGCGGCGTAGACACGCTCGAGGGCGGCGCGGGTGTTGGCGAGCCGCTGCAAGCCCTGCTGCGTGCGCGCGTCGCGGTAGGCGTGCGTCGGGAACACGATGCGGCCGGCGTCGTTGACCAGCACGTAGTCGACGCCCCAGGTGTCGACGCCGACGGAGGCGAGCCGCGGGAAACGCTGCCTCGCCAGCCGGAGGCCAGTCGTGATCTCGGCCCACAGGCCGGGAATGTCCCAGTAGTCGTGGCCACCGGCGGAGTGGAACTGGTTCGGGAAGCGATGGACTTCCGTCAGCGTCAGCTTCCGGCCATTCCAGGCGCCGACGATCACGCGGCCGCTCGTGGCCCCGAGGTCTACTGCCGCACAATGAATGGTCTTTGAAGAAACCATGCAGATTATTTCACAGGAGTTAACAGAGTAAACTGAGGTTTGGGAAATCCGATTCTCCGTTCTCTCTGTTTGCTCCTGTGCAGGGGTTTGATTTTTAGCGGAGGAAAGCCTCATGCAGTCCGCCGTCGACCGTGAGGACCTGGCCGGTGGTCTTGCTGAGGCGTTGGCTCACGAGGAGGAAGTAGGCCTCGGCCTGGTCGGCCGGCGTGATGGGCGACTTGGTCAGCGTGCGATCGGCGTAGAACTGCGCGAGCTTGGTCACCAGGGATTCGGTCGCTTCGTCGTCGGCGTACGGGATGTTGTATTTCGCCAGCGAGCCGATGACGCGGTCGCGGGGAAACATGGCGGAGCCCTGGACGACGGTGGCGGGCGCCACGCCGTTGACGCGCACGAGCGGCGCCAGCTCGATGGCCAGTTCGCGCACAAGGTGGTTGGCGGCGGCCTTCGAGGTGTCGTACGCGAGGGAGCCTTTCTTGGCCACGACGGCGTTGGCGGAAGTCGTCAGGACGAGCGTCCCGCGCAGGCCTTGTTTCTTCCAGGTCTTGGATGCCTCGTCGCCGACCAGGTAGGAGCCGGTGACGTTGATGGCGAAGGTCGTCGCCCATTTCTCGTCGGGGATGTGCCCGGTGGTGTTGCTCGGGACGAAGATGCCAGCGGTGACGCAGACGTGGTCGAAGCCGCCATAGGCGAGCGCGACATCGTCGAGCATGTGGCGGATGCTGGCGCGGTCGGTGATGTTGCAGGCGAGGCCGAGCGCCGGGCCGCAATTCGACAGGCCGCTGCCCGCGACGCCGATGCCGGTCCCGTATTGGTCGGTGATTTCCTTCGCCGTGGCCTGCGCGGCCGCCGCGTTGAGGTCGACGCACACGACGTGCGCGCCATCGCGGACCAGCCGGTGCGCGGTTTCCTTGCCGATGCCCGAGCCGGCGCCGATGACGACGGCGACTTGGCGGGCCAGTTCCTTCTCCGGCGGCATGCGCTTCAACTTCGCCTCCTCGAGCAGCCAGTACTCGATGTCGAACGCCTCCTGCGGCGGCAGGGCGATGTACTTGTCGATGGCCTCGGCGCCGCGCATGACCTCGATCGCGCAATTATAGAACTCGGCGGTGACGCGCGATTCCGACTTGTCCTTGCCCCAGGCGATCATCCCGAGCCCGGGGATGAGGACGACGGTGGGGTTCGGGTCGCGCATGGCCGGCGAGTTGCGATGCCGGCACTTCGCATAATAGGCGGCGTAATCCTTGCGATAGTGCTCGATGCCCGCGGCCAGCTTCTCGCGCAGGACGGCGAGATCCTCGTGCTGCGGGTCCCAGTTGACGTAGAGCGGCTTGATCTTGGTGCGGAGGAAGTGGTCGGGGCAGGACGTGCCCAGCTCGGCGAGGCGCGCGGCGTCCTTCGAGTTGACGAAGCGCAGGACCTTCTCGTCGTCCTGCACCGTGCCGATGAAGCGCTTCTCGGACGACACCAGCCCGCGGAGCGCGGGCAGGATGGCGGCGAAGTTCGCCCGGCGCTTCGCCTCGTCCAGCGCCTGGTACTTCGGTCCGCCGAAGGCCGCCGCGTCGCCGCCCTTGGCGGCGTATTTCTCCTCGATGTAGGCCGAGGCGCGCTCGATGAAGTCGAGGGTGCGATCGTAGCAGGCGCGGTCGTCGTCGTCCCACGAGATGAAGCCGTGCTGGCCCATCATGATGGCCTTCACCTTGGGCTGCTTCCGGGCGATGGCCTGCATGGCGAGGCCGAGTTCGAAGCCCGGCCGCATCCACGGCACGTAGGCCATCTCGCCGCCGAAGATTTCCCGGGTCAGCTTCTCGCCGTGCGCCGAGGCCGCGATCGCGATGATCGCATTGGGGTGCATATGGTCGACGTGCCGGCCCGGCAGGAACGAGTGCAAGGGCGTGTCGATCGAGGACGCGCGCGGATTCAGGTTGAAGGTGGCGTGCGGGTACATGCCGACCATGTCGTCCTCCGCCGGCGACTTGAGGCCCTTGTCGGCGCGCCCGGCGTAAAGGTCCTGCAGATCGAGCAGCTTCCGCTGGTAGAGGGAGGAAAAATTCTCGCGCGTGCTGGTGCGGAGGTCGCCACCCGAACCCTTGACCCAGAGTACCTCGACGGATTTTCCCGTCAGCGGGTCGGTTTCAGTGATCTTAGACGACGTGTTGCCGCCGCCGGTGTTGGTGATGCGCTGGTCGCTGCCGAGCAGGTTGGAGCGGTAGACAAGTCGGCCGACCGGGTCGAGCGCGGCGGCCTTGGCGTCATCCCAGAGATGGTTGACGTAACGGTAGGGTTTCATGATGCGTGGAAAAGGACGTTGGCGGCGGGAGGTCACCGGCGGCGGGGATGGCCGCCGGTACTCTCAGGACCGGCCGCACTTTTGGCGATACCGAACGTGGCGGGCCACGAGCCTGCGAACGGACAGTGCGACACGACTCAACGCGGGCCCAGCGCCTGCACGATCTGGTCGGTGATCTGCCGCACGAGGGCCTCGACCTCCGGGTCGGCCGGCGGGGCTGGCCGGGCGGGCGCCGCGCCGGCGGCGCCCGGGCGGAACTCGGCGCTGTCGCAGAGCTCGCATTCCCTGAGCCCGGCGCGCGGGTCGGGCATCCCGAGTTTTTGCCGGAGGTCGATGAGTTCCTTCGCCTGGCCGCCGGTGAACCGATGCAGCCCGCCGCCGAGACCGGCGGCGATCCAGACGGTGCGGCAGTAGGAGTCGAGGTTCTCGATCTTCCAGTAGGCGTCCTCGACGTCCTTGCCCCAGACGATGACGCCGTGGTTCTGCATGAGCACGGCCTGGTGGTCGCGGCCCACCGTGCCGACCTCGTCGGCATTGGCGGGCGTGCCGGGCGTGCGGTATTGCGCGACGCCGATCCGGCCGAGGAAGACCTCCGCCTCGGGGATGAGGCAGGAGGGAATGTCGACGTTGGCGATGGCAAAGGCGGTGGCGTGGGGCGGGTGGGCGTGGACGCAGGCCTTGGCGGCCGGCTGGCGCTTCATGATGCCGAAGTGCGTCAGCGCCTCGCTCGTGCGCACGCGCGTGCCGGCGAGCTGGCGGCCGTCGAGGTCGACGAGGCACAGGTCCTCCGGCTTCATGAAACCCTTGCAGATGAGCGTGGGGGTGCAGAGGGCGAGGTTGTCGCCGACGCGGATGGTGATGTTGCCGCCGTTGCCGTCGGTGTATTCGCGCTGCCACAGCCGGCGCCCGATGTCACACATGCGCTCCTTCAACTCTGCGATCGCGGGCGTGGAGAAGAAGCGGGCGATCTCGGCCGGCGTGCGCGGGTCGGTGCCAGGCTGCCACTTGAACTCGAAGTCCGGCGTGCGCCACGTCCCGGTTGCGCCGGGCCGGGACGGCGGAGCGGCCGGGGCGGACGAGGGCGTCGAGTGCATGGCGGGCTTCAGCCGGCCGGCGAGGACATCGCGGGCGGAGGGGGTCAGGACGGCGCCGGGCGGCGGAGTTTCGCCATGGCGGAGGAGTTCCTCGGCATCGCGGGCGGTAATGACAGTTGGCATGGGAAAATGGATCAGCGCGCGGGCGGCGAGTAGAAGACTTCGTCGACTAGGGCGGCGTTGAACGCGTCGACCGGGGTCGGTTGGGCGAAGGGCGCGGCGGCCTCGGAGCCCTCGGTGAAGCCGATCACGCTGCCCGGGCCAGCGCCGAGGTTGTCGTAGACGACGAGGCTGCTGCCCGCGGCCAGCGGCACCAGGGGCGCGCCGGCGAACTGCTTTTTCGTAAACGGCTGCACGAGCAGGAAACGTCCGCCAAAGTAGGCGGGATCCTGATGGGAAAGAGTGACGCGACCGATGACGTGACCGAGGCGCATGGTCAGGTGGTCTCCGGGGCGGGCTCGTCGATGACGGCCAGGATGAAATTGCGCAGCGGCGAGTGCGGGTCGCCGACGAGTTCGCGCGTGCGGGAACCGTCGGTCGAGATCATGACGGTCTGGTGCCGGCCGGCGCCGAGCGGGTCGAGCGCGAGGATGGGTTCGCCCTCGGCGCGGCCCCGGTCGTCGAGCGGCTGGCAGATGACGGTGCGGCAGCCGGCCAGGCTCGGGTGGCAGATGGTCGAGACGATGACGCCGTCGATGCGGGCGAGGATCATGGGATGCCCTCCGGGGAAGTAACAAGGGGCAAGGAGCAAGTAACAAGAAGCCGGAGAAGGCCGGACGCCTGATCCTGAAACTCGGAACTTGTTGCTTGGAACTTCACATTCAGTAGATCCGGAGGTTGTCGACCATCACGCAGCGGCGCGTGCGCGTGAAGGTGGCCGGGTTGGTGATGCCCTCGCCGGTGGTGGTGGCGATGGAGTAGCTCAGGTAGCCCTCGCCGCCGAGGCCGAGCCCGGCGACGGACGGGCCGTTCTTGACGAAGAGCGTGGTATCCAGCGCGCGCGCCATTTGCGTCATGTGGTCGACATTGAGCGAATGGATGATGGCCGAGTGCTTGTAGCCGTGCTCGGACTGGCGGGCGAATGCGACCGCCTGGTCGAAGTCCTTCACGCGGACGATCGGCAGCATCGGCATCATCTGCTCCTCGAGCACGAACGGGTGCTCGCGGTCCGTCTCGGCGAAGAGCAAAGGCACGTCGGCTGCGACGGTGGCGCCCGCGTGCCGCGCGAGGACGGCGGCGTCGACGCCGACGAGCTGGCGATTGACGACGGCGTGCGCGCAGCCGCCCGCGTCCTGGCCGGTGGTGAACGCGGCGGCGGTGAGCCGGGCGAGCTGGGCGGAATTGAGGGCGACGGCGCCGGCGGCCTTGAGCGCGTCGAGGAACTTCCCCGCGCAGGACTCGAGCACGAACACCTGCTTCTCGCCGATGCAGAGGAGATTGTTGTCGTAGGCGGCGCCCGAGATGATGTCGCGCGCGGCCTTCGGCAGGCAGCCGGTGCCGTCGACGATGACGGGCGGATTGCCCGGGCCGGCGCAGATGGCGCGCTTGCCGGACTTCATCGCCGCGCTGACGACCGCCGGGCCGCCGGTGACGCAGAGCAGGTCGACATGCCTGCTTTGCGTGAGGGCGTGGAAGGACTCGAGCGTCGGCTGTGCGACGGTGCACACCAGGTTGGCGATGCCGGTGGCGGACGCGATGGCCTCGTTGTAGGCGCGGATGGCGAGGGCGGCGGAGCGGGCGCCGCCCGGGTGCGGGTTGAAGACGACCGCGTTGCCGGCGGCGACGATGTTGATGATGTTGCCGCTGAGCGTCGGGACCGAGTGCGTGACCGGCAGGATGGCGCCGACGACGCCGAACGGCGTGTGCTCCTCCAGCGTGATGCCGTGGTCGCCGCTCAGGCCATAGGGCTTGAGCCACTCGACGCCGGGGACGAGCTTCACGATCTGGAGCTTCTCGACCTTGTGCTCGAGCCGGCCGATCCTCGTCTCCTCGAATTCGAATTTGCCCCACGCAGTGGCGTTGACCGTGACCAATTCCTTGACGATCTCGACGACCTTGGCGCGGGCGGCGACGCCCTTCTCGCGCAGTTGCTCGAAGGCATCGCGGGCGGCGGCGCAGGCTTCGTTGACATCCTCGAATACGCCGTGGCGCGGGCCGCCGCGGCGAATGGCCGGCGCCGCCGGCGGAGACACGGGCGCCGGGGCGGACGTGGCGGGCGTGGGCGACGGCGATGGCGCGGGAGCCCGGCCGAGGCCGCGGAGCACATCTTCGACCACGGCGCGGACGGCCTGATCATCGAGTTGCAGGGCGGAACTCATGGCGGAGCGACCTCAGTTCCGGACGGGATAAATCTTCCGGTTCAGGACGTCGACCGAATCGACGATGCCGACGATGACGGCGTCCACCGGCAGGGTTTTCATGCCGGCGGCCTGGCGGGCGGAGCTGCCCTGGCAGAACAGCACCACCTCGTCGAGTCCGGCGCCGAGCGCATCGACGGCGACGACGGTGTTGGCGCCGGGCCGGAAGCGCGTGGGCTCGGCCTCGTCGACCAGGAGCGGGCGCAGCAGGACAAGTTTGCGGCCTTTCATCGCCTCGTCCTTTTTGGTCGAGACGACGGAGCCGATGACGCGGGCGAGGAACATGGGAGGAAGGGCGGCGGCCCGCGCGGGTTATTTCTTGGCGGGCTTGGGCAGGACGGCGGGGAGGTCGTCGTGCGGGCGCGGGATGACCTGCACGCTGACGACTTCGCCGACGGTGCGGGCGGCCTGCGCGCCGGCGTCGGTCGCGGCCTTGACCGCGGCGACGTCGCCGACCACGACGGCGGTGACGAGGGCGCTGCCGACCTGTTTCATGGGGCCGGCGAGGGTGACGTTGGCGGACTTGAGCATGGCGTCGACGCCGGTGACGAGGGCGGTGAGGCCCCGGGTTTCGAGGAGACCGATGGCTTTTTGGGTCATGGGAGTGGGAGGTTGGAGGTGGGAGCGGGGAGCTGGGAGAGTGGAATCAGGCGGCGGATCGGGCGGCCAGCCAGCGGGCGGTTTCGCGGGCGACCACGAGTTCCTCGTTGGCTGGAATGACGAGGATGCGAGCACGGGAATTCGCGGCGGCGATGTCGCCCTCGCCGCGCAGGCTGGTGTTCTTCGCGGCATCGAGCGTGACGCCGAATTCCTCGAGGCCGGCGCAGATCGCGGCGCGGATGGCGGGGCTGTTCTCCCCGATGCCGGCGGTGAACACGAGGGCCTCGCAGCCGCCGAGTTCGAGCAGGAACGCGCCGATCCAATGGCGGGCGGAATGGACAAAGACGTCAACGGCGAGCTGGGCACGCGCGTGGCCGCGGGCGGCGGCGGCGGCGATGTCGCGCAAGTCGTTGCTCACGCCGGACAGGCCGAGCAGGCCGCTCTCCTCGGTGAGCTGGCGCCCGACTTCGGCGAGTGACAGCCGGAGGGCCTTCGCGGCGAAGGGCACGGCGGCGGAGTCGAGGTCGCCGACGCGATTGTTCTGCGGCAGGCCGGATTGCGGGCTCAGGCCCATGCTGGTGCCGACGGCCAGGCCGTCGCGAATGCCGGTGATGGAACTGCTGCCGCCAAGGTGGCAGGAAATCACGCGGAGGGGGGAGCGGCCGGCGGGCAGGGGTGTCGGTCCGGCCTGGTAAAGGTGACGGACGCGGTCCGCGACGTCGGCGCGGCCCAGCAGTTCGGCGGAGCGTTCGGCGACAAACTTGTGGCTGGCACCATGGAATCCATGGCGACGGATCCCGGCCTGGTGCCACGACTCGGGCACGGCGTAACGCGCGGCGGCGGCCGGCACCCATTGGTAGAAGGCGGTCTCGAACAGCGCCACGAGCGGCACGGTCGGTAGCTTCTCGCGAAACCGGCGGATGCCCGCCGCGTAGGGTGGATTGTGCGCCGGGGCGAGATCCGCGAAACCATCGAGCGCGGCGATCGTCCGGTCGTCCGCCGCCACGCAGCCGGTGAGGTCGCGGCCGAGGACGGTCTTGAAACCGACGGCGGCGAGATTCGCACCCGAGCCCAGATGCCCGGCCGCGCGGAGTTCCGCGAGGCAGTCGTCGATGGCGCGGCCATGGTCGGCGACGCGCTCATAGCCGCCTTTGGCCAGCAGCGCAGCGCCGCCCGTGCCGTCGAAGCGAAACAGACGGAACTTGAAGGACGTCGAGCCGAGGTTGGCGACGAGGATGTGCAAGGGTGGTGAGCGCGCGAAGGGGAGTGTAGGAGCCTGCTGGCAGGCGATTCCGGTGCCACGTCCGGATTGATCGCCTGCAAGCAGGCTCCTACAAGCGATTCACGCCGCCGGGACGACGAGCCACGGGCCGAGGGCGCCGATGTCCTCGTGCGGACGCGGGATGACCTGGACGGCGACGACGTCGCCGACCTTCGACGCGGCTTCAGCGCCGGCATCGATCGCGGCCTTCACCGCGGCGACGTCCCCGCGGAAGAACCCGCAGACATAGCCGCTGCCGACGGCTTCGTAGCCGGTCATGGTGACGCTGGCGGCCTTGAGGGCGGCGTCCGCCGCCTCGAGCAGGGCGCACAGGCCCTTGGTTTCGATGAGTCCGACTGCTTCCTGGAGTGCCATAAAGACGATGGGTTGAGGTTAGAGACCGACGGTGCGGAGGAGCTCGGCGTGCGGCCGGGCGATGACGTGCGAGCAGACCAGCTCGCCGACGCGCTTGGCGGCCTCGGCGCCGGCCTCGACGGCGGCCTTGACGCTGCCGACGTCGCCCTTGACGACGACGGTGACGAAGCCGCCGCCGATCTGGATCTGGCGGACGAGGGAGACGTTGGCCGCCTTGACCATGGCGTCGCTTGCCTCGACGCTGCCTACATAGCCTTTGGTTTCTACCATGCCGATGGAATCACTCATGATGATTGGGTGTTGAGGGGGAGGGGATCAGGGAAGAAGTTCGACGGGCGTATGGGGCTGGAGCGCGCAGGCGTTGCCCTCGTCGGTGTCGATGTGCACCTCGAGCTTGAAGGCCGGGTCGACGCGCACGAGGATGCGGTCGAAGGTCGTGCCGCAGGGCCCGCCGACGCGCAGCCGCATGAAATCGCCGGCCTTGACGCCGTAGTACGCGGCATCGTCCGGATGCATGTGGACATGCGGTGCGGCGCGGATGACGCCTTCCTTCATCTCGAAGAATCCATGTGAGCCCATGAGCATGCAGCCCGGTGTGCCGGCGATGTTGCCCGAGAGGCGGATCGGCGCGTCGAAGCCGAGGGAGATCGAGTCGGTGAGGGCGAGCTCGACTTGGTTGAGGTTTCGGCAGGGGCCGAGGATGCGCAGGTTGGAGATCACGCGGCTGCGCGGGCCGACGAGGGTGACCGTCTCCTTCGCCGCAAACTGGTCCTTTTGGTAGAGCCACTTCAGCGGCGTGAGCTTGGCACCGGGACCGAATAGCGCTTCGACCGCCGCAAGCGTCAGGTGACAGTGGCGCGCGCTGACGTTTACCAGAAGGGGGTGCGGAGCGAGAACGGTGCGCGGCGGGGTTTGACCCAGACGCTGGTAAAGAGCCCGACGCACCAAGTGTTCAACCTCGACTCGATGCGGCACTGGAGGCGATAACGACATGAGAAGCCGATAGTTCGCGCGCATTTACGCCAAAAATGTGCCACAGAGTCAATCGAAAGATTGCAAAATCTACCAATATCTACCAAACATACTCAAAATCATGCAAGCTGAGGAACGCCAAGCCAAGCTCGAGGGTTACCTGCAAAAGGCTGAATTCGCTTCACTTGAAGAGCTCGCGCGGCACGTCGGCGCCTCGGTTTCGACCGTTCGGCGCGATCTGGCCGCCTTGGAGAAACGGTCGCCGGTGCGCCGGACCCACGGCGGCGCCCGGACGCTGCAGCAGCCCAAATCGGACGAGTTCGTTTTCAACGTTCGTGACACGCACCAGATCGCGGAGAAGGACGCGATCGGCGAAGCCTGCGCCGCTTTGGTATCGCCAGGCCAGAACGTGATCATCGACGGCGGCACCACCTGTTTCCATGTCGCGAAGCAGCTCGGAGAGAAGGTTGCGCAGATCATCACGAACTCGCTGCCGGTCGCGAACCTCTTCTCGGCCTCGAACCGGCACGAGGTGCACCTCTCGGGCGGCGTGATCTATCCGCGCCTCGGGGTCCTGGTCGGCCCGCATGCGGTCGACACTTTCGCCCGGATGCACGCCGACTTGGCGATCCTCAGCGGCAGCGGCATTTCCGAGGAGGGCATCTACAACTCGCACGCGCTGCTCGTCGACATCCAGCGCGCGATGATGGCGGGGGCGGCGAAGGTGATCTTCTGCCTCGACCACACCAAATTCGGCCGGCGATCCACCTTCTTCCTCGCCGATTTTGCGGACGTCGACGTCGTCGTGACCGACCCGGCCGCGCCGGCATCGCTCGTGGCCGCGCTCCGCGCAAAGGGGCTCGAGGTCATCGTGGCCCCCGGGGGCCACGGCGCCTGAATCGCCAACACATGAGAGCAAACATCGAAGGATCCTGGGCGACTTATGCCTCGCGGGGTGAGGGCACCCCGCCTCCATTGGTGCCATGAGCCTGGCCGAACAGGTCAGGCTCGCCGGCGTGGTGGGCGCGGGCGGCGGCGGATTTCCGACGCACGTGAAGCTGGCCGGCCGGGCGGACACGGTCATCGCCAACGGCGCCGAGTGCGAGCCGTTGCTGCACAAGGATGCCGCCATCATGGAACGCGAGGCCGCGGCGCTGGTGCAAGGCGTCCAACTCGCGATGGGCGCCGTCGGCGCCGGCAAGGGCATCGTCGGCATCAAGGCGAAGAATCAGGCGGCGGTCGCGGCGGTCGAGGCCGCATGCCACGGCACCGATGTCTACGTGCACCTGCTCGGCGACTATTACCCGGCGGGCGACGAGTTCGACCTCGTGCACGAGGCGACGGGCCGGCTCATCCCGGCCGGCGGCATCCCGCTCAACGTCGGCGTGGTCGTCTGCAACGTGGAGACTTTCGTGAACATCACCGCGGCCGCGGCCGGCCGCCCCGTGACGCACAAGACGCTGACCATCGCCGGCGCCGTGCGCGCTCCGCTGACGCTCACGGTTCCGCTCGGCACCAGCCTGCGCGAGTGCCTTGCAGCCGCGGGCGGCGCCACGGTGGCGGATCCGGTGGTCGCCATCGGCGGGATGATGATGGGTGAGACCACGGACGATCTCGACCGGCCGGTGACGAAGACGACCGGCGGTGCCGTCGTGCTGGCGCGCGACCACCACGTGATCGACCGCAAGCTCAAGCCCGTCGCGGACCAGAATTTCATCGGCAAGTCCGCCTGCGACCAGTGCCGCTATTGCACGGAACTCTGCCCGCGTTACCTGCTCGGCTACGCGGTGGAGCCGCACCAGGTGATGCGCAGCCTGGCGTTCACCGCAACCGGCGCAACGCACTGGAACGAGTGGGCGGCGCTGTGCTGCGCCTGCGGGTTGTGCACGCTCTTCGCCTGCCCGGAAGAACTTTATCCCAAGGAGGCCTGCGACCAGGCAAAGGTCGCACTGAAGCAGGCCGGCGTGAAGTGGTCGGGTCCGACGACCGCGAAGCCGCACCCGTTGCGCGACGGCCGGCGCGTGCCGATCGCCGGGCTCATGAAGAAACTCAACCTCACGGCCTACGACCACCCGGCGCACTGGCATGAGGTGGACCTGGCGCCGGCGCGCGTGACGCTGCCGCTCAAGCAGTCGGCCGGCGCCGCCTGCGCCCCGCTCGTGCAGGCGGGGGAAAGCGTCACCGCCGGCCAGGCGCTCGGCGCGATTCCCGACCGGGCCCTCGGCGCGATGCTGCATGCGCCGTTCGCCGGCCGCGTCGAAAGCGTCACCGCCACGCACCTCGTCCTCAACCGCGGGTGATACCATGACTGAAAAATCCATCGGCCTGATCGAACTCTCCAGCGTCGCGGCCGGCTTCGTCGTCGCCGACGCGGCCCTGAAGGCCGGCAACGTGCGGCTGCTGCTGTCGCGTTCCATCTGCTCGGGCAAGTACATGATCCTCGTGGCGGGCGAGGCCCCGGCGGTGCAGGGCGCGGTCGACGCCGCCGGCGAGGCGGCGAACGGCTGCCTGATCGACAGCTCGGTCATCCGGAACCTTCACCCCGATGTCATCGCCGCGCTCGGCCGCACGAGCGTGACGCCGCCGGAGGGGGCGCTGGGCGTGCTGGAGTCGTTCAACGTGGTCACGCTCATCCGCGCGGCGGACGCCTGCGCGAAGGCCGCGCCGGTGCAGCTGCTCGAGCTGCGCGTGGCAATGGCGCTCGGCGGGAAGGCGTTCGTGACGCTGACCGGCGACATCGCCTCGGTGCAATCGGCCGTGGCCGCGGGCCGCGCGGTGGTTGCCGGCGCGGGCATGCTGGTCAACGCCGCGGTCATCACCAAGCCGCATCCGGACGTCTACCGCGAGGTGGTGTAGGTGGAGGCCGCACTCCGTGCGACCTGAACCCGCCCGGAGCCTGCGGGGTCCCGCCTTACAGTCCCAGCGTGCGCTGGCGGTAGTGTTCGTCGGGCCGGCCGGCGATGCGCGCGGCCTGCGCCGGGCTGAGGAAGCGCGGTCGACCGCCCAGCGCTGCCGCGCCGGCGAAGATCCTGGCGGCCTTCACGGCCATGAGGGTGGTCGCGAGCACGGATTCGGGCGTTGGACCGAGCGCAATCAGCCCATGGTTCTCGAGCAGGATGAGCCGCGGCGAACGCGCGAGGCGCTTGCTGAAGGCGACAACCGCGCGGCGGATGGCCTGGGCGAGCGCCAGGCCCGGGTCGGTGTAAGGCACGAACACGCTCTCGATCCCGCAGCAGACGATTTCGTCGGGGAACAGCCGCCGGCGCGCGAACAGCCGGGCGTGGCGCGAGCAGAGGATCCCATTGACGGCGACCGGGTGCGTGTGGCCGACGAAATTCACGCCGGGGAGGGTCAGCAGCCACGCGTGGAAGATCGCCTCGACGGAAGGCTTTCGCGCCCGGGGATCGACCCGGGCGGCGAAAAGCGCGGCGTCGACGGCGGCGTCACCGGGCGATTTTCCCTCGAGCAGCGGCAGCAGGGTGTCGAACCGGCAGGCGGTGAGGCCGGTGCGGTCGAGGGTCTCGAGGCTGGCTCCGCTGCTCTTGACCGCGAACGTCCGGCGGTCGAGGCGCGCCGAGGTGTTGCCTTCGGCAAGGATGGCGAGCTGCCGGTCTTCGCGCCCGAGCTGGTGCGAGAGGTGCAGGAGACGGCGCAGGATCGTGGGTGGGCGAGACATGATCAGAGCGGGGAGCCGTCGGCCTTCGTACCGCATAGGCTGACGCCGAGGCCGAGTTCGGCGGCGAGCGCAGCCTTGGTGTAGAGGGCGAGATCGGCCTCGCGGGCGGAGTTGGCGTAGGCGACCTGGATGTGGTTGGCCTGGTGCCGCGCCATCATCTGGTCGCGGCTGACGCCATGGGTGACGGCGTGCATGATGGGCCACTGCGGTGTCGTTTCGCGCCAGCGGCGCTCGGTTTCCGCCGCGGGCAGCGCGACGACCGTGGCGCGACCAAGGTCCATCTTGAGTTTGCCGCCGGCCATGAAGATGCGGCTCCAGACAATCTCGCCCGGCTTGGCGATGCCGCGCAGCGTGCCGCCGCCAAGGCGGAAATACATCGCGGGCTGGCGGAGCGAATCGGAGCCGGCCCAGCCGCCGACGTGGTGATCGGCCGGTGCGCTGCCGGAGATGAGGAACACCCAGACGTAATCCGGCGTCGAGCCCGAGCGGTCGCGGTCGCCCCAGCGCAAATCGTGCAGGGTGGTGGCCACGGGCTGGCCGAGCGCGGCGTGGACGCGGTTGGTGAACAGCCCGTCGAGCCCGGCGCACTCGTCGACCTCGTTGAAGTGGACAATGGGCCGGCCGGGGCGGATAACCTGGCCGGCGGCGTTCTTCACCGGCGGCCGGTCGGTGGAGTTGAGCGTGCCCTCGGCGAGATCCGAGGCGGGCAGGAGGTCCTTGAGTCCCTGCTGGTACTGGATGCCGATCGTCTCACAGCCGAATTCGTCGGCGATCCGGCAAGCGGCCACGTAGGTCTTGCACTGCCAAAGCACCTGGGCCTCGGTGAGCTCGGTCGCCTCGTCGGTGCCGAGGTGGAACGTGAAGCCCTTGGCGCGATACCACTCGTAGACGGCGCGGGCCTCGGCGTCGCTGACCTGGGTGGCGGCGTAATAGAGGGCCGACTGGGACAGGCGTTCCTTGAAGACGCCGAGCGGGAAAAGCAATTCGTCGGGAATAATGGCGTTGTACATCCCCATGCAGCCCTCGTCGAAAACGCCCATGATGGATCTCCGACGGCGGAGGTCGTCCGCTATTTTCGCGGCCACGCGGCGGGCGCGGGTCGGAGCGTTTGCCGGGCGGAACGGGTGGACGTGCGGCGTGGCGTGGCGCACGCGGCCGGTCCGCAACCAGGTTGCGAGGCCGCGCCGGAAGAAATCGTCGTCGAAGTTCTCGCTCCAGAGACTCGAGTAGCTGACGCCGGCCTTGGTGAGCGAGCCGTTGAGGTTCAGCATGCCGACCAGGCCGGGCCAGGTGCCGGACCAGTTGGCGACGGTGAGGATGGGCCCGCGGTGACTGACCAGCCCCGGCAGCAGATGGTGCGAATATTGCCAGACCGACTCGGCGACGATGAGCGGCAGGTCCCGGTTGATTCCGGCGAACACCGTCATGCCTTCCTGCTGGGAGCCGATGAAGCCGTGGCGGACATCAGGCCGGTAGGCGTGGGCGCGCACGAGTTTGCCGCCCGCCGCTGTAACCGCCGCGGCGAGCTTCTGTTCCATGGCGGCCTGGGCGGGCCAGCACTTCTCATTGGCGGATTGGCGCAGGTCGCCGTTGGCGACGAGCAGTACGGAGGGGGCGGACGCTTTTTTCATCGGACGGTCGGAAATGGAAACAAAACATGGCGGCGGTCGCGCGTCGATCACAAGGTCGTCCGAGCGCGCGACCAATCCGGGATTGCAGTCGATTCCATCCTTGCCGACCGTGGACAATCCCGCCTGCGCTTCTCCCGTTAAACAGATCCATGGCCACCGTCGCTTCCGCATCCGCCCCCTTGCTGGCGTTGCGGCGCGCCACCAAGAGCTTCGGCGGCGTGCGGGCGCTGCGCGGCGTGGATTTTGAGCTGCGCGCCGGCGAGGTGCACGCATTGCTGGGGGAGAACGGCGCGGGCAAAAGCACATTGATCAAGCTGATCACCGGGGCGCACCGGCCCGACGGCGGCGAGCTGTTCGTGGCGGGCGCGCGTGTTGAGCACCTGACGCCGGCGCGCGCCCAGGCGCTCGGCATCGCCTGCATCTACCAGCAACCGGCGTTGTTCGGCGACCTCACCGTGGCGGAGAACGTCGGCCTGCGCCTGGAGCCGGCTGGGGCGGGGCGGCGGATCGACTGGCGCGGCCGGCGGGAGCGCGCCGCGGATTTGTTGCGGCGCGTCGGCGCGGAGATCCCGCCGGAAGCGGAGGTCCGGACACTCTCGATGCCCGAGCAGCAACTCGTCGAGATCGCCTGCGCGATCGGCGCGGGGGCACGCATTGTCATCATGGACGAGCCGACCGCCTCGCTCACCCAGCGGGAGCAGGAGCGGCTCTACGGCGTCGTGCGCGAACTCCGCGCCGGCGGAGCCGGGGTGATCTACATTTCCCACCGGCTGGAGGAGATCTTCGCGCTCGCGGATCGCGTGACGGTCCTGCGCGACGGCGAGAGCGTCGGCACGCAAGCGGTGGCGGGTGTGACCGAGGCGACGTTGATTCAGCTCATGGTCGGCCGGGAGATGAACCAGTTGTATCCACCCGCGGGCGGCGCGCCGGGCCCGGCGGTGGTCGAGGTCCGCCGCTTGCGCTGCACGGCCTCGGGCGTGCGGGATGTCACCTTCACGGTGCGCGCCGGCGAAGTGCTGGGGCTCGCAGGGCTGGTCGGCGCGGGGAGGACGGAGTTGGCGCGCGTGTTGTTCGGGCTCACGCCGGCCGATGGTGGCGAGGTGCGGCTGGCCGGGCAGCGGGTGGAGATTGATTCGCCGCGGCAGGCGATCGCCCTCGGCATCGCGTATGTGCCGGAGGACCGGCGCCGTCACGGCGTGGTGCTGGAAATGCCGGTCGCGCAAAACATCACGATGGCGATTCACCCGCAACTTTTTCCCGGCGGCTGGCTGTGCGACGGCGCCGAGGACGAACTGGCCGGGCGGTATGTCCGCGAACTCGGCGTGCGTTGTGCCGGGACGGATGCGCCCGGCGGCAGCCTGAGCGGAGGCAACCAACAGAAGGTCGCGGTGGCGCGCTGGCTGGCGACGAAACCGCGGCTCCTGATCTTGGATGAACCGACCCAGGGCGTCGACGTCGGCGCCAAAGGCGAGATTCACCGGATCATCCGGACGCTCGCGAACGAGGGCCTGGCGGTGATCCTGATCTCTAGCGACCTGCCGGAGGTGCTCGGCATGAGCGATCGCATCGGGGTCATGCGCGGTGGGACGCTGGTGGCGGAATTTCCCCGCGGGGCGGCGGCCGAGACGGTGATGGCGGCCGCCTTGGGCCAACCGGAGGGGCGGGGTGCGCCATGAAGCGGCATTTCCAGGAGATTTCGGTCGCCGTCACGCTCGGGCTTTTGCTGCTGGTGCTGGCGATCTTCGCGCCCGGCTTCTACCAGCCGCAGCCACTGCTCTCGCTGGCCACGCGCGAGGCGCCCACGCTGGTGGTGGCCTGCGGAATGGCGCTGGTGATCATCGGGCGCGAGATCGACATTTCCGTCGGTTCGATGTTCTCGGTCTGCGGCGTCTGTGGCGGTTTGCTGGCGACCCACGGCTGGCCGCTGCCGGCGGCCATCGCGGGCGCGGTGGCGGCCGGCGCGCTGCTCGGGGCCGTGAACGGCGGGCTGGTGGCCGGGCTGCGGCTGCCGTCGATCGTCGTCACGCTCGCGACGATGGTGATCCTGCGCCAGGGCCTGAACCTCATGCGGCAGGGCGAGTTTGTGAACATGCCGGACGGCGCGCAGTGGTTCGGCCTCTCGCAGGCCGCGGGGCAATGGGCGCTGGTGGTGGCGGCGGTGGTCCTGCTGGTTGCGTTCGGGCTGGCGATGAGACATCTCGCCGCCGGGCGGTGGGTTTATGCTGTCGGCTCGGATGCCGAGGCCGCGCGGCTGGCGGGCATCCGGCCGCGCCGCGTCACGTTCCTGGTGTTCGTGCTGATGGGGGCTTTGTGTGGGCTGGGCGCGGCCATGAACATGGTGCAGTCGCCGCAGGTGCAACCGCTCGCGGGCCTCGGCCTGGAACTGAAGGTGATCGCCGCGGTCGTGGTCGGCGGCGTCGCGATCTCGGGCGGGCGGGGGAATGTCTGGGGCGCCTTCGCCGGCTTGCTGCTCCTGGCGTGCGTTTCGCCGGCGCTCACGCACCTGCGCATCGAGGCGTACTGGGAGAAGGCGATCCAGGGCGCCATCATCCTGCTCGCCGTCGTGGCCGACGGCGTGCGGGCGCGCCGGGAGAAGGGAGGGCGGACATGAACTCGCGCACTTTTGGTTCTTGGAAGAACCTGCTCTGGCGGCACGAGACGCTGCTGCTGGCGGTGCTCGTTGTGGAGTGGCTGTTGTTCTACCATTACGGGACGTCGACCAACCGTCGCGGGATCGTGGTCGGCTTCGGCACGCTCGACCGTCAGTTCGACATCCTGCGGCACTCCTGCGAAATCGGGTTGCTCGCCCTCGCGCTGACACCGGTGATCCTGACGGGGGGCATCGACCTCTCGGTGGGTTCGCTGCTGGGCTTGTGCGCGATCGTGTTCGGCAAGCTTTGGCACGATGGCGGATTGTCGTTGCCCGTGGCGGCGGCGTTGACGCTCGTCGCCGGCGGCTTGGGCGGCGCGGTGAACGCGGGACTGATCACCTGGCTGCGACTGCCGCCATTGATCGTGACGCTGGGAACCTATTCGCTTTTTCGCGGCCTGGCCGAGGCAGTCACGCAGGGCGCGGTCACCTACACGGATTTTCCCGCCGGGTTCCTGTTCGTAGGGCAAGAGCGCTGGGGCGGGGTGCCGGTGCAGTCGTGGTTCTTCGCCCTCGTGGCCGTCGCCATCTGGCTGCTGGTGCATCGCACGGCGTCGGGGCGGTCCTTCCGCGCGATCGGTTTCGCTCCCGAAGGGGCGCGCTATGCCGGCCTGCCGGTCGCGCGGCGCGTGGCGTCGGTCTACGTGCTGGCCGGCTTGGTCGCGGGACTCGCGGCCTTGATCTACACGGCGCGCCTCGGGCAAGCCAAGGCCGATGCGGGCACCGGCTACGAGTTGTATGCCATCACGGCAGTGGTCCTCGGCGGCACGAGCATTTTTGGCGGGCGCGGGAGCGTCACGGGCACGCTGCTCGGCGTCGCGGCCATCGCCGTGCTCACCAACGGGCTGGCGTGCCTGCCGGTCGTCATCCGCCTGAATGGCACGCAGGAGACGTCCGGCGTGCTCACCGGGGTGCTGTTGCTGGTGGCGCTCGCCGGCGGCGCGCTGCCAAAAATCTTGTCACAACTCGGCTCGCGCCATCAGGCTCCCGCCGCAACCACCCCGCCTTCCGCATGAAGCTCCCGCTGCCCAATCCCGCCCGCCTTTGCGTTTTTCTGCTCGCCGCGGCCGTGCCGCTGCTGGGCGCCGACCAGAAGCTCATGATCACGATGATGCCGAAGGCGAAGGGGAACGCGTACTTCATCTCGGTCAAGGCCGGCGCCGACAAGGCGGCGAAGGAACTCGGGGTCGAGCTGCTGTTCGACGGCCCGACCGAGAGCAACGCCGCCAAGCAGAACGAGATCGTTGAGAACTGGATCACGCTCGGCGTCGATGTGATCACCGTCGCCGCCGAGAACAAGGAGAGCCTTTCGACAGCGCTGCGCAAGGCGCAGGCGCAGGGCATCAAGGTCGTGACCTTCGACGCCGACGTGCTGCCCGACGCCCGCTCGTTCTTCGTCAACCAGGCCACGCCCGAGGGCATTGCCGTCGGTCTGCTCGACGAGGCCGCGCGCCTGATGGGCGGCGAGGGCGAGTTCGCGATCATCACGGCCACGCTGACCGCCGGCAACCAGCGCGAATGGCTGCGGATCATCGACGAGGTCCTCCCGAAGAAATACCCGAAGATGAAGCTCGTTTCCGTGCGGCCGAGCGACGACCTCAAGGACAAGGCGCAGTCGGAAGCCACGGCGCTGATGAGCGCTTATCCGAAACTGAAACTGCTCATGGCCATCTGCACGCCCGGCACGCCCGGCGCGGCCGAGGCGGTGAAGCAGGCCGGCAAGGTCGGCCAGGTGAAGGTCATCGGCCTCGGGTTGCCCAACGAGAACAAGCGCTACGTGCACGAAGGCGTGACCGACAGCGTCGTCCTCTGGAACACCGAGGACCTCGGCTATCTCACCGTCTACGCGGCCGCGGCGGTGGCGAAGGGCACGCTCGCCCCCGGCGCCGCCAGCTTCAAGGCCGGCTCGATCGGCACCTTCGAGATCAAGGGCGACAACATCCTCCTCGGAAAGCCCTTCATCTTTAACAAGGGCAACATCGACCAGTTCGACTTCTGAGGCGCGGGCGTGCCGAGAATTTCCTTGCGCGGCCGGGCCGCGCTCGTGTTTGGTAGCCGACTCGATTTTCCGGACCCTTAGCTCAGTTGGTTAGAGCGTTTCCTTGACATGGAAAAGGTCACTGGTTCGAGTCCAGTAGGGTCCACCATCGCTCAGGGCATAAACGACTTAGGCTGGGTAGCTCCGCCGGGTGTAGATCGGGCCTTGGGCCCGAAAGGTGAGGCGTAAAGCACGACCTGCCTTTCCTCACTCGATCGCGTGGGCCAGGTCGTCGTCCTCATTCAGGTGATGGTCCGGATGACGCATCAACAGCACCATGGGCAGCGTGACGAGGGCGATGAGGTACATGATATAGAAATCGCCGAGGTAAGCGATCAGCGCCGCCTGTTTCGTGACGACCAGGTCGAGCATCGCGCGCCCGCCGACCGAGGCGGGATCCAGCAGCCCCGGCAGGTGCTGCATGGGCTGGCGGAACGGATCGACGTAGGCCGACAGCTCGGCATGCACCTTGTGGGTAGTCTGGCCGAGCAAGTAGATCATGACGGAGATGCCGATGCTCGAGCCGATATTGCGCGACAGGCTGAACAGCGCGGTGCCCGCCGTGCGCAAATCGTGCGGCAGCGACGCAAACGTGATCACGCTCATCGGGATGAAAATGAACCCGAGGCCGAACCCCTGGATCACGCCGGTGGTGACCAGCATCGTTTTGGTGACGTCCAGGGACCAGCGGCTCATCATCCACAAGGCAAGCGCGGTGAGCGCGAGGCCGAACGCCACCAGCCAGCGCGCGTCCATGCGCGTCATGAGTCGCCCGACGAGGAGCATGGCCGCCATCGTGCCGATGCCGCGCGGCGCGAGCAGGATGCCGGCGGCCAGGACGGGATAGCCCAGCAGGGTCTGCAGGAACGGCGCCAGCAGGGCCAGCGTGGCGAGCAGGATCACGCCGATGACGAAGATGAAGACGATGCCGGTGACGAAGTTGCGGTCGCGAAACAGCCGCAGGTCGAGGAAGGCGTGCTCGGCCGTCGTGTTATGGACGACGAACAAGTACGCGCAGAGGCCCGAGACCGCGGCCTCGATGACAATCTCCGGCGAGTCGAACCACTCGAGTTGTTCGCCCCGGTCCAGCAGCATCTGCAACGCGCCTATCGCCAGCGCCAGCGTGAGGAAGCCGAACCAGTCGAAGAACAGCCCCGGCGTCGCGTCCGTGCGCTTCATGTAGGCGGACAGGCCCAGCAGCGTCAGCACACCGACGGGCAGATTGATATAAAACACCCAGCGCCAGTTGTAATATTCGGTCAGCCAGCCGCCGAGCATGGGGCCGAGGATGGGGCCGACCATGACGCCGACGCCCCACAACGCCATCGCCGGCCCGTGCTGTTCGCGCGGGTATTCGTCCAACAACACCGCCTGCGAGAGCGGCACGAGCGGCGCGCCAAAGATGCCCTGCAGCAGGCGGAAGAGCACCATCGCGCCGAGGGAGGTGGCCAGGCCACACAGGACTGACGTCAGCGTGAAGCCGACGACCGAGAGCAGGAAGAAGTTCTTGCGACCCCAGCGTGCGGCCAGCCAGCCGGTCGCCGGCATCATGATCGCCGCCGTGACGATGTACGAGGTCAGGACCAGGTTGATCTGGTCCTGCGATGCCGACAACGAGCTCTGCATGTAAGGCAGCGCGACGTTCGCGATCGTCGTGTCGAGCGCCTGCATGATCGTGGCGAGCATCACGCAGATCGTGATGGCGCCGCGATGCGGCGAGACCGGGAACGGTGCGCGGGAGCCGGTCATGGACCGGGCGACGTCCGGCGGTTCAAGGTGGAACCTGCACTCCGTGCAGGTTTAGCGCGCAGGGAGTTGTAGGGGCGCGGCTTGACCGCGCCCGGAAGGGCGTGCGCAAGGCACGCCCCTACAGGACAACCGAAGAGCCCGCACGGAGTGCGGGTTCCACCCGATGTTATCCGGCTTCCTCGCATGCTCACCGGCCGGTCGTGGCGCCGAAGAGGCCGCCGAGCGAGCGCACGTGGCCCGTGTCGATGTCGACCTCCGCGCTCATGCCGGCGCGCAGCGGGTAGGCCGGGTCGGGACTCTCGACGGAGATGCGAACGGGAATGCGCTGGACGACCTTGACCCAGTTGCCCGACGCGTTCTGCGCCGGGATCAGGGCGAATTCGGCGCCGGTGGCCGGGCCGATGTTTAGCACCTGGCCGTGGAATTTCGCCTGCGGATACGTGTCGATCTCGATCTGCACCGCGTCACCGGCCTTCACGTAGGTCAGCTCGGTTTCCTTGAGATTGGCCTCGATCCAGAGGTCGCGGGCCGAGACGAGGCTGAAAGCCGGCTGGCCGGCCTCGAGGAATTTGCCCACCGGCAGGTTGGTGACGTTGGTGACGACGCCGGCCGACGGCGCCCGGACGGCGGTCTTGTCGAGATTGCGCTGCGCGGCGTCGACCTCGGCGCGGGCCGCGGCGAGGCGCGCGCTCTTGTCATCGGGCAGGTCAGGGTCGCCGGAGAGCGAGGCCAGCACGGTGGCGGCGTCCTGTTGCAGCACGTCGAGGTGCTTGCGCGCCTCGTCGAGCGCGTGGCGGGCGCGGTCGACCGCGGCCTCGGTTCCGGCCTGGCCGGCGGACAGGGTTTGCTGCCGCGCGAGCTCGCGCTCGCCGAAGGCGACCGTCTCGCGCGCCTCCGCAACCTGCGCGAGCTTCTGGCGGTAGCTGGCGCGGAGCGTGGCGACCTCGGTGCGTGTCGATTCGAGCCGGGCGCGGGCCTCGCCGAGGCGGATGCGATAGAGCGAGTCGTCGAGTTGGAAGAGGAGCTGGCCGGCCTGCACGAGTTCGTTCTCATGCACGGCGACCGCGGTCACGCTGCCCGGGACTTCGCTCGTGACCGTCAGTTTGGCGGCGTGGACATAGGCATTGTCGCTCGAGATGACGCGACCGCCGTGCAGGTAGAGCACGAGGCCGGCGATGGCGAGGATCACGGGACCCGCGATCAGCAGGACGCGGCGCTTGGTCCGGCGGCGCGGCGGCGTTTCGGCGGGGTTTTGGTCGGTCGGATGGCTCATGGGTGGGGGAGATGGCGGGTGCGCCGGGAAGGGACGCGAACGTTGTTCAGTCGGTGGCGGACGCGGTGCCGGTCGCGTGCAGTAGGCGGGCCTCGCTCACGGCGTAGTCGTGCTGCGCCTGCGAAAGGTTGGAACGGGCGTCGGTCAGCGCCGACTGCGCCGCCAGCACCTCGAGCTGGTTGGCGGTGCCGGCGTCGAGCCGCACGCGCGCCAGCCGCAGGCTCTCGGCCGCCTGGTCGACGTTCTTTTGGGCGGAGGTGAGGAGATCGGCGGCCTCGGCCACGGCACGATGGGCGTTGCGCACCTCAAGCTCGACCTCGAGCGCGAGCTCCTCGCGCCCGGCCTCGGCCTGCGCGGCGCGGGCGGCCGCCTGGCGGACGCGCGCCTGCGTGGCGCGGCCGTCGAAGATGGACCAATCGAGCTGCGCGCCCACCGTCAGGCCGTTCAGCGTCCGGCCGAAGCTCTGCTGGTAGCTCGCCTTGCGCAGCGCGTAGTCGCCGACGAGGCTGACCTGCGGCTTGCGTCCGGCCTTGGCGGCGGCGATGTCCTCGCGGCTGGCGGCGATCAGCTCCTCGCCGGCGAGCAGTTCGGGGCGGTGTTCGCGGGCGGTGCGAATGGCGTCCGGCAGCGACAGGTTGAGCGGCGGGCGGACGAGTTCGCCTTGGACATCGAGGTCGGTGTCCGGACCGGCATCCGGCCCGGCGGCGGCGCCGAGCGCGGCGCGCAAGGCATCCTGCCCGGCGCGCCAGGCATTGCGGGCGCGGACGAGCGCGGGGCGGGCGTTGGCCAGCGCCACCTCGGCGCGCAGCACGTCAAAATCGGAGCCGGTGCCGGCGCGGCGGCGCACCTTCGCCTGCTCGGCCTCCTTCTCCAGGACCTGCATCGCCTCCTCGTGCACGTTGATTTCTTCGCGGGCGAGGAGCACGTCGAAGAAGTCCTCCTGCACCCCGAGAATGGCCTGGTTGATCGCGCCGGTCAGCTTCGCGCGGGCGGCGGCGAGCCGCTGGGCGGCGCCGGCCCGGCGCGCGGCCACGCCGCCGCCGGAATAGACGAGCTGGCGGATCGAGACGGCGACCTGCCAGGAGTTGGGATCGGGGAGCGGGATGAAATCGAAACCCGGCAGGCCCTCGAACAGGCGCGGCTCGGTGTAGGCGTAGGAGGCGCCGACATTGACGCCGGGCAGGCGGCGCGCGTCGGCCTCGAGGAGCACGCCCTCCTGTTCCGCGATCTTTTCGCGCGCCGCGCGCAGGGCGGGACTGTGCTCGAGCGCGTAGCTGATGGCGCCCTCCAGAGTGAGCGGCCGCGGCAGCGGCGCGGCGGGTTCGCTCGCGGCCCGCGCCGAAGGCGTGGCGGCCAGCATCGCGACCGCCAGCAGGCGGGCGACAAGTCCAGGGAAAGAAGAGGAAGGTGGCATCGGGGAAGTCGGAAGTGGTCGTGGCCAGCGATGCCGTGCGGTCAGGCCGTCGCGGCACCGTCGAGAAACATCGACACCGCCGACTCGAGGTAAGTGGCGACCGAATATTCGATGCGCACGTGCGGCATCGACCGGCGCAGCACGCCATAGAAGATGGCGCCGAAGAAGAGGTCGGCGAGGACATCGGGGCGGGACTCGCGCCGCAATTCGCCCGCGGCCTGGGCAGACTCGATGCGGGCCAGCAACGCGGCCTTGAGTGGCTGGATAACCGCGCGGACGACCTGGCGCTCGCTGCTTTCGTTGAGGTGATGGTGCATCTCGCCGAGCATCGCGCGGACCAGCGGCCAGCTGGCGGTCAGCATCGAGTCGTACGCCCCGGCCAGCGCCAGCAGGTCGGCGCGGAGGTCAGCGGTCGCCGGCGGCACCTTGACCTGGCTGGCGGTGGACGCCTGGCCGAACTTTTCGCCGACCACGGCGGCGAGCAGGCGATCCTTGGACTGGAAATGACGGAAGAGCGTGACCTCGTTCACGCCGGCTTCCTGGGCGATGGCGCGCGTGGTGGCGCCGCCGAGGCCATCGCGGGCAAAGACGACGGCGGCGGCCTGCAGGAGGCGCTCGCGGGCCGATGGCGGGAGGGCGTCGTGGGCTGGCATGCAAGCAACTACTTGCACGCACCCGTTGCGGCGCAAGTGAATTGTCGGCGGCGGTGGCCAACTCCTTGCCAAGCATCGCGAAGAAAATGGCAGGGTGGGGAACACGCCGCTTGAATCCGCGCCCGCTTTGCTGTCCAAATCGCGCATGCTGCAATCGCTGCGGATCCGAAACCTGGCGCTGCTCGACGAGATCGAACTCGAGTTCGAGGCGGGGTTCACGGCAGTGACGGGCGAGACCGGCGCGGGCAAGAGCATCCTGCTCGGCGCGCTGTCGCTGCTCGCCGGGGCGCGGGCCGACAAGGCCGTGATCCGCCAGGGTACCGCGGCCGCGGAGGTGGAGGCGGCGTTGTTCTTTCCGGACAGCCGCCGGCTGGACGGGGCCCTGGCGGCGCTCGACCTGCCGCCCTGCGACGACGGGGTGTTGATCCTCAAGCGCAGCCTGCCGCGCGACAAGGCTCCGCGCATCTCCATCAACGGCAGCCTGGCCACGCTCACCGCGCTGCAGGAGCTCGGCGAACGCTGGATCGATTTCCACGGTCCCGGCGAGCCGCGGCGGCTCCTGAAGGCCGACTGCCAGCGCGAGATGCTCGACCTGTTCGCGCGCAACGAAGCCGCGCTCGAGCAGTACCGGCATCGTTACCAGGCGTGGCGCGACCTCATCGACGAGCAAACACGGCTGGTGGGCGCGGAGAAGCTGTCGCCCGACCAGGTCGATTTCCTGAAGATGCAACTGGCGAAAATCGACGAACTCGATCTCACCGCCGAGGCCGTGGCTGCGCTCGAACGCGACTTCCAGCGGCAGCAGGGCGCGCAGGAAATCATGCAGCTGGCGGGCGGGCTGAGCGAGGGGCTCAGCGGCGAGGACGGGCTCCTCGGTCGCCTGGCCGCGCTTGTCCGCACGGCGCGGCAGCTCGAGGCCCTCGATGCGGCGAGCAAGCCGCTCGTCGAGCGCCTGCTGGCCGCGTCGGTCGAGCTCGGCGACATCGACGCCGAATTCGCCACGCTGGCGCAGTCCCTCCATTTCGACCCGGAGCAGGCGGCGGCGCTGGAGGCGCGGATGGACACCTGGCTCGATTTGAAGCGTCGCCATGGCGCGCGCCTCGAGGCGGTCGTCGCCGCGCGCGACGAGATGCGCCGCAAACTGGAGCTGCAGGGCGACGTCGCCGGCGCGCTGGCCCGCCTGGAGAAGGAGATCGCCGAGGCGCTGAAGGCGGTGCGCCGGCAGGCCGCGGAGCTGCGCGCCACGCGCGAGAAAGCGGCACACCAGCTGGCGCGCGCGGGCGGGAAGCTGATCGCGCAGCTCGGCTTCAAGAAGGCGGATTTTTCGGTGAAGCTGGCGCCGCTGGCCGAGCCCGGGCCGCACGGCGACTGCAGCGTGGAGTTCCTGTTCTCGCCGAACGTCGGCGAACCGTTGCTGCCGCTGAGCCGCATCGCGTCGAGCGGCGAACTCGCCCGGGTGATGCTGGCGCTCAAGGCCGTGCTGGCGGAGATCGACGACGTGCCGCTGCTGGTGTTCGACGAGGTGGACGCCAACGTCGGCGGCGAGATCGGGCGGATCGTCGGCGCGCGGATGGCGGAGATCGCCGGCCGGCACCAGGTCTTGTGCGTGACGCACCTGCCGCAGGTCGCGGCGCAGGCGCAGAATCACCTTGTGGTGACGAAGGACCAGGAGGGCGAGCGCGCGACCGTGGCCATCGAGCCGATCCACGGCAGCCGGAAGGAGCGGGTGGGGGAACTCGCGCGGATGCTGGGCGATCGCCAGGCCAAGAGCGCCCTGGCCCACGCCGAGGAATTGCTCAAGCGGTAGTTCGTCGTGGAGGCCGGGTGCCCGCACCCCGCGTGTTCTCGCTTCGATGATCACTCCTCGCTGGGTGAGGGCAACCCGCCTCCAAATAGGGTGGAGATATGTCGGACACGGGCATTGCCAAACGTCGTCGGCGCGTTTCCTTGATCGCCATGAAATACCCCATCAGCCGGCGCGAGGCGTTGAGTCAGCTCGCCGCCGGGGCCGCGCTCCTCGCCACGGCCACTTCCACGCGGGCCGAGGACAAAAGTTCGCCCGCCGGCTCCGGGCGCGTCAACCAGTCCGTCTGCCAGTGGTGTTACAACAAGATCCCGCTCGATGAACTGGCGGCCGCGGCCGCCGCAATGGGGCTGAAATCGGTCGAGCTGATCGGACCGGCGGATTTCGCGACGGTGCGCAAGCACGGCCTGATCTGCGCGATGGTCAGCAACCCGACCACCAAGGCGGGCAACGTGTCGGTCGGTGGCATCCCGAAGGCGTGGAACCGCCTCGAGTACCACGACGCGCTGGTGCCGGCCTACGAGTCGCACCTGCACGCCACGGCCGCAGCCGGTTATCCCAACTTGATTTGCTTCTCGGGCAATCGCGACGGCATGCCCGACGAGCAGGGGCTGGAGAATTGCGCGGTCGGGCTGAAGCGCATCCTGCCGCTGGCGGAGAAGCTCGGCGTGAACGTCTGCATGGAGCTCCTGAACAGCAAGGTGAACCACAAGGATTACATGTGCGACCACACCGCCTGGGGCGTCGAACTGGTCAAGCGGGTCGGCTCCGAGCGTTTCAAGCTGCTCTACGACATCTACCACATGCAGATCATGGAGGGCGACGTGATCGCGACGATCCGCGCCAACCACCAGTACATCGCGCACTATCACACTGGCGGCGTCCCGGGGCGCGGCGAGATCGACGAGACACAGGAGCTTTTCTATCCGGCCATCATGCGCGCGATCCTCGACACGGGCTACGCGGGCTACGTGGCGCAGGAGTTCGTGCCGAAGCGGCCCGACGCCCTCGCGTCGTTGCGCCAGGGCGTGCAGATCTGCGCGGTGTGACGGGAGCAGGTTGGCGGAGAGTGGAGGCGGGGTGCCCTCACCCCGCGTGTTCACGCCTCGATGATCAAGCCTCGCGGGGTGAGGTCACCCCGCCTCCGGGGCTGCGCGCATTCGCCAACTGCCGGTTTGCGCTGCGGGCGCGAAAGCCTTTGTTTCGAGACGATGAACCTACCCCGCATGCTCCTCACCGCCGGCGCCGTGCTGCTCGGGCTCGCCGCCAATGTCCTGTCCGCCGCGCCGCTGCGGCTCCTCTATTTCACGAAGTCCGCCGGCTTCGAGCACAGCGTCATCAAGGAGACCGACGGCCAGCGCGGCTACTCGCAGAAGATCCTCGCGAGCCTCGCGGCGAAGAACGACTTCACGGTCACGTTCAGCAAGGACGGCAGCCTGTTCTCGCCCGAGTACCTGGCAAATTTCGACGTCATTATCTTCTACACCAGCGGCGACCTGCTCGCCGTCGGCACGGACGGCCAGCCGGCGATGACGCCCGCCGGCAAGCAGGCGTTGCTCAACGCGGTGGCAGGCGGCAAGGGTTTCATCGCGCTGCACAGCGGCACGGACACGTTTCACACCGGCGAGTCCGGCGGCGGCAACAACCCGATCCGCTCGCGCCGGTTCAGCACATTTGGCGAGGGCGCCGATTCGTACATCCGGATGATTGGCGGCGAATTCATCCGGCACGGCGCGCAACAGGTGGCGAAAGCCGCGGTCGTAGATCCGGCCTTCCCCGGCTGCGGCGGGCTCGGCGACGCGATCGAGTGTCGGGAGGAATGGTATACGACGAAGGAATACGCGGGCGACGATCACGTGCTGCTTGTCATGCGGACCCGCGGCATGCAGGGGAGTGATTACGCGCGCCCCGATTATCCGCTCGCCTGGGTGCGGCGATTTGGCCAGGGGCGCGTGGCGGTGAATGCCATGGGTCACCGCGAAGATGTGTGGGACGGCGCCGCCTACCAGGCGATGTTGGTCGGCCTGATCCGGTGGACCGGCGGACTGGTATCAGCGGACCTCACGCCGAACCTGGAGCGCGTCGCGCCGTGGTGCACGACGCTGCAACCCGAGGCGACCAGCCCGAACAAGAAGTAGGCTGTCCCGCGGCGGCCGACCCTTGCACAGCAGGTCGTGAGCCCGCCTTATCCTGAACGCCGGGAGCTGCGCAGGGTGAGATTATTTAATGCTGGCTCGTGATTTTCCTGGGGCCCGGCGTCGGCGTCCCGCGAGTCCTTCCGGACAATAGGTGCCGGCGACGGAAATTAGCCCCGGCCACGACAAAGGGAAGGAACCCATGCCGGATCCAAACCACAGTCACGATATGCGCAATCGCTGCACAATGAACGCACACACCTCCGCAAACTATGCGGAGTGCGTTTCGGTACATTCTGGCACGATGGGCCGAGAGAAAAACCACCAAGCCATCAACCTTTCCGCACCATCGTTACCCGAAAACCTATCATGAGCACACCAAGAAATTGGACAAAAAGCAGCGTGATCTTTGCCGGAGTCGCCGCCTGGGGCATCCTGCTGGCATCATGCATGGTCGCCGACCGGACCATCGTCGCTCCGCCCCAAATCGGCGGCGCCACCTACGTGGGCACGAAGAAATGCGCCGAATGTCACGAGGAGGTGACCGGTCATTTCAACGGCGCCACCCACAGCAACCTGGCCCTCAAGGACGAGAAGGTCGGCGACATCGGCTGCGAGTCCTGCCACGGACCCGGCTCGATTCACGTCAAAGCCGGCGGCGGCAAGGGCACGATCGTCAACCCAAGCAAGTCGCCGGAGACCTGCTTCCAGTGCCACCTCGATAAGCGCGGCGAATTCAACCTGCCCAACGCCCACCCGGTGCTGGCCGGGAAGGTGACCTGCGTAGACTGCCACGAGCCCCACCAGGGCAAGGTGATCAAGCGCACCGGCGCCGAGCTCGAGACCCCGAACGAGACCTGCACCAAGTGCCACACCGCCCAGAAGGGTCCCTTCCTGTTCCCGCACCAGGCCATGCAGGAAGGATGCACCGTCTGCCACAACCCGCACGGCACGGTGAACCAGAAGATGCTCGTCGCCCGCGACGCGAACCTCTGCCTCCGCTGCCACCTGGAGCACCCGGCCGTCGCCGGCAACGGTACGATCGTGATCGGTACCGAGGATCACCGCACGCGCCTCCAGAACGGCACCTGCTGGTCCGCCGGCTGCCACGAGGACGTCCACGGCTCGAATGCCAGCAAGGCCATGCGCTACTAACACCACTGGAGAACCTCTGCCATGAATCTCATCCGTCTCACCTTCGTCCGCAACACCGGCCTGATCGCCGGCCTGATCGCCGGGATCGCCGCGGGCCCGGCCCGCGGCGCCGACAAGCTCCAACCCGACGCCTTCCCGGCGTTCGACAGTTACATCAAGGTCACCGGCCTCGTGCCGTCCGTGACCGGCCATGACGCGGCATTCGCCCAGCGCCAGCAGTCGCCCGCCGACGGCACCTACGGCATCGAGGCGATCCATGTCGCCAAGGATACCGACAAGGGCAGCCTCGAGTTCAACGGCCGGGCGCTTACCGGCGCGGAGGACTACCTGGGCGCCTTCAAGTTCGCGAAGGAGGAATTCGGCTCGTTCGAATTCGGGTACAAGCGCTTCCGCACCTTCTACGATGGCATCGGCGGTTTCTTCCCGCTGAACAACCGCTGGATGCAGCTCGGCAACCCCGAGTTGCACACCGATCGCGCCAGCTTCTGGGTCGGCGCCAAGATCGAGCGCCCGAACGCGCCCAAGTTCGAGTTCCGCTACACGAACGACGAGCGCACCGGCCGCAAGGACACGACGATCTGGGGCGACACGGACTTCACCGGCGTCCCGGCATACTATGGTGTCGGCGCCTCGGCGCTGAACCCGTATTCGTCGAACCGCAAGATCGTCCCCGCCTACATCAAGCTGAACGAGCGCCAGCAGAACTGGCTCGGCAAGGTCACGCACACCGTGGGCAATACCGAGCTCGAGCTCGAACTCGTGCACAACACCGCCACGAGCAAGGACACGCGCTGGGTCAGCCGTTACCCGGGCGAGCTGCAGCTTTATCCGCGGCAGAGCTCGTCGACGAACCCGCCCAAGGTCTATCCGCCGGAGACGATCAGCAACGAGGTCCAGGGCTATGACCGCCAGAACGTGGACTCCAAGATCAACAGCGCGACCGGCAAGTTCGAGACCAAGGTGTCGGACACCGTGACCCTGTATGGCGGCCTGATCCTCTCGAAGGGTGACGCCGACATCGGCGGCGACCGCCAGATGACGCAGTATTATCCGACCGCCGTCGGCCTGGTGAAGACCATCGGTGGCTTCGTCGGGGCCGGGGGCCGCCCGCCGTATTCCTACACGACGGTCAAGGGCGAGACCAACGAGAAGGTGTTCTCCGCCAACTTCGGCGTGAAATACCAGCCTTCCCAGGCTCTCTTCAGCACCTTGGCGATCAAATATGAGAAGACGGACGTCGACGGCTCGAACCTGGTGAACTACGTCAGCAACAGCATCAACCAGACCACCGGCGCCGTGACGCCGATCGTCGTGGCCGCGCCCAACGTGGCCGACCGCACCGAGAAGTCGTGGATCCCCGAACTCACGTTCCGCTACACGGGCTTCAACAACGTCTCGTTCTACGGGGACATCGATTACCGGCACTCGCCGGGCACGGAATACGGCAACAGCACGGGTGTCACCACCGGCGGTGGCCTGGGCGCCCCCTCCGTGAGCGACGACAACGTCAAACTCAACCATGCGCACTACAAGGTCGGCGCGAACTGGACTGTGAACAGGGTCCTCTCGCTGCGCGGCGAGCTGTTTTACAAGGACCACACCAACGGCTTCTACGACCGGGCCACCCCGGGCGACGGCTTCGTGCTCGGCTACCAGTTCTACGGCGAGAAGTTCACCGCCATCGTGAAGCCGCAGTCCAACCTGACGTTCACGACCCGCCTCATTCACCAGAGCGGCAAGATGGACGTCACGGTCGACAGCGGGGCGTCGATGGACAGCAACGACACCAAGAACTACAACCTCGGCGAAACGATCGACTGGAGCCCGACCAAGAACCTGTACCTCCAGGCCAACATCAATGCCGTTTACAACACGATCAAGACGGCGTACCCCGTCGCGGGTGGCGCCGCCAACGACGTGCTGCGCAACTCCGACAACAACTATGTGTCGGGCAGCTTCATCACCGGCTTCGCCGTGGACAAGGAGACGGATGCCTCGATCCAGTACACCTACTATCGCGCGGACAACTACAACGTCCCGACCAACGCGACCCTGTTCTATGGCGCCGGCGTGAAGGAATACACCGTCGCCTTTGTCGTGAAGCACAAGTTCACCGACAAGTTCCTCGGCGAATTCAAAATCGGCTACTTCGACAGCGAGAACCAGACCACCGGCGGCAACACGAACTTCCGCGGCCCACTGGCCTATGTGTCGGTGACGCACGCGCTCTGAGCCGTCGCGGTTTCCTCCCATGAAAACGTCATCCAAAATCGCACTCGCCGCCATGGCGCTCACCTTGGGCGCCGGGGTGGCCCTCGCCGCGCCCGCCGCGGAGAACTGGGACAACCATTGCGCGTCGTGCCACGGCGCCGACGGCAAGGCCCAGACCAAGATGGGCAAGAAACTCAAGATCCGCGACTACACGGACGCCGCCGTGCAGGCCGAGCTCAAGGACGACGCCATGATCAAGGCGACCGCCGACGGCGTCGTGGTCGACGGCAAGGAGCGGATGAAGGGGTTCAAGGACCAGCTCACCGCCGACGAGATCAAGGACCTCGTCGCCTACATCCGGAAGTTCAAGGCCTGATGCCCTTCAGTTGATTCCACGCAGTGCCGACGGGTGCCCCCGCCTCCGCCGGCGCTGCCTTTTCCGGAACCACCCACCGCTATTTTCGTTCACATCCCCCCAGACCCAGCTACCGTTCAGCCCAACCTCCAACCCACCACATCGATGAAAACCACGACCAAGCTCGCCCTGGCCAGTTTCGCCCTGGCCCTGGCCACCGGCGCCGCGTACGCCGCGCCGGCCGCCGACAACTGGGACAACAACTGCGCCTCCTGCCACGGCAGCGACGGCAAGGCCCAGACCAAGACCGGCAAGAAACTCAAGATCAAGGACTACACGGACGCCACCGTGCAGGCCGGCATGAAGGATGAGGACATGGTGAAGGCGATCACCGACGGCGTGAAGGTCGACGGCAAGGAGAAGATGAAGCCGTTCAAGGACGAACTCTCCGCCGACGAGATCAAGGACCTCGTCGCCTACATCCGCAAATTCAAGGGCTGAGCCTTTCCGCCCCCCCACTCACCCCGGCGCGTGGGCGCCACTCCTCTCGGCAGAGGGGAGGCAAAGTTCCGCCGACGAGGTTCCCCGAACCAGAGGGGTGCCTGACAGGACGGGGTGGGTTATTGATTCTTCTCGCTCTTGGATTCCACGATCATGCCCGACTCCCCCAACCAACCGCCCGTGCCGGTGCTGAAACCCCGGTCGAATTTCAACAACTGGATCAGCGCCTCCGGCGGTGTCCTGGCGGTCGGCGCCCTGTTCTCCTTCGCGTTGCTCGTGTGGATGGACCTCACCGGCGACCAGAAGAATCCCTACCTCGGCATCTTCACCTACCTGGTCGCACCCGGCTTCCTGATCACGGGTCTCGCGCTGATCTTCTTCGGCGCGTGGGCGCAGCGCCGCTGGATGATCCAGCACGCCATGGCGCCGGACAAGTGGCGGCTCGATTTCGCCAATCCCGAGCAGCGCCGCAACCTGATCCTCTTCGGCATCGGCGGCGTGGTGTTCCTGCTCCTCAGCGCGTTCGGCAGCTACCAGACGTTCCACTATTCCGAGTCGACGATGTTCTGCGGCCAGGTCTGCCACCAGGCCATGAACCCGGAATACGCGACCTACCAGCGCGGCGGCCACGCGCGCGTCGACTGCGTCGAGTGCCACGTCGGCGCCGGCGCCAAGGCCTTCGTCCTGGCCAAGGTGAACGGCGTCCACCAGCTCGTCGGTTACACCCTCGACAATTACCACCGGCCGATCGACACGCCGGTGAAGAACCTCCGGCCGGCGCGCGAGACCTGCGAGAAGTGCCACTGGCCCGAGAAATTCCTCGGCAACATCGACGTCACCTTCGACCACTACATGTCCGACAAGAAGAACAGCGCCTACAGCGTGCGCATGCTCCTCAAGGTCAACGAGGGCCGGCCCGGCACCCCGCTGGCCGGCATCCACTGGCACGTCAGCAAGGACAGCTCGGTGGAATATTACGCGGCGGACGAGAAGCGCCAGGACATCGTCTGGATGCGGGTCACGCGAAAGGACGGCACGCAGAAGATCTACCGCAACGAGGAGTTCAAGGGTGAGCCGCCCGCCGCGGCCATCCGCGTGATGGACTGCATCGATTGCCACAACCGCCCGGCGCACGTCTTCCCGACCGCCAACAGCGCCGTGGAGAAGGCCATGGCGATCGGCGAGATCCCGACCACACTCCCCAACATCAAGCGCACCGCCGTGCAGGCGATGCTCCAGAAGGACATCACCTCTGCCGGGGTTGCCCCCGCCAAGATCGCCGAATTCCTCAAGGCCAAGTACAAGGACTCCGCCGAAACGCCGGTGGCGATTGCCGCCGTCCAGAAGGTTTACAGCGAGACCATCTTCCCCGAGCGCAAGGCGGACTGGCGCGTTTACCCGAACAACATCGGCCACAAGGACTGGCCGGGCTGCTTCCGCTGCCACGACAACAAGCACAAGACCGCGAGCGGCGAGACCGTCAGCTCCAGCGATTGCACCTCGTGCCACACCATTTTGTCCCAGGGCAAGGGCGAGGAGCTCACCGCGCTCAGCGCGTCGGGGCTCGAGTTCAACCACCCGGGCGGCGAGTACGATTCCGACCTGACCTGCGCCGACTGCCACAACGGCGGCATCCAGGGGAAGTGAGCGTCCCTCAGTAGGGCTGCACCTTGGTGCAGCCTCCTTCCTGCCGCGACTCGACGCACATGCGGCTGGACCAAGGTCCAGCCCTACCTCCTTCCGGCTGCGTCGCCTTTCGGCCCACGCGGCTGGACCAGGGTCCAGCCCTGATTCTTCCCGGCCGAGGACAATCCGTGCCTACTGCCGGCCAACGGCTGCGCAGCGATTGTCCTGGCGTCGTGTTAGCCTGCGGGCGAACTCCATGCCCCTGGAGATGCCAACCCCGCCTGAGCCCCCGGCGGATCCGACTACGTTGGATCGCCGTCGTCTGGAAGCGCGCCTGCTGCGCCTGGAGCGGCATCTCGGCTTCGCCCCGTTGCCCGAGGCGCAGATCGACGCACTGCTGCAGCCGCGCGCGGAGCGCCCGGCGGTCGCGCCGGCGGGCGCGACGGCCCGCACCGAGGCCGGCCTGGAAATGGAGATCGGCGAATTCTGGCTGGCCCGGATCGGCGTGGTGGCGCTGATGGTCGGCCTCGGCCTGCTGGTCGCCTATCCCTTCGCCGGCCTGCCGGCGGGGGCGCCCAGCTTGAGCGGTTTCGCCGCGGCCGCCCTCGGCTTCTGGGTGGCGCGCCGGTGGCGAATGGCGTTGCCCGAGATGGCGCGGCTGTTGTTCCTCGGCGCGCTGGTGTTGTGCTACCTCGCGACGTTGCGGCTGCACTTTTTCGCCCCCGTGCCCCTGGTGGACAGCCGCCTGGCCGTGGTTTTCCTGCTCCTGGTGGTGCTGGCCGTCGAACTGGTGGTGGCCGACCGGCGCGGCAGCGAATTCACCGCGGTGTTGGTGGCCGGGCTGGGCTTCGTGACCGCCGTCGTGAGCGACATCCTGCCGGCCGGGCTCGCGGTGATGACCGGCCTCGCGGCGGGGGCGGTCTGGCTGGTGCACCGGCGGCGCTGGCTCTGGAACTACGCGCTGGTCGTCGTCCTTGTCTACCTGACCCACCTCCTGCTTCTTCTCAACAACCCGCTGGCGGGCCACCCGTTCAAGGCGGCGGCCGCGCCGCAGGGCAACCTGGGGTTCCTGGCACTCAACACGGTCATCCTCGCCACCGCCGGGTTCCTCCCGGGCGCGACCGCGCAGGCGGCCTGGCTGCGCGCCCTGCGCGCGCTGGCGATCAGCGGCGGGGTGCTGCTGGTGGCCGCGCTGAACGTGTTCATTTTCGGCGCGGGGCGTCCGCCCTGGATCGAACTGGGCGCCGCGGGCGGGCTGCTCCTGCTGGCGCTCGCCGCCTGGTGGCACCACACGAGCCGCTACGCGACTTCGATCCAGGCCTGCGCCGCCTTTGTCGCCCTGAGCGTTTTCCTGATCCGCTACTTTGGCGCACCGGCCTGCTACGCATGGCTCGCCTGGCAGAGCCTGCTCGTCGCGTCCGTGGCCGTGGCCTTCCGTTCGAAGATCATCGTGGTGTCCAACCTCGTCATCTTCGCCGGCATCTATGCCGTCTATCTCTTTTTCGAGCCGGCGTCCGGCCCGGTGAACCTGAGTTTTGCGCTGGTGGCGCTGCTGACGGCGCGCCTGCTCAACTGGCAGAACCAGCGGCTGGAACTCCGGACCGAGTTGATGCGCAACTTCTACCTGACGGCGGCGATGGTGGCGGTGCCCTACGGTCTCTACCACACGGTGCCCTCCGCCTGGGTCAGCACCTCGTGGCTCCTGGTGGCGGGCGTCTATTTCGGCGTGAGCCGATGGCTGCGGAACCGCAAGTACCGCTGGATGGCGATCGGGACGGTGTTCGGCACGGTGGTCTATGTGTTCGTCAATGACCTGGCGCATCTCACGCCGGCCTACCGGATCGTTTCGTTCCTCGTCCTCGGCAGCGTCCTGCTCGCCATCTCGATCGTCTACGCCCGCAGCCGCCGGCGTGTGGGCGAAAAATAAATCACTGCCGCCTGCCACGAGCGGAGGGCGGGTCTCCTGACCCGCTGCGGTCGGCCGGGAGGCCGACCCTCCACCAAGCTCACCCGCTCAGGCGTGGGGGGTGGCGGGAACGGCGGCCGGCGGGTGCGGTTGTGGCTCGAGGGCCTTGTGCTCCGGGCGGAGGAACAGCTTGATCAGCACGAAGAGCAGGATGTAGGGCAGCACCATGAGGAGGCCGGCCACCAGCCAACCCTCCTGGCCATGCAGCTCCATCTTGTACGTCGTGAAGCCCCGCAGGCTCTTCGAGAACAACTGGCCGCCGATGACGACGTTCCACCGCATGGCCAGCACGCCGCTGACGATGCCCAGCGCGCTCAGGAGGTAGAACCGGCGCCGGAGCCACATCGGGACGATCGGCCGCAGCACCTGCGTCGAGCCGAGCATCAGCAGCGGCAGCGTCGTGCCCAGCAGCACCTGCCCGAGGAGGAGCGAATAGAAGAGTTTGCCCGCGGCGAGTTGCTTGAGCACGTGGATCGATTCCTCGGCCGAATACAGGCGGTGCAGCCAGTCGAGGCCCTCGACGCACGCATCGAGCAGGAGCGCGTAGAAGAGGAACTTGCCCATCTCGTCGACGCAGGCGTCGTCGACCCGCTGGCGGCGCACCCAGGTGAGGAAATAGTACAGCACGACGCACAGGGCGATGCCGGACACGATGGCGGAGAAAATGAAGATGATCGGCATGAGGACGTTGCCCCACCAGGGGTTGGCCTTTACCGAGCCGAAGATGAAGCCAACGTAGCCGTGCAGGAGGAACGCCGACGGAATGCCAATGATCGTGATCGCGTCGCCGATCTTCTCGTCGAGGTGGACCGCGCGCGGCGAGATGTCGTCCACGCCGACCGTCAGCAGCCGGTAGAGCCGTCCGCGCCAGCCGGGCACGGTGCGCGACCAGACGACGAAATCGCGCCGGTAGTCGAACCACAGCTCGAGCAGCAGGACCGCCATGATATACCACGCGTAGACAAAGCCGAACATCGCCATCGGCGAAGTGAAGTGCGGCGTCATCATGACCTCGAGGCAGCGCTCCGGATGCCCCAGGTGCAGCAGCAGCGGCAGCGGCGCGCAGATCAGGAAGGCGAGGGCGGTGAGCAGCGCCAGCCGGTAGGCGGGGGCCAGGGCGTGCACCTTGAACACCCGCACGAGCGACGCCATGATGAAGGCGCCGGCGACGAGGCCGGTTACATACGGGTAGACGACGATCAGGACGCTCCAGAGGAGGTTCTGCTCGTTGGGATAGACGTAGCCGTCGATCGGCGCGGAGCCGGCGGCGGTGAAGGCCGAGAGCCAGGGATGCATGTCAGCGGACCTCCTTGTCCATGTTGGCGTAGGCGACGCGCGGATCGGTCCCGAGGTGCGGCTTGAGGGTCTGCACCTTGTTCTTGCGGATGAACTCCTGGATGGGGTCGTTCTCCACCGGGTTCTTGAGGTCGCCGAAGATGCGCGCCTGCGTGGGGCACACCTCGACGCAGGCCGGTTTCAGCCCGCGGCTGATCCGGTGGTAGCACAAGGTGCACTTCTCGGCGGTGTGGGTGACGGGATTGAGGAAGCGGCAGCCGTACGGGCAGGCCTGGATGCAGAAACCGCAGCCGATGCAATAATTCGGGTCGACGAGCACGGCGCCGTCCGGCGTGTCGAACGTCGCGCCCACCGGGCAGACCTGCACACACGGAGAGTGCTCGCAGAGGTTGCAGAGCTTCGGGACGAAGAACGCCTTGAGGATCTCTTCGCGCGGCACGAGCGAGGGCGGGAAGCCGTCGCGCCCGCCGTTCGGCGAGTCGACGATCACCTCGCCGCGCGCCTCGCCGGAGCCGGGCTTCGGCTTCCTGATGATGTACCGTTCGATCCAGGTGCGGAAGTAGGTCGGCGCGTTCGGCACGTGGTTCTCGTTCTTGCAGGCGTCGACGCACAGGCCGCAGCCGATGCAGCGGTCAATGTCGAAACACATCAGCCATTTATGCTTGAACGGGTCGTAGTCCTTCGGCGCTCCCGTGCGGACCAGCACGTTCTTGACGGCGGCCTTGGCCGCCTGGGCCGTGGGCCGGGCCATCAGCCAGCCGGCGGCGCCGCCGAGCAGGCCGAGGAGGGAACGGCGGGAGAGGTGGCGGCTCATGGCGGGGATTCCTTCGGGTTGTGCGGCAGGTGGCAGTCGAGGCACTTGCCCTCGAAATGATCCTTCACGTCGATCTGCTTCTGCGTGGCCGGGCGCGCCGCGTCGGGGCTGTGGCAGCGCATGCAGCCCAGCGCCGGGAACGCGGCGAGCTTGACGTCGGGGTTCCGCGCATGCTCGCGGGACGGCCCGTGGCAGGATTCGCAGGAAATGCGGCGGTGCTCGTGCTGGTCGCGGAGGGTGAAGACCTCCTCATGGCACTCCATGCAGGCCTTGGCGCCGGCGAACACCGGGTCATGCTGCGTCGCCTCAACCAGCGCCGCGCCGCGATAATGGCCGTATTCGCCGAACGACTTGGGCTTCAGCAGCAGGCGCATGCCGGCGTAGGAGCCGACGATGCCCAGGGTCAGCAGCACCAACCGGAAAACCTGGGGCGGCATCCGCATGCTGCTCATGGCGCGGCCGCGTCAGGATTTCAACGTGCGCACGAATTGCACGAGGGCTTTTGCCTCGTCGACGGAGACCTCGTCGTTCGCCTTCATGAGGGTCTTCCCGCTGTCATCCTTCCGGCCCTCCTTGATCGCCTTCACGCCTTCCTCGTCGGTGAAGGCGGCCTGCACCTTCGCGTCGGTGAGGTCGCGGATGTGGAGCTTCTTGCCCATCTTGGTGTCGCCCTTGCCGTCGGCGCCGTGGCACTTGGCGCAATGTTCCTCCCAGTTGGCTTTGGCGTCGGCGGCAAAGGAGGTCGTGACGACTCCGAGGGACAGCAAGGCGGTCAGCAACAGTGGCGTTTTCATAGGGGTGGTCGGATGGGGTGAAAGAAAGGGGTAACCGAATCTGTCCCGGAGTATCGGCTTTTCCCGGGCGCTCGCCTACCGGTCGGTTGCGCATCGCTGCGCATATCTTGACCATGCCGGGCGTCGTCGCTGCGCGTGGATTGGCGTGCGGCGGCCCGGGAGTGATGGGCGCCGTCGATGGCGGCGGTTTGAGATCGACGGTTCACCTTGCGGGTAGGGCGCGGACTCCGTTCCGCGCCGAGCCACGGGATTAGAAGAACGAGAAAGGTCACGTTTCTGGGCACGACGGGGATTAACCGGAGGAATACCGTCGCAATCCACGCCCACGCCTCGGCAAGCGCTGCGGAGTAGGCGCGCCTCCCTTGCCGCATAATGCGAACGAGGGAAAATGAATACACGACTCTCGCTGCGGTGCGCGCTCTCCTTGCTGATGCTGACCTGCCTGGTCGCGCGGACCGCGGCCGCGGATGCGCCCGGCGTCCCGGCCCCGGCGCCGGCGGCCGCCGCCAAGGCGATCCCGAACAGCGAATGTCTCGATTGCCATGAGGCGGAGTTCAAGTCGCGCAAGAAAGGCGAGGCGCCGCAATGGATCGGCGTGCGTTCCGAGGTCTATGCGAAGTCGGTCCATGCCGGTCTCGAGTGCGTCGACTGCCACGACACGATCACGGAGACGCCGCACGCCGCCAAGCTGCCGGCGGTCGATTGCACCTCCTGTCACGATAAGCTCGCGGCGAAGCACGCCTTTCACCCGCGTTTGGCGCTGACGCCGCTGCCGACCGGCCAGGACACCTCCTGCGTCCAGTGCCACGGCGCGCACGACACCAGCGGGGTCAAGAAGAAGGAGTTCGCCTTCTACGACGGCGCGCAGTCGGAGTCCTGCGGCCGCTGCCATGAGGCGGCGAAAAAAGATTATCTCGCTTCGGCGCACGGCACGCACCCGGCCGGCACGGCGCGCGCGACGCCCGACTGCCTTGGCTGCCACGCGCAACGGATCGCCAGCCGCGGGGCGGGAGTCTCGGCGGTCGAATTGAAACTCGCGCAGGCGAAGCTCTGCGAATCCTGCCACGTTGGCAAACCCGAGGTCGCCGGCCAGTCCATGCTCGGGGCGAAGTTCGTGGCGTCGTTCGACCACTCGGTGCATGGCGCCGCGCTGCAAGCGGGCAAGGCGGAGGCGGCCGGCTGCGTCGACTGCCACGGCGCCCACGCGATGAACAAGGCGGCGGTCGCCGGTTCCCGCATCAACCGCCTGCACATCACCGCCACCTGCGCGAAGTGCCACCAGGACCAGGCGAAGGCCTACGGGACCAGCGTCCACGCCCTGGCGTTGCAGAAGGGCAACCTCGATTCCGCCGGCTGCACGAGCTGCCACGGCGAGCACGACATCACGCGCCACACGGATCCGGCCTCGCCGGTCAACAAGGCCAACCTCGCGCAGCAGGTCTGCGCCGAGTGCCACGCCTCGGTCCGGCTCACCCGGCGCTACGGCCTGGCGAGCGACACCTTCAGGACGTTTTCCGACAGCTACCACGGCCTGGCGGTCCGCGGCGGTGCGGTCGTGGTCGTGAACTGCGCGAGCTGCCACGGCGACCACGCCATCAAGTCGCAGGACGACCCGACCTCGACGATCAACAAGGCCAACCTCGCGTCGACCTGCGGCCAGTGCCACCCGGGCGCCAACACGCGCTTCACCGTCGGCTCGGTGCACGCCAGCGAGGCGCAGCGCGAGACCTCGCCGTGGCTGTACTGGATCGCGAACTTCTATGTGGCGCTGATCATCGCCGTGGTCGGCGGCATGCTCGTGCACAACCTCCTGGATTTCCTCCGCAAGACCCGCCACAAGCTCGCGGTCCAGAAGGGCGAGGCGACCGAGCTGCACGTCGCGCACCGCCTCTACCTGCGGATGACCGTGAACGAGCGGGTCCAGCACGCGGTGCTGGTGGTCAGCTTCACCGCGCTGGTGATCACCGGCTTCATGCTGCGCTATCCCGAGGCGTGGTGGGTCGTCGGCATCCGGCATTTCAGCTCGCGCGCCTTCGAGTGGCGCGGCCTGGTGCACCGCATCGCCAGCATCGTGATGCTCGCCAGCGGCGTGTGGCACGTGCTCTACCTGGCGTTCACGCCGGACGGGCGACAGCTTTTCCTCGACGTGCTGCCGCGCTGGCGCGACCTCACCGACCCGCTCAAGGTCCTCAAGTACAACCTCGGCCTCGCACCGGACAAGCCCGCCTTCGGCCGCTTCAGCTACATCGAGAAGGCCGAGTACTGGGCCATGGCCTGGGGCACGGGCCTCATGACCCTCACCGGCGCCATCCTCTGGTTCGACAACACCTCGATGGGCTACATCACCAAGCTGGGCTTCGACATCGCGCGGCTGGTGCACTTTTACGAGGCCGTGCTCGCGACGCTCGCGATCATCGTCTGGCACTTCTATTTCGTGATCTTCAACCCCGACATCTACCCGATGAACCTGGCCTGGCTCACCGGCCGGATGTCCGAGGGCGAGATGATGGAGGAGCACCCCCTGCAGCTCGAGGCGATGAAGGCCGCCGAGCGGGCGAAGGCGGAAGGCGAGGGCGCGGACGGACCGCCGGCCGATTCGTAGGGCGTCACCTGGGTGACGCCGGGCTGCGGCTCGACCAAGGTCGAGCCCTACAGTTCCGGCGGGCAAGATACGCCTACGCCCGGGCAAGGGCTGCGTAGTCCCCTGCGCGTATCTTGGCGTACACTAGGGACAAATCATGAAGCACGCATCGCCAGTTAATACCCGGCCGGCGCGTCGGCTCGCGGCATTATTTGTTTTACTGACCGGACTGGCGCTGGGCGCTGACGAAACTCCGGCTTCCGCCCGACCTGCCGCCGCCGCCGCCAACGCGCCCGCCGTCGTCGTGCCCAACAGCGAGTGCATGGATTGCCACGAGGCCGAGTTCAAGGCGCGCAAGAAAGGCGGAGCGCCCGAGTGGATCGGCGTGCGGCCGGAAATCTTCGCCAAGTCGGTTCACGCCAAACTCAACTGCGTCGACTGCCACGACACGATCAAGGAGACGCCGCACGCCTCGAAGCTCCCGCACGCCCAGTGCGCCTCGTGCCACGCGGACGCCACCGCCCAGTACGCCCGGAGCATCCACGGCCTCAGCCACCAGATGGGCGCTTCCGACGCCGCCTCCTGCGCGAGCTGCCACGGCTCGCACGACATCGTGCCCGTCAAGCAGGCCGACTCGCCGGTCTTCAAGCTCAACCTGCCCGTCACCTGCGGCAAGTGCCACGACAACCCGAAGCTCACGAAGGAATATCGCATCGGCCAGACCGAGGCCGCCGGCCGCTACCTCGACAGCATCCACGGCCGCGCCCTGATGAAGATGGGCCTCGTCGTCGCCCCGTCGTGCAACGACTGCCACGGTGTCCACGACATCAAGCGCAGCATCGACAAGGACTCGCACTCGAACCACGCCAACATCGCCACCACCTGCGGCAAGTGCCACCTCGGGATCGAAAAGATCTACGACGCCAGCGTGCATGGCCAGCTCCTGGCCAAGGGGGACAAGCAGGGCCCGGTGTGCACCGACTGCCACAGCGCGCACGACATCGAGAAGCCCGCCACGGCGCACTTCAAGGCGCTCAGCGACCAGAGCTGCGGCAAATGCCACCAGGACCGCCTCCAGCACTACAACGAGACCTATCACGGCAAGGCGATGGCGCTCGGCCGCCCGAATGTCGCGTCCGACGTCGCCGCCTGTTACGACTGCCACGGCCACCACGACGTGTTCCCCGTCAGCGACCCGCGCTCGCGCCTCTCGAAGGAGAAGATCGTCGGCACCTGCGCGCAGTGCCACGCGGGCGTCAACGCGAAGTTCACCCAGTACCAGCCGCACGCCAACCCGCTCGACAAGGTCAACTACCCGGTCCTGAACAAGGTGTTCCTGTTCATGACGGCGCTGCTGATCGGCACGTTCGGCTTCTTCGGCCTGCACACGGTCTTCTGGCTCTTCCGCTCGATCTACCTCTACTTGACCGACTCGAAGACCTTCCGCGAGGCCGTCATCAAGTCCAACACCGACGACGTCCAGTACACGCGCTTCACACCCTTCCAGCGCTTCCTGCACATGCTGGTCGTGACGAGCTTCCTGCTTCTGGTCATCACCGGCATGCCGCTGAAGTTCTATTACACCGAGTGGGCGAAGGTGATCTTCAACCTGTTTGGCGGCGCCGGCGTCGCGCGCTCGCTGCACCACTTCGGGGCGATCATCACGTTCACCTACTTCGGCCTGCACCTGGGCGAGCTCGTGACCTCGTTCTGGCGCAATCGGACGGCGATCCGCAACCCGGCGACGGGCCGGCTCGAGTTCAAGCGCATCTTCGGCGCCGCCTTCGGGCCCGACTCGATGGTGCCGTCGTTCCAGGACCTGCGCGACTTCGTTGCCCACCAGAAATGGTTCTTCGGCAAGGGCCCGCGGCCGCAGTTCGACCGCTGGACCTACTGGGAGCGCTTCGACTACTTCGCGGTGTTCTGGGGCGTGTTCATGATCGGCGTCTCGGGCATGATCCTGTGGTTCCCGAAGTTCTTCTCCCTGTTCCTGCCGGGCTGGATCATCAACATCGCGCAGGTCATCCACTCGGACGAGGCCCTGCTCGCCGCCGGCTTCATCTTCACCTTCCACTTCTTCAACACGCATTTCCGCATCGAGAAATTCCCGATGGACACCGTCATCTTCTCGGGCCGGATCTCGCAGACGGAGATGCTGCACGAGCGGAAGCGCTGGTACGACCGCCTGGTCGCCGCCGGCAAGCTGAAGGATTACGCCGTCAAGGACGAGTGGGAGGGCCGCAAGCAGGTCATGAAGGGCGTCGGCTTCCTCTTCTTCGGCACCGGCCTCGTGCTCCTCGTGCTCATCGTGTACGCAATGATCTCGCGCCTGGGCCACTGACGTCAGTTCACCGCCTTAAGCGATAAGCTTTAAGCTTCCGATCCAAACCTGACCAGCCGGCTCCTCCAGCTTAATGCTTCGAGCTTACCGCTTATCGCTTTCCCGTGCTTGATTCCACCCTCATCGATTCGCTCCTCCTCCGGCTCTTTCGGTTCCGGACGCGCGGGTTCATGAAGATGGCGGACGCCGACGGCCGCGTGCCGCCGGTGCCGGCGGGCGGGGCGCATCTCTACGTACACATCCCCTTCTGCGAGGTGCTGTGCCCGTTCTGCTCGTTTCATCGCGTGCAGCACCACCACGGCCCCGCGCGGCGCTACTTCGCCGCGCTGCGCGATGAGATCCGGCTCTACCACGCCGCGGGCCATCGCTTCACCGGGGTCTACTTCGGCGGCGGCACGCCGACGTGCGAACCCGACGAGCTGATCGAGACGATTGCCCTGGTGCGCGCGCTCTTCGGCGTCACGGACATCTCGGTCGAAACCAACCCCAAGGACCTGCAGCCGGAATTGCTGGCGCAGTTGCGCGACGCCGGCGTCACCCGGCTGTCCGTCGGGGTGCAGAGCTTCGACGACCAGCTCCTGCGCGAGATGGAACGCTTCGCGAAGTATGGCAGCGGCGTGGAGACAGCCGAGCGAATCCGGCAGGCGGCGTCTTATTTCCCGACGCTGAACGTCGACCTGATCTTCAACCAGCCGCACCAGGCGATCGAGTCGCTGCGCCGCGACCTGGAAATCTTCCGCACGCTCGGGGCCAACCAGGTTTCCATGTATCCGTTGATGACCTCGCCGACCGTGCAGCGTCGGATGGAGCGCAGCATGGGCCGCACCGACCAGCGCCGGTTGCGCCGGTTCTACCAGGAGATTGTGTCGCAGCTGGCGCCGGACTTCGCGCCGACCTCCGCCTGGTGCTTCACGCGGGCGGGGCAGGGGAGCGACGAGTACCTCGTCGCGAGCGAGAACTACGTCGGCGTCGGCAGCGGCGCCTTCAGCTACCTCGACGGGACGCTCTACGCGACGTCGTTTTCGCTGCAAACCTACAACGAGCGGATCGCCGCGGGCTTGACCGGCATCACGACGAGCCACCGGCTCGGCGACACCGATCGGATGCGCTATACCCTCCTTGTGAAAATGTTCGGGCTCGGGCTCGACCGGGAATGGGCGCAGGCGCGCCATGGGCGCAAGTTCTTCCGCAAGCTCTGGGGGGAGCTCCGCACGATGGAGGTGCTCGGCGCCGCGATTCCCGATGCGCAGGGCTGGAAGCTGACGCCGCGCGGCATGTTCTGGCTGATGCTGATGATGTCGGAGTTCTTCGAGTCGGTGAACGCGTACCGTGACGCCATGCGGGCGCACGTGAAGGACGAGCTCGACCGCTACGCCGCGCCGTGTCCGGCGCTGGTGGGGGACGCCGTCCGCCAGCCGGTGTTCAACTGAGGCGGACCCCACTCCCGCCCGGGCGCCGCGTCACAGCGCCGTCACGTTCGGCGGCACCGGGCGATCATGACGCCAGAGCGACTTGAGCCCATGGAACGCATTGGACAACGTCCGGGCCAGGGCAAGGATCCACCCGCCGACGTAGGGAAGAATCAGGAGGCCCCACCACCAGGAATGCCGGTCGTCGCCAAAGCCGCCGAACGCGCTCAGCTCCCAGAGTTGGAGGACCCCGAAACAGATGAAGATGGCCAGCCACCGCCATTCGCGCACCACTTTCGGATCCTCGTGACCCCACCAGGTGCCGCCGGCCACCAGCACGCTGCCCGGGGCGATCAGCACCGAACCTTCCATCGGATCGAGCGAGCCGACGACGATCAGCACGGAACCAACCACCTTCAGGATCCGGGGCCATTTGTTCATGGGGGGATTCTAATCCCGGCCGTCGGATTGGCTACGCATGGGTTGAACCGCCGGGACCCAGGCGCGAGCCACCGTCGGCCCCGCCAAGAAATGCGCAGAGGCTGGCAGCCGTTGCGCATTGTTTCGGCTCGGGATCGCACCGCTACTGGTCTTTAATGACGCCATGTCCGAACCCGGGCCCACGTCCTCCGGTTTCACCACCTGCCCGGTGCCGCTACCGCACCGCACCGAGATCACCGTCGGCCACGGCGGGGGCGGCCGCCTCACGCAGGACCTTCTCGACCGGATTTTCCGGCCGGCCTTCGCCAACGCCGGCCTCGACGCCCAGCACGACGGTGCGCTGCTCACGCTCCCCGGCGGCGGTCGGCTGGCGTTCACGACGGACTCGCACGTGGTCAGCCCGCTGATCTTTCCCGGCGGCGATATCGGCAAGCTGGCGGTCACCGGCACGGTCAACGACCTCGCCATGTGCGGCGCGCGCCCGCTTTGGCTGAGCGCCGGGTTCGTGCTCGAGGAAGGCTTCGCGATGGTGGCGCTCGAGCAGGTCGTGGCGTCGATGCGCGTCGCCGCCGACGCGGCCGGCGTCAAGATTGTCACCGGCGACACCAAGGTCGTCGAGCGCGGCAAAGGCGACGGCCTCTATGTGACCACTTCCGGCATCGGCGTGATCGAGACGCCGCTGACCGTCGCGCCGGCGAGCATCCGGGCCGGTGACGCGGTCATCCTCAGCGGGGACGTCGGCCGGCACGGCATGGCGATCATGGCGACACGCGCGGGCCTGACCTTTGAAAGCGCGATCGAAAGCGATTGCGCGCCGCTCGTGGCACCGGTGCAGGCGTTGCTCGCTGCCGGGCTCGAGGTCCATTGCCTGCGCGATCTCACGCGCGGTGGACTGGCGACGGCCCTCGTCGAGCTGGCCGAGACGGCGAAGGTCGCCATCGCGATCGATGCCGCCAAGGTGCCGGTGACGGAGCTCGTGCAGGGCGCCTGCGAGATCCTGGGTCTCGATCCGTTCTATGTGGCCAACGAAGGCCGGTTCGTTTGCCTGCTGCCGGAGGCCCAGGCCGCCCAGGCGCTCGCGATCCTCAAGGCGACGGCGCCCGGCGGCGAGCCGGTGGTCATCGGCGCGGTGAAGGCCGGGCCAGCCGGGCAGGTGACGCAACGCAGCGTCATCGGCGCCGAGCGGATCGTCGACCGGCTCAGCGGCGAGCAGCTGCCGCGGATTTGCTGAAATGATCAATGGAGGCGGGCCAATGTTAGACAGTTTGACGAACGTAGGGCTCGACCTTGGTCGAGCCGGCTCACCAAGGTGAGGCCCTACAGGAAGAGCGGCGAGTCCCTTCGCCGTCGTGCGGCGCGATCGGAATTCGCGCCCTACCTTTGTTCCGCCGGCTCGACGGCCCGGCTGCGGTAGCGGTAGTACGCGGCGCAGGCGCCCTCGCTCGAGACCATCGGCGCGCCGAGCGGGCGCTCGGGCGTGCAGCGCGTGCCGAAGGCGGGACAGTCGTGCGGCTTCTTCACCCCGCGCATGATCTCGCCGCTGATGCACTCCGTGGCGCAGGTGGCACAGGACTTCGCGAGCGGGAAGCGTCGCGCCGCGTCGAACGGGAAGTAGTCGTCGCGCAAGGCGAGGCCGCTTTGCGGAATGACGCCGAGGCCGCGCCAGTCGCGGTCGCTGACCGTGAAGACGGTCTCCACGATTTTCCGCGCGTGGACGTTGCCCTCGGCCTTCACCGCGCGGGAATAGGCGTTCTCCACCTCGGCGCGTCCGCTTTCGAGCTGTTGCACGCAAAGCAGGATGCCCTCGAGGATGTCGACCGGCTCGAAGCCGGTGATGATGATCGGCGCCTTGAACTCGCGGGCGATCGGCCCGTATTCCGCGGTACCCATGATCGTGCAGACGTGGCCGGCGGCCAGGAAGCCCTGCACGCGGTTGTCCGGGGAACCGAGGATCGCGCGCATCGCGGGCGGCACGAGCACGTGCGAGGTGAGGATGCTGAAGTTCTTCACGCGCTCGCGCTTGGCGCGGAGGACGGACATCGCGTTGGCCGGCGCGGTGGTCTCGAACCCCACCGCGAAGAACACGACCGGCCTGGCCGGGTTCTCCTTGGCGATGGTGACGGCGTCGAGCGGCGAGTAGACGATGCGGACGTCCGCGCCGCGCGCCTTGGCCGTAAGCAGGTCGATGCCGTTGCCGGGGACCCGCAGCATGTCGCCAAACGAGCAGAGGATGGCCCCGTGGTTGAGCGCGACGTCCACCGCCTGGTCGATCAGGTCGGCGCTGGTCACACACACCGGGCAGCCGGGACCGTGGACAAGCGTGATGTGCTTCGGCAGCAGGTCGTCGAGGCCGAATTTGACGATGGCGTGCGTCTGGCCGCCGCAGATTTCCATGATCGTCCACGGGCGGGTCGCGACGCGCGCGATGGCGTCGGCGAGCTTCCGCACCAGCGCGGCGTCGCGGTATTCGTCGACGTATTTCATGATGCGGCGTGGGAGGCTGATTTTGTAGGGCCGGCGCTTGTCGCCGGGCCGGGGGCTGGCCTGTCGGCAAGCGACAGCCCTACCGGATCCGGCGGCAAATCGATCCCGTCGAGTTCGCCCATGGCCTTCAGGTAGCGAAAGGTCTCCTCGGCCTCCTTGGGGTCGACGGTGCTGATGGCGACGCCGACGTGCACGAGAACATAGTCGCCGAGCTTCGCCTCCGGCGTGCAGGTGAGGCTGACGAGTTTGACGACGCCGGCAAAGCTGACCTTGGCGGAACGGAGAAGCGGGTCGTCGCCGATGATTTCAATGACTTTACCGGGAACAGCGAGGCACATGGGAGGAGAAGGTGGGAGGCGGGAGGGAGAGCAGGAAGTTGGGAGCTGGAAGACAGGGGCCAGAAATCAGAGGTCAGAGAACAGAAAACGGTGAACCAAGAACTGCGAAGCGGTGAACCGTGAACCGAGAACCGTGAACTGAAAACAGGGCCTTCATGCCGGCAGCTCCACGGTAGTGAGATTCCACAGCGCGGCCAGGGCCTGGCCGGCGGCGATGGAATTGTCGTTGGGCGAAAGGCGGCGGTGGACGAGCACCCGGAAGCCGGCGGCAGCGAGCGCCTCGGACGCGAGCGAGTGCAGCAGGGCGTTCTGGAAACAGCCGCCGGTCAGAACGACGGTGCCGGCGCCGGCGTGACGGGCGACGTCGACCATGGCGCGTGCGAGCCCGCGGTGAAACGCCGCGGCCAGCACGGCGGGCGATTCGCGCGACTCGAGCAACGACTCGAGGGCCGGCTGCCAGTCGACGTCGAGCGTGGCGCCGGGGGTGCGCGCGGTGATATGCGGAAAAGGCAGCTCGAAATCGTCCGCCACGGCGCGGGCGGCGGCGGCTTCGACGGCAAGTGGCATCTGGCCCTCGAAGGCATTGCGCGCACCGAGGCCGAGCAGCGCGCCGAAGCCATCGAAAAGCCGGCCGGCGCTGGAGCAGAGTGGCGAGTTCAGGCCGCGTTCGAGCATCGTGTGCAGGTTGGCGGCGTCCTGGGCGGTGACGCCCAGGCGCGTCGCGACGGGCTCGTAACGTCCGCTGAGATGGGCGAGGGCGAGGGCGATGCGGCGCGAGTCCTTCACCGCCGCCTCGCCGCCGGCGAGCCGGAACGGACGCAGCCGGGCAAAGCGTTCGGCCTGGTTGTTCCGCAGGAGGATGAACTCGCCGCCCCAGACAGTCCCGTCTTCGCCATAGCCGGTCCCGTCCCAGGAGATCCCGAGCACGTCGTCGGCGGTCTGGTTGTGCTCGAGCAGGCAGGCCAGCACGTGGGCGAGGTGATGCTGCACCGCGACCGCGGGCAGGCCGAGGCTCGCGGCATATTGGGTGGAACTGTAGCCCGGGTGCTTGTCATGCGCCACGACGGTGAACTTCGTGCGGTGCACCTGGCCGAGCATCCGGATGGTGTCGGCAAAGACTTCCCGCGTGGCGAGATTCTCGAGGTCGCCGATGTGCGGGCTGAGGATCACCTGGTGGCCGGCGGCGACGGCGACGGTATTCTTCATCTGGCCGCCGGTGCACAGGACCGAGTCGGCGATCCGCTCGGGCAGGAGGAGCGGGGCCGGCGCGTAGCCGCGGGCGCGGCGCAGCAGGATCGCCTCGTCGCGCGCGGCGAAGCGCACGACCGAGTCGTCGACCGGGCGGGCGATCGGCCGGTTGTGCTCGAGGAAGAAGTCAACGATGCCGCCGAGGCGTTCGTGCGCGTCCCGATTCCGGCTGCAGATCGGCTCCTCGGACAGGTTGCCGCTGGTGGCGACGAGGGGCCCACCCGTTTCCTGGAGCAGGAGCACGTGCAGCGGCGAGTACGGCAGCAGCGCGCCGATCCAGGGGTTGTCCGGCGCGAGGTTCGCCGCGAGCGGCGACGACGCCAGCCGCGGCACGAGCACGATCGGCGATTGCGGCGAGCTGAGCAACGCGCTGGCGGCGGCGGACACGTCGGCGTGCTCCCGCAGCTGGGCGAGGTCGCGAAACATGACGGCGAGCGGCTTTTCCTCGCGCTGCTTGCGGCGCCGGAGCAGGGCGACGGCGTGCGGATTGGCGGCATCGCACATCAGGTGGTAGCCGCCGAGGCCCTTGACGGCGAAAATCTGGCCCGCGCGCAACTTCGCGGCCGCGGTGCGGAGGGCGACCTCGTGCGTCGCCAGGACGTTGCCCGTGGCATCGGCCAGCGCCAGGTGCGGGCCGCACACCGGGCAGGCATTGGGCTCGGCGTGGAAGCGACGCGTGGCCGGATCGTGGTACTCGCGCGCGCAATCGAAACACATGCGGAAGGCGCGCATGGTGGTTTGCGGCCGGTCGTAGGGCAGGTTCTCGATCAGCGAATAGCGCGGGCCGCACTGCGTGCAGTTGATGAACGGATAACGGTGGCGCCGGTCGGTCGGGTCGAGCAGCTCGCGCCGGCAATCGTCGCACAACGCGAGGTCCGGCGGCGTGGTGGCGGCGGTCTCGCCGCCGCGCCGGCTGGCGAGGATGCGAAAGTCGCTCCCGGCGGGCGGGTCGGCGGGACCGGGCGGCTGCTCGTCGATGGTCTCGACGATCGCGGCGGGCGGCGCCTCGTGCACGAGGGCCTCGGCGAGTTCCTCCACGCGGGCGGCGTCGCCGGCCGCGCGCACGAGCACGCCCTCGGTATCGTTGAGGACCCAGCCGTTCAGGCCGAGGGCCAGGGCCTTGCGGTGGACGAACGGCCGGAAGCCGACGCCCTGCACGGTGCCGCGCACGCGGTAGAGAAGGTCGGCGATGGGAGTGGTCGGGGGCATCGTGGGTGCCGCTGGCGCCGATTCAGGATTTCACGACGAGGGTTTGCAGGAACTCGTACCACTCCGGAATTCCCTCGCCGGTGCGGGCCGAGAGCTGGATGAGCCGCGCCTGCGGGGCGATGCGCCGGATGTTCTCGACGGCGACGTCGCGCTTGAACCCGAGCACGTCGGCCACGTCGACCTTGGTGAGCAGGACGAGGTGGGCGGACTTGAAGATCGGCGGATACTTGAGCGGCTTGTCCTCGCCCTCGGTCGTGGACAGCAGGACGACGCGCACCTGTTCGCCCAGGTCGAAGGACGCCGGGCAGACGAGGTTGCCGACGTTCTCGATGAAAAGGATCCGGACGCCCTCGAGATTGATGGACTGCGCGGCGCGCGCGATCATGCCCGCATCGAGGTGGCACACGGTGCCGGTTGTGATCTGCGCCACGGGCGCGTGCGGCCGGCTGAGGCGGCGGCCGTCGTTGTCGGTCTCGAGGTCGCCGACGAGCACCGCGCACTTGGTGCGGCGGCCGAACTCGTCGAGCGTGCGCTCGAGCAGGGTGGTCTTGCCCGCGCCGGGCGAGGAGACGAGGTTGAGGGCGGCGAGCCCGCGGCCGAGGAAATAGCCGCGGTTCCGCTCGGCGAGGATGTCGTTCTTCTCGAGCAACGGGATGTTGACGTCGATGGCGACCTCGCCGCGCGGACTGGCCGAGAGGGCGGCGTTGATCTCGGCGGAGAGCGGGGCCGAGAGCGAGCGGGCGGGAGTGGCGACCGCGCCGGTCAGGGCGTTGATGCGGAAGCCCGGTTCACCGACCGGGGCAGGAGGCGTGGCGGGGGAGCTCATGGAGTGGAAAATTCGAGGCGGGCGATGCCGAGCTCGCGACCGGCGCGGATGTCGCCCGAGTACTCGTGGCATTGCGGACACTGGAAGATGAAGCCGCGCTCGACGCCGAAGTCGGTGCCGCAGTGCGGGCAATGGGCGCGCGCCGCGACCGTCTCGATCTCGAGCGCGGCGCCGGCGGCGACGCCGTGCGGGGCGAGCGCCTCGAAGGCGAAGCGGAGCGCCTCCTCGTCCACGCCCGACAGCACGCCAATGCGCAGGACGATCCGGGTGACGCGATCCGCGCCGTGCTTCACGGCCTGGTGCCGGACGGCGTCCAGCGCGGACTCCATGATGCCGACCTCGTGCATAAGGGTACAGTGAACCCAGGACAATCCATGCGTCGAGCGCGAGCCGCCCGGAAGACAATATATGACCAGCCTTTGCCAAGGCGCGCCTATCAGGACGGGGCCTCCTTCCGATATTGTCGGTCAGCCCACCGTACTCCACGCCGAACCATCCAACCCCCAAGCGACATCACCGGCCGCCCCGCCGATGACCGCACCCCAGAACATGCCCAAGGCAACGGAGATCCCCCCCAAGGAAGAGACCATCTATGAATCGATCGTATCCCGCGGAGTGTCCCGCCGGGATTTTCTGCAGTTTTGCGCCTGGATGGGCGGCTGCATCGGACTCGAGGCGTCCGGCATCGCCCAAATGGTGAAGGCGCTCGAGACGAAGAAGCGAATCCCGGTGATCTGGCTCCATTTCCAGGAGTGCACCTGCTGCAGCGAGTCGTTCATCCGCAGCTCGCACCCGATTGTCGCCGACATCCTCCTCGACAAGGTCTCGCTCGACTACACCGAGACTCTGCTCGCGGCCTCGGGCCACCAGGCGGAGAAATGCCTGCAGGACACGATCGAGAAATACAAGGGCGAGTATCTCCTCTGCATCGAGGGCTCCGTGCCGATGGCCGAGGACGGCGTCTATTGCTGCATCGGCGGCAAGACCGCCAAGCAGATCGCCGAGGAGTGCGCCGCGCACGCCAAGGCCGTGGTCGCGTGGGGCAACTGCGCCTGCTCCGGCTGCGTACAGGCCGCCAAGCCGAATCCCACCGCGGCCACGCCGATCCACCGCATCCTCGCCGGCAAGCCCATCATCAACGTCCAGGGCTGCCCGCCGATCGCCGAGGTCATGGCCGGCGTGCTCGTGCACCTGCTGACCTTCGACGCCATTCCCGAGCTCGACCAGCTCGGCCGGCCGAAGGCGTTCTACTCGCGCCGCGTCCACGACACGTGCTACCGCCGGCCGAACTACGACGCGGGCCTCTTCGTGGAGAGCTTCGACGACGAGAACGCGCGCAAGGGCTATTGCCTCTACAAGATGGGTTGCCGCGGGCCGTCCACCTACAACTCCTGCGGCACGATCCGCTGGAACGGCGGCGTGAGCTTCCCGATCCAGTCGGGCCACGGCTGCATCGGCTGCTCGGAGGCGAACTTCTGGGACAACGGGCCGTTCTACCAGCGGCTCCCGAACTTCCCGGGCTTCGGCATCGAGGCGACTGCCGACCAGATCGGCGCCGTCGCAGCCGGCGCGGCCATCGCGGGCGCCGCCGCCCACGCCGTCATGACCAACTTCCGCAAGCGCCATGGCATCGGCGAGCAGGCCGGTGAAAACGCCGAGCAGGCCGAGCAGGCCCACGAGGAACGCCACAACGGCAACGGTTCCGCCGACCACAAATCCTAACCCCACCGCCCCGCCATGAGTTCTCGCATTGTAGTCGACCCCGTCACCCGCATCGAAGGCCACCTCCGCATCGAGGCGGAAGTCAAGGATGGCAAAATCGTCGACGCCTGGAGCGCCGGCACGATGGTCCGCGGCCTGGAGATCATCCTCCGCGGCCGCGACCCGCGCGACGCCTGGGCGTTCTGCGAGCGCGTCTGCGGCGTGTGCACCACCGTGCACGCGCTCGCGTCCGTCCGCGCCGTCGAGGACGCCGTCGGCATCAAGATCCCGCCGACCGCCGAACTGATCCGCAACCTGATGTTCTGCACCCAGTACATGCAGGACCACGTCGTGCACTTCTATCACCTGCACGCGCTCGACTGGGTCGACGTCGTCAGCGCCCTGAAGGCCGACCCGAAGGCCACCTCTGTGCTCGCGCAGAGCATCTCGCACTGGCCGAAGAGTTCGCCGGGTTATTTCAGCGACCTCCAGAAACGCCTGACGAAGTTCGTCGAGAGCGGCCAGCTGGGCATCTTTGCCAACGGCTACTGGGGCCACCCGGCCTTCAAGCTCCCGCCCGAGGCCAACCTCATAGCCGTCGCGCACTACCTCGAGGCCCTCGAGTGGCAGAAGGAGATCGTCAAGGTCCACACGATCTTCGGGGGCAAGAACCCGCACCCGAACTACCTCGTCGGCGGCGTGCCGTGCTCGATCAACATCAACGAGGCCAACGCCATCAACGCCGAGCGCCTCGCCATGGTCGGCCAGCTGCTCGCGGACGCGAAGACATTCATCGAGCAGGTCTACATCCCCGACGTGCTCGCGGTCGCGCCGTTCTACCTCGAGTGGGCCGGCATCGGCGGCGGCCTGGAAAACTACCTCTGCTACGGCGACCTGCCGACGAACGGCTTCGCCGACGTCTCCGGCTACAAGTTCCCCCGCGGCGCCATCCTCGGGCGCGACCTCACGACGGTCCACCCGGTCGACCCGCGCGACGACACCGGCATCCAGGAGTTCATCGACCACTCGTGGTACGAGTACGAGGGCGCCGGCGGCCTGCACCCCTGGAAGGGCGAGACCAAGCTCAAGTACTCGGGTCCGAAGCCGCCGTACGAGAACCTCGACGTCGACGCCAAGTACAGCTGGCTCAAGACGCCGCGCTGGAAAGGCCACGCCATGGAGGTCGGCCCGCTCTCGCGCATGCTCGTCGGCTTCGCCGCCGGCAACGCCGAGATCAAGGACGCCGTCACCGGCGTGCTCGGCGCGCTCAAGGTGCCCGCGACGGTGCTCTTCTCGACCCTCGGCCGCACCGCGGCGCGGGCCATCGAGTCGCAGCTCGTCGCCCGCTGGGCGCAGGACTTCTACGCGCAGCTGCTGGCGAACATCAAGGCCGGCGACACCCGCACGTTCACCCGCGACAAGTGGGAGCCGTCCTCCTGGCCGAAGAGCTGCAAGGGCGTCGGCACGTCCGAGGCCCCGCGCGGCGCGCTGGCGCACTGGATCGTCATCGCCGACCAGAAGATCGCCAACTACCAGCTCGTCGTCCCGAGCACCTGGAACGCCTCGCCGCGCGACGGCACGGGCCAGCGCTCGGCCTACGAGGCGTCGCTCATCGGCACGCCCGTGCACGATCCGCAGCAGCCGCTCGAGATCATCCGGACCATCCACTCGTTCGACCCGTGCCTCGCCTGTGCGGTGCACCTCTACGAGGACCAGAAGGAGATCGCCCGCCACCAGCTGGTCGTGAACTGAGCCCGGAGGCCGTCATGCAAAATCAATCGCACGACTACCAACGGGTGTACGTCTGGGAGCAGCCGGTGCGCTGGTTCCATTGGATCAACGCGCTGTGTGTCATCACGCTCGGGGTCACCGGCTACCTCATCGCGCATCCGCCCGGGCTCCTCAACTCGGGCGAGGCCGCCGACAGCTATTGGTTCGGGAAGGTCCGCTTCGTGCACTTCGCCACGGCGTACTTGTTCATGGTGAATTTCGCCTTCCGGCTCTACTGGGCCTCGGTGGGCAACAAGTACACCCACTGGCGGAATTTCTTCCCGATCACGAAGCCGCAGATCCGGCAGGTCTTCGCCGTGCTGAAGGTCGACATCTTCCAATCGAGCGCCAAGCCCGTGCACACGCTCGGGCACAACTCGATGGCGTACTTCACCTACATGGGCACGGGGCTGCTGACGATCTTCCAGGTCCTGTCGGGCTTCGCGCTCTACGCCTCGATGAGCCACTCCTGGTTCCCGCAGCTCTTCAGCTGGATGGTGCCGCTGTTCGGCAGCGAGCAGAACCTGCGCGTCTTCCACTACGCCGCGCTGTGGGCGTTCGTCGTCTTCACGCTCGTCCACATCTACCTCGTGTTCTATCACGACTATGTCGAAGGCCACGGCGTGCTCTCGTCGATGGTCGGCGGCTGGAAGTTCATGGAGAAGGAGGAGATCGAAGCCGAGGAGGCCATGGGCCTGTCCGGCCCGGCGATGCGGCACCGGCCGCGCCCGCCGGAAGCGCCCACCCACCCGGTGATCTGACCATGATCGGCTTGATCGACAGCACCCTGGTCGGCGAAGCCGGTGCTCCGCCGTCCCAGGGCGCGCCCGGCGACCGGGTGCTGGTGCTCGGCGTGGGCAACGTGCTGATGGGCGACGAGGGCGTGGGCATCCACATCCTTCGTACGCTCGAGCACGAGGCCGCGCTGCCGGGCGTGCGGCTGCTCGATGGCGGCACGGGCGGCGTCAATTTGCTGGTCGAGCTTGAAAGCGCTGGTGACGTCATCCTGATCGACGCCACCCGCGACGGTCGCTCGGCGGGCACCATTGCTTTCCTTCAACCCCAACTAGTCGGCGAACTTCCGCGTGGGTTGGGCGCCCATGACTTCGGGTTGAAGGATCTCTTTGCCGCGGCCGCCCTGACCGGGAAGCTGCCGCGGATCCACCTGTTCACAATCGCGGTCGAGGAGGTCCGTCCGATGTGCACGGAATTGTCCGAGGACGTCGCGGCCGCGGTGCCCGAGGTCGTGCACACCGTCCGCGCCCTCGCCGCGCGGCTGGCGGCGAATGGCCATAAACAGTAAGCGACAAGCCATGGGCAAAACGGTCATTGAACCACCTTCATCCGATGGCCGCCTGTTCTCATCAGAATTCGATGCCTGCGGCTTAACGCCCAGAGCTTACAGCTTTTCTCCATGCTCTCTGAATTCCACGCCCTCACCCTGACTCCCGTCGAGAGCTCAGTGCTCCTCGCGGGCGCGGCCGGCGTGGCGATCCTCCACACCCTGGCCGGCCCGGACCACTACCTGCCGTTCATCGTCATGGGTCGGGCGCGGAAGTGGTCGACGCTGCGGACGGCCTTCTGGACGGTCCTCTGCGGCCTCGGGCACGTCGGCAGCTCGGTCGTGCTGGCGCTGGTTGGCGTGATTTTCGGTTACGGACTCGAACGCGTGCAGTTCTTCGAGGGACTTCGCGGCAACCTGGCGGCGTGGGCCATGATCGCCTTCGGCCTGGTCTATCTCGTGTGGGGACTCAAGAAGGCCTCGCGCGGGCGCGAGCACGCGCACGTGCACGGGCACCGGGGCGGGGGAATGCACGCGCACGTACACGGCCACGACCTGGCGCACGCGCATGCACACGGCGAGACGGAGGGCTTCAAGCTGACGCCTTGGGTGCTGTTCACGATCTTCATCTTCGGACCGTGCGAGCCGATGATCCCGCTGGTGATGTATCCCGCGGCGCGGGGCGTCTGGCATGAAGTCTGGACGGTGGTCGGCGTCTTCAGTGCGCTCACAATCGGCTCGATGCTCGTCGTGGTGCTGCTCGCGATGAAAGGGTTGAGTTTTGTCCCGACGAAGCGCTTTGAGCGCTACAACCACGCGCTCGCCGGCGGCACGATTCTCCTCGCCGGTTGCGCGATTCAATTCCTGGGATTGTAGGTCGAGCTAAGCGCAAAGACGCCCAGCCTGCAGGGGGTGGCGGATTGGATTGAACACCGGGGACGCAGCGAGCGCAAAGGAAGATCCTCTGGCGCGTCGATTTCTCTGCGGCCCTCTGAGACCTCTGGGTTAAAAACACTGCCTTCGCGCTTAACCCGGGCGCCTGGGCGTTTGGCGCCCGGCTAATCCACCAGCGTCTTCAGCTCCGTCTGGTCCTTCGCCAGCCTTTCCTGGGCCTCGGCGTACTCCACATCCGACACGAAATAGTAGGCATCAGGCATCTTGTTCGCCGGGTCCTGGGTCTTGTAGCGCCGGATCCGCAGTTCCTGCTCCTTGATTTCCGCCTGCAAGAATTTGGCCCGGACCTTCTTTTCCTTCGTGGTCAGGACATGCTCTTTCACGGGAGCGTCGGGCGCGGCCGCGACCTTGTCGGCCTTGTGCCAGGGCAGGTGCTGGGTCAGGTGGAAGGAACCCGACGAGCAGCCGGTGAGGGCGACGAGGGGAGCGACGAGGAGGAGGCGTAGGCGCATACGGATTGAGCAGTAGGTCTTCCCGTTCCGGGAAGTCAATGTCGCGGCATGACGCCGGTTTAGCCACGAAGGACACCCGACCTGCAATCGTTCGTGTCGTTAGCGGCGGTCTGTGACCGCGCCGCGGCCTACGGCGTCGTGATGGTGATGATTGCTTTCGCGAGGACTTTGGACCCCCGGCCGAGGATGTAGCGCACCTCATAGGTGCCGGGTTCCCGCGGGGCCCGGACTTTCAGGGTGCCACCCGGCTTGATCCGGACGGAGCTGACGGAGGCCCCGGGCGGTTGGTTTGGCCGGGCCACCGCAATGAAGTCCCCGGCATGGCCCGGTCCCTGCCAGATGACCTCAAATTCCATTCCCGCCGTCGCCGCGGCGGGTGGCCGTACCTCCGCCGTGACCGCGTTGACCGTGAGCGGAGCCTTCGCCAGCAGCTTGATCCCGCGTCCGAGGATGTAGCGCAACTCGTATTCGCCCGGCTCGCTCGGCACCCAAACCTTTGCCGGATTTCCGCTGCGCACGAAAACGCGGTTGTCAAAGGTGCCGGGCGGCTGCGCGGCCCGCGCCACGGCGATGAAATCGTCCTGGTTGCCCGGACCGGTCCAGGTGACCTCGAGCCGCGCGGCCATGTCGGCGGCAGCCGGGGCGGCGAGTTCCGCGGTGGCTTCCGCCGCGGGCTCGGTCATGGCGGGATCCGGCGTCTCTGGCGCCTCGCCTGGGCGTGGAGGCGGCGGCGCCACGTAAGTTACCTTGAGCTTCATCGTGCCCGGGCCGACGTGGAGGACGAGCTCGTCGGTCGTCGCTGGCCGCGCCCCGACCTTCATTGCACCCGCGTCGCCCGGATCGAGGATGACCGAGCTCATCGAACCGCCGCCGGTGTATTTCCCGCCCTTGAACGGCGCCGCGGTGAAGGTGCCTTGGACCGAACCGACATTGGTGCCCGCGATCTCGATCCAGCGTCCGGCCCGCGGACGCAGGCGGACGATGCCGCCCTCCGGCAGCGTCCGCTCGAACGGCACGCCGAGCAGTGGCGCCCGAGGCACCCGGCCGGCCCATTCCGGCTGCGGCTCCGGCTCCTCCTTGACCACCGTCAACTGGTAGCGGGCGGGCAGGGAGAAAAGCGCGGGGTCCTGCGGACCTCGCCGGATGTTTCGCAACTCGATCACGCGGCCGTCGAGCTGGGTCTGGATTTTCAGGGGCAGGTCGAATTCTTCCGACACCCAGCCGGTTACAAACACCTGTTCGCCGCTGGACACCACCCGCTTCTGGCAAGGGACGCCATCGACGGCTTCCGTGCCCTCGGTTCGTACCTCCTTCTTTTTTGCGAACTGGGCGTAGAGGGCAAACGGGTTCGCGAACAGGCTCATCGGCTCGGTGGGGCCCGCCTCGAGGTAAGACTTTTCCGACGGGTTCAGGAGACGCGTGACGCCGCTCGAGCCGTCGACCATGACGATGAGCTGCTGGCCCGGTCCGCCGAGTTCGAAGCGGTAGCTCTTGTCCTGATAGTGGAGTGTGCCGGTCGTGGTCTGGCCGGCGCGCGTATCGACCAGATCCGCCGCGAAGGGCGCGGCGGGACCGGGAATGGCGGGGACAATGAGCAACAACAGGGCAAACCATCCGCGGGACAAGATCCGGGGCTTCATGGTGGGGCGCACTCCTTCGGGGGTTGGGATACCGGCCGGTCACCGGGCGGACACGAGACGGTGATTCGCGAATCGGCCCGGCAAGACCGTGAGGGCGAGGTTAGGCGATATCCGGGACCCCGACTGCGCAATGATTGCACAATCGTCTGCGCCGGTTGCCCGGCGCCTCCGCAGTCATTCGTGTTGAAGCGGCGGTCTCAGTCTATGACGACCGGGGAAGCGGACGACGCCCACAGAGTGTCGCTACCGTCGGTCAAAGAATTCACTTCCCCGAGGCAGGGCGCGAGGCGCGCACGGCGCGGTCGATGGAGTCGACCTGCTCCGCCATCTCGCGGAGCCCAAGGCTGCGGATCATCTCGCCGATCGACGTGCGGGGATCATTCGACCAAAAGACGCCGGTGTCCTCGCGATCGGAATAAAGGTAACCAACCTTGTCGCCGTAGCGCTGCGTGAGCGCCTGGCCATTGTGCAGCCCCTCGCTCCAATGGAGAATGGCATAGGCGAGGTCGATCTGCTGGACCACCACGCCGGGCCGGTCCGTGACCTGCGCGATCGGCCGGCCGATGGGATCGAAGACCGTCGCGTTGTTCTTGGGCGTGCTGGTGACGACGTAATAATGATGCCGCAGCGCCTCGGCCGACGGCCGGATGGTCTGCGGCGACGCGCTCGGGAGGGCGACGATCTCCGCACCGGCGTCGCCGAGCCGGTCCCAGGAATCCTCGTAGGCCATGTCCCAACAGATGAGAATGCCGAGCTGCCCGAAATCGGTCTCGAAGACCGGAAAGCCGTTGCCGGGCGTCACGCCACCTTCGAACACGTCCTTGTCGTCGGGAATCGGGTGGTTCTTCCGGAAGATGCCGGCGACCCCGCCGAGGCGATCGACGAGCACGGCGGCGTTGCTGGTCCGGTCGGCTTCCTTGAGGACCATCGGCGCGACGATCCACGTGTGGTGCTCGCGAGCCTTGGCGCCGAGGGTGTCGAGCACCTCGCCCGCGAGCGACACCGCCTGTGCGGCGCTGGCTCCGTCGCCGCTCGCCAGGGCGAACTCGGGGAACACCATGAGGTCGAGATGACCGGCCGACTTGGCCGCGGGCGAGGCGGCGGCCTCGTCGATCAGCCGGCTGGCGAGCTGCAGGCGGGCGTCGAGGTTGCCGGTGAAGTCGGCGAGCGTCGTGGCGACGACGACCTTGCGCGGCGGGGTATGGGCGCGGGAGGCGGAGGAGGCAAAGGCGGGAGCTCCGGTGAGGAGAATACCGAGGCAGACCGAAAGGAGGCGAGGAGAACGCATGGAATTTCTTTTTGGTCCAACTGGATCCTTCGCGATGCTCAGGATGACAGTCTCACTGGTCGATTTTAGTGTCATGTCATTCTGAGCGAAGCGAAGAATCCAGGGCAATGGAAGAACGTGAAGGTGGGACCATGACAGCGATGGCGTGCACGGCGGGCGCCATTGGCCGGCGGCGCGGAGCGGAGTCCACGCTCTCCCTGCGGCAAAACCCCGGCTACGCCGTGGTGCGGCGAAAGCTCCGCCAGCGGTCCTCGGGGACGCTCGCGACCGCGATCAGCGCCACCTGGATCGCGACGAACGCGATCAGCCAATAAAACGCGGCGTCCATGAAGCCGTAGCTGTGCAGCCCGACACCGAGCATGTTCGTGCCGAACCAGCTCCAGGCCGTCACGACGTTGCCGAAGACCGCGAGCATCATGAGCCCGCGCTGCTTCACCATGCCGCCCCAGCGGGCGTGCAGGATGACAGCGTTCCAGAGCACGATGATGAGCGCGCCGTTCTCCTTCGGGTCCCAGCCCCAGAAGCGGCCCCAGGACTGGTCGGCCCAGATGCCGCCGAGGACAGTCCCAACGAGGCTGAACAGCGTCGCGAAGCACACGATGCCGTAAACCATGCGGGTGAGCGAGTCGGCTGTGGGGCGGTCGAGCGACTTGGTGAAGACGCCCCGAACGATGTAGATGATGGCGAGGAAGCCCGCGAGGAAGGTGGCGGCGTAGCCGGACGTGACCACGACGACGTGGGTGGCGAGCCAGAGGTTGGTGTCGAGCACGGCGCGCATCATCTCGAGCGTGTCGCCGCTCAGCGAAAGGTGATGCGCGATCAGGAGCGTCACGAAGCCGATCGAGCCGGCGGCGACGAGGCCGATGGCGTTGCGATAAATCTTCTCGAGGAACAGGCAGAGCAGCACCGCGCCCCAGCCGACGAACAGGGCGGAGGAATAGAGGTTGGTCACCGGGGGGCGGCCCTCCAGCCACATGCGCGTGGCGATGCCCGCGGTGGTGAGGACGAACGCGACGATGGTCAGGTAAAACGCGCTGCGCCCGAGGGCGTCGGGCCACTTGAGCCACGAGACGACGGCGAGGAAGAAGGCGAAGGCGTAAAGCACCATCGCCTTGTAGAAGGGCTCGCCGGCGTTGAAGCGCGACTCGACGTCGGATTTCTGCAGGGCGGCGCCGAACCGCTTGCCGAACTCGTCATGCAGCAGCTTGACGACTTGGTTGAACTGCTTGGAGTCGCCGGTGCGCCACGCGTGGCCGAGCACGGCATAGGCCATGACGGTCGGGTTGACGCGGCCGGTGCCAAAGGAGTCCAGCAGCGCCTCGCCGGTCGTGCGCCAGTGCGTCAGGTCCTTGTCGTCCGGGTCGGGCGGCACGGTGCGCAGGTAGCCAAGCTGCTCGAGATACGTGAAGCGGTCGGCCATTTCCTTCATGACCGCGACGGCGTCCTCGCTGTGCGCCTCGCCCTTCTGCTTGGCGAGGATGGCGTTGATGCCCGCGGGCAGGGCGCGCTCGAAGGTGACGAGCTCGGTCAGGAAATCCTTCGACTCCGGCACCTGGACGCTGGCCTTGAGGCGCAGGTAGAGGACGACGTGCTCGTTGACCGCGAGCACCTGCTTCTGGAAGGTCGTGCGGAGCTGGGCGTCGACGGGCTCGGCGAGCCGGGCCTGCCGGTCGAGTTCGGGCAGCTTGGGCCGGAGCTGCGTGTAGGAGAAGCGCGAGCGGATCTTCGGGACGAAGTCGAAGATCGCCAGCGTGCGCATGGTGGCGTTGTCGTAGGCGATCTTGGTGTCTTCCGGGGCGATCCCGAGCAGTTCGAGGACCTCCGGTGAATCGACCTTGAAGGTCGGGTAGGTGTCCGCCTTGGCCGGATTGAACAGCAGGTCGGCCAGCCAGGAATCGGGCGACTCGGTCAGCGGCACCGGGTTGGTCGGGTCGCTGACGCGCTGGCGGTTCTGCATCACGAGCAGCGAGGTGCGCGCGACGGTGTCGAGCGGCTTGATGCGGCCGTTGACGAGGACCGGCAGGCGGCCGAAGGCGGCGAGGTCGAACTCGGACTTCGACGCCGGCGGGCGCAGGGCCGAGGCCAGGTAGAACAAGCCGAAGAGGAGGGCGCCCCAGGGCAGGAAACGCTGCACGATGGCGAAAAGTTGGGCGAATCGGTTCATGACGTCGGCATGGATGCGGCCGCGGCGGCCAGGGCCTTGCGCTTGCGGAAGAAGGTGCCGAGCGAGAAGCCGAACTGGATTACGAGGCCGGCGCCCATCATGACGCAGGCGATGTACGGGATCTGCCAGCTGGGGTTGTGCACGACCTGGAGCACGGTGGCGGTGTCGTTCTTGTCGAAGCCCGACTGGTAGAAGGTCAGGCCCGCGAAGCGCAGCGGGCTGTTCATGTAGATCAGCGCCTCGCGGTCGACGTGGCCGTCGTCGCTGCGGACCCGGATCCGGCTGGAGAAGTTCTTCGGGATGTCGGTGCCCATGTACCGGTCGTGGCTGAATTTCTCCAGCGTGAGCGAGAAGGGATAATACTGCCGCTGGGCCCGCATCGCGATTTCCCAGGTCTTGCCGCCGTACTGAAACGTCTGCGGCATGCCGAGCCCGGGCGAGACCAGCCACGTGCCGAGCGAGCCCTCGGGCGAGGAAACCTCGACGAACGCGGCGGGCAGGTTGTTTTCGTCGGGCTTGTAGGTCACGGGCAGCGGCAGCGCGGCCAGCTGCGCGCCGATGCCGGCGGTGGCGGGCGAGGGCGCGGCGCCGGGGCCGCGCATCTGCAGGCTGGAGTTGGGAAAGTATTCCTTGACCGTGACGGAAAACGGCAGCTTCGGGTGCTGGATCGACTTCTGGTCCGCGACAACCGCCTCGGGGATGGCGACGACCTCGTCGAACTTCGGGTCGCTGTGGTCGATGAGGACGAGCTCGTTGGCGCGGAAGGCCTCGGAATAGTGCTTGGTGTCGCCCTGGTCGATCCGCATGAACGTTTCCTTCGCCCAGATGCCGGTGAAGAGTTCGCCGAGCAGCAGGAGGATGAGCCCGGCGTGGGCGAGCTGGATGCCGAGTTTGCGCCACGTCAGGGCGAAGCGGTAGATGTGCGCCGCGGTGAGGTTGATGAGCAGGAGGCCGCCGATTACGTAACCGCCGGGGAACACCGGCAGCGACACGCTGGTGTCCGGCAGATGCCACATCACGAAAAAGCTGTGGAAGTATTTCGCCTGGACCGCCCAGATGCCGAGGTTCACCTGGTCGAGCGTCGCGACGAACACAAGCACGAGCGACAGGATCAGCAGCGCGACCGTGAGCTGCAGCGAGACGAAGAAATTCTTCAGCGGGAGAAAAAACGATTTCATGGTCAGCGTGCCTTCACGGTGGTCAGGAACGTGCGGAACGCCGCCTGTTGTTTGGCCACGACCGGCGCCGGGCCGACGAGCTTGAAGAACCACGTCTGCCCCTGGAACGGCACGATGGCGCCGAGCAGGCGCGTGGGCTGGCCGTTATTGGTGCCGGTGGCGTCGACGACGACCATGTTGAAGCCGTTGGCGTCCAGCCGCTCGATGTTGGCGTCGAGCGCCGACTCGGCGATCGGCGGCAGGCCGATCTGCCCGCGCCAGCGATTCACGTTGGCGAAGAGGCCGCCGGTGTCGCCCGGGAACGCCGTGATCGAGAGGTCTGCGACGGCGCCGTTGTCGCCCGGGACATTGTAGCTGCCCTTGCGGATCATCCCGGCCGGCTTGGCCTGCCAGTCCGCCGGGGCGGCCCAAACCAGGGCGCTGCCCGCGGCCGTCGGGAGCGCGTCGCCACCCGGCATGGCTCCCATGCCGCCCGCGCCCGCCGCCTGGCCGATCGGCGGATGGCCCTCGGGCAACTGGGTCGTGTCGACCGGGCCGGGGTTGGTCGACTGACCGATGGGCGGGTGACCGTCGGGCAGCTTGCCGGACATCCCGGAACCGGCGGCCGGCATGGCGGCCGGGGCGGGGTCCTTCGGCGCGCGGTACGAGACAATCTCGCGATCCCGGCAGCCGGCGGCCAGAAGAACGGAGGCAACCAAGGTCAGCGTGGAGTATCGTCGTGGCGATAACATGTGGGTCAAAACATGTTCAACCCCGGGAAAGGGCAACATCAACCACGGGAAATGAAACTTACGGCATAGTAATTGGCAAAATATGCACAGTGACGTTTTTTACTGCCAAGCGCGGCGCTGAACATAGGACTGAAACATGCCAATCACACCCTTGGGCGACATGGCTTTGCAGATCGAGGTGGGCGACACCATCGACGAGCAAACCCATCGCCGGGTGCAGGCCGCCTGGCGGGCCCTGACGCTCGCGCCGCTTCCCGGGGTCATCGAGGTCGTGCCGGCGTACACGACGGTGACGGTTTATTACGACCCGGTGCAGGTCGTCGAAGCCGGCGCGCCGGAGGATGCGGTGGTCACCTGGCTCGGCCTGCGCCTGGCGGAGCGGCTCAAGTCGCCGCCGAAAGCGGAGCAGACGAAGCCGCGCGTCGTCGAGGTGCCGGTGTGCTACGACGCCGAGTTCGCTCCCGACCTCGGGCTCGTGGCCAAACATGCGGGCCTGAAACCGGAGGAGGTCGTGCGCCTGCACTCCGCGCAGCAGTATCTCGTCTACCTGATCGGATTTGCGCCGGGATTTCCGTACCTCGGCGGACTGCCGAAGGTGCTCGAGACGCCGCGCCATGCGAAGCCGCGGATGGCGGTGCCGCCGGGCACCGTGGCCATCGGCGGCGCGCAGACGGGGATTTATCCGCTGTCGACGCCGGGCGGTTGGAACCTGATTGGCCGGACGCCGCTGCGCCTGTTCCGGCCCGACGAGGACCCGCCGGTCCTGCTGTGCGCCGGCGACAACGTCAAATTCCGGCCGATCGATCGCGCCGAATTCGCGCAGCTGGAGGCGGCGCAATGATCCACGTCCACAAACCCGGGCTGCTTACGACCGTGCAGGACCTCGGCCGGCCGGGTTACCAGCGCTACGGCATCGTGGTCGGCGGAGCGCTCGACCGCCTGGCGGCACGCGCGGCCAACCTGATCGTCGGCAACGACGAAAGCGACGCGGTGCTCGAAATGGCGCAAACCGGGCCCGAACTGCAATTCGACCGCGAGGCGCTGGTGGCCTGGTGCGGCGGGGATTTCGCCGCCCGGGTGGGGAACGAGCCGCTGCCGCCGGACCGGGCCGTGCGGATCGCGGCGGGTGAGACCATCACCTTCGGCTTCGCGCGCGCCGGCCTGCGCGCGTGGCTGGCGGTGGCGGGCGGGATCGACGAGCCGATCGTGCTCGGCAGCCGCAGCACCTATCGTCGCGCCGGAATGGGGGGGCATCGCGGGCGCGCGCTGGCGGAGGGCGACGAACTCCGCGTTCTCCCGGCCGGCGAGCGCGCCGGGCTGGTGCTGGCATCGCTGCGGGAACAACACCGGCGGGCCACGACCTGGACGGTGCGGCCGGGCACGCTGGGCCCGCCGCCCGCGGCCGGGGTCGTGCGTGCGGTGCGCGGACCGGAATGGGACTGGTTCGACCCGGAGGCGCAGCATGTCTTGTTTGCGGCGACCTGGCAGGCGACCCGCGAGTCGGATCGGATGGGTGTGCGACTGGACGGCCCGGAGCTGGCGCTGGCGAAACCGCGGGAGATGATATCGGCCGCGGTGAACGCCGGCGTCGTGCAGGTGCCGCCGGCCGGGCGCCCCATCGTCCTGCTCCCGAGCCGCCAATCGATCGGCGGCTATCCGCGCATCGCTGCCGTCGCCGCTGCCGACGTGGGTAAATTCGCGCAACTGCGTCCGGGCGACCCGGTGCGCTTCCAGGAAATCTCCCTCACCGAGGCGCACCGGCTCTACCTGGCGCGCGAACGCGACCTGAATCGCGTGCGGACGGGACTTGCCCGCGTGCTCAGCTGACCAGCCATGGCCCGCATCGATCTCAACTGCGACTTGGGCGAGGGCGCCGGCCACGACGCGGAGCTGATGCCGTTGGTGTCGTCGGCGAACATCGCCTGCGGCGCGCACGCCGGCGACGAGGCGACGATGCTGGCGACAGTGCGGCTGGCCCGGCAGCACGGCGTCGCGGTCGGCGCGCATCCGGGTTTCACGGATCGCGAACACTTCGGCCGGCGCGAACAGCCGATCACGCCGGCCGAGGCGCACGCGCTCGTGCTGGCGCAGATCCGGCGATTGCTGGCCGTGGCCGGGCAGGCGGGCGCCCGCGTGATGCATGTGAAACCGCATGGCGCGTTGTACAACCAGGCGGCGCGCGACGCCGCGCTCGCGCTGGCGGTGGCGCGCGCCGTGGGCGAGGCGGACGCGCGGCTGATCCTGTTTGGCCCGCCGGACAGCGCACTCTTGCTCGCGGGCGAGAAGTGCGGGCTGCGGGTGGCGAACGAGGTGTTCGCGGACCGCACGTACCAGCCCGACGGGTCGCTGACCCCGCGCAGCCAGCCCCAGGCGCTGATCGCCGACGAGAACGTGGCGGTGGCGCAGGTGCGGCGGATGGTGCGCGAGGGCCGGGTGCGAACGTCCGACGGGACCGATTTCGTCGTGCGCGCCGACACCGTTTGCGTCCATGGCGACGGCCCGCACCCGGTCCAGTTTGCCCGGCGGCTGCGCGACGAATTGCAGAAAGCCGGCATCGCGATCAAAGCCCCGGGCGCATGATCAAGCTCGTCGGCATCGCGATCGTCGCCCTGGGGTTCGGACTCCGGATCAACACGCTCCTGGTGGTCGTCGCGGCCGGCATCGCGACCGGGCTGGCGGCGGGGATGAGCTTCAACGAAATCATGGCGGCGTTCGGCACCTATTTCGTCGAGAACCGCTACCTCACTCTGACGGTGGTGCTGATGCTGCCGGTGGTGGGACTGCTCGAGCGCCACGGACTGCGCGAACGGGCGGAGACGCTGATCCGGCGCAGCCGCGCGGCGACGGCCGGCCGCGTGCTGGTCGTGTACACGGCGGTGCGGCAGATCTCGATCGCGCTCGGGATCAACATCGGCGGGCAGGCGGCGATGACGCGCCCGTTGGTTGCGCCGATGGCCGAGGGGGCCGCGCACGCCCGCGCCGGCTCGCTGCCGGCGAAGACAACCGAAACCATCCGCGCGCATGCCGCGGCCGCCGAGAACGTCGGCAATTTTTTTGGCGAAGACACGGTCTTCGCCGTGGGTGCGGTGCTGTTGATCCAGGGGACGCTCCATGCGGAAGGCCATGAGGTCAGCCTTTGGCTGCTCTCGTGGTGGGGAATCCCGACCGCCTTCGCGGCCTTCGGGCTGTGGCTGTGGCGGGCGCGGGCCCTGGACCGCCGCATCAAACGTGAGGTCGCAGCCGGGGAGGAACCTCACGCATGAGGCTGCTCAGCCTCGAGGTTTTCTACGTTGTCGCCGGCATTCTATTGCTTGGCGTCGCCCTTGGCCTGGCACTGGACAGGACCCAACCAAAGCGGTTCGGCTCGGCGTTGTTCTGGGGCGTGCTGGCCATCACCTTCATGGCGGGCAAGGCATTGCCGCCGGTGGTCACGGGTTACTTGGCGCTGGCGCTCGTGCTCCTCGCGGCGACGAACCGGTTGGGCGGGCCCACGGAATCCGAGGCGTCGCCGCCGGAGCGCGCGGCGGCGGCCGAGCGGCTGAAGAACTGGATCTTCGTCCCAGCGCTGCTCATTCCCGCAACGGCAGTGCTCGGCACGCTCGTGCTGAGCAAACTGCACGTGGGCGACGTGTGGCTTTTCAGCCCGGTCAACGTGCCGGTCGTTTCGATCTGTCTCGGGGCGGTGGTGGCGGTGGCCGCCGGCCTGCTCCTGACGCGCGCGCCGGCGCGCACCCCGGTGCAGGAAGGCGGACGGCTGCTGCAGACGGTCGGCTGGGCGGTCATCCTGCCGCAATTCCTGGCGGCGCTGGGCGGGATCTTCGCGCAGGCCGGGGTCGGCGCGGTGGTGGCGGACCTGGTGGCACGGCTCTTCCCGATGCAGTTTCCATTTGTCGCGGTGCTCGCCTATTGCGCGGGCATGGCGCTGTTCACGATCTGCATGGGCAACGCCTTCGCGGCGTTTCCGGTCATCACGCTGGGCGTCGGGCTGCCCTTCGTCGTCCAGGCGCACCATGGCAACGTCGCAATTATGGCGGCGATCGGCATGCTGTCGGGCTATTGTGGCACGCTGGTGACGCCGATGGCCGCGAACTTCAACCTCGTGCCGGCGATGCTGCTCGAGTTGAAGGACAAGAACGCCGTCATCAAGGCCCAGGCGCCGGTGGCGCTCGGGGTCTGGACGTTCAACGTGCTTCTCATGTACCTTTGCGTCTACCGATTCTGACCATGCCGAGGACGTCACTCCAGCTTGCGCGCCGACGCCGGCGCCCGCCGAAGCCGGCGGTCCTCGTCACCGGCTTCGAGCCATTCGGCGGCGACCGGATCAATCCGTCGGCGGAGATCGCCCGGGCGCTCCATGGCCAAGTGATCGCGGGGCATAGCGTCACCGGGGCGATACTGCCTTGTGTGTTCGGCGCGGCGATCCGCGAGTTGCGGAAGCGGATCGCCGCGGTGCGGCCGGTGCTCGTCGTGGCCGTGGGCCAGGCGGGCGGGCGCGACGCCATCACGCCCGAGCGGGTGGCGATCAACGTCGACGATGCGCGGATTCCCGACAACGCCGGCGCGCAGCCGGTGGACCGGGCGATCGTGCGCGGCGGCCCGGCGGCCTATTGGTCGACGCTGCCGATCAAGGCCATCGTCGCGACGCTGCGCCGGGCAAAGATCCCAGCCGCGGTGTCGCAGACCGCCGGCACCTTCGTCTGCAACCACGTTTTCTACGGGCTGATGCACGCGCTGAGCCGGCAACGCCGCGGGCGCGGCGGTTTCATCCACGTGCCATTCCTGCCGGAGCAGGCGAAACCCGGCGAACCGAGCCTGCCGCTCGCGACGATGACGCGCGGCATCGAGATCGCGGTCGCGACGGCGCTGCGGCAGAAGCGCGATGTGCGCCGCGCGGGTGGGGCGGAGACGTGACGCTGCGCAGTCGGGGCGCTTGACCGCCAGCGCCCGTGCATGATGGGTCGTTGGGGGCCACGGCCCCGACCCAGGCGCCGCGTCAGATCTCGTAGCTGGCGGCGGGACGCAGGGCGCAGGACTGCCCGGTCGACTCCACGGTCAGCACGCACAGGTCGTCTTCGAATTCGGTGCGCCCGGTGAAGGCCATGACGTCGTGCACCAGGCGTTCGATCAATTGGGCGCCGGTGAGCAGGGACGGGTCGGTCAGGATCTCGCGGAGCTTCGTCTCGCCGAACATGCACCCGGAGGCGTCGCACGCCTCGAACACGCCGTCGGTGAACGCGAGGAGCGTGTCGCCGGCGGCGAACGGGACCGTGCGCGAGGTGTAGGCGAAATCCTCGATCAAGCCCGCGGCGGGCTCGGGGCTGGCGAACGCCAGCGACTCGACGCCCGTCCGGCCGCGGAGCAGCAGCGGTGCGGGATGGCCGCCGTTGGCGAAAGCGAGCGTCGCCGCGGCGGTGTCGATGACGCCGTAGAACGCGGTGGCGAAGATGGGGTCGCCGGTCTGGCGGATGATCGGCAGCAGGCCGCGACTGATTTCCCCGAGCACCAGGCCCGGATGCGGCGCGCGCGGGGCGAATTCCTCGATGACGCCGCGGATCAGCGCGGTCAGGAGACCGGCGCGGACCCCGTGGCCCATGACATCGCAGATGAGGAGACCGCATTGGGTGTCCGAGAGCGGGATGATGTCGAAGAAATCGCCGCCGAGCGTGGCGGCCGGGATGTAACGGTGCGCAAACCGCAGTTCGCTGGCGTCCGCCGGCACGCCGGCGGGGAAGGTGGGATAGCTCCGCGGGAAGAATGCCTCCTGGATCTGCCGGGCCATGGCGAGGTCGGCCTCCATCTCGCCGGTGCGGTGCTGCAGTTCCTGTTCGGTGCGCTTGCGCTCGGTGATGTCGTGGCTGATGCCCACGAGGCCGATGATCGCGCCCTGCAGGTCGCGCAACGGCACCTTGGTGGTCAGGGACCAGTGCAGCATCTCGCCCACGCCGAAGTCGGATTTCTCCTGGCTGAGGATCGGCGCGCCGCCGGCGAGGACCTGGTGGTCGTCGGTCAACGCCTGCTGGCCGCGCTCGCTCGGGAAGAAATCGAGCGTGGTGCGGCCGAGCGCGTCGGCCTGCAGGCCGATGCCGAGCGACTCGAGGTGCGCCTTGTTGTTCAGGATGTACCGCGAGGAGCTGTCCTTGACGAAGATCCGGCTCGGCAGGTGGTCGATGATCGTGCGCAGGAGGTTGCGCTCCCGCACGAGGTTCTCCTCGGCCTGCTTGGCGGCGGTCGCATCGCGCGTGATCCCGAAGGTGCCGATGATCCGCCCGGAGGCGTCGCGCCAGGGCATCTTAGTGGCCGAGCCCCAGGCCACGCTGCCGTCGCGCAGCGTCAGGCGCTCGACCTTGGCGATCATCGGCTTGCCGGTGCGGATGATCTCCTGCTCCTCGGCCAGCGCGACGTTGGCGTGGACCGGGGCGAAGAGATCGAAGTCGGTCTTGCCGATGACGTCGTCGGGCGAGGCGATGCCATGCCATTCGACGTAGGCCCGGTTGACGCGCACGAAGCGGCTTTGGAGGTCCTTGAAATAGATCCGGTCGGGGATCGCCTCCATGAGCATGCGCAGTATCTCGGCATCGAGATACGCCTCGCTGGCGGTGGAAGGAGGGAGACCCGGGGTGGAACTGCTCATGAACCGCCGCAACGTGGCACCCGGGCGGGCGCACTGCAACCCCCGGCTGGCCTAACGGTCCAACAAATCGCGCCGCCGCCTCCGGCCGGCCGGGCGCGCCCGATCAGTTGTTGAAGCGGAACAGCGCGACGTCGCCGTCCTGAAACACGTATTCCTTGCCCTCGAGCCGGTACTTCCCGGCCTCACGCGCTGCGGCCACCGAGCCGAGCCGGGCGAGGTCGGCGTAGCTGACCACCTCGGCCTTGATGAAGCCTTTTTCGAAATCGGTGTGGATGACCCCGGCGGCCTGCGGTGCCTTCCAACCCTGCTTGATGGTCCAGGCGCGGACCTCCTTTTCGCCGGCGGTGAAATAAGTCAGCAGGCCGAGCAGCGCGTAGCTGCCCTTGATCAACGACGACACGCCGGAGTCGTCGACGCCCAGGTCCTTGAGAAACGCCTTCGCCTCCTCCGGGGACAGGTCGATGAGCTCGGCCTCGATGCGCGCGCTGATCGGCACGTAGGCCGCGTCGTGGTGATGCGCCACATAGTCGGCGACCTGGCGCACGAACGAATTCTGTTCCGCCGTGGCGAGGTCCGACTCGGCGACGTTGCACGCGAAGAGCACGGGCTTCGCGGTGAGCAGCTGGAACAGCTTCATCAGGGCCTTTTCCTCCTCGGTCGCGGCGAGCGTGTTGGCCGTCTTGCCGGCATTGAGGTGCGGCGCGAGCTTCTCGAGCAGGGCCATTTCCGCGATGGCCTCCTTGTCGCCGGACTTGGCCTTCTTCGCGGATTTGTCGGCCCGCTTGGTCACGGCCTCGAGGTCCGCGAGCACGAGTTCGGTGGTGATGACCTCGATGTCGCGGACGGGGTCGACCGAACCCATGGTGTGGATGACGTCCGGATCCTCGAAGCAGCGGACGACCTGCACGATGGCGTCGACCTCGCGGATGTTGGCGAGAAACTGGTTGCCGAGGCCCTCGCCCTTGCTGGCACCGGCCACGAGACCGGCGATGTCGACAAACTCGATCGCGGCCGGAATGACGACGTTGGTCTTGGCGATCTTCTGCAGTACGGCCAGCCGGTCATCCGGCACGGTCACGACGCCGACATTCGGGTCGATGGTGCAAAATGGGTAGTTCGCCGCCTCGGCCTTGCGCGACCGCGTGAGGGCGTTGAAGAGGGTGGACTTGCCCACATTGGGCAGACCGACGATGCCGGCTTTGAGCATAGAGCCGGGCAACGTCTCCAGCGGCGGGGGCGTGGTCAACGGAAAAACCGGCGACGCGGCGCCGGCGCGGTTACGTGGCGGCGGTGGCGCTTCGGCATTGAAACCGCGGGGTGGGCGCGGCCAGCATCGGGCATGCGCTGTCCGTCCACGCCCGGCCTTGCCTTCCTTCTGTTGGCGGCGTTCGGCGCGGTCGAGGCGCGGGCCGACCTGCCGGCGCGAAAGCTGTTCCAGTTCGGCGAATACACGATCACGGCGTCGGCGGGCGACGAGCCTTATGTGGAGGCGCTCGCGCTGCAGCTGGCCGATTTCAAGCCCAGGGCGGGGCCGGCACCGGCACCGGCGAAGCTGGACCTCGCGACGCTCGCGCGGCGCCGCGAGTATTTCCTCGGGCGGATCGCTGGTTACCTGGCGCTCGCCAAACCGACCGACGCGATGGAGAAGAGTTTCGACGCATTCCTCAAGGTCTGGGGCCTGCTGACGCAGGTGGGGCCGCCGCCGATTCCCCGGCATTTCGCGCTTTGGCGGAGCGAAGAACTCCGGGCGCGACTCGACGCCGGGGAGAAGATCGACGGGTTCAGCAAGGATGCCTCCGGCCAGATGACCTTCGCCTTCAATTTCGCCGTTTCGTCGTCGGCGCCGGAGGAAATCGGGAAAGCCTGGGACCATTTTGTCTGCCCGCTGAAAATTGGCGCCAGCCCCGGGCAGACGCCGAGGGAAGAGTTGGCCGGCAGACTGAAAGACGTCGTGGAGGGCTACATCGGCAGCTATCGGACCCAATTGGCGGGCATCGAGCGCCAGGAGGTTTTCAATGTCCTCCACGAGGCCACGGAGAGCGGCATCGTCTGGCATTATCTGGGCAGCAGGGACCGGCGGTGGTTTTGCGATGGCGTGGCGAACTATGTCGCTTTCCGGGTGATCGCGGCGGAGGTGGGAGAACCGGAGGCGCGCACGTATTATGACCTGTCGGCCGAACTGACGAAGTATGCCGGGGAGGCGCCGCGGATCGACCTCGCCGCCTGGCCGGCGGCGGAAGCGCAAGCCGGATATGCCGAAGACCTCAACCAAGCCAATTACGCTTTCGCCACCCAGGTCATTGCCGGGATCTGCCGGCGGTACGGCGACGACCTGCTGCCGCGGCTGTTCGCCGAAATCGGCCGGACGAAGCGGGAGAAGGCGACCATCAACACGGTTATCAAGGCCTACAAGAAGCTTACGCACGAGGACCTGCGTTCCTACCTGCCAAAGGCGGCCGGCCAGACCGCGAAATCAGGTGGGGGACAACCTCTCAGGTAGAGGCTTGACAAGGCGAAACTTGTCCCGTGCATTCTGCCCCTTTTCCAAACCCAATCCGGCCTCCCGCAAAGTAATCAGACACATCAAAATGGCTCTCAAGATCCGCCTTTCCCGCGTCGGCACCAAGAACGAACCGCACTACCGCGTCGTCGTGGCCGAGACGCGCTCCCGTCGCGATGGCGACGCCGTCGAACAGCTGGGCTCCTACAACCCGCGCGCCAAGGGCAACCCCATGACCCTCAAGCTCGATCGCGTGGACTATTGGATGTCCAAGGGCGCAAAGCCGTCGTCGACCATGCACTCGATGATCAAGCGGGCCAAGCGCGCCGCCGCGGCGGCGACCCCCGCGACCTGAGTGGCTGTAACCACGCAGGGCACGAAGAACACGAAGCAAGTCCCATGTCGCCTTCAGCCTCGGTGCGAACCGGGGCTTTTTCATGGATTAATTTCTTCGTGCTCTTCGTGCCCTTCGTGGTGAAATAAGGCCGTGCGCATCGACGTCCTGACGCTGTTTCCCGCCATGCTCGACGGCTTCCTGTCCGAGAGCATGCTCGGCCGCGCGCAGGACGCGAAGCTCCTCGAGATCAAGGTCCACAACCTCCGGGACTGGGCGAAGGACAAGCACGCGACCACGGACGACCGGCCCTTCGGCGGCGGCGCGGGTATGGTGATGAAGTGCGAGCCCGCGTTCGACGCCATCGAACAGCTGCAGACCCCGGGTTGCCGGCGCATCTACCTGACGCCGGACGGCACCCCGTTGACCCCGGCCGTGGCGGAGGATTTGTCCCGTCAGCGGCACCTCGTCCTGCTGAGCGGACATTACGAGGGGATCGACCAGCGGATCCGCGACCACATCATCGACCAGGAGGTCAGCATCGGGGATTATGTGCTTACCAACGGCACACTTGCAGCCGCCGTGGTGATCGATGCGCTGGCGCGTTTCATCCCGGGCGTGCTCGGGGAAGAAAATTCGTTGACGACGGAAAGCTTCACCAGCAAGTTGCTCGACTTTCCTCAATACACGCGTCCCGCCGTTTACCGCGGCATGTCCGTGCCGGAAGTGCTGCTCTCGGGCAACCACGGCGAAATCGAGAAGTGGCGGCACGCGCAACAGGTGGAAAAAACGCAGAAAGTCCGTCCCGATTTACTCAAATAACCAGCCATGAATCCGATCATCCAGGAGATCACCGCCGCCCAGGTGAAACACAAAACCACGCCGTTCAAAGTCGGCGACGGTGTCCGCGTGCACACCAAGGTCCGCGAGGGCGACAAGGAGCGCGTGCAGGTGTTCGCCGGCGTGGTCATCGCCCACAAGGGCTCCGGTATTCACGAGACGTTCACCGTCCGCCGCATCAGCTACGGCGAGGGCGTCGAGCGCGTGTTCCCGGTGAATTCGCCGAACGTCGAGAAGATCGAGGTCGAGAAGGACGCGGAGCCCGGCAAGGCCCGCCTCTATTACCTGCGCGACCGCACCGGCAAGGCCGCCATGGCCGTGAAGGAAAAGCGTTACGACTCCGCGGCGAAGGAATGAGCCGGCGGTGACGGCCCTCCGCAAAGCGAGCCCGCGGGCTCGCTTTTTTTATGTCAATAATTCGGCTTTGCGCCGGCCGAGGCGCGCCGCGTAAGCTGATCGTCGCCTGTCGTCCCATCTTCCCATGAAACTCCAGACCGATCTCCTTGCCCAAGCCGCCGCCCAAGCCCGCGGCCTCGCCATCGATGCCGTCCATCAATGCTCCTCCGGCCACCTCGGGCTTCCGCTCGGGTGCGCGGAGATCGGCGCCGTCCTCTATGGCCATGCGCTCGTGCACAACCCAGACGAGCCGCGCTGGCTCAACCGCGACCGCTTCGTCCTCTCCGCCGGCCACGGCTCGATGTTCCTCTACGCATGGCTGCATCTGAGCGGCTACGACCTGTCGCTCGACGAGGTGAAAAATTTCCGGGCGCTGCTCAGCAAGACGCCCGGCCACCCGGAGTTTCGGGTAGCGCCCGGCGTCGAATGCACGACCGGCCCGCTCGGGCAGGGTGTGGGCAATGCCGTCGGTCTGGCCATGTCCGGCCTGATGGCGGCCGCGCGCTTCAACACGCCCGAGCACGAGATCTTCAACCACCACGTGGTCTGCCTGGCGGGCGACGGCTGCATGCAGGAAGGCGTCGCCATGGAGGCCTGCGCGTTCGCCGGCCACCAGGGACTCGACAACCTCATCCTTATCTACGACTCGAACGACGTGACGCTCGACGCGATGGCGGCGAAGACGCAGAGCGAGAACACCGGCGCGCGGTTCAAGGCGATCGGCTGGGACGTGCAGACGCTCGCCGACGGGCACGACCTGGCCGCGATCCTGAAGGCCTTCAACAAGGCGAAGCGCGCGACGAGCGGGAAGCCGCAGCTGATCATCGCGCGGACGATCATCGGCAAGGGCATCCCGGAGGTACAGGGGACGTCGAAGGGGCACGGCGAGGGCGGGGCGAAGTTCGCCGACGCCGCCCGCCAGGGCCTGGGCCTGCCGGCCGACCGGCATTTCTACGTGAGCGACGACGTGCGCGCCTACTTTGCCGCGCACAAGAAGCGCCTCAAGCGGGCCTACGGGAAATGGAAGAAGACCTTCGAGGCCTGGCGCGCGGCGAACCCCGACAAGGCCGCGCTGCTCGACTCGCGCGCCGCCCGGCCGCACGCGGGCCATCTCCTCGAGAATATCCCGCATTTCCCGGCGGACGCCAAGCTCGCCACCCGCGCCGCCGGGCGCGACGTGCTGCAGCCCGTCGCCGCCGAGCTGCCGCTGCTCATCTCCGGCAGCGCCGACCTGCACGGCTCGACGCTCAACTACATCGCCGCCGACAAGGACTTTGACAAAACGAACCGCGCCGGCCGCAACCTGCGCTACGGCATCCGCGAGCACGGCATGGCCGCCATCAACAATGGCGTGGCCTACGACGGCATCTTCCGCGCGTCGTGCGCGACCTTCCTCGTGTTCGCCGATTACTCGCGCCCGTCGATGCGCCTGGCGGCGCTTTCGAAACTGCCGGTCGTTTATATCTACACCCACGACTCCGTCGGGGTGGGCGAAGACGGGCCGACCCACCAGCCGGTCGAGACCGTTTCGGCGCTGCGGCTCATTCCCGGCCTCGACGTCATCCGGCCGGCCGACCCGGAGGAAACCGCCGGCGCTTTCGCGGCGGCGATGGAGCGCATCGAAGGGCCCACGCTGCTGGCGCTCACGCGCCAGGCCGTGCCGATGTTGAACGACATCCCGGCCAGCGACCGTCGCGCCGGCGTGCTGAAGGGTGGCTACATCGCGGTCCAGGAAACCGCGCCGCTCACGCACATCCTCCTCGCCTCCGGTTCGGAACTCCAGTGGGCGGTCGCCGCAGCGAAAACCCTCGGGCCGGGCACGCGCGTGGTCTCCATGCCGTCGTTTCTGCGCTTCGAACAGCAGCCCGCCGAATATCGCGAGGCGATTCTGCCATCTTCGTGCCGCAAGCGCGTGGCCATCGAGGCTGGCGTCACGGGCCTTTGGAGTAAATTCGTGGGCTTGGATGGCAAGGTGGTCGGGATCGACCGATTCGGACTAAGTGCCCCCGGCAACATCGCCATGAAGGAGCTCGGCATCACAGCCGAGTCCGTGGTGGCGGCTGCCAAGTCGCTGTAAAGCAACAACCAGCGATCAATTCTGCCAGCCGGCCTTCGTGGCCGGCTGTTATGTTTACTACTTGAGTGTAGTGTATCGGAAACTTAACAAAACTCTCCTTGCAAAACTCGTTAGGCTGCTAACTGTAAGCCGCCTTATCCATGCCGCACCTGCTTTTGAAAGATCTTCCACGCTACGAGTGCCTGCTTGAAGCGGCCAAGGAATTGCCGGGACTGGACCCGTCCGCGACCGAGGCATTCCTGCACCTCCTGCGAACCAGCGACGAGGCGGCCGGAGTCACGGAGAGGAACCTGACGAACCACAATATTTCGCAGGGCCGGTTCTGCGTGTTAATGCTGCTGTGGCGGAGCTTTCACCCGCGGGCAGCCAAGCTGCTCGGCGCCGCGGATTGCAGCGGGCCGCGCACGCCGGCCGAACTCGCCGACGCAGCGGGCGTGACGCGCGCGACGATGACGGGCCTGGTGGACACCCTGGAGCGCGACGGCTACGTCACCCGCGAACCGGATCCGGCCGACCGGCGGATGATGTCGGTCCGCCTGACGGCCAAGGGCGACAAGTTCCTCCAGGATTTCCTGCCGGGGCATTTCAAGGTGACCGCCTCCGTGATGAGCGCCTTGACCGAGACGGAGCGCCGGACGCTCGTCGAACTGCTGGTCAAGGTGCAGCAGAACGTGGCGGCCCTGAAGCTCGCCAACGAAGAACCGGCCGACACCCCGGCGGCGATCTGAACCATTTTCCACCCTAAACGACCTACCACATGGCCAAGAAAATCGTCCTCACCCTCGTAGGGCTGACCGTCCTCGTCGGCTTCCTCGCTTCGATCAAATTCGCCCCGGGCTTCGGGCAATTCGCCGTCATGGGCGCGACCATGCAGGCCCAGGTGATGCCGCCCGAGGTGGTCACCGCGGTGCCGGCCAAGTCCATGACCTGGGAAAATACGCTCCACTCCACCGGCTCGATCGTCACGGTGCAGGGCGTCACGATCGGCGCCGAACTGGCCGGCAAGGTCGCGCGCATCGAGTTCGATTCCGGTGCCGCCGTGCAACAGGGCCAGCTGCTCCTGCAGCTCGACACGGCCACCGAGGAGGCGCAATTGCGCGCCGCCGAGGCCAGCGCCGCCCTCGCCAAGGCCAACCTGAACCGGTCGACCGACCTGCTCGCGCAGAAGGCCATTTCCAAGTCCGACTTCGACCTGGTGGACGCGCAATACAAGCAGGCGGTCGCCCAGGCCGACAACATCCGCGCGGCCATCGCCAAGAAGACGGTCCGGGCGCCGTTCGCCGGCCGGCTCGGCCTGCGGCAGGTCAACCTCGGACAGATCCTGCACGAGGGCGATCCCATCGCCGTGCTGCAGACGCTCGATCCCATCTATGCCGACTTCTCCCTCCCGCAGCAGGACCTGGCCGCGATCGCCGTTGATGCCGAGGTGCGGGTGGGCACGGACGCCGCCCCCGGCCAGACTTTCACCGGCAAGGTGACGGCCATCAATCCCGAGGTGGACACCGCGACGCGATCCGTCCGCGTGCGGGCGACGCTGGCCAACCCGGACGAGAAGCTCCGCCCGGGCATGTTCGCCAACGTCGAGCTGGTGCTGCCGACCCACGAAGACGTCCTCGCCATTCCCGCGACCTGCGTCCTCTACGCGCCCTTCGGCGACTCGGTCTTCGTGATCGACGAGAAGAAGAACGAGAAGACCGGGCAGGCCGAGAAGGTGCTGCGCCAGCAGTTCATCCGCCTGGGTCGCGCCCGCGGTGATTTCGTCAGCGTGGTCTCCGGGTTGAAGCCCGGCGAGATGGTCGTCACCTCGGGGGTGTTCAAGCTGCGCTCGGGCATGGCCGTCACCGTCGACAACACGCTGGCGCCGGACGCCAAACTCGCGCCGACGCCGGACAACACCTGAGCCGGGTTCGCTCCGTCCCCGCGGCCACCACGCCATGAAAACCTCCTTCACCGACATCTTCATCCGCCGCCCGGTCCTCGCGATCGTGGTCAACGCGGTCATCATCATCGCCGGCCTGCAGGCCTGGCGCTCGCTTTCCATCCGCCAGTATCCGCGCAGCGAGAACGCCTCGGTGGTCGTGTCGACGGTCTACGTCGGCGCCAGCGCCGACCTGGTCCGCGGCTTCGTCACCACGCCGCTCGAGCAGGCCATCGCCTCGGCCGACGGCATCGATTACGTCGAGTCAAAGAGCCTCCTGGGTTTCTCCAGCATCACGGCCCGGCTGAAGCTCAACTTCGACCAGACCAAGGCGCTCGCCGACATCACCGCCAAGGTCAACCAGGTCCGCAATAACCTGCCGCCCGAGGCCGAGGTGCCGTCGATCAGCGTGCAGTCGGCGGATTCGCAACAGGCGGCCGAGTACCTGAGCTTCTCGTCCGACATCCTCTCGCAGTCCGAGATCACCGATTACCTGACCCGCGTCGTCCAGCCGCGGCTGGCGTCCGTCCAGGGCGTGCAACGCGCGGACATCCTCGGGGCGCGCACGTTCGCCATGCGCGTCTGGCTCAAGCCGGAGAAGATGGCGGCCCTGAACATCAGCCCGGCCCAGGTGCGCGCGGCGCTGGCCGCCAACAACTACCTCGCCGCCGTCGGCAGCACCAAGGGCTCGCTCGTGGGCGTGAACCTCACGGCCAACACCGACCTGCACTCGGTCGACGAGTTCAAGAAGCTGGTCGTGCGGCAGGTGGGCGACACCACCGTGCGCCTGGCCGACGTGGCCGACGTGGAGCTGGGCGCCGAGGATTACGACACCCGCGTGCGCATGTCCGGGCACACCGCCGTGTTCATGGGCATCTTCCCGCTGCCCAACGCCAACACCATCGACGTGGTCAAGCGCGCGACGACGGAGCTGAACGAGATCAAGCGGGACCTCCCGGCGGGCCTGGATGCCCGCGTGGGTTACGACGCCTCGGAATACATCAGCAACGCGATCCATGACGTGACGCACACGCTGATCGACACGCTGTTGATCGTCGTGCTCGTCATCTTCCTGTTCCTCGGTTCGGTGCGATCGGCGATGGTGCCGATCGTCGCCATTCCGGTGTCGCTGATCGGCGGCGTCTTCCTCATGCAGGCCTTCGGCTTCACGCTCAACCTGCTGACGCTGCTCGCCATCGTGCTGTCGGTCGGTCTCGTGGTCGACGACGCCATCGTGGTCGTGGAGAACATCGAGCGGCACCTGCGCGAGGGACGCTCCCGCAGCGAGGCCGCGATGCTCGGCGCCCGGGAACTGGCCGGCCCCGTCATCGCCATGACCATCACGCTGGCCGCGGTCTACACGCCCATCGGCCTGCAGGGCGGCCTGACCGGCGCGCTCTTCCGCGAATTCGCGCTCACGCTCGCCGGCGCCGTGACGATCTCCGGCATCGTGGCGCTCACGCTGTCGCCGATGATGTCGTCGCACTTCCTGAAAGGGGCGGCGGACGAGGAGCGGGGCTTCACCGGCTGGGTGAACCACACCTTCGACAAGCTCCGCCAGGCCTACGGCCGCGCACTGTCGGCGACGTTGCGTTCGCGCCCGTTCGTCTACGTGATCTGGGTCATTGTCGGCCTGCTCCCGATCCCGATGTACGTGCTCTCGCCGAAGGAGCTGGCGCCGACGGAGGACCAGGGCGTGATGTTCGGCTACGTCATCGCCCCGGCCAACACGACGGCGGACGAGAACATGATCTACGCCAAGGCGGCCGAGGACGCCTTCCTCAAGACGCCGGAAGTCGACGCGACGTTCCAGCTCATGTTCCCGTCGTCCAACCCGATCGCCGCCGCCCAGGGCGTCAACGGCTTCAGCGGCATGGTGCTGAAGCCCTGGCACCACCCGCGCCAGCGCACGGTGTTCGAGATCATGCCGGAAGTGGCGATGCGCATGGCGCAGATTCCCGGGCTGCAGATCCTGCCGGCGCTGCCCGCGGCGCTGCCCGGCGCGAGCAACTTCCCGGTCGAGTTCATCATCACGTCGACGGGCGACTCCAAGGAGCTGCTCGAATTCGCGCAGAAGGTGCAGGGCGCCGCGATGCAGTCGGGTGACTTCAACTTCATGCAGATCGACCTGAAGTTCGACCAGCCCGAGGCGCGGGTCGTGATCGATCGCGACAAGGTCGCCACGCTCGGCCTGAATCTCGCGCAGGTCGGCACCGACCTCGCGTCGGCGCTCGGCGGCAATTATGTCAACCGGTTCAACATCGCCGGCCGCAGCTACAAGGTCATCCCGCAGGTTGAGCGTTCCGGCCGGCTCAATCCCGCCCAGCTGACGGACATCTACATCAACGGGCCCGCCGGCCGCCTGGTCCCGGTGAGCGCCGTCGCCCACATCGAGAACCAGACCGTGCCCCGGTCGCTCAACCGCTTCCAGCAGCTCAATGCCGTCAAGATCTCCGGCATGGCGCACGTGCCGCTCGACCAGGCCCTCAAGGACCTCGAGAAGGCGGCGCGGCAGATCCTGCCGCCGGGCTACTCGTTCGACTACACCGGCGAGTCGCGCCAGCTGCGCCAGGAGGGCAACAAGTTCCTGCCCGCCTTCCTGCTCGCGATCACGCTGATCTTCCTCGCGCTGGCGGTGCAGTTCAACTCGTTCCGCGACCCGCTCGTCATCCTGCTCGGCTCCGTGCCGCTCGCGATGTTCGGCGCGCTGGTCTTCACCTACCTGAAGATGCCCAACCCGAACATCCCGTACTGGACCAACGGTTGGACGACGACGCTCAACATTTACGCGCAAGTGGGCCTGGTCACGCTGGTCGGGCTCATCGCCAAGAACGGCATCCTCGTCGTGGAATTCGCCAACAAGCTCCAGGAGGAGGGACGCACCAAGCTCGAAGCCGTCCACGAGGCGGCCATGACCCGGCTGCGCCCGGTGCTGATGACCTCGGTCGCCACAATCGCCGGCCACCTGCCGCTGACCTTCGTCACCGGCGCCGGCGCCTCCGCCCGCAATTCGATCGGACTGGTGCTCGTCGGCGGCATGACCATCGGCACGATCTTCACGCTGTTTGTCCTCCCCTCGGTGTACATCCTCCTGGCCAAGGATCACCGGGCCGCCGAGGCCCGCGCCCGGGCGGCGCAGCCGCTCCCGCCGGGTGAACCCGCCCTTGCCAAATAATCCGATTACCGCTTCCATGCCTCCCTTCATGCGCCCGTTCCTCCCGTTTCTCCTGGCGGCGAGCCTGCTTGCGATCCCGTCCGCCCCCGCCCAGCTCAACGACGGCAAGCCGGACCCGAACTTTGCGGTGCCGGAGGCCCTGGACCTGCGCTACGCGCTGGCCTTCGCCTTGGACAACAACTTCGCGATCCGCCAGGCGAAGGAGCGCATCCGCCAGCAGGAGGGTGTCGTTCTCGAGGTCCGCGGCCCGCAGATACCGAACGTCACGGCCTCGGCCGCCTACCAGGGCGGCGATGCCGCCGTGGGCGTGACCGGCGAGAACCGCTACTGGTCGGTCGATGTCACCGCGCGGCAGGCGCTGTTCGCCGGCGGCGGAATCCGCGCCAATGTCCGTTCGCAGCAGCTCGCCCTCGACGCGGCCGTCCTCTCCCTGGAGGCCGTGATCAATGACGCGCTGCTCGACGTCCGCACCCGCTTCTACACGGTGCTCGTGAGCCGCGAGAAGATCAAGGTGCAGGAGCAGAACATCGAGCTGCTGCAGCGCCAGCTGCAGGACGCCAAGAACCGCTACGAGGCGGGCACGGTGTCGAATTTCGAGGTGCTGCGCGCCGAGGTGGCCCTGGCCAACGCCCAGACGCCGCTCATCACGGCGCGCAACGACTACCGGCTGGCAATCGAGGAACTGCGCCGGTCGCTGGGTTTCACGACCGCCACCGAACCGGACGTGACAAAGGTGCCGGACTTCGTCGGCACGCTCGACTACACTCCGGCGTCCTTCGACCTCCGCTCGGCCCTCGCCTCCGCCCGCGAAAAGCGCCCTGACCTGATCCGGCTGCGCAAGCTCGTGGACGCCGCCGACGAAGGCGTCGCCGCCCGCCGCGCGAACTATTACCCGACGCTTTCGCTCTTCGGCTCGTATGATTCGCGCAAGGCGCCCGGCTTGGGCAGTTTTGCCGACGATCGCGATGGTGTCACCGTCGGGCTGTCGTCCACCTGGAACATCTTCGACGGCCGCGCCACCGCGGGTCGGGTCGCCCAGGCGCGCTCGCTCCTGGAGCAGGCGAGGCTTTCGCTCGCCGAAGCGCAGTTAAGCGTCGACGTCGACGTCCGCCGCGCCATCTCCACCTTCCAGCAGGCCAGCGAATTGGCCGAGGCCTCGAAGAAGGTGGTCGAACAGGCCGATGAGGCGCTCCGGCTCGCCAACGCCCGCTACACCGCCGGCACGGCCACCCAGCTCGATGTGCTCACTTCGCAAGTCGATCTCACCACCGCGCGGCTCAACCAGCTGCAGGCTTACTACACCTATGACGTGGCCGTCGCCACCGTGCGCAAGGCGATGGGGCTTCCCGACGACCTGAAGCCGGCCGGCGAGATCGTCTACCCGGCGAAGTGACCCTGGCGGAAGCGCACGATGACGCCGGTGTCC